>JACCDG011074166.1_pt1 | contig 17418 bp, 29 predicted proteins | sample 7442471 | NCBI WGS metagenome assembly JACCDG01 (sample SAMN15323444, study PRJNA562643) | freshwater metagenome | isolation source: river surface water | place: USA:Blue River Watershed | collected 2017-08-17 | reverse complement strand
CCCAAGGGCTGAACACTGTGGCCCTGGTCACGGAAATAACGAGCATAAACTGCCAAACGATCGTTGATTCTGCCGTCAATACGTGAACCAAAGCTAACTTCATCCACAATCTGTGATCGATCCACTGCTAAAATAGTGGCATTGGGATCAGCAGTTGGAATGTTGCCTTGGGGGAACAAACTCAATAATGGCTGCACTGCTGGTACAGCACGAGCTCGAGCACTGATACTGGGCACAGCTTCGCGGAACGGAATACTCTGTCGCTGGCGCAGATTCTCATTGCTCGCAAACCAAAACCAACGATCCTTCACAATGGCGCCACCAGCACTGGCACCAAACTGATTCAGTCTCAGCGGATTTACACTGGCACCATCGAAGAAGTTGCGAGCATCCAGGGCACTGTTGCGCATGTATTCAAACACACTGCCATGCAACTGATTGCCACCGCTCTTGGTGACCACAGTGATCTGACCGCCTGTGCCGGTGCCGTATTCTGCAGGATAGTTGTTGCTTTCCACACGGAATTCCTGCACATTCTCCATGCTGCTTTGCAGACGGAAGAAGCTGCTGATCTGTCCGTTCAGATTGCCCGGACTGGCATCCACAATGCTGCTTCCCTCCACACCATCATAACGAATGGCATTCTGCTGATTGCTGCGACCACTAAAACGAATGTTGTCATAGCTGCCACCACCGCCAGTGTTGGCACCTGGAGCCAGCAGATACAACTGACTCAGCTGACGGCCGTTCAGTGGCAAGTTGGCCACTTCACGCTCGCTGACGTTCACGCCCATTTTGGCACTGGCAGTATCCACGGCAACCACATCGCCACCTTCTACTACCACTTCAGTACGCACAATTTGTGGTACCATCACAAAGTTCACAGCAATCTGCTGACCCACATTCAGCCGGATACCACTCTTTTGCATACTGGCAAAGCCAGGTGCCGAAATTTTGATGGTATAATTAGCGGCGCTGAGATTGGGGATGGTGTATAGGCCAGTTTCATTGCTGACTGTTTCACGCATCTGGCCGGTCTTTTCGTTTTGCACAGACACCGTGGCGCCTGTGATCACAGCCCGGTCACTATCCTGGATAGATCCCAAGATAGCACCAGCATCGGTTTGTGACCACAGGCTGGATGCACAAAACAAAATCAAAAAAATAGTTCTCATTGGTTGATTTTTCCTCATGTTTACTTACTGTTTTTAGGTTTACAGAATTATTACATTACCACAACGGTATTGTTACATTTCACCATAATCAATACCGGCAATTTTATTCCAGAAGGCTTTGTGAATCAGTTGCTGTTGCTGACGATCAGTGAGTGCGCCATTGCCCACTCGATGTGCGTAGCTCCAGTCATCAATGCGATTCAGCAGCCGGCTTATGAATTCAACATTGCCAGCGGTGCGAGCGGCATTCAACTGATGTAACAAAGCCTCCATGTAACGGATGCGTTCGTTTTTGGTGGGGGCTGGATAATGTTTTTCCTTCATTGGCTACACCAGGATTCCTGATTGGGCGCAGGAGTCAGTTTGAAAAACAAGTCCACAGACTTGTCAGACTCTATTTTGATATCTCGGTATCTGACGGTGCGCCAACGATCACTGCTTATAAAGACACCATATGTGCCTGGTGCCAGCTGATCAAAAACAAATTCACCCTGTGAGTTGGTCTTGGTACACATCGTTTCGGCCTGTGCAATACCATTGCCAGTATAGGTCTGGTAGCACACCTCCAATTTGGACACAGTGCGATTGCGACAATTCACAACGCGACCTCGTATCTCACCAGTGTCAGTGAGACATAATGCCAACAGAAAAGACCAGATGCTGTGCATGTTTATCCTTGATTTTTAGTTTTGAGATTGACGCCATTCAACGCCATTACATACGCTGAGTAGACGTCCTGGGTTCTGGAATAAAATTCTTTGCCTTGCGGAAAGGCAGGAACACACCAAGTGTCTTGTTCCTGCCAAGCTCCATACTGTTCCAGTACCTGGACCCAATATTGCCGCATACTGACTCCAGGGAGTCGATTGGGGATGATCATTCTGCCTCCTTCTGGAAATTTTTCACGCTCTTGAAGTTCATCCAGCGCATGATGGTTTCCAGGTCCTGCTTCAAAAGCCATTCGCGACCCGAACCAGCCTGCTGCTTGACCAGAGCAAACATTGCAGCATGATACCGATTGGGAACGTTCTGAACCACAGCAGCCGAAAACGGTTTGCGGCTGATGGATTCGGCAGTACGATCACCATTACGGATCACCTGCTGAGCCCAGGGCTGCAAGAACTCAAACCAACGGTCAACTTCCGCAGCTTCGTGATTGATGTGACCCGCAATACGATTGAATTCACGCTGGATCTCGGGAAAGTAAGTCATTACCTCATCAGCTTCACCCTTCTGGATCAGCTCCACAATGGCTCTGGTGTTCAAGCTGGTCACAGTGTGGTGGATAGCCACATAGTGCGAGCTCTTGATCTTGACACGCTGAAACTCAGCATCCACCACCACAAAGCCTTCCTGATCCATGGGATCCAGCAGCTCAGCAGCCTGCGCCGCGGCTTCAGCCGAGCCAAACTCAAAGTGGCGAACCACATCAAAGGCGTTCTGATACTGCTGAACAGCCTGTTCCTGGCCCTGTGCATCACGAACCGCCAGCAAGGTAATTCGCTCATCTCGATTGTGGGTAACCACGCGATTCAAGGGGCTGGTCAATTCCCAGCAGTAGGTAAAACCCGGAATCAAATGATCAAACCCAGCATCGCCGTACTGCTGATCCCAGCAGCGCCAGAACAAGTCAGCGAAGCTGATGCCCCAATCGCCCACGGGCGAACCAGCACCCGGAGTCTTGCGAGTGTTCACGTGCCATGCGCCGGCCCAATAGTACATCACCATCAGGGAACCGTCCAGCTTCTCCTGGACTCGAGCAGTGCTCCAGTCGATATCCGCAGCACCCGGTTCGCCCAAATTGAAGAAACGATTGAACGGATGCGCAACCACGTTCCAGTTGTCGTCACTGTTCAGCAGCAGACCACGGGACTCGCACACGATCGGGTGATCCTTGAATTCATAGGACTCGATCATGCTGTAGACAAACTGCTTGAGGTTGGGAAACCGGGGATGAGTATTGACTCGAATGCCCATGTTCTGGATCTGGTCCAGTGCAGCAGGATCGTTACGCAACAATTTCTGTATGTTCAGTTCCATGACCTTGTACTCCTATAGTATAGCAAACGATGATGTCAAAGTCAAATGACAGAAAACGGGGGCCCTAGGGCCCCCGTTAGGGTTGAGGATCAGCAGGAGTTTAGAACACTGGTTGAGTGTAGAACACGCCCTTGTCCAGGTCAAACTGCAAACCAAATCCATACAGTGCAGGCTGGGTTCCAGTGATTCGAACTGTACCAGTCTTGCCAGCAGTGAACGGCCAAACGGTGTTCATGGTGGCAATGTACTGGCCGTTCTGGGGAACTCGGACCTTGCTCACTGTGGTGCCGGTGGGAATCAGGTTCTGACCCTGTTCATCAAAGAACTCAAAAGTCAGTTCCTGGTTGAAGTTCAGTGCATTGCTAATCGCGATACCAGTGCTGTTACGACCCACGTTGTTGAACGCAATGGTCATCGTGGACCGATTGGGTTGCTTGACTTCCACGGCGCTTTCAAAGGCTGGAGCAGCACTCTGATAGATCACGTTGATGCCAGGTACGTCGCCAATCAGGGGCTTCACAGTGGCAGTGCCTGTTTTGAGACCAGCAGGATTATCCAACACCAGGTCCACAAAACCTCGGGCAGGAATTGCTACACCCGGCAGATAGTTGGTCAAGAACCCGTTCACTGCAAAGTTCTCACTCTGACCAGCAGCATTGTAAAAACGCAATTCACTCACGCTGGTTGCAGAGCTAGTATTCACCAAACGAACTCGGGTCTTCCAGTTGTCACCAGCAGCAATGTGAGGAATCTGTCGGTCAGTAGCGCCAGGCAGCACATAGGTGCGACTGTCGGTCACATTCAGTGTGATACCAAAGCCCACAATCACATTGGGACTGTTCTGCACAAAGCTGACAGGAATGTTGTAGGTACCCACATTCAGGCTCTGAGCATTCACAGCCATGCGCACTTCGCCAGTGGTACCAGGTGGCAGAAAGCCCACCATGGGTGCATAGGTGACCACCGCAGAATACTCTACCGGCACAAACACACTGTAGAAAAACGGGTTAGTGCCAGCAGTCAGGGTCACCCCAGGCAAAGACACCACAGTGTCCACAGCCTTGTCATAAGTCACTGTGGCACTGGCTGGTGCCAAAGTGGGAAAAGGATTGGTCTGGCCAAACAAACTACCCAATCCCAAAAGCATAATTGATAAAAATCGCATGATTTCTCCTTGTTGTTTATTTATTTTTGGCCAATGCGTTAAACACATTTAACTGAATACGGCCAATGATGTCGGTATCTATGTTGTCACTGGGCTGATGAGTACTGAAACTCACTGCCCAACCAGATGATATCTGATGATGCATCCAGTTGGACAGTTCAGCGTGATCACTGAACTTCATTGAATACCCTAGTTCCAGTATAGCATAATCAGTGCTTTCTATAGCAAATAAATTGTTATCAAACTCCACTATCCTGATCCATCTGGTACTGCCAGCAGAGTCTTCCAAGCACATGGTTTCACAACTATTTATCATAGGACCTCCTCTGGTATCAGGTCGCGAACGGAAACTGGATGGCTGGATGATGTTTGTATCCAATCAGTTTGAAATCCTGTGGTTTGAAATCAAATATACTGGTTACATCTGGATTGATCCACAGTGTGGGAAAATCATAACCAGTGCGAGTCAGTTGCTCTCGAACACCATCAAATTGATTGTGATAGATGTGAGCGTCTCCGATCACATGCACAAACTCTCCTACACCCAGCCCGCATACCTGTGCAATCATGTGAGTGAGCAGACTGTAGCTGGCAATATTGAATGGGATTCCCAGGGGGAAATCGGCCGATCTCTGGTACAGCTGGCAGCTCAATCGTCCTTGTCTGACCCAGAACTGGCTCAGAATATGACAGGGTGGCAAACACATTTGATCTAACTCGGCAGGTTGCCATGCTGTGAGAATGTGTCTGCGACTGTGGGGATTCTGCTTGATATCCAGAATCAACTGAGCCAACTGATCAATCTCTGCACCATGGTCGCCTACCCAACGACGCCACTGTACTCCATAGATAGAACCAGCATCTCCTTCAAATTTAGCGTTGGGCAACCAGCTGGGAGCCAGAGCATTAGCATGCCAGATGGTGTTGCGATCAGGCACTCCGTGTGTTAGTTCACTCAGACGGTGAATATCGCTGCTGCCTTCAATAAACCACAACAGCTCTCCTACCACAGCTTGCCAAGCTAGTTTCTTAGTGGTTAATGCAGGAAATCCCGTGTTGAGATCATGCCGCATCTGCACACCAAAAATGCTACGGCTGCCCACTCCAGTACGGTCATCAGTATCGATTCCGGTATCTAATATTTTCTTCAGTGTATCTAGATATTGTTGTTCCATATTAGCGATTCCACACAGTGATGGTGTACTCGATACCGGTATCATAATCACGATATTTACTGGGATTGGGTTCAGGTGTAAACTCAGATTGCCAATATGAATTATGGTAGCGAGTATCACACTCCCAACGTCGATGGATTTCAGTATGCCACACAGTGTTTACAAAGGGCATCCAGGTTTTCAGAGTCTCTGCTCCGCCTATAACCCAGATCTGACTGGCAAGGGGTTCCCGATCCGAAAAGATCTCCAGACAAACTTTTGGATCCCCTGTAAACTGTATGACTTTGTCAGTGATGTTGGGCAGCACACTGTGATTCCGACTCCACACAATGTTGCCACGCAAGGGCAACGGCGCTTTCATGTCAGTGCTGGTCCAGGTTTTGCTGCCCATGAGCACATGACATCCCAGCGTGAGACGTCGAAAATTTTTTAAATCATCAGACAGATGGGGCCAGGGCATTCGGCCCTGGTACCCCATACCACCATCTTGATCAGTTGCAAAAATAGCACAAACGTTGATATTTGGTTTATTGTATTTCATCAAGGTAAGGATTGCAACACTTGATCCACAAAGGGTTCAATGTGTGCTTGAAGTTTATTGACGTCAATGACTAAACGTATACGAGCATCTGAATCTTCACGGAGTTCACGAATAGAGGCTCCTAGTAGTTCCAGAGTGTCTGAATCCAGTTGATCCAGCCCCATTACCACATCAGGGCAGTCTGGATATATAAAATGTACTTCTCGAATCAGGAAAGTGGGTATGATCTTCTTGTCAATTTCGTCTATGAGCTTTTCCCAATCAGTACCCACTGGTTCTTTACTCTGCAACAGCTGACTTTTTCGCACTGTTTCTGCCGCGACCTTTCTTAGCAGGAGTCTTGGGAGTGACTGCGGTCAGTGTCTGAGCTTCGGTTTCCAATCTGGCTGCTTCGGTCAGCAAGCTCTGAGCTTCGGCTTTCATGCGAGTAGCCTGAGCCATCAGATTCTGTGCCAGGTTGCTATCATCCAGCACAGCCGCAGTCTGCTCAGCTGGAGTCACCATCTTGCGGTTCTTGATGGGATCTCTGAGCCCAGCTTGAGCATCCATGGCTGCCATCTTGCGCACAGCATCCTCGCCTTCTTCCATCTTCTTCAGAATGTCGTTGAGTTCGTCCAGTCTGACATTGCTCTTGGTGTCTGGCGTGACAATCACCTGATTGGTTGGTACCTTCTTGATCAACCCTTCGCGATGCAGAGTATGCAGGATGTTACGACCATCTGGCAACAGGTTGCGGAACAGTGCATCTGCAAATTCCTTGGCCTGCTGGCCAGCAGGAGTTTCCAGAGTCTTCATCACTGCATCGTGATAAGTTCTGGGCAGCAGGTCGCTGTAGGCAACCAAGCACATATGATCTTCACCAGGTACGGTGCGATACAAAATCACAATCTTCTTGTCGCCATGGCGACCTACATGTTTGATCATGGTTAGATTCCTTCAGCAGCTTCAGTCTGGACCGGCACTTCCTCGCTGACCGGCTCGTCAGTCTGGGCAGGCTGATCAGCAGAATCGGCTTCCTCTGTGGCAGCCAAAGCGTTTGACGCTTCCAGAAAAGCCACTAGCCTTTCATAAACACGCCCAATGGCGCTGAACTCTTCGGCTTTAAATGCTCCGCGAGTAGCACATTGGGACACCACTTCACGCAAAATATTCAGATCATTTAGATCCAATGTTGGTTGAGTATTTTCCATACTGTCTCCTTGATATCAGTATTTATCGGCACTTCTGCCCTAGCGAATTTTTTCAGACAATAGCGCAGGCAAAGCCAAGGTCACGTAGACCAGATCGCCAGGTTCTTCAAACGCCACGTACAAGTCATAATTCTGCTCCTGATTCAGATCCACAAAAATACGGCCCTGGGTAGAAGCCAGAATGTCTCTGATGATGCTCTGAGCCACTGCTACAGCATTGTCAACAGGCACCTGCATGGGCAACTCCAGACCCTGGAAGTGCCTGGGCAGTCGCTCCACTATTCTGGGGTGCTGACATATTTGTTTTAGATGATCATTTTGCATAGAAAAATGCGGGAGGTTTCCCTCCCGCTGAGTTTGAAATCTACTTCTCGTACTTCACAGTCAGCCCGTGCGGTGCTTGGCCATCGTAACCGCCGTGGATAACAAAAATGGAGTCACAGTAGTTAGCGTCACCCCACCCGTCTCCGGTATATCCGTCAGTGAACATAACAAACAACTTGGGTTCGATGTTGTTATCTTTCATCCATTCCCAGTTCACGTCAAAGCTAGTACCGCCACCGCCCTTGATCTTGTATTCATCAATGCTGCGGCCGTCATCGTTGGTAAACGTGTCGTGGCTGTAAACCTGGGTGTCGAAGCACCACACCTGGATCTTGTAACCGTCAAACTGGCTCATGATGCCCTGGATCTCGCTCAGGAAGTCACGAGCTTCAGCCTCGCCAATGGAGCCGCTCATATCCAGTGCCGCACAGATGTCAATCTGCTGATCCACGATCATGCCCGGCAGCACCGCATCCATGTCCCAGCCCTTGCGGCTGGGCACCAGCCAACTGTAATCGCTGAGCACCGTGCTTTCGATACGCTGCCGGAGCAGCTCACGCCAGTTCAGCTTGGGCTCAGTGAGGTCCTTGATCAGGCGCTGAACACCTGCAGGCAAGTCGCCAGCCTGGCACTGCTTGGCGGCGTTGAGCACCGCTTCGCGGATCTCGTCCCGGATGGCCTTCTTTTCTTCTTCGCTCAGCTTGGGACGACCCGGGCGACCTTTCGGTCCTTCTTTGCTATCGCCATCGCCGTCACCCTCGCCCTCGCTGCCGTCCATGTGATCATCCAGCAGCTGGTCCAGCAGATCCTGGATGTTGATCTTCTTGGCATTCTTGAACAGGTCATCGTACACCTGCTCTGAACTCCAATTCACATACTTGCGGTCATACAGCGCCGGCACAGTGGTAATCAGCTCGCCAACCTTCTGGTCCACCAGTTCCAGGTTCACCACGTAGTCAGCAGCAATGTTGTGCAGCTGGGGGTCACGGTCACCCCGGCGTTCCATGTGATCGTATACACAATGCAGCACTTCGTGGCCAAACAGGAACTCCACTTCGCGAGTGCGCAAGGCGTCAATGAACGCATGATTATAGTAGAACTTGCGCCCATCGGTAGCAGCAGTGGGGCACCACTCGTCTGCAGGCGTCAGCACCAACCGGGTGGCAATGTTGCCAAAGAACGGCTTCTTGAGCAGCAACGAAATCCGGGCCGTTACCAACTTTTCACGAACCCGATTGCTGAGGTCCTTGGGGATGGGCTGGTCAGTACAGTTGAGCTCAAACTGAGCCTTGCGAGAATTCTTCTTGGGTTTGGTAGTGTTGCTCATGTGTCCTCTCTATTATTGTAGCAAACGGGTCAGCGGGTGTCAACCTAGCTGCCAGTGACCAAGGTCACTATTTCCAGGTCCTGCTGGAACCCTTCAATGAAGATGTGATGACGGTCTCCGCTCTGCCGGATCGCAGCGTCAGCCGCCCGCCACAAGTCAAGCCAACGGCAGCCTTCAACTGGCACACGAATCTCAACCTCGGTCCAGTTCAGGTGCGAGGTCACAGTCTTGTACACCAGTTCCTTGACGCCCTCATAGGGGTGATTTTCGAACATGGAGCCCACCGTGTAAATGCTCCAGTTCGAATCAAAACCTTCCTGTTCAGCTACCTGATGGTAGTAGCGGGAGCGGGCATCGAACAACTGACTTTCTCTCTGATAGGAATTGGCCAGCGCCTGCTCTATGCTTTCGATGCTGTCATTCAGGCTCTTGAGCAGCTCAGGATTCAATACACTCTGAAGCTGTCGTTGGGTGTAACGGATACCACACAGGGCATTGTTCAGCTTCTTGAACTCATCCGGGGTAAGGGTTGCGCCAGTAATCATGTTGTCCTTTACTCTTTTATTATAGCAAATGGTTGGCAGTGAGTCAACCAAATCAGCAAAAATAATTTCAATTGCTAACCTGTTGAAAACACAGGAGTCTAACCCTTTTGTTTTCAACACCGCAGAATGCCCTAGAACAGCCTGGAGAGGCTGGGGTATACTCAGACATGTCCTGGCACTGGCCAGGCTGTTCTAGGGCACGACAGAGCAAGGTAAACAGACGAATGCGGGCTTGGTTGCCCAAGCCCGCATCGTGTAGCAGGGTCACAACACCCTGAGAGAACTACTTGGTCTGACCCACCGCGATGATGTACTTGCCATACCGCTTATGGAATTCTTCGAACGTCTTGAGCTTGCTGGGGTGGAAGGGCAGCTTATAATTCACCAGCGCCACACGGGCACCCATCACAGTGAGCTCAGTCTCGAAGTTCTTCATCATGAAGTCGAAGAAGTTGTCAGCCATCTCGTGGAACCGCTTCTCGCCCACGTTCTTCTTGTGAGCCTCCTGGAGCTCGTAGCACATGGAAATCACCAGCGAATACTTGGCGCTCATCTCCTTGGTCTTGAGATCCTTGACCTTGCCGTCCAGGATTTCACTGGGGTTGGGCAGGTCTTCGGAATACTTACGGTGGGCCATGAACTGCACCGCAATGCCTTCGCCCACCGTGCCAGCAGCCAGGTCGCTGAGCTCAGCAGCGCTCATGGTGTCGTCTTCCAGGAGGTCGCTCAGGAACTTCCAGCTACGCGGCGTAGCAAACGAGCGGCTGGCGCTCTTGCTGTCGAAGTCGAACAGGTCGTTCTTGCGGAACTGCAGGTAGCCCACGATGTCCTTGTGGATGTTGTGATCCACAGCCCAGTTGAACCAGGTCTCGAAGTCCACGCGAACTTCCAGGTGGACGAAGCGGTTGGCCAGCGGAGTGGGCATACGGAACGTAACGCCCTTGTCAGTCTCGCGGTTGCCAGCAGCCACGATCACCACGTTGTCGGGCAGAACATACTGGCCAACCCGGCGATCCAGCACCAGCTGATACGCCGCAGCCTGCACGGCCGGCGCAGCCGAGTTCATTTCGTCCAGGAACAGCACCACAACCGGATACTTGGCAGCAAACTCGGCGCTGGGCAGATCCACCGGCGGCGCCCAATCCATCACGCCCTTGTCCTTGTTGAAGTAGGGGATGCCAATGATGTCAGTGGGCTGCCGGATAGCCAGCCGGAAGTCCAGCATCACGCCGCCCAGGTCGCTGGCGATCTGGCCCACCAGTTCGCTCTTGCCAACTCCGGGAGGCCCCCACAGGAACACCGGGCGGCGGGCATTCAAACAACGCATCACCCGGCTGCGGGCCTCGGCGATGGTCACAGTACGCGATTCAATGGTCTTGCTCATAAATTCTCCTGTTGTGTGTTGTGTTTTCTACTACTCTCTTAGTCTAGCAAACCCGCCTGTCCATGTCAACCACTAGGACAAAGTTTCTTCTTCGGTGTCGCAACCCACTACGTCGCTGATCCGAGCCCACAATTCCGGGTACGCTTCCAGCATGCCCGGAGCGTCATCAGCCAGCTCAAACTCAGCTTCGATCCGGTCCAGTTCAGCGCTCAGTTCCTGGAGCCAGGCGTCGTATTCAGCATCGTACTGCTCTTCCACCTGGGGCTGGGTCAAAAAATCGCAAAGTTCGTTGGAGTTGTTCATCGTGTTGTCCTTTACTCTTTTAGTATAGCAATTCTGACCAAACGGTGTCAAATTTTTATTTCCAGCAGAATCAACAACTTAGCTTGAGGCCAAAATATCCCAGGTACGCTTACGATCCCAAGCGGGCCAATCGCCGGCCCACAGCGTTACACTGTATTCATGTCTGATATGGTCGCCGCCGCCACTGCCAATGTTGACTATGGTGTCTCTGAACGTGTCACTGTCCAGATACACACCACGATTTCTGAGCTCTGGTGCGTCACAAATCCAAATCAAGCGGCCCACCCAAGCCGGATAACCCTTGGGTTTGTGAGCTTCTCTGCTCCAATTGGTCACACCGCCCCGCGGGCAACTGTGGCTATTGCTGGCCTGAAGGTCAAATTTGACCTCTAGCTTGACACTCTTTACTTCAGGTATCACAATTTGTGAAATGCTACGGAATCTCCGGTAGCTCCAAGGATATCGTCCCACGCCTCGCAGCGCCAGGCTCTGCCAGTTTTCGCGGAACCATTCTTCAAACTGAGCAGAGCTGGACACATTCTGGGCAGCCCATTCAAACGCTGCATTGCCCTGCTGAACGCCATGACTGAGGTAACGATTCAACTGCTGAGTATTGCGAATTTTGATCAGGTGTTTGCTGTACTTCTGTTTATCATCAAACAATCTGCCCGTCACTGGGCACTTGTGAGCCATCACTTTCATACAATCTCCTAGGCCAAGTTCAGCTTGGGCTTGACTTCCCGAATGATTTCGCGTTCACGCTGATGAGCCAGCGCCTTGCCACGCACCACTTCCACCACGCTATAGCTGAAGGCTTCAGCGCCATACTTGCGGATAGCCTTGTACAGCGGCCAGCTCTTGTCTTCCATACGAGCCCGGCTCTGGTGCTTCTGCCAACGATCCCAAACGCTCTTGAGCGGCGTGCTGCGGCTCTTGACCGTAATGCCAATGTAAAGCATACCACGCACTTCCAGCTGATAAACAACATGGGTGCGATCTTTGCGTTTGGCCCGGCGCTTGGTGGTGTTCTCCATTACTCTTATAGTATAGCAAATGGTCTGACCTGGGTCAATCTGGTCTGAGAAAATTCTAACCTGTTGAAAATCAACAACTTAGCTGTCAGGGCTTATAGTAGGCCTCTAGCAGCATAGGATTCCAAGCAGATTTTTTTGGTTTGGTGGAACCCCTGCGGCAGCAGATCTGACGGAGTCATCTGTTCAGCCAGTACCCAAGCATCCTGCTCGGTATGGTTCCACAGCCCCACGCACTGGGTGGCTACGTGGTGCCCATATTCGTGCAGCAAGGCTGTGGCTATTTCGCTGGCTTCTTGCTGGCGATCCTGAGTGTACACCACAATGGTGTTGTGCTCGTAACAGCCATTGACTTTGGCTTTACGCCTGGGGTCCTGACGAATTCTGACCCGGACACCACAGGAGCGTATCCAGGTCAGAATTTCTGTGAGTTTTTCCAGCTCAGTCAATCACAGCACCGTGCAACCATTGGCTCTGAGTTCTTCAATCATCAGCTCGCGCTTGCGTGGATCGTACATCTGGACCTTGCCATTTTTGCCATAATCAGCAGCGTCCACAATGTCTTTGGATTCTTTAAGGCCCAGATTGGTGTAGGTGCGAATGATCTTGATAGCGTTGATCTTGTTGGCTCCCACACCGGTGATCACCACCTGATCCAGATTACCAACCAGCAGATGCATCAGCATCTCCTGACGGTACACTGGGCTCACTATGTCAGCCAGCTGAGTCCATACTTCATTGGCCAATTCCGCGCCGCCCACATCACAAAGAGTCCGCAGGAAGTAATGTCCATTGGAAATCAATTCATACTTCTTTTCGTTGGTGAGATTTTCGTAATCCAGTGGCATGTGAATCCTTAGAGTTTTTCCGTACTTGATTTAGTGTAGCACACGGTTGAATCCTAGTCAACCGTGTGCTGATTTAGAATTCGTCAGCGTCAATCAGCCCGCAGCGGAATACCGGCAAGCCCAGAGGCTTCCAACACTCCCGGATGACTTGCGCACGATCATCGAACACCGACATCACACTGTAGCGGCCTTCCACATGCTGCTGATACAGATCACGCTTGACATCGCTGTCGCGGCGACGATCGTCTGCACCACGCATGAACAGCATGTATTCCTGAAAACCACACTGCTGTTCAATCCACTGCTGGGAAAGATCGCGGCACCGTTCACTGCGGCCGCTCATGAAAATCACCTTAAACCCAGCATCGTACAAGGCCCAGACAGTGGTGCGCACAAACAGTCGCACCCGATCAGTATGCACCAGATGCTCATCAAACGGTCCACGAGCAGTCATCTGCGCCATGGTGCCATCCAGATCCACAATGACGGCCTTGGTCAGACGGTCGTTGGGCTGCCAATCCGGCAGGTCGCCTTCAGCAGGACGAGGGGTAAACTTGCGGTACATGTCGCGAATCACCTTTTCGCCCACTTGAGCACGCCCTTCACGCTGAGCATCACGCTGCACACACTCGTCAACGCTCACATGCTGAAAGTCTACCAGTTCCACGGCGTAGCCCAGATTCTGGCAGAATTCCACAGTCTGCCTGCGAGTCTTGGGATTCATGTGGGTGTTGTCCACGACCACATTCTGGTGCTTGAACTTGGCAGTGCTGATAGCCAGTTCACGCTGGGTGCGGACGTATTCCTCTACCTGAGAAGTCCACTTGGTGATCTTGGCACGATCCATATAATCGTTGCGAATGGTGTCGTTGTTCACGATCACCGTGTCGGGATTCTGAGCCACATGTTCTCGAGCCCAGGTACTCTTGCCCGAAGCTGGAAGCCCTACTGTGATGTAAGCTGTCAGTTGCATATTCTTTAGCCTAGCAGAGTGTTCAAATATTGTCAACTCTATTTCAATTCATATGATATTCAGTCTCTAGCCACCGTTGATCAGGTTGAACCAAACTGCTGATTGGGGGTTTTCAAAAATCACTGTGACGAATCCGTTGTGACTCTGCACTCGGTAATCTCCAAGGTTGTGTTCAGAAATAAACTTCCGAGATTCTTCCGATAGTGTGAGCCTGCGACTAAACCTGGGATTAGTTAGCCAGGGGCTGGGCCAATAAATTCTGACTTTGCAAGGATTGGGTCTCATGGTTTATTGGGTCATCAGGGTCCACACAGTCCAGAATTTTTCAAACTGAGCTGGACTGCCATACAGCAGCATACTGCCATCGGCATATTTCACAATTTCTCGTAAATCTGAATTTTCACACATTGACTTGACAGTTTCTGGCATCCTGGGATCCACTGCAAATACTAGTTCTCCATCAAAAGTTTCAACAGGATAGTGCATGGTATTGGCAATCAGTGTCTGGGAGACCTCTGTATTCATGTCAGGAGTTCCACCTCAAATTGAACAATACAGCGTCACTGTGGTTGCGGAACAGGTACAGGGTTTTGTATGCAAAAGGGTCGCCAGTGTCAGAACTGAAATATTTAGCTTGCCAACGCTTGTGCCTGGATCCAAACATTTGTTCGCACCAGTCAAACACTTCTTCGTAGCTTTCGTAAGTGGTGGGCCAGCAGTGGTACTGGTAAACGTCACGTTGATATCGATTCAGGTAACGCAGATATCGTTTGTTCTTCATAGCCACCTTAACGAGAATAGCATGGCCTGCTGCTCGGTGTCAAAATCAAACACAATATATGATCTACAATATTGAATTCCTGGATCGCAGCGGTACTCAACAAGCCAGTCATACATTTCCGATGACAAGTGATATCGGGTAGAAGCGCCATTATATATGGTATAAACAGCCTGAGTGTTGGTTACGGGAATCCTAACAGTGTGTCTGTGCCTTTGGTCAACTGGTGTTGATCTCATAGCCACCTCAGCGAAAACATCAGGGCTTCCTGCTCAGTCTTAAAAGCAAATACTATATCGGCACCATATCTTTGATATTTTGGTTTGGAACCGTATTCAGCTAGCCAAGTTTTTAGCTCGGGCGATAGCGGATAATTCCACCACGACCGCTTCTCAAACACTCGATCATTGGATAATGGTACTCGGACTGTGAAACGTGTTCTACGCATCTGTGTCTTTACAGTTTAGCACAAACCACATGTAATCAGCTTCATTTTTGAAGAACATAATGTACACAGATACAGATGAATGAAAAGGAGACCTCCAATACCATCTACCGCCTAGATCTCCCAAATTTTCCGCGCACCATAAAAAGTATTTTTCGAATAATGGCATGCCAAAGACTTTGATTTTAACTGGCCAATTGCCGTATTCGCTATGATAGACTTCTGTGTCACTCATAGTTCCCCTCCAAACTTTAACATAAACCAACTCAGGTCTTGCTCAGTTTTGAAAAGGAACACGTCGCGATTTCGATCTTCAGTAAGATCCCACGCCCATCCCACGTCTTCCTGTCCATAATGTTTCACACACCATTGGTAGGTGGCTATAAATTTTGAATCTTCATTGTGCAGATCGACCACTAGATCCAAAATCGCATAGAATTTGAATCGTTCTTTCTTGCGGTCATCATTATATAACTTAGGCAATGATTGAGGATTGCTTGCGAACTTATTTTTCAATTTCAACTCCACAATTCAGCATAAACCAAACTAGATCCTGCTCAGTCTTAAAGAACATGACATCGTATTCAAAGTCCTCACTGATATCCCAATTCCATCGGACGCCTTCCTCGCCGTAATGTTCAAGACACCAAACGTGTGCTTTTTCAAATCGATAGGCGTCTTTAATCCCTACACTGAATTTGAAATCCGTTAGCTGATCGCCTATTAGGGTTCGATATGATTTCATGGTATTATTTCCGATTGAGCAGTAACCAAGTGAGATCTTGTTCTTCTCTGAAGGTCAACGTTGCCCAACTTTCTCCGTCTTCTTCAGACCATGACATTTTCCATCTGCCGGTTGAGTACCCAAAATGATCAACGAAAAACATCAACAAAATGATACATTCATCTTGATGAACTTTTAGTTCATTATGGAACATCTGTCGCCTCCAAACTTCAACATAAACCAAGCAAAGTCCTTGGCGTCAGAGAAACCAAACAGGTAGCTATCCCAGGTGTAAGCCTCCCATTCCCATCTGTTTTTGCTGATGGCAGGAAAATCAAACTGTGCGTAACACCAATCAAACACTTCAAACTCCAGATTGTTGTTGCACTTGATTAGGGCTCTGTATTTCATTGATCTACTCATGTTGCACCCTATTGATCTTTCAGCCAGCTCCATGTGTCCATGCCAGTATCTTTGAACAACTGATAATCAGCTTCAGCAAAAAATATCAGTTGTATGGTGACTTTCCCATCACGATTATAATTGTAGGTCCATCGTGCAGGTAAATCTTCTCTTAAAAACTGAGGAGTACCAAATTTTTCCCAGCACCAATCGATGCACTCAACATCGTCCCTCGGCACCAGAACTGTAAATGTTTTTGGTTTTGTCATAGGATTGAATCACCGTGAACCAAAGAGAACCAAATTGCGTCTGCTTCAGTCTGAAATGAGAATTCGTATGTGAATTTATGGAGTTTAGACAATTCGCTCACACTAAAGATCCTATACCGCCATCGTTCATTTTTTGATCCCAGATTTTCTTCACACCATAGCAATGCATCAACACATCGATCCAGCCCTGCAATCTTTAGGGATATCATTGAATTAGGATGCATTACTGTAAACCAACACAAACCAAGTTATATCTACATCAGAGGCAAATGAAAATTCGTAAAGAAAATCATCCAGACCCATATTGGGGTCAATGGGCAAAATCACTATGTCCCATTTGTTAAAACGTGGACCCAAATGTTTTCTGCACCATTGTTCTGCAGCGTAAGCATTATTGAGACCTTTTACGCTGATAGTCATTTGCTTGTATTCGCCAATGTAAACCAAGTGGCATCAGCTTCTGAAAAGAATTTAAATTCACAATTTCCCATCTGGCGAGTATATGAATCCCATCTTTCGCCTGGGGGACCCAGATTGTTTTGGCACCAAACTTTTGCCCGATGCACACTTTGTCGACCTAAAATTCTGATAGTCATTTGTTTATTATTCTTGATACAAATGTTCTCCATAAACCAGTGCGAACCAAACTGCATCTGCTTCGGAATCAAACATAAAATTGTAAGTCCAATGACTTGAATAATCATGCAGATCACTGACCAGCCAAGTGTCCCAACTGTCAATTGAACTCAGATTTTCTATACACCAGTCTATCGCGCGAT
>JACCDG010835380.1_pt1 | contig 17419 bp, 19 predicted proteins | sample 7442471 | NCBI WGS metagenome assembly JACCDG01 (sample SAMN15323444, study PRJNA562643) | freshwater metagenome | isolation source: river surface water | place: USA:Blue River Watershed | collected 2017-08-17 | reverse complement strand
TCACTGCGCGCCACCAGCACCACGTTGTTGTGATCCTTGGCCAGCAGGTGGGCAAACTCCACGCCGAGCCCGGCCGATGCGCCGGTGATGAGGGCGGTACTGGGTAACATCTCTATTTCTCCTCGTTTATGCCAGTGTCTGGCTTGTAATCTGCTGTTCAACGCCTGTTGCGGCTTGCCCCGATCCGGGCTGCCGCGCAGCGCCTTGTCAGCTTCTTGAATTGTTTTGGCCCTGCTGTTTTATTGCGGCCGGTTGGCCCATGCTGCGTCGACTTTTTCGCGCGCTGCTTCCAGCCGCGCCTGGGTGGTGGCGATATCGGCTTGTGCCTTGTCGCGTGTCTGAATCAGTTGCGCCAGTCTTTGCTGGGCTTTTTGCAGATCCTGTTCGGCTTCTTTCACCTGCTTGTCGGCCCAGGCTGCGTCATCCTTGGCTTTGCCATAGTCGCGCAGTGCCTGATCGTGTGATTGTTGTGCACGTTGCAGTTCCGCCGTGGCAGCGTTGCTGTCGGCGATGGCCGGCGTGCTCAACAGTGCCAGCGCCAGCAGCAGCGAGCGAAGGGGAGCGGTCATAACACAAGTCCTTTGAGTGTGCGGTTGACGATGTCGCGGATTTTTTCGTCACCCAGATCGGGTTTGTCGCGCAGGTTGTTGCGATAAATGCCACGCCAGGCCAGACGGCCGCTGTCGTGTTCCACAATATCGATAATCAGCGAGCCTTCGCGGTAATCGTATTCGTTGACTGTTTCCACTGGTGGGCCCATATAGCCCCAGCTCATGCCGCCCCAGCAGGTGCGCAGGCCGCAACGTACCACTGGTGCCGCCATCGGCGTGGCAACGTAATTGACTTCTGTGCCAGTGCGCCGCGCCACGCCGATGTGATAACTCACTTCAAAACGGCCGGGGCCTGCTTCGGCTTGCCGCAGGCCTTTTTCTTGCAGCGCGGCATTGATGGCACTTTGAATCCGCCGGCGCACAATATCGTTGTCGATGTCGGCATTGTCGGCGGTGGTTTTTTCTTCCGGCAACGTACCCCAGCTGTAGCTGCTGCCAGCCGGAATCACAATTGCGGCATTGCGATCAAAACTGATATCGGCAGACGAGCAGGCGCCGAGGGCCAGGCTGACTGCCAATACCGTTTGCGCACACAGGGTGCGGGTAAAGAGGCGCATGGATTTTCCTCAGCGAACTGCATCTTTCAAGGTTTTGGCAACCACTTCGGCAATACGTTGATCGGTGACTTTGCTGACATCACCCAGCGTGTCGGAGTAAATGCCGCGGTAGGCGAGAATGCCGGTGCGGCTCTGGCGCAGGTCAATGATCAGCGCACCTTCGCGATATTCGTGCTCTTCCTTGGTCTCAATCGGCGAGCCGTAGTTGCCCCAGGTCATGGTTTGCCAGCAGCGGTTGGCATTGCAGCGCATGGTGGGCACCATGGTGGGGGCGGCAATCCGTGCGGCATCGCTGAAGCTGGACTTGAAACCAATGTGGTAAGTGAGGATGAAATCAGCCTTGTCAGCCGCAGTGCGTTGCAGGCCTTTACTCAGCAGGAAGTTGTCGATGCTGCCTTCCAGCCGGCTGCGCATTTGAGGGTTGTCGAAATCGGCAAAGTGTTCAGCCGGTTTACTGGTATCCGGCTCACCCCAGGCAAAGGTGGCGCCTTTGCTGATACGCACGTTGGCATCGCGCTCGGAGTCGATAAAAGCGGTGGAGCAGGCAGTCATCAGGGTGGCGCTGGAGAATCCCAGCATGGCCGTCAGAATCAGGCGTTTCAGCATTGTTGTATCTCCTCGGGGTGGGCTCGTTGCCTGTGGCAAAAGGCGTTATGGCGTTGACCTGTCAGCGATTATAGGTAGGTTTGGCTGAAAAAATGAACTGTAAGCCGCAAACCGCATATAAGCCCTGCAATGATTGATGATTGATGATTGGGGGGGGCTGCGCATCAGCGCTTGCGCAGTAAAGTCATGCCATCACCCAACGGCAACAGGCAATAATCAACGCGGCTATCCTGTTGCAAGGTGGCGTTTAGCTGGCGGATCACATCCACGCCGGGCGTTTCGCCTTCAAATGTGGCATCGGCCACGCGGCCGCCGAGGAACATATTGTCGAGCACGATCAGCCCGCCCGGCCGCACCAGTTGCAGCGCCAGTTCGTAATATTCGGGATACACCCGCTTGTCGGCATCAATGAACATCATGTCGTAATAGCCGGCGCGGCCCTGGTCGAGCTGTTCCTGCAGCGTGATCACGCCGGGTCGCAGATGCAGCGTGATTTTCTGCTCCACGCCGGCGGCCTGCCAGTGGCGGCGGGCGATGGTGGTAAATTCCAGGCTCATGTCGCAGGCGAGGATTTCGCCATCGTCGGGAATCGTCAGCGCCATCGCCAGCGAGCTGTAACCGGTGAACACTCCCACTTCCACATAACGGCGCACACCCGCCAGTTGCGCCAGGAACATCAGCAGTTGCCCCTGTTCCGGCGCGATCTGCATTTTGGCCATTCGATTACTGGCGGTTTCCTCGCGCAGCGCCGTCAGCGCCGGGTGTTCGCGTAGCCCGGTGTTGATCAGGTAGCGATAAAGCTTGTCGGTGAGGGGCAGGGTCTGGTTCATGGGGTCTGGTTGGCAGCATTAGGTTCTGTTGACGTAAGTTTCGCGGCTGCGCTGGCAGGTAAAAACGCCAGCCACAAGGCACGCGACGCTGATAATAATGGATTATTTTCAAGGAGCGTAACGTAGTGGATGGCGTTTTTACCTGCCAGCCCGAAGGGTTTGATGCACTTCGGGCACCAAACCGTGTCGTAAACCGCTTGTGCAGATCACTGCACGGCACGTTTTACTCCTTGTTTTGTATCCCGAATTGCATCAAACGCAGTCGTGAAACTTACGTCAACAGAACCTACAGCCGGCTATTTTTGCCACTCTGCGCTGCTTGTGCCACTCCTGCGCGGCCATCTATTTTGCATTGCCCTGCAAGCCAATACTGGCGTGCCTTGTAGCCTGGCCTGCAGGCCGCGCCTGTATTGGCTTGCAGGGCAGCAAAAAATCCCTGTTGCGGTAGCACCCGACAGCTTGGCAGCAGTGTAAACTTTCGCTCCTGAGTAAACGGATGTTTATTAATGTTCTGCGGATAAATCGTTTCATGACTACCAGCCCTTCTGTTGTTGCCAGCGACGCCGACGCCCGCCTCGATCTGATCGAGCAGGAATTTGAAGCCATCAAACAACGTTATCGCGCCAAACTGGGCGCGGATGACGTCGCTTATATCCGCGGCCTGCGGCGTAAATCCCGCATCTGCGAGGTGCTGGGGCGTGGCCTGCTGTGGATCAGCCCGGGGCCGCTGACGTTTGCGCTGGGGGTTGGTTTTGTCTGGCTGCATCGCAATCTGGAGGCGATCGAAATCGGTCATAACGTGCTGCATGGCCAGTACGACTATTTTCCCGAAATTCCGCAGTTCCACTCGCACAACTTCAAATGGAAAGCGCCGGTGGACGAGGAAGGCTGGCGCCGCGAGCACAACGGCCAGCACCATGTTTACACCAATGTTTACGAAAAAGACCCGGATCTGAACCACGGCCTGCTGCGCACCAATGATCTGACGCCGTGGCAGCCGAGCCATCGTTATCAGGTGCCGCTGTACCTGTTTGGCGTGTATCCAACCATGTTGTATCGCTTTAACGGCCAGAACCTCGGTTTTGCCCAGGAATACCGGGCGCAGGCCTTTCCGACTGGCAACCAGGGCTACGCGCTGGTCGATACCGAAGGTGCCACGCAGCAGCAGTTGCAACAGCGGCATCGCCGCTCGATTGGCCGGGTATTGTTCAAGGAATATCTGCTATTTCCGGCGCTGGCGGCGCTGACCGGCTATTCGGCGCTGAAAGTGGCGCTGGGCAATATGCTTGCCGATGCCATCAACAACTACTGGATCGCTTTCACCATTCAGGCCACCCACTTCACCGAGCCGCTGCAGCCGGAGCAGGCACTGCAACACAAGGGCCGCTGGTATCTGTCACAGCTTGATTCATCGGTGAACTTCAAGGGCAGCCGGCGCATGAGCATCCTCTGGGGGCACCTCAACTACCAGATCGAGCATCACCTGTTCCCCGACATTCCGTCGCGCCACTACCCGGACATGGCCAAAGAGGTGAAAGCCGTGTGTGCCAGGTACAACATCCCTTACAAGTGCAATCCGGGCTGGGGCAAGGCGATCCGCAATTTTGTCGGCGTGATGTGGAAATACTCTTTCCCGCCGGCCAGAAGCGGCTCGCAGGGAGGCGCGCATCATGCTTGATTCGCTGCTGAATGGCGCCAACCGCTGGGCCTTGCAGACGTTCAGCCGCGACTGGGTGGATTATCTGGTCAGCAATACCATGACCGAGTTCAACCGCCGCATCAATCCGTTTGTCTGGAGCTATCAGCTGCAGGCGCTGCTGCTGGCGGTGCATGACGAAGCCGATGGCGTGAAAACCTTTGTGCTGCTGCCGAACCAGCACTGGCGCGACTGGCAGGCCGGGCAACACGCCGAGTTCGTGGTCGAGATCAATGGCACCACGCATCGCCGCTATTACAGCCTAGCGCAGCGCGACAACGGCTGTGTCAGCATCACCGTCAAACGTGTGGCCAATGGCCTGGTGTCAAACTGGATTCACCAGCACTGGTTGCCGGGCAAAGTCATCAGCCTGGGCTTGCCGCAGGGCAGTTTTGTTTACCGCCAGCAGCAAAAGTTGCTGTTTATCTGTGCCGGCTCCGGCATCACGCCCTGCCACTCGATGGCGCAAGCGCTGTTGCAGCAGGGCGCGGCGGTGGATATTGCGTTTGATGCGCAGTTCCGCCACGAATCCGACATCATTTTTGAATCCTGCTTGCGCAACTGGGCAAGCGAAGGGCTGAACGCCAACATCGCCCTGAGCCAGCCGCGCCAATCCTGCGCCAATGTGGTCAAGCCGCTGGATCTCGACACGCTGCGCCGGCGTTACCCGGATTTTGCCGAGCGCGACATCTATCTGTGCGGGCCACAGGGCTTCATGGACAAGACCATTGCCTTGCTGCAGCAATCCGGCTTTGATCTGGCCCGGCTGCATTGCGAGCGCTTTGGTAGCGGCGCGTGGGAGGCCGATGCTGGCATGGCTGCGGCCTGCGAGGAAATTTTCTTTCAGCACCTGAACCTGCTGGTGCAAACGGATGAAGAGGATGCCGGCAAGACGCTGATGCAGATTGCCGAACGCCACCATGTGCCGCTGGAAAGCGGCTGCCGTCAGGGCATGTGTGGCACCTGCAAACTGATTTTGCGTTCGGGAGAGGTCAGTGGCAACAAGCTGGGTAATGCGGTGTATCTGTGTTCGGCGTATCCGGCGTCGCGGCGTGTGGTGCTCGACGCCTGATCACCCATCAAGGCAAAGGCAGTCTTAATGCAGGCTGTCGCTTTCGGGGTCGGGAAATTCCTCGGCGAATTTGCTGATCCATTCGTGTGCGGCCTGTTCCGGGCTCAGATCGCGGTGTTCGGTCTGTTGCACCTGCTCGCGGTAGGTTTCGATGTGGCAGATCTGCTCTACCATGCGGGCACGAAACGCATCGTCCTGATCCAGAAACTCCACGCCCAGCTCGTAGCCATGCTCTGTTTCGCGGCACCAGGCAACCTTGGCGACACTCTCGAACACCGGCGTGACGCAGGGAATACGCAAGGAAACTACCGCCCCGGTTTCCACTTCCAGCGCCGATTCAAACGCCAATCCGCCGATACTGACATTACACAGATGGCTGATGGTCTGCAGTGATTCGTGCAGGGTGTTGACTTCGATGGGCATGCTCGCCGGATGACGCATGAAGTGGCGCATGATGAGACTCCTGAAAATGGCGCAAGGCGTGATATGGTTTAACCTTAGCCCATCCGGCGGCTGGCTGCCGTTAACTGCACTGTTGAATATACAAGCCGGGCGGCGATCGGGCTGCAGCCGCAGCCGGAACATTTGGCTTGATCCTCTGCCCAATCCCCATTGGGGCCGGCTTTGTGCCCAGCCGCACAGCAGCAAAACAAACGTCAACAGAACCCGAAGGAAGTCTGCCATGTATCAATCCATACTGACGGCCGGTATGTTGCTGGTGTCCACTGCCGTTCTGGCTGATCAGCCCGCGCTGGCCAAGGTGCGCGAGGTGATTTACCAGTGTGATCAATTACCGCAACTGCGAGTGAGCTACGCGCAAGACGGGGCGCAGGCGTCGGTGGCGTTGCCATCGGGCAAGCTCGTGGTGTTGCCAGCCAGGCCGGTGGCGTCGGGGTTTCTGTATGCAACGCCCCAGCACAGTCTGCGGGGCAAGGGCGATGAGGTGACATTCACCATCGGCCGGCGCACCCCGATGCAGTGTCGTAGCGGCGATAATGTTGCCGAAGCGTCAAAAGCCAGCTGGGATTTGCAGAACACCTACTGGCGCTTGCAAATGCTGAATGGCCAGGCGGTGGTATTGGCAGAACAGCAACGTGAGCCACATCTGGTGCTGGGAAGCAAGGATGGGCGCATGCATGGTTTTGCCGGCTGCAATCGCATGATGGGCGGGTATGAACTGCAGGGAAATTCGCTGAGGTTCAAAGGCGTGGCGGTGACCATGATGGCCTGCCCGACCGGGATGGATACCGAGGCGGCTTTCACCAGGGCTTTGGAGCGTGTCGCTGCTTACCGTCTTGACGTTGCCAGCCTGACGCTGCTGGATGGCGAAGGCAAAGTGCTGGCGCAACTGGAAGCCACGGCATTGAAGTAAGGCGCCCATTGATCCGCAAAAACGGCAGCCAAGGCTGCCGTTTTTGTTGCCGACAGGCTGCCGCTTAACGGCCGTACATGCCGGTGAGAGTGGTTTTGCCAATACTGTTGGCGTTGATCATGAAGCCAGCCAGCGATGCTGTGGCGCCTGCCGGCAGTTCCAGTTTGTCTACTTTAAGCGCGTGCAGCGTGAAATTGTAGTGGTGCGGCTTGTGGCCAACCGGCGGGCACGGCCCACCCCAGCCCGGGCCACCAAAATCGGTGCTGATCTGGCTGGCGCCGCCTGGCAGTTTGCTGCCGTCGGCAGCACCGGCTCCGCTCTCCAGTTTATTGACGCTGACCGGAATGTTGATCAGCACCCAGTGCCACCAGCCGGCTCCACCGGTGGGGGCATCCGGGTCGTGCACCAGCAGCGCAAAGCTCTTGGTGCCCTTGGGCGGGTTTTTCCATTCCAGCGTGGGTGATACATTGCCGCCGCTGCAGCCGAAGCCATTGAACACCTGTTCGTTCTTGATGGTGGCGCCAGGCTTGATCTCCGTGCTGCTCAGGCTGAACTGGCCGGCATGCGCGTTGACGGCTGCTGACAACAATAATGTGGCGAGCAGAATTTTTTTCATGTTTTCTCCTGTGGGTGAACAATGGCCATCGTGCTGCTTGCCCGGCCTGCATCCGTCGGATCCGGCCGGCGTTGGTGCAATCAACTCAGGGCGCGACGCTTGAACCAGCCGGTGAGGGCGATGCGTTCGCGTTGCGCGGTTAATACCTCGTGGTAAAAACGTGCCGCGAGAAATACCACCAGCGTACCGGCTTCAGGCTGAATATCGCAGTACTCGTGGCAATCATCATCCAGATACAGCCGCAACTGGCCGCCATCCTGCTGCTGCCAGTCCTGATTCAGATAAAGGATGGTGGTGATGCTGCGTTCGCTGGTACCGCGAAACTGGTCCAGATGTTTTTTGTAGAAACTGCCGGGCGGATAAATGGCCGCGTGGCCTTCAAATTCCTGCAGGCCCAGAAAAAGATTGCGATTCAGCTTGCTGCCGAGTTGTTGCAGCCAATCCAGCCATGTGCGCTGCAAAGGTGCGGCGGAGTCGGGCTCCAGCCAGTTGACGTGGTCACCGCGCACTTCATTCACAACCTGCAGCTGGCCGCTTTTGCCCACGCCGGCGCGGTGAAATTCTCCTGCGGCAAACTGCTGGCGGATTTCTGCTGCCAGCGCTGCGGTAGCCTCTGCCGATACCGCCCTGGGCAATACGATCCAGCCATCACTGGCCAGTGCATCGGTTATGCGCTCACACAGCGCCGGGTCATCGGGTCTGATCAAAACTTCATGCGCTGTGTACATAGGCCTGATGGAGTAGTTGAACCATATCGTCAGTCAGCAATTGCTGTGCATCCAGGCGCAGTTGCCACGGAAATTTCTGCACATCACCAAAGCCACGCGCCGGCTGCAGCAGTGGGTGTTGCGTGTTCGCAGGCAGTGCCAGTGCAATCGCCAGTTGATTGCGTACCGGCCGCAGCAGTGCAAAATGGCTGCCACGCGAGAGCGCCACATAATGTTTGCGCGGCAGCACCCTGACATCGTTGCCAAAGCTGCCGACCCGCGCCAGCAGCCGATCATACAGGCCGTGCAGGGCTTCATCGTGCCCTTCAAACAGCTCATTGAGCAGCGCATCGCCGTGTGCATAAAGGCTGGTGCCATCCATCTCGTCGAGGTGGCTGAGAATCAGGTAGGCGCTGTTCTGTTTCAGGTCAAAACGCTGTTTCAGCCATTGCAACCGGCCTTTGCGTTCTGCCGGCAGCTGCGGGCCGATCAAGGCCAGCCATTCATCCAGCGTTTTGCCGGTGCGGCTTTTCATACTCGCTATCATCGCAGCCTGGTAAGCGTCGAAGTCCATCGGGTGCTTGATTGGGAAAAGGAAGCCGCTAGTGTAGCAGTTTCGCTGCACCTGCTGGATTGCTTTGCCGCGTCTGCTGCGGCATCATGCAGCACACTTTGGCTTTGATCGTATTGAGGAGTTGTACTGATGGCTACCATGCGCCTGGAAAAACAGGAAAACGTTTATCTGCTGACACTGAATCACGGCGAACGCGCCAACACCATGACCGATGCCGTGCTCGACGAATATCATGCCGCACTGGATGAGGTTGAAGCCAGCCAGGGCAACACGGCACTGGTGATTACCAGCGAAGACCCGAAATTCTTCAGCAACGGCATCGATCTGGAGTACATCAAATCGAAGGGTATGGAATACCTGTTCTCGCATTTTGGTGCGCGTCTGGATCAACTGTTGATGCGTGTGGCGCTGATCAACTTCCCGACCATCGCCTGTGTGACCGGCCATGCTTATGGCGGGGGTGCGCTGCTGGCGTCGGCCTGTGATTTCCGCACCATGCGTGCCGACCGTGGCTTTTTCTGTTTTCCGGAAGTAGACATCAAGCTGGCATTTACTCCGGCCATGCTGGCCAGCGTCAACCTGCTGCGCAATGAACAACTGCGCTTTGAAATGGCATTGACCGGCCGTCCGGTGGGCGGTGAAGAAGCCGCCAAGCGTGGTATCGTTGACGCCGCTTTCGGCGCTGAAGACCTGCTGCCGAAAACCCTGGCAATGGCGGCACAACTGGCCACCAAGGATCGCCGTACCTATGCGCAGATCAAACGTGACATGCGCCAGCATTTGCTGCCGCTGGTGGATGAGAGCCGACGTTAAGGCGCTGTTGCCGTGATCAAAGAAGGCGACCCTCGGGTCGCCTTTTTCATTGCTGCTGTCCGGCTTGATCGTCGTTGCGTGGCGGCATAAAAAACTGCCCCGGCGTGCGCATGAAGCGCCGGGCCATTTCACGCACAAACGCACCCTTCTGATTGAAGCGTGCCCGGCGTGACTTGAGCGCGACAAACAGTGCCAGCCCGAAACTCACCAGCAGGTTGACACTGCCGATGCCGACGATGCCGAGCATCGATGTCAGCGCTGTATCAAAGCCGATCTGGTGATCCAGTGCCACCAGTGCGTAAGCAAAGTTGGCGGCAGAGAAGGTGATGTGACGGATATCGATAGGCAGGCCAAGGATGAAGCCCAGCGTGCCGATCGAGCCGAGCATGATGCCGAAATAGAAATTACCCGCCAGCCCGCCGAGGTTGTCGCCAAGGTAGTTGCCCAGTCGCTGCGCGCGTGCCGCGCCGAACAGGCGGCGCAGCCAGGGCAGCTGGGCGATGCGCTCGGGAATCTGGTGATAAATCGCGGTGTTGTCGTGGTAGCCCGAGATCAGCCCGGCCAGAAACAGGCACACGCCGGCTATTGCCGCATGGAACAGTGCCAGGCTACGCAGCGGGTCAAGTTCGTGTAACAGGTGCTGTGCTTTTTCCGGTGTGATCCAGTGCCCGCCATACAGCCAGCTGCCGCACAGGGCAATGACATAGGCGGTGGGCATGGCGATGCAGACGTTGCCGAGAATCGCCACAAACTGGGTACGGAATACCTTGATTGCCAGATCGGCGATACTTTCCACCGTTGCCTCGCCACCATTGCTTTCGCGTATCTGCTCGGCAATGTGGGCGGCGGTCATCGCCGGCTGCTTGGTGGCAATGGTGAAATGCAGCACATGCACCAGCATGAAGCCGAGCGAATAGTTCATGCTGAACAAAAAGGCCTCGACCAGCGGTGGCGCTTTCAGTTTGGCGAAACCGATCTTGATCAGCGCCATGAAACCAATAATCAGACCGGCGCCCATTGCGGCGCGCAGCATCTGCAGATAATCGGCCTTGCTGTGTGTGACATAGTGTTCGCCGGTTTTGCTGGCATGTTCGGTGACTTTGTTTGCCAGCAGTTCGGCATTGCTGGAGATGAAATTGCGTAGATCGTATTTGTGGTTGTCGGCGTAAAGCAATTCACGCAAAAGTGCCAGAGACAGTTGCCGGCGTTGCCGGCTGTCTTCCAGATCCAGCAGCGCCAGCAATGTGCGCAGGCGTTGCTCGCTTTGTTTCAGGCGTTGCAGCAGATAGGTGAAGCTGACGCTGACGCCGTTTTGTTGCGCATGTTTGCGCGCCTTGTCGATCACAACGTGGCACTGATCCAGCAGCACCAGTATCTGTCGCGTATCCTCCGGGGTAGTGCTGGTGTCGTGGATGGCCTGCCACTGGCTGTCCAGATAACGCCGCACTTCCACGTTCTGCATCAGGAACGGCGATTCATATTCTTCGATTGCCGGATAATTGCGCACCAGCTCCGGCTCCAGGCCGATGGAGCTGATCCGGTAGGACAGGACTTGCACGGCATCCAGCAACTCGCCCCTGAAGTGCATGCCACTCGATGGTTCGTCGCCGGCATCAAGGGCCAGCGCATTTGCCACGTCTTCCCAGATATCTTCCGGCAGTGCGTTGAACCAGACATGGTCGGTTTTTTGATGAAACACTTGTCCCAGCACATCACGCAGATAATTATCGTTGTAGGCTGGCGGCAGCAGCTTGAAGCCCAGTTTGCGTTTCAGCTCCGAGCCAAAGCTGGCATTCGGCAGAATGCCAACATCGGTAAACAAGTGGATGGCGTTGCGCTTGGAAACCAGCTCAAACAGGTAATGACGAAATGCCTTGCGGTATTCCGCGTGTTTGTTGAGCAGAAAGGTCAGCGCCTGGAAATTGTTGGTGGCGGCCGCAATATCGTCGCAGCGTTTCGGTCGCAGGGCATCCACCAGTTCTACCAGTGGCTGGATATCGGCACTGGGCGTGCCTTCTATCAATGCTTGCAGGATGTGTTCCAAAAGGTTCTCCTGTTGGGCTGACGGCCTGTTCCACGTGAAACAGGCGCCGCGTGATCAGAGATCGGGTTTGCCGGCAAACACGAAAAACTCGCGGTTGCCGTCGCCACCCTTGATCGGGCTGTCAAAGAAATCCCGAACCTGCAGCCCGAGTTGCTGGCACAGGTCGGTGATATTGCGTTGCACGTGCGGATACAGGCGTTCGTCCTTGACGATGCCCCCCTTGCTCAAACCTTCTCGGCCAACTTCGAATTGCGGCTTTACCAGACTCAGCACATGGCCACCGGGTCGCAGTAGCGGTATCGCTGACGGCAGCACCAGTTTCAGCGAAATGAATGACACGTCGATCACAATCAGATCGATGCCTGGCTGTGCCGGATCCAGCCCCAGCTCAGCCGCCTGCAGATGGCGCGCATTCACGCCTTCAAACAGGGTGATGCGGACATCGCTGGCCAGTTTTGGTGCCAGCTGGCTATGCCCGACATCCACCCCGACAATGCTGGCTGCACCGGCCTGCAGCAGACAATCGCTGAAGCCGCCGGTAGAGATGCCCAGATCCAGTACCTGCAGGCCGCTGACATCCAGTTGTACATGATCGAGCGCGCCTTGCATTTTCAGGCCGCCACGCGAAACAAAGCGATCCGCCGGATCAGGCACGATGAACAGGCCGGTATCATCCGCCAGCTTCTGGCTCGATTTGTTGACCAGGCTGCGGCCCTCTGGCAAATCGAGCCACACCCGCTCGTTGTCGATCAGGTTTTGTGCAGCGGTACGCGAATGAGCCAGGCCTCGCTCTACGAGTAGCAGGTCGGCGCGCATCAGGGTCGGCATGGAAAGGGCTTCCGGGTGGCTTGCATGCCCGGATTATACTGAGCCACCGCCGAGAATGAAAAAAGCCGGTGCGGGGGGGCACCGGCAAAGAGGGCTCAGGGAGAAAACACTCAGAAAAACACTTTAACGCGGGCCGGGGCCTTGTTCACCGGGGCCGCCAGGGCCACGATGCTTGCCGCGACGATCATGCATCTTTTGCCAATGGCGCTTGATGAACTCGCTGGCTGTTTGTTTCTGCTCGTTGTTCAGGCTGGCATAGGCTTTCAGCCAGGCATCGCGTTCCTTGTCGTGCAGGGCTCGGGCCTCGTTGCGCTGACCTTCCAGCATATCGTTGATTTTCTGCAAATCGAGGATGGGCTGGGCTTTTTGTTCGTCGATCAGGCTGCGCGATTTTTCCATCGCAGCCTTCATGGTTTCACGATGGCTGCGTGTGGCATTTTCTGCTGCCGTCCACAATGCCGCTTGTTCGGTACTCAGCTTCAGCTGCGGCTTGGCCTGTGCCAGCCCGGCAAACGGGCCCATCGCCATGCCCATGCCGGCCGGACGTTCGGCAAAAGCCGGCATCGCCAGCGTGGCCAGCAGGGCGCTGGCAACCATTACATGTTTGAGCGGATGTTTCATGAACGGCTCCTTATCAGGGGAACAACGCGGTGATCGCGTCGTATTGAGGAGCAGTGTAGCGGCGAGTTGTAGCGGAAATGTGTGCTGTGGCGGGGAATGTGTGTTTATTTGTAACAACCCTTCGGGGGCGTAACAAATAAACACATTCGATCAGACAAAACGCTCGTCGGCAGCCAGATAACGCCACTGTCCCGGCGGCAGATCGCCCAAGGTGACCTTGCCGATACGGATGCGTTTCAGGCCCACCACACGCAGGCCCACCAGTTCGCACATGCGGCGGATCTGGCGCTTTTTGCCTTCTTTCAGCACAAAACGCAGCTGATCCTGATTCTGCCAGCTGACATCGGCGCGTTTCAGCGGCTGGCCGTCCAGGCTCAGGCCGAAGTTGAGCTGCTTCAAGCCTTGTTGCGACAAGCGGCCCTGCACCCGCACCAGATATTCTTTTTCGACATCGGAATCTTCGCCGATCAACTGTTTGGCGATGCGGCCATCCTGCGTCAATATCAGCAGCCCCACCGAGTCGATGTCCAGCCGGCCGGCCGGTGCCAGATTCTTGATGTGTTGCGGATTGAACTGGATATTGCTGTGGTCGCCGCTCCAGTGGTTTTCCGGCGTCACCAGCACATAGGCGGGCTTGTAGCCTTTTTCGGCCTGCCCGGAAACGTAGCCGACCGGTTTGTTGATCAGCACCGTGACGCGGCGGCTTTGTGTTGCGCTGGCCTGGGCATCAAGCGTGACTTTCTGCGTCGGCAGCACCTTGCTGCCAAGCTGATCAACCACCACGCCATCGACCTTGACCCAGCCTTTGGCAATATATTCGTCGGCTTCGCGCCGCGAGCAGAGGCCGAGTTCGGCCATGCGTTTGGATAAGCGGATTGGTTCCATGGGCTGAATTGTAAACCGATATAATCATGCCCCATGAACGATTTCGATTTTGAGCGCCGCTTTGGCGGTGTGCGCAAACTTTATGGTGCAGCCGGCCTGGCTGCCTTGCAACAGGCGCACGTATGCGTGATTGGCATTGGCGGGGTTGGCTCGTGGGCGGTCGAGGCGTTGGCGCGTTCGGCGGTGGGGCGGATTACGCTGATTGATCTGGACCACGTGGCCGAATCCAATCTCAACCGGCAGATTCATGCGCTCGACAGCACGCTGGGCAAGGCCAAGATCGAGGCGATGGCGGAACGCATCCACGACATCAATCCCGCTTGCCAGGTGGAGCTGATCGACGATTTTCTCGACGGCGACAATCTGGCCGATTATCTCGGTCGCGGTTATTCGGCGGTGATCGATGCAATTGATAGCGTCAAGACCAAAACCGCGCTGCTGGCGTGGTGCCGGCGTAACAAGATCAAGGTGATCAGCTGTGGCGGTGCCGGCGGGCAGCTTGATCCGACACAGATCCAGATCGCCGACCTGGCCAGGACCACGCAAGACCCGCTATTGGCCAAGGTGCGGCAGAACCTGCGGCGTGACTATGGCTACAGCCGTGATCCGAAAAAACGTTTCGAGATTGCGGCGGTGTTTTCCACCGAGCAGCTGATTTATCCGGCTGATGAGGGCGCCAGTTGTGAGGTGGATGGTGCGAGCGGCAATGAAGGTGTAACCGGGCTTAACTGTGCCGGCTTTGGTTCAGCAGTGACAGTGACCGCCAGCTTTGGCCTGATTGCCGCCAGCTGGGTGTTGCGCAAGCTGGTGGAGCAGGCCGCCAAGGCCGCTGCGACAACGCCGAACGATCAATAACCACCGGCCTGCAAGCCGCACCAGGCTTGGCTTGCAGGCAAGGCTGCAGGGCAATGCCAGAGCGGCTTGCAGGACGGCGCTGGTTCAGGTTGGCGGTGTGCAGTGATCCGTGATTTCGAAGTTCGGTTCCACCGACTTGGGAATACCGCGCAATTCGTAGCGAATCACCAGATCATACGGGCAAGCCGAAAATGGCCGTGCCGCCGGGTCATCACTTTCCACAGGCTCAAAACACAGCTGGATGCGATCCGGCAAGACCTTGATGCCACTCACGCTATTGATCATGCGGGTCGGGCAATCCAGCGTCTTGCGATACAACACCTTGAGGATGCCGGCATTTTCCCGCGTGTATTTGATGACACCTTCTTCGGTTGGTGCCTCGGGTTCCATACTGGCCGGCACCGGGCCGGATTCTTCAACCTGGATTTTCAGCTTGTCGAAACCGGCAGGCTGGGGGGAGCAGCCCGAGATCATCGTGATCAGGGCGCCTAAGGCAAGATAAATTCCGGTTTTACGCATGGATTCGATCTGCTACGCAAGAGGGTAAACATGGCATGCCTGCAAGCCGCGCCAGCACTGGCTTGCAGGCAAGGCTGCAGGGCAATGCCAGAGCGGCTTGCAGGCCGTTGGCAAGTGCTTCATTCGTTTTTCAGCGCGCTCTTCAGGGCATCACACAGCGTCTGCAGCACTTTCACCCGCGCAAAATACTTGTCGTTGGCTTCGATCATGGTCCATGGCGCAATGCTGGTGCTGGTGCGGTCAACCATGTCGCCCACCGCCAGCACGTAGTCATCCCATTTTTCGCGATTGCGCCAGTCCTCTTCGGTGATCTTGAAGCGCTTGAAGCCGATGGCTTCGCGTTCCTTGAAGCGTGTTAACTGTTCTTCCTGCGATATCGCCATCCAGAATTTGACGATGATGGCGCCATGCGCAGCCATTTGCCGTTCAAAATCGTTGATTTCACCATAGGCACGCATCCATTCGGCGTGGCTGCAGAAGCCTTCGACTCTTTCCACCAGCACCCGCCCATACCAGGAGCGATCAAAAATCGTCACCCGGCCATGCCGTGGCAGGTGTCGCCAGAAGCGCCACAGATAAGGCTGGGCGCGCTCTTCCTCGGTGGGGGCGGCAACCGGCACGATGCGATACTGGCGTGCATCCATGGCTGCGCTGATGCGGCGGATACTGCCGCCCTTGCCCGCCGCATCGTTGCCTTCAAACACCACGATCAAGGAGCGATTGCGGAATCTATCGTCGCGTGTGAGCTTGTTGAACTGACCCTGCAGGCTTTCCAGCTCGCGCGCATAGGCCTTTTTGTCGAGCGTTTGCGACAGGTCGAGCCGGTCCAGCAGGCGTACATTGTCGATCGGTGCCAGAATCGGCGGCGCCTCTACCCGTTGCCGTGGTACGTTTACCCGCGCCAGCTGGCGTTTTATCGAATCCAGCAGGATGTTGCCAACAGTCAGGTTGCGATAACGGTCTTCGGCGCCTTCCACCACAATCCATGGCGCATCACCGCTGCTGGTCTGGCGCAGCACATGTTCTGCCACCTTGCGGATACGGTCGTAATATTCATGCCGCTGCCAGTCTTCGTCGCTCACGCGCCAGCGGGTCAGCGGGTTGTCCTGCAGATCCTGCAGGCGTGTTTTCTGCGCCTTTTTCGACAGATGGAACCAGAACTTCAGCAATAACACGCCTTCGTTGCTGAGCATTTTTTCCAGCCGCACGATTTCTTCGATACGCTGATCCAGCGCGGCCTGGCTTAGATCCTTGCCGACGCGCTGGATCAGCGGGTCGGTATACCAGGAGCCGAAATGGATGCCGATTTGCCCCTTGGGCGGCAGGGAGCGCCAGAAGCGCCACATGTGTGGCCGTTCCGATTCTTCGTCGGATTTGGGGCCGAAAGCATGGGTCTGGATCAGGCGCGGGTCCATCCAGGCGTTGAGCAGATTCACGGTCTCGCCACGGCCGGCGCCGTCCAGCCCGCCCACAATCACCAGCACCGGAAACTTGCCGCATTCCTTCAGTTCATACTGGATATCCAGCAACGCTTCGCGCAGTTCGGGCTCGCGTTTGCGGTAGGTGTCTTTGTCGATGCTGTGGCCCAGCTCGGCGGATTCAAACATATCAGTTCTCTGCTCGGTGTGTGGTGGAGGTTGCGGTTAACCCTGTCTGCAACCGGGATACAACTGTCAATTTAGCCCTGACAGCGCAATTTTGCTGAGTAGTCAGAGCGATTTCTGGCCTGCTTGCACGGCCAAATCCTGTCGTAACAAGGGAATACCCTCTGGCTTGGGGTAAAATGGCGGCTTCCGGGTGGCTTAACCGCCCGCAACCCATAGTCACAACATGCTAAAAATTCTTGGTCTTGATCGTCTTGCTGCACTGGTGTCACGCAAGGTGCTGTATCTCTGGGTGCGCACCAAAGTCTTCCCGCAGGACTTGTCCTCGCTGAATCTGAACCCGGACCAACCGGTGTGCTACGTGTTGCAGACACGACAGCTGTCGCCGCTGCTGGTGCTGGAAAACGAAACGCAGGAGCTGAAGCTGCCGCGTGCGCTGAGCCGCATGAAAAGTGGCTGGCTGAAGGAAGACCGCTCGTTTTTCTTTCTCACCCGTGCCGAAAAACCGACACTGCTGCAGCCCAACCGTTTTGAATATTCGCCGCGCCTGAAGCGGCTGATCCATGAAGTACAGACCGACAGCTCGCTTGATGTGCAGCTGGTGCCGGT
>JACCDG011532813.1_pt1 | contig 17429 bp, 17 predicted proteins | sample 7442471 | NCBI WGS metagenome assembly JACCDG01 (sample SAMN15323444, study PRJNA562643) | freshwater metagenome | isolation source: river surface water | place: USA:Blue River Watershed | collected 2017-08-17 | reverse complement strand
TTTTCTCAAGTTTTCGAAAAAGCCTAAGTACTCTCGACCCCAGCTCGGTATTGCTTCGCAATATACCTGCGCTTTTCGAATCTCCCCGCACACAAAGCAGTTTGTGTGCTTTGTCGGCCACAGACAAAACAAAAAGCCATCCTGGAAAACAAGATGGCTTTTTGTTTTGTAGTGGACCTAAGGAGATTCGAACTCCTGACCTTTCGCTTGCAAAGCGACTGCTCTACCAACTGAGCTATAGGCCCAAACAAGACAATTTTACCTACTTTTTACTTTTTTGCAACTTGAAAACTTTCTTGACTTTGCCTATGCACAATGATATTAGATAGTATAGAATCAAAACACTATGATCATCCACAACTTAGAACTTTGGAACAAGATTCTTTCCCAAGAGAATGGGCTCACACCCATAGAGTATTGGCCCTATAAAACTGGTGCAATAGGAGGATCGTCAATCATTGCAGAAGATAATTATCACAATAATAGCAAACTCACAGAAGTTGTGAGTCTTGTCAAGAAAATTCATCTGAAGGCCCGCGAGCAAGGTAACGTTCCAATAGATAATAAAATGGCAGTTATGTGCATGTTATCACTCGAAAATGGCGAAGAAATTGAAATACCAGTATATTTTGTGATATTCAACTCTACATACACCATCTGCACACAGATTCGTTCTGATTGGAAAGAGCCTGTGAAAATCTAGTCAAACAAATAAGAGTAGGCTTAGAAAAGCCCCGCAACATCGCAGGGCTTTTATTTTTATTACACGATTATTTTCTCCACTTATTTCCCACTTTAATTCTGTTTAACTCTTTGTCGATGGTAGCTTGAACTTTTGCGTCATCAACCTCCTCTTCATCTTTTATTTTTTCACGAAGATCCTCAGCACGTTTATATGCTTCTTCTGCTCTTTTTACATCAATAAGATGTGCCATTTCAGAACGTTCAGCCAAAATCACAACGTGACCACCTTTTTGAACTTCAAGTATTCCTGTCGACACAGCTAAAGCAAAAACATCCCCCTCCTTTCCTACTTTTATCTGACCAGTTTTTATAGTAGTGATGAGCGGAATGTGATCAGCCAGAATAGTTAGTTCTCCAGCCCCAGTCATAAGATTAACATAAGAAATATCCTGACTCTCATATATTACTGAGTCGGGGGTAATTATTTTAAGTTGTAATTTTTTATTAGACATTTTTAACCAATCTAAAACTATTTTTTAGAGGCTTCGTGTGCTTTTACAACATCTTCGATAGCACCTTTCATATAGAAGTGTTGCTCACTAATATGGTCGTATTTTCCTTCCAAAATTTCTTTGAAAGATTTGATTGTGTTTTTAACTGGCACGTAAATTCCTGGAGCGCCAGTAAATTGTTCTGCTACGAAGAAAGGCTGTGAAAGGAATTTTTGAATCTTTCGAGCGCGAGAAACTGTAAGTTTGTCGTCATCCGATAGTTCGTCCATACCTAGAATCGCGATGATATCTTGCAAGTCTTTGTACTTTTGCAAAACTTTTTGAACACCTCGAGCCACATCGTAGTGTTCAGCACCGACGATGTTCGGGTCGAGGATTGTTGAAGTTGAGTCTAGTGGATCCACAGCAGGGTAAATACCAAGCTCAGAAAGTGGACGTGATAGAGAAACTGTCGAGTCTAAGTGAGTGAAAGTTGTCGCTGGCGCTGGATCTGTTAAGTCGTCAGCTGGCACATAAACGGCTTGGATAGATGTGATTGAACCTTTGTTTGTTGAAGTAATTCTTTCTTGAAGATTACCCATTTCTGTCGCCAGAGTTGGCTGGTATCCCACCGCAGATGGCATACGTCCCAAAAGTGCAGATACCTCAGAACCAGCTTGAGTAAATCGGAAAATGTTGTCGATGAAAAGCAAAAGGTCTCTTCCCTCTTCGTCTCGGAAATATTCCGCCATCGCCAAAGCTGACAACGCAACTCTCGCTCGAGCACCAGGTGGTTCATTCATTTGTCCGAACACTAGCGCTGTTTTATCAAGCACGCCAGAGTCTTCCATTTCTCGGTAGAGGTCGTTTCCTTCTCGAGTTCGTTCTCCCACACCGGCAAATATAGAGTAACCTCCGTGCTCAGATGCGATATTGTGAATAAGTTCTTGGATAACAACAGTCTTACCCACGCCGGCTCCTCCAAATAGTCCAACCTTTCCTCCTTTTAGGAATGGGCAGATGAGGTCAACAACTTTAATACCAGTTTCTAGTATTTCTGTGTTTTGAGATTGATCTTTAAATTCTGGAGCAGCTCGGTGGATAGGATATCTTTTAGAATTTTTTGGAGCTTCTTTCTCGTCTATCGGTTCTCCGACAACATCGAACATTCTTCCGAGGACTTCTGGCCCTACTGGTACAGAAATAGGTGCGCCAGAGTTTTTTACTTTTTGACCTCTTTGCAGACCGTCAGTTGAAGTCATAGAGATAGCACGAACTTCGTTTGCACCCAAGTGAGAAGAAACCTCAAGGACAACCTTTTGACCATCTGTCACAACTTCAAGCGCGTTGTAAATCTCAGGCAAACTTCCATCAGAAAAACGGACGTCTACGACTGGTCCCATGATTTGTGTTATTTGTCCTTCATTTGTTTTATTTTTTTCCATAACTTTTTAATAATTTTATAAACTAATTCATTGCTGCAGCGCCCCCGACTATTTCCGCAATCTCTTGCGTGATGGCACCTTGTCTTACTCTGTTGTAATAAAGTGTCAGATCTGAAACCATTGTATTTGCAGAATCTGTTGCGTTTTTCATGGCGAACATTCGAGAACTGTGTTCAGAAGCAAGTGACTCTAAAAATGTGTGAAAGATCGCTTGTTCTAGAAGTTGTCTTATAACAGTGTCTAAAACTTCTGCTTCGCTGGGTTCAAATGTGTACTGACTGAATTTATTTTTCTTTGTATTTTTTTCTGGTTTAGAATCATTAAAAAGGAGTAGGTCTTTGTAAATCTCTTCTTTAACTGGCAAGACCTGCATCAAGAAAGGTTTATAGCTAGTAGATGATTTGAACTCTGTGTAAAGAACTTTCACTGCCTCATATTTACCAGTTCTGAATTGATCTACAATCATGTCTCTGATTACCAAAAATTCTTCTGATGTACTTTTTTCTGAGAACTCGATGAAACTAGCAACTATGTTTAACTCGTTTCTCCTTGCTGATTTTTCTGATTGCTTACCGATAGTAATACAGTCGATTTCTTTTTTAGCGGAAAGTTTATATTTGCCTAAAGCTTTTGAGATGTTTACGTTGTAAGCCCCAGCTAAACCTTTGTTTGAAGAGATAACCACAACCAAAGATTTCCCTGTCTTTTTCTCTTCCAAAAATGGGTGTGAAATATGGTCTTCGCCAGCGATGTGGTGCAAAAGCTCTAAAGCATATCTTGAATAAGCGCGACCACGAGTTGCTCGCTCTGTCGTCTTTTTCATCTTAGAAACAGAAACCATTTCCATAGTTTTTGTTATCTTTTTGATATTCTTAACAGATTTTATTTTCTGTTTTATTGCTTTTGTGGCAAGTCCCATAAATAATTTATATACTCATTTTAAAATCTTTAAGAGCTTTTTCTAGATCTGCTTTTATTTCATCTGACCAATCTTTTTCTATTTTAGTCAGAAGTGCTTTTTTACCAGAAGATAAAAACTTATGTAAATCTTTTTCTAGAGTTCGAACTTCTTCTGGTTTTACTTCATCGAAAAATCCAGCATTCATAGCAAAAATAGAGACAACCTGAAGGGCCACTGGCATCGGCGAGAACTGATCTTGTTTTAGAAGTTCTGTTACTCTTTTTCCTCTTTCGATGACTTTCTTTGTTTCAGGATCTAAATCTGAGTCGAATTGAGAGAAAGACTCAAGCTCTCGGTATTGCGCCATCGCAAGTTTTAGAGTTCCGGCATTTTTCTTCATTGATTTTATTTGAGCAGAACCTCCCACACGAGAAACAGAAAGACCAGCGTTTATCGCAGGGCGAATTCCCTTATAAAACAAATCTGTTTCAAGAAAAATCTGTCCGTCGGTAATAGAAATAACGTTTGTTGGAATATATCCGGACACGTCACCCGCTTGAGTTTCGATAATCGGCAGGGCTGTAATAGATCCACTTCCGTGGTTAGCGTTTTTCCGACAAGCTCGTTCTAGAAGTCTTGAGTGTAGATAAAAAACGTCTCCTGGGTACGCCTCACGACCAGGCGGTCTTCGAAGAAGAAGTGAGATTTCTCGGTAAGCTACAGCGTGTTTTGAAAGATCATCGTAAACAATCAAAACGTCTTCGCCTTTGGCCATAAAATATTCTGCAATAGAAACACCTGTGTAAGGTGCAAGGTATAGCATCGCAGGGTTGTCAGATGCTCCAGCTGCGACGACAGTCGTGTATTCCATCGCTCCTGCTTCTTCAAGTTTTGAAACAGTTCGAGCGATTTTAGATTGCTTTTGACCGATAGCCACATAGACACACTTCATATTCTGACCTTTTTGGTTGAGGATTGTATCGATAGCGATAGCGGTTTTTCCTGTTTGTCGGTCACCGATAATAAGCTCTCTTTGTCCTCGTCCAACCGGGATCATCGCATCGATAGATTTGATACCTGTTTGAACTGGTTGGTTTACAGGTTCACGACTCATAACTCCAGGAGCTACTTTTTCCACAAGAACATCAACGGTTTTACCAAGATCTCCCTTGGAATCTATTGGACGAGCAAGAGGATCTACAACACGTCCAACTATTCCATCCCCTACAGCAACAGAAAGAATTTTTTCTGTTCTGGTGACAATGTCGCCTTCTTTAATATTTTTAAAATCACCTAAAATAATCGCTCCGATAAAATCTTCCTCGAGGTTTAGAGCGAGGCCCAAAGCTCCATTTGAAAATGACAGGATTTCAGATGCTTTCGCATTTGGAAGTCCAGATATTTTTGCAATACCATCGAATACACTCACCACCTGTCCTGTCTCGCTTTGTAAAACTTCTGGTTTGAAGTTGGCGATTTTGTTCTTTAAACTTTTTATAAATTCTTCTGTTTTGGCCATAAAATTATTTTATTAGTGATTCTCTTAAAAATTGAATGTTCTTTTTTATACTTGCGTCTAGGATTCTGTTTTTCCCCTTGATTACAAATCCTCCGATAAGTGAACTGTCGACCGTTGTTTTAAACTTATCTCCTTTTTCTTTTTCAATATGACCTTTTATTTTATCTAATATGTCTGAATCAAATTCGTGAGAAGTTATAACTTCAATAGTGCTAGTTTTTTCTTCTTTTATTTTTTCTTGCTCTAATTTGTTTAAAATATTTGGCAAGAGATAAAGTAAGTGATTCTCTTTTAGGTAAAGCAAAAGATCATCTGCGAAAGACTCGTTGTCATTTGCAGACTTTATATTTTCTTTGATTGCTTTAACTATAAGAGAAGAAGATATCATAGGTTATTTAAGTAAACTCTCCGCGAACTGCTGTGATTTGTTTTTATCGATTTGGTCTGCCGATACTTTCTCAACTCCATCCAAAACCATATTAACGAAATCTTTTTGGATCTTCTTTTCTGTTTCCTGGCGAACTTTTTCAATATCCTTAAGCGCGCTTTCTTTTATTTTCTCCGCTTCTAAATTCCCTTCTTTTTTAGACTCAGAAATAATAACTTTGGCCTTTTTATCAGCCTCCTCTGTTATATTTTTCGACTCTTTTTGAGCTTTTTTTAAAATCTCCTCTTTTTCAGACTCTGCCATAGTAAGAGCACCTTCAGCTCTTTTAGCATCATCTAGTCCTTTTTGGATTTTTTCCTGTCGCTCTTTTATAGCGCTACCCAACTTTTTAAATACGACGTTGCGAAGTAGGTAATAAATAATCAAAAAGTTAACCAAGTTGGCCAATGCAACTTTCCAATCAAAACCAAGTTTTCCTAATACTTCACCAATCATAAGGTGTATTTAATAAATTAGATAATAAAGAATGCAACCAAAGCGTAAATCGCTGTTGATTCACAAATCGCCATCGCCACAATCATTTTTGGGAAAATTGAATCTCCTGCTTCTGGATTTCTTCCGATAGCTTCCATTGCTTTTGCGGCAACCCAAGCTTCTGCTGGTGCTGTTGCAAGCATTGAAAGAATAATAAGTGCCTTTGCTATATATTTTGTTGATTCTGCGTCCATAAATTTTGTTTTTATCGCCGTAGCGAAATTAATTAATAACTAATAAATAACTTTTAATCTTTCACTGTCCCAGGTTCCGGTCCAGCAGCTTGCATATAAAACACGGTTATCAGTGATCCAAAAACGATGGTTTGAACCAGAGAACCAAGCAAACTGAAGGCAACCCAGAAAGAAGGAACAACGAATGCAAATATCCCAATAAGAACAGTGGTTAGAACATCTCCAGCGTAAAGATTACCGAATAAACGAAGAGATACGGAAATCACTTTTGCAAATTCTCCCACTATGTCGAGACAAGCGATAAGTATTGTAACAAAGATAAAGATTGGCGCCAGCACCCCCTTTTTCATATCTTCTTTTATCTGTTTAACTGGAATGTACTTATTTATGTGACCCAAAATACCAAAATCTTTTATAGAAACAAATTGAAGAACTATAAGTGCGCCAAATGCGATAGCAAAGGTAGTGTTGAAGTCTGCCGTAGCTGTTCGAAGAATGGAGTTTCCGTCAAAAGTAATACTCGAGAGTCCTGGTATCATTCCAAGATAGTTTGAAACTCCGACAAACAGAAAGATAGATGCTATGATCGGGAAAACTCTTTTAGTATGATAGTCGTTCCCTGTTATAGTACTTATCTGTCTGTGGATCGCCTCATAAACTATTTCAAAGAACGCTTGAACTTTTCCAGGGACTAAACTTTTTTTACGAAAGACAAAAAAAGTAAAAGCTAGAAGTAGAAGCAGGATCAGAAATATAAAAATAGTTGAGTTCACTATAGGGAAACCGGAAATATCGAAAACCGTTGATGGTCCAATCGTCGAAATATCTCTTTTAAAGCTAAAAATTTCTCCTGTCATATATTTTAATTTTTAGCTTCTTTTTGAGTTTCTTCATCCTTCATCTTTTGTCGTATTGCTTTATATTCTTTTGTAAGTTTGGCATTTTTTTTCAAAACCAAAACCCAAGAGAAAGTAAGTGCAATAAATAGCAAAATAAGAGTAATAGTTTTATCTGTACCAAACTTGGCATCAAAATATTTCCCTAGAAATAGAGCGGTGAACGCAGGTACAGCAAAAAGTGGGATATTTATAAGCGAGTTATAAAAAAGCTTCGAGGTTATCTTGTGATAATCAGCGTTTAACTTTTTTTTTACTTGTATATCTTTCTCTTCCATAAACGTAAAAAGACCCTGAGCGAGTCGCAAGTAGTATACCAAAATTTATTTAAAAAGCGAACTTGCCAATAAACAACCTAAAAGATCTTAGATTCCTTATATTTTAAAAGCAAATGGGTCGTTTTTGTTTTCAAGTAGCATTTTACATTCCCTAACTATTCTCTATTTTACCTCTTTATATCTAAAACAATCAGTTGTGTGGTCGTTTACCATTCCGGAGGCTTGCATAAAAGCATAACAAATCGTCGGTCCAACAAATTTAAATCCTCTCTTTTTTAAATCTTTTGACATCGCCTCAGCTTCTTTTGTTTTCGCAGGAATATCTTTTGACGACTTCCATCTATTCACAATTGACTTCCCTCTTACAAACTGCCAAATGTATTTATTAAAACTTCCAAATTCTTTTTGTACTTCTATAAACTTTTGTGCGTTTATTTTTGTACTTTGGATTTTTAGTCTATTTCTGATTATTCCTGCATCTTTCATTAAGAGATTTAATTTTTTCGTATCATACAGAGCAATCTTTTTGTAATTTAAATTATCAAAAGCTTTGGCGAAATTTTTCCGTTTGTGTAAAATAGTTTTCCACGAAAGTCCTGCTTGAAAAGCGTCGAGCACTAAAAATTCAAAAAGTTTTTTATCATCAAAAAGAGGCACGCCCCACTCTGTGTCGTGATAATTTTGCATTAATTCGTCTTCACCTGGCCACGAACATCGTTTCATAAATTAGTTTGCAAGATCTCTATTTATCTTTCTTTGTATCAAATGGTCAATCCAAATATGATCAGGACAACCAATTTCTTCCATCATTGATGGCAAAATCTCGCCTTCACCTAAGATTGGCTGGCTATCAACTTCTATAACATAGATTCCGCCTTTTGGAGAGAGAATGAGGTTTGCTGTGGAATAATCAGTTAGGTTAAACTCTTTGTGAAGCGTCTTTATAATATCAGCGATGGCGTCTTTGTGTTCGGCGAATTTTTTATCCAACATCCGCAATGCATGCTTTTTATTAAACCGTGTTTCGTAATCAAGAATTTTCCCTGGCTTTTGAATTTCAAAAGGCGGAAGAACATAGTCTTCTTCTCCGCGAAGTCCATTCATAATTCCAGAAACTACTTCCGTGCCTTCGATAAATTCTTCAACGATTATCTCATCGAATTTATCTGCCAAGTTATTAAGCAAATAAACAAGGTCAGTGAAAGTTGTCACAAGATATGTAAATGTAGAAGCAGAACCAAGAACTGGTTTTACAACCCACGGTGGATGGATTTTCTTAAAAATCTCCATGGCTTTTTTCCGCAAGAATTCTAACTGTTCTTTTTCATCTTCCATTTTAAGAAGACCTTGTAATATAAAATACTTTGGAGTTTTAAGACCGAGATCTTCGAGACGCTGTTTTTTCTTTTTCTTATTTGCTGTCATCGAAGAAGAGAATGGGTCAGAGCCAACATACGGCACGCCAAGTTCATCTAGAAAATCTTGGAGTTTTCCATCTTCTCCGTACACTCCGTACAACGTATTAAAAACAATATCTACGTGCTTTTTTAAATCTCGAGGTTCTATCGCCACGCCTTGTTTATGCCAAGTCCCATCTTTAGTAATTAAAATATCGACAGGTTGGTATCTGTCTTTTGAAATATTATTTAGGATATATGACCCAGCCGCAAGCGAGATGTAGTATTCAGGAGTAATCCCTCCACGAATAACCCCAACTCTAGTTTTCCCATTTAAATCCATGCATCCATTTTACACGAGATTTTATTTTTTCTTATGTTAAAAACGTGGAAAAGAAAAAACACCGCGGACATTGTCCGCGGTGTTTTTTAACTAAAACCAAGATGCCCTGTAAACGGAGGAGGTCCCCCACATTTACAACAAACAACATATGTTTGACCCAAGCCACCCGACCGAGTTTCAAATTCATGCCTCCCACCTTTTGAGCACTCATCCAAAACTTTGTTGTCCTGTTTTTTAGACTTACGTTTGGTCATTTTTCTTGATTTTTGGAGTTTAAAGAACAAAAAACACCAGCTCTTGCGAGCTGGTGTTTTTGCTATTTTATTATTTTTCTATTAATAAAAAATAGAAAGAGAAAAATCACCAACCCTCAAAATGTTGGCTTTGTGATGATTTGTTAAATTTAAAATCTTAAATTTCATGTGTTGTATTATTTCACACCTATCAATGTGTGTCAATATGCGTCAATTAACCACTTTCCGACCCTACACGAGAACACCGTTAATAAACTAAGGTAATTTGTCTTAAAAACGAGTATGTTTGAGCCCAGCCCAGCAATGTGTACACATTGCTGGGCTGGGCGAGTTTACTCGTTTTTTGACTAAAATTATCTTAGTTTTAGGTGTGTAGTGTGGGTCTAGCCTTTTGCCTACTTTTTGGTAATGAAAAAGTAGGAAAGAAAAACAAAAAACCCTTTCGAGCTTTTTGTAAAAATATTACTTTTTAGGTAAAAACTTCTTCCCCCTTAAATCCTTATGATATTTAATAGAAAATCTATGGGCTTCAGAATTAGCTAAAATAATCGAATCTTCCCTTCCTTTTATATAATCTTTCCCACCGAGGAGTGCCTTTGGTTTGTGTCTTTCGTCTTTAACCACTGCCACAACGGGTATCACTGCGCCGATTTCGGTTAACACTTTCTCTGCAGCTCGTTTCTGTGCGACAGAACCATCCACAACAATCATGTTTGGGTAAAGCCATTCGGTATGACCGAAACGTCGAAGAAGAACTTCTCGAAGAGCTCCTACATCGTTAGATTTGTCAAAACCTTTTATCTTAAATTTTCGGTATTCTGATTTTTCTGGCGCGCCGTTTGTAACCACTGTCATAACGCCGACCATCTCGCTTCCACCCGTATGAGAAACGTCGTAGGCTTCAATGCGAAACACTTTTTCCCTGTTTTCAATATTTTCTCTTTTAATCAAAGAAACGTCTTTAATATGATTGAGGGCAAAAATTTTCCTTTTTACAATCTCTGCTTTTTCAAATTCTTCTTTCTTTGCTAGATCCATCATTTCTCTTTCGAGATTTTTCACCAACTCTCTTTTTTTACCTTTGAAAAATAAAACAATGTTTTCAATATTTTTTTCGTAGACGTTTTTAAAATCTTTCTGAGTTGAGTCTGGCGCTAAGCCGATTTGTCGATAAAATTCTTTTTGATCTTTCTTGACAGAGTTTTCATCTTGAAAAGGGAAAATACGACGAACGATTCGCAGGGCTTCGCGAATAATAGATCCGTCCGTAAATGGCCCAAACTTCGCTCTTGTTTTTATTTTACTTTTTTCTATTTCTCTCTCACGAAGAGCTAAAACTTTTGAAACCTCACCATCAACTCCATCTTTTGCCTGCCTCGCGTCGCCGAGCTTTGGTGAGTCGGGGCGGGTTACAACAACAAAATAAAAACTCTTGTTATCTTTTTCACGAGTGTTGGCTTTCGGTTGATGTTTTTTTATAAGATTTGCTTCAAGAATAAGCGCTTCGAGTACAGAATCAGTTTCATAGAAATCGAGAGTGTCTGATTTGGTAACCATATCAAGTATCATTGGACCTCTGGTGTTTAGGAGTTCATTTCCAAAGTAACTTTTCACTCGACTTTTTAAAGATGTAGCCTTGCCAATATACAAAATTTGTCCCTTTTCTTTAAAGAGATAGACTCCTGGTTTATCAGATAATTTTGGTAAATCTTGACTTTTCATAGGATAAATATAGCATAAAGAAAAACCCACACACCATGTTCAAGAGAGAGAAAAATGATCTTCCTCCGTCCATAGGAATATTTGAAATCATGGGCATAGTTTTTGTTCTTGCTTTACTAATCTATGCATATGTTTCAACCAGATATACAGCAGAAACAATTAATGACTCTCCTATGCAAGATGAGCAACAAGATCACATGCAAGGATGGCCAAAGCCCGCACCTTCAGACACACTAGCCAAAGAAATTCCAATCCCGCCCGACAATTAGTCGGGCTTTTCTTTTACTTAATCTTCTTCATCGCCCTCTTCGTCTTTATCAAAGTCTTTCGAAGATACTGACCAGTATATGATTTTTCATTGTCAGCAACTTCTTCTGGGGTTCCCTTTGCCATTATTTTTCCACCTTTCTCTCCTCCTTCCGGACCAAGATCAACAATATAGTCAACGACTTTTATCAAGTCTAGATTATGTTCGATCACCACGACAGTGTTTCCTTTGTAAACAAGTTTGTCGAGCACAGCTATCAAATTCGCCACATCATCATAGTGAAGTCCGACAGTTGGCTCATCGAGAAGATAAATCGTTCGCTCTGTCATTGGACGATAGAGCTCTGAAGATATTTTTACACGTTGAGCTTCTCCTCCAGAAAGAGTAGTCGCTGGCTGACCAATTTGAACATACGCCAAACCTACATCAGAAAGAGTTTTCAGTCTGTCATAAATAGCAGGAATATCATTAAAGAAATCGAGTCCTTCTTCGACTGTCATTTGTAAAACATCATAGACGTTTTTACCTTTATATTTTACCTTGAGAGTTTCTTTATCGAATCTTTTTCCATTACAAACATCACAAGTTACATATACTGTCGGCAAAAAGTGCATCTCGACAGCTTGAAGACCCTTTCCTTCACATGCCTCACAGCGCCCACCTTTCACGTTAAAAGAAAATCGATTTGCTTTCCAGCCACGGAAACGCGCTTCGTCTGTCGCAGCGAACATATCTCGAATATGCCCCCATGCCCCTGTATATGTCGCAATGTTCGATCTCGGTGTTCTACCGATCGGAGATTGGTCTATCAAAATAGCACGTGAGAGGTTTTCTGTTCCAGAAAATTCTGCGCAATTAAACGTCTTGGCGCTTCTGTATTTTCTTTCAAACCGTGCTTGTAAGTTTTTATGTAAAATCTCATACAAGAATGATGACTTTCCAGATCCTGAAACTCCAGTTATGGCTGTCATACGACCTAGCGGTATTTCTACATTTATATTTTTAATATTAAAAATCTTTCCGCCTTTTATTTTTATCCATCCTTTATTTGCCTCTCTTCGACTTTCTGGTAGTGGAATAACTTCTTCTTCTCGAAGATATGCAATCGTACGTGACTTTGATGGATTATTTTTTCCAGAAAGAAGTTTGTCCAAATATTCAGCCACTACAATTTCACCGCCATGAACTCCAGCCTTTGGACCAATATCAATGATATAGTCAGACGCATAAATAGTGTCTTCGTCATGCTCAACCACGATAATCGTATTTCCTAAATCGCGTAAATCTTCAAGAGTCTTGATCAACTTGTCGTTATCTCTTTGATGAAGACCGATTGTTGGTTCATCTAGAACATACAAGGCTCCCACAAGGCGTGATCCCAACTGTGAGGCAAGTCTTATTCTTTGTGCTTCTCCACCAGAGAGTGTATTTGCTTTACGATTGAGCGTTAAATAGTCCAGACCGACATTTAACATAAATTTAAGTCGGTCTTCTATCTCCTTTAAAACAGAAACTGAGATTTCTTTTTCCTTTTTTGTAAATTTTATTTTTGTAATAAAATCATACGCTTCTTGTATTGATTGATCAGTAAATTTTACAATATTCATCTCCTTTTCGCGCTCACCTAAAAAAACGTTTAAAGCTTCTTCGCGAAGACGCGCACCGTGACATGTCTCACATGGTTCATCACCAAAGAAATTTTTCGTTCCTAAACCATTACAATCAGGACACGCCCCATATGGAGAGTTAAAAGAAAAAAGTCGTGGCTCTATTTCTGGAAATGTATATCCGTCATCTGGACAAATAAGTTTCGCTGACATAAGAATATTTTCTCTATCTTCTTTTTTGTTATGAAAATCAGAAACAACTATTCTTACAAACCCATCTGACTCAGTTATCGCTCGTTCAATAGCTTCTGACAAACGCATATCAAAATCTTCAGTACTCTGTATTGTTTCATTGAAAGAAAAAGAATCAACAAGCAAATCTATTTCGTGTTTTTTGTTTTTTGATAACTCTATTGAGTCTCGCAAATTTTTTATTTCACCATCAACTCGAACTTTCGAGTATCCTTTTCCTAATAAATCATAGAGCATTTGATAGTATTCCCCTTTTCGTCCACGAACAACCGGTGAGAAAATATGGACAGAGTCTTCTGTGTACTCGACGCCCATAATTGCTTTTTTATTCGGGGAATTTTTCAGACTCCTTATTTTATTTTTTACAAATTCTGAAATCTCTTGATTTGAAAGCTTTTTAATTTCTTTTCCAGATATCGGACTGTAAGGACGGGCGACTCTGGCATACAAAACTCGCAGATAGTCGTAGATTTCTGTGATAGTCGCCACTGTTGAACGAGGATTGTTTGAACGAGACTTTTGATCGATAGAAATCGCTGGAGAAAGGCCAGTGATTTCATCTACGTCAGGCTTTGGCATTTGAGAAAGAAACTGCCTGGCATATGAAGAAAGAGATTCAACATATCGGCGCTGACCTTCAGCGAAAATAGTATCGAACGCCAAAGAAGACTTTCCAGAACCAGAAAGACCAGTAAACACCACCATCTTATTGCGTGGCATTGAAACGCTTATATTTTTAAGATTGTGAGTTTTTGCTCCTTTCACCACAATCTCACCTGCTTCAAATTCGTGTTTTTTAGACATATAACATAAATTCCCCCGCCGAAACTCTTTGGGGTTTAATACCGTGATTATAACACAAAGGTGAATTATTGACATAGCCTTTAAAAGGTTTTAATATCAAACAAAATCACATTTCCGATGAAACCAGAGAAATTTCTCAACATCTTAGGTATGTTGTTCCTTATCCTCGTCGCAGTTGCCTCCCACTATGGCGAAAAACGGAACCAAGAGTTCTTCAGTCAACTACCCAGGGCGGAACAAGAACAATTAGAAAATGGCTTTAAAAGCCTAAATCTACTCGACAAAGGTGATCTCGTCTCGTACGATGGTAAGTGGTATGAACTTGAAGAAAATCCACGCTTAAGTGGTTTCCTCGAACTCCATGGCATCTACAACAAAGAACTATCGCACAATCACTACATTGAACATTCATGGAGTGGAATGAAACGTCTGCTCGACGACCACAAGTTCGAATGCGTGACCATGACCCAGCATGGCTACAGCGCTTTGTCCACGATTCATCCAAATTATGGGTGGTAGCAAATATTCGAAGCCCCATAGGTGGGGCTTCTTTTTTATTAAAGTGTTCCCCATTTGCCAAAATAGTAAATCTGGGTTATTCTATGAACTCGACTGTTCTTTCAATCACCAAAAACCAAACTGTATGACACAAGACTCGTGGGATATCATGGTTGTTGCCGTTGCAATAGGCGCACCTCTGATAATGCTGTGGGCAATCAGCTCGAGCTCGAAAAGAGTAAGCGCTCGGATTGCCATACTAACAAAAGCGTGGACGAGAGCCATCAAGTGGTTTTCCAACACAAAAGAAAGTATTTCTGAGTTTATCCAAAACCTAACACCAAAGGTGCAATGAACCCAGATATGCTTTTGACGATTACACTTCTGCTTGTAGGTCTTATTGCGGTAGGACTATACCGGTGGCAAACCGTCGGGATAAAAGGAACGAGACCATTTACATTTAGGAGATGGGTCGTATCGATTAACCGAAAAGGTTTGGAAGAGGAGGAAAGGTCCCACGAAACGGTGGGATAAGAAAACCTTCGCGTAAGTCTCATTGGAGAATACGTAAATACATATTGTAGTGCCAAGGCACGATAAAGGCCGTCGCGGGAGCGACGGCCTTTCTAATACCTACCCAGTAGTAGAGCTTTGTTTAAGATTTTGCAATTTTAAATATTCTTTAATACGCCTCTTAAACATTCTTCTACCTATGGTGGTTTTGAGATATTTCTCTCTCCTCCGTGCGTCTAATTCTGTTAAACATGCTTCGTAATAAATTAACTTCCAAGGTCTATATCTTTTTGTGGAAATATTAAATCCAGAGTTGTGTTCTATAATTCTTTTTCTAAGATCTTTTGTAAAACCAAAATACAGTTCCTCAGAAAACTTTTTACTCTGTAAACAATATATATAGAACATAACAAAACAAAGTCTCACTACTGGGCCTATTTTTCAAATTTCTCACGAAGCACTTTTATTTCATCTCGTAGTATCGCCGCAGTTTCAAAATCAAGCTCCTTCACAGCTTCATTCATTTGTTTTTCTTTAAGTTTAATCAGCTTCTTAGGATTTTTTGCAAAAATCTTTTCATCAATTTCCAATTCCCTTTTCACTGCTTTTTTATGATCAGAATCCATCGCCTCGGTTATATCTCTGATTTTTTTGATAATCGTTTTCGGAGTTATTCCATGATCTTTATTATATTGTTCTTGCACCCCGCGTCTTCTGTTTGTTTCGTCTATTGCTTTTTTCATTGAGTTCGTCACTGAGTCAGCATACAAAATCACACGGCCGTTTACATTTCGAGCAGCACGACCGATTGTTTGGATAAGCGATGTTTCCGAACGAAGGAAACCTTCTTTGTCCGCATCAAGTATTCCGATCAGAGAAACTTCGGGCAAGTCGAGCCCTTCTCGAAGCAAGTTTACTCCAACCAAAATATCAAACTCCCCTTTTCTAAATTGAGTTAAAATCTTAATTCTTTCAATTGTTTTAATATCGGAATGAATATATTCGGCTTTTATTTTGTCGCCCTTTAAATATTCCGATAAATCTTCGGCCATCTTTTTCGTCAGAGTCGTCGCGATGACTCGTCCACCTTTTTTAATCTCAGCTTTTGCTTCATCAATAAAATTTTGCACCTGACCTTTATATTTTGACCCCTCAATAACAGGACGGATTTCCAGAAGCGGATCGATGAGACCCGTTGGCCGAACAATTTGTTGTACAATCTGTTCACTTAATTCTTTTTCTTTATCACTTGGTGTTGCAGAGACAAAAAGTACCTGACCAACCCGAGCATCAAATTCTTCGTACCGTAAAGGTCGGTTATCTTTTGCAGAAGGCAAACGAAAACCGTATTCAACCAAATTTTGCTTTCGAGATGCATCGCCTCCGTACATAGCGCTGATTTGCGGTAAAGTTACGTGGGATTCATCGATCACAGTTAGAAACTCTGGCTTGCCATCTTTGTCATGTGGGAAATATGAAAGCAGGGTTTCTGGAGCTTCACCGGGAGATTTACCTGAGAGATGCCTCGAATAGTTTTCAATCCCCGAACAATATCCAACCTCTTTTATAAGAGCCAAATCATAACGCGTTCTTCTTTTTAATCTTTCAGCTTCGAGAATTTTCCCCCCCGCTTCTAAAACTTTTAATTGATCTTTGAGTTCTGCTTCAATAGATAGAATAGCTTTTTCTTTTTTATCGTCGTTTGTTAAAAAGTGTTTCGCTGGGAAAATAAAAATATGTTCTGGTCTTTCTTCGATTTTTGAAGACACTGGATCTATTTTAATAATTTCAGAAATAGCGTTACCGGTAAAATTTAACCTATACATATAGTTTTCAGAAATAGGCATCACTTCAATCATATTTCCAATAACTCGAAACTGTCCAGAGATAAGATCTGCGTTTGTTCTTTCATAGTGAATATTTATAAGTCGGCGCATCAATTCGCTTCTACCAATTTCATTTCCTATCGTAAGCATCAAATTACTTTGTCTGTATTCCTCTGGAGAACCAAGACCGTAAATAGCAGAAACAGACGCGACGATGATCACATCTTCTCGGGTCAAAAGAGATTGTGTTGATGCGTGACGTAGTCGATCGATCTCTTCATTGATCTTTGCATCTTTTTCGATATAGGTATCGGTCGCCGCCATATATGCTTCTGGCTGATAGTAGTCGTAGTAAGAAACGAAATAGTGCACTGCATTTTCTGGGAAGAATTCTTTAAACTCACTTGCTAACTGAGCTGCGAGAGTTTTGTTGTGAGCGATGATAAGAGTTGGCTTTTGAACTTTTTCAATGACATTTGCCACGGTAAATGTTTTCCCAGACCCAGTCACACCCAATAAGGTCTGCTTACGCATTCCCTTGTTTAGACCTTTCACCAGCCCTTCGATGGCTTCTGGCTGATCCCCGGCTGGTTTGTATTCTGATGATAGTTTGAA
>JACCDG010063063.1_pt1 | contig 17430 bp, 35 predicted proteins | sample 7442471 | NCBI WGS metagenome assembly JACCDG01 (sample SAMN15323444, study PRJNA562643) | freshwater metagenome | isolation source: river surface water | place: USA:Blue River Watershed | collected 2017-08-17 | reverse complement strand
TGAACTTTATCTGATGAGGAGCAAAGAAAATGCGAAATTGCGTGATGAACTGGATAAACAAAGAAAAACTAATCGAGATTTAATTTGTAAGATTGTCCAACTAGAAAATAAAATTGCTTCGCAATAAAAATTCGAAAAAATTATTTTTAACACATGGAATTTGACATTCACAATATATCAGATTTAAATCGAACTTTTAAGAGAGTTCGCATGGATAGAACCTACAACAAACTTGTAAAAAATAAAGTCAGCTTCTATGTTCGTCATGGTACAGAGTGCAATGAACTTATCTATGACAACGAATTTCGAGTGTATACTACGGGTCGCAACAACTTTCCTCCTAAATTAATATTCCTTTTTAGTGTTGTAAAAAACAATTGTCTTAAATTCCTGAAAACTCAAGAAGCCATATTGGTGCTTCCTCCTAAAATGCCTACTCAATATATCAATTATGACTATGACCACAATAAAGGCAAATTAACTGGCACAGACCTTAATCATGCCTTCTGGAGAATTGCCTATGTAAAAGGATACATTTCAAAAAAGACCTACGAGCGCGGATTAGTCGAAGAAGCAAAAGCCCTGCGCCTAGCTACTTTATCAGTGCTAGGCACAGCAAAACATTATGATTACTATGTAGAGGGTCACTTCAAGGAGCGAGTTACTGTTCGAGAGGAAAACTTGCAATTAAAGGAAATCTACAAAGACATTCGATATTCCTGCTATTATATGATGTATGAAGTAGCTACAATGCTCGGAGAGGAGTTTGATAGTTGGAAAACAGACTGCATTTATTATAGGGACAGTCCTGAAAACCGAAAACTTGTGCATGACTATTTTGAAGAACGCGAAATGCTCTTTAAACAATTGATTTATAATACTAGAGACTATTTTAAAACCGAAAACTCAAATTAATTTATTAAATTTAATAAATTAACGCTAATTAAAATCAAAAATATATTAAATTTAATTTGTTTATCTAAAATAGACCGTTTATATTTGTTGTACCTTTTATATTTGTTGTACCTTTAAAAATAAAAATATTTTATTTGCTATGTCAAATTACCTCTCAACATTAGACTTATCTGTTACTCCGTTTACAGATTACGAACTTCGAAAAAAATATCTCATCAGCACCTTTATGGAAGATTCTATTGAAATCACTTTTATGAGAGAAGACATTATTGACCATAAGATAAACTCTGGGAATAAATACAAGTTTGGAGAAATCGTCAATAATAACTTTTATTGGTACAATCAAGGAAATCCAATTGCTTTTAGTCGAGAGGAAATGCGAAATGTGTTTTCTGCTTTAAACGACTTAAAAAATAACAGCCAAAAAATTATCTTCACATATAAAATGAAACGATGAAAAAAATAACTAAAGACCAACTAGAGCAAATTGCTGAAAGCTTTTTGATGCAATTAAATCAGCAAAAAGACCATAGTAGTCAACTAGCAGACGAGACGCAAACCATACTAAACAATCCAGAAGATTATTTTTTATTTGCATCTATATTGATTGCTAATGCCATTCCAAGCCAATTGGATGATGATAGTTTTGATATGAAGGCAAAAGCTATGAGCTATATGAAATCTGGGGTTGAAGTTTTAGCAGAACACAACGTAATTGCTATCAATGACAATAGCCTGTCACAATTGTTATCAAAGAATTGCGATTTTGTTGTGTCAAATTACAAACTCAACTTTGCTTTTAATCAATTCGTTTTGGCATTAAGAGAATATGACAAACTGAATGCAAAATATTCTGAGTTATTCCACACTATTAATCAACAATAAATTCACAACAACGCTATGGAACGTAAAAAAATTGAAGAAAACTGGACGGCTATTGAAGAATATGAACAAAAAGCAAGAGAAAAAACTGGAGACCCAAAAGCGGGATTTAATGCAAGTACTTTCTTTTTTGGAGGAAGTGGTCGGCATTTAATGATTCCTATAATGTATCGAGGTAAAAAAGGTAAGAAAGGTCAAGAGACGTTTACAAGTTCATATAAGGAAATGATGGTTTTTGCAGAATATTGCCCATTTACGGGGAAGCCTTTGTATGAAACGGAAAATCAACCAGAAATCAAATAACGATATGAGCTTATTTAAATTGTTATTTGGTATCAGTAAAACTTCTCGTAAACCGAAAGTAGCAGGAAGTAAAGACCCTAATGACCATAAAAAATGCGCACTTAGTACGGGTTGGAAATTAGACGACCACTATTGTTCAAACTGTAAAAAAAGTACAGGTCATAATGAATACATTACCCATTGTTGTAATAATTGTGGGGAGTTTGGCACACAAGTTCGTTCTGGCAGGACATATAGAAAAATATTTATCGATGACAAATGGAAATATCAAATACGATATAAAAGAAATAATGATGAAGAAATTATTGAAAAGTGGTATTGATTAAATCTATAAAAAAAATGAAAAATAGAAAAATTGTTAGAAGAATATTTACAATAGACAATGGTGAAAAATGTGATAAAACGATGTATTTGGCATCGCCTAAAGATATGATTGGGAGTGAATATTGGAACAATGATATTGAAAAAGCGCATTTATTTAAAAATGATGTAAATTTTAAAAACTCATCCTACAATGAATGTGTCGTTAACGGGACTAATCGTTATGGTATTTTTTCTTATAAACAGGAAATCTTAGATATAGAATTAAGTATAAAAACAAAAAATTAATTAACACTAACACATGGATTTAAACAAATATGTTATTGATGGGACTATTTCCCATAAAGACCAAGAAAAGCAAATTACTGAGAGTTTTAAAAAAAGAGAATTTGCCATAAAATCTGATGAACAATTTCCTCAAGAAGTTTTATTTGAAATGACGCAAGGCAATTGCAGTCTTTTAGATAATTACAATTTTGGAGATAAAGTCAGAGTAAGCTTTAGTCTCAAAGGTAAAAAGTGGACTTCAAATACTGGTGAAGACCGATACTTCAACACACTGTCTGCTTGGAAAATAGAAAAATTAGGTTAATCAGTTTGTAGTTATGAAAGCATTGCTGATAAAACCTGATAAAATAGTTCAACCTATCTACATCAATTCGCTTGACGAGATACGGCAAATTGTATGCGATTTTGAACAAGATGGCACACTCGAATTAATTTATTTTAGTGATTTGAAATTACTTCTTATTCATGACCAAATGCATAAGTCAAAAACATATAAGTTTAACAAAAATTTGAAGAACATGGCTCTCAAAAACGGTTGGACAACATTCTTCAATAAAGCTATTTATGGTTTTGTTTTATTAATTGAAGATGTCGATAGATTTAACGAGTTGCCATTGGAGGTAGAAATTTAAACATAAAAAACTTACTATGAACATCCAAGAAGAACTACAAAAAATTCATCATCAATATGGCACTTCAGAAAAAGCCAACTATGAAATTCAAAAATTGTTCGATAAGCAAATTAGAGAAAGTGATATTATTGCTTGTCATTTTACAAAGTCTTTGTTGAATATGCCTAACAATAAGTTAGAGTCTAAAACGGTTACTCAACATTATGTTGAATTCAAGAAAAACTATTTTTTAGAAAAAGGGTTGCCTCATTGGATAGCAAATAAAACAACAAAAAAGAGCGGGTAACAAATCCGCTCTTTATAAAACCAAGAAACTTAACCTCACACTATGGAATGCAATGTTATTAGTGTCAAAAATAGTATTATTTTTAAAGTAGTTGTATTTTTGTGAATAGTATAACTTGAAATAACGCCAAATTAATAATTCTAAATGTCAGATGTTCGGTTTTACAAATATTTTTTTATGGGAATAGAAAAGCCCATCATCATGGAAGCCGAGAATAAAACATCGGCAGATATGATGCTTAATCAATTGAGCCTTAAATCGAAAGTTCACATCGATTTAAACAAACTCATCGATATGCGAATTGAAACTCCAATAGTAGGCATTAGTACTCGGAAAAGAAAGGGGCAACAATATGTTTGGGTGGGAAAGAAAACAAGTTCTGACGGTTGGATGCTCAAAACTGATTTTGAACAGATAGAAAATTTAAATAAACAAAAATTATAATAATAGTATTTAATGACTCAAACATTACAAATCTCCCTTCAGGAATATCTTGGTGAACTTTTACAAGTACAATCTCAAACCTATGATTTCTTTGAAATAAAAACTATAGAACAGAAAATAGCTTCTGTACATCATTTATTAGACTTGCCTTATCTCGGTAAAACTGCACAACAATTGACACAATTAATCCATGAAAACATATACAGGAGTAACCTATAATAGAACATCTGGCTTGTATGAAGCAAGTATTTTAGATAAAGGACAAAAGGTATTTATTTGCTCCCGAAGTAGTGAACGAGAAGCCGTTATTGAGCGTGACAAATACATTTTGTCCAGAGGATTAAAAAATAAAATTCAAATACTTAAATCATCTAATGGTCGATAAAATAAAACAAATAGTTATTGAAAAATTTATTGCTTCCAATGGTTCAAACGGCAGTAGTGTTGTCGCAATAAAAAATCAACTCGAAATATCAATCGATGAATTATCTGTTTTGTTGAATATTTTATATTCTGAAAAATTAATCTCTGTTCGAAAAGGAATAAATGGAAAAATGATTTACCCTACAAAAAAACTTCTAAATTTACAACAATGAGTCTACTACCTGAGTCGATGTCAAATCATCCTTTTACCTCATTATTTGTACTAATTATCATGATTATTGCTTGTATAATTCTCTGTACCAAAAATCATAAATAAGCAAAATTAAATGCACAAATCCATTTGCTTTTTTGAAGATTGCAATCTTGTTATGCCACGTTACCCAAACAAGTATTTTGACTGGGCTATTTGCGACATTCCTTACGGAATTGATGTAGGGAATATGGCTTACATAAAAGAGCAGAAAACTACTGTAAAACAAAAAAAACGGAACAAGACTTAATCCAAGAAAAAAAAATCAGCAATACAAGCTTAAAGATTGGGACAAGCAAGTTCCAGACCAAGCCTATTATGATGAACTATGCCGAATCTCCAAAAATCAAATCATCTTTGGGGTAGAATATGTAGATTGGACAGGATTAGGCGATGGACGGATTAAATGGAATAAAGGTGTTGCTGACGGAATGAGCTTTAAAAAATATGAATTAGCCTATTGTTCTAGCATAGACTACACCTATGAAATAGATTTACTCTGGGCGGGCATGCAACAAGCCGAAAGCTTACAGCATCCTATGCGTCAGCAAGGCAACAAACAATTAAACGAAAAGCGAATACACCCTACTCACAAGCCTATTTTATTGTACAAAAAGTTAATTTTAGATTTTGGATTTAAAGGAATGAAAGTTTTTGATAGCCATCTCGGCGGAGGTAGCAACCGCATAGCAAATTACAATTATGCTAGTGAATTTGTGAGTTGTGAAATAGACAAACAACACTTCGAAGACCAAGAAATTCGATTTAAAAACTTCACCAATAATCTGCAACTATCATTTGATTAAAAAAAAATATTCTTTTTTTGTTGTACCAATGAAATTTTTATTTATATTTGTACCAAGAAACAATAATTAAAGATTAAAAGATGAAAAATTTAATAGTGGTTCAAAGACTAATAAAAAAGACAGAAGACCGTTCGGCACGAATGCCTTCAATTTCTGATATTTCAAAAATGCTTACGAGTTTCGAAATAGAACACAACATTTATGATTCAGTTAATGTTGTTGAAAGAACAACCAGAGGCAGAAGATATGTAAATAGCAGACATCTTGGCAAAGAAGGGAAAAGACTTCAAATCCCAGAGGCAAGAATCTATATGGACAGTTCTGAAAGTTACTATTCATGGAATACTGTTGGGTATGCTGAAGACATTATTGCATTTTTAAAATCAAAAAACAAAATCTAATAAAAAATAGTGTTATGGAAATCAAATACAACCAAGAAGTTGAAGTTAATCTCAGACAATACAAGTTATTGCGCCATCCTTTTTTTAACGGCATTGTCGCTCATAGAGTATCAAATGGAAGGTATTTTATCAAAGTATTATTGATGAGATATGCTGATGATGTAAAATTAGTTTTGGTATCATAAATTTATGGCAAATACTAAGAAAAACATAATTACTGTTCGAATAACAGTTCCTAATGAAATGGTTTTAAATCGAATTAATTCGACTTCTGCTTTATCTAAACTAAGTCGTTTGAAATTAAAGGTTGGTGCAAATACTGAACAAGTAAATCATTTTCAATACTCGGAACAGATGAGAATGTTTCCTGTGTGCGGATGTAAAATTCAAAAAATATATGAATACGAAACTTTTTTTTGACACAGAATTTACAGGACTACACAGCAAAACTACGCTAGTCTCTATAGGATTCATTTCCGAATTTGGTAAGACATTCTACGCTGAATTTACCGACTATGACAAATCCCAAGTTGATGATTGGATTCAAACTAATGTTATCAGAAAAACATGGGTTTACATCTATGACCCTGATACAAATTTTGGTATTGTCGAAAAAAATTCTTGGGCAGACATTCATGTATTTGGAGACAAAGATTTTATTGCCCCTAGACTACGAGATTGGCTGTCTCAATTTGAATCAATAGAAATGTGGAGCGATTGTATGGCATATGATTGGGTGCTATTTAATGATATTTTTGGTTCTGCATTTGATATTCCTAAAAATATTTTTTACATTCCTTTTGATATTTGTACCGTTTTTAAAGAAATGGCAATTAATCCAGACATCAATAGAGAATCATTTGCTTGCGATGCTTTTAGCGAAAATGGAGAGCCGTTGTTTTTTAACGAGCAAGGGGAGCGATTAATAGCGGGAAAGCATAACGCAATGTGGGATGCAAAAATAATAAAAAGATGCTATGAAAAGCTTTGTGTTTTAAAAGTAGATTTGAAAACGATTTTGCTTGAAGCCTCAAATTGGGAAAATCAAATGACATCCGAAGAAAGAAGTACTTTGGCTTATTTTGATGCTCGATTAAAGGTTATTGATAGAATTCATGAAAAGTATATGAATCAAATTTAATAATTACTAAATTTACTTACATGAATCATCCAAATAAAATTCAATTTACACCCGAGCAAATCAATAATCGAAAAAGCGATTACATTTGTATTAATTGTGGAAATCAGTTTAAAATTGCTAAACACACAAATCCTACTATAGTAACCTTTCATTTAGATTATTGTGGGTTATGCTACGAGAAAACATCTGTATGCCATATTCGAAATTACAATTACCTACATACACAAGAAATAAAATGAAATTTCAAGAATGGTTCGATAGAAAACTAAAAGTAACACGGTATCCTACGCCGTCGGAAATCACAAAATCAGGAGCAAAATATGTCATTAATGTCTCTTGCGAATACATCTCATCTTGTCATAAAGTGTGTATGGAAAATAACATCAAATACTTTTGGTTTCCAATGGACGAATTTAGTAGCGACATTGGTGTCAATTCAATTTTTGGAGCATTGCAAATACTTTGGATTGCCGAACAAGAAAAAGCAAGTGTACTACTTCATTGTCATGCAGGAGCAAACAGAAGTCCAACCGTAAGAGATGCTTATTATTTCTTGCGAACAAAAAAGCATTTTTTTAAGGAAATTTCTATTGATTCAAAAGAAGAATTTAAAAAAATGTTTATTGGAAGTGAAAATTTTGATTTTAGCAAACATAATAATAGATTGCTCAATAATATACAAGACGGAAACTTACCTGCTATAAACAAAATGGAAACTTTTTTAAAGAAAACCGAAGAATGGTTTTTAAAACAAGATTGGGAAAATGACTTTAAGACGGAATCTGGTCTCAACAGTATTAAAATTGAATCGCACTTATAACCCTCGGTTTTTTTTAAAAAGAATTAGGTTATTCCAAAAAAACAGCTAACTTTGTTTTCAAGTTAAAGTTTCATTTTTTTTTAAATTTTGTTTCATGGGTTAAAAGCTCCAACATAATTTGGAGCTTTTTTCTTTTTTTATAAAAAAGGGATATATTTGAAAATATTAATTGAGTATATGTTTGTTTGTTTTCTTAGTAATAACGGTTAATGTATTCCATATAACTACCAACGTAATATTTTCTAGTAGCTGTTTTGCCTTTTTTTGTTTTTAAGGCGTAAATTGAAATTCCACCTGAATATCTTTTGTCTCTTTCTGCATAGTCTACTCCTGTTTTTGCCTTAAAAATATCCCTTGCTTCAGAAAGCGTCTTCGCATAATATCTGTTTTTTAATTGTGCTGTTGTTGCCATATTTTCTTTTGTTTTATTATTAGTTATTGAATTAAATTCCTCCATCTGTTATTATCCAATTGTTTGGTACGTTTTGTAATATTGCCTTTCCTGCTGAACCACTAGCTGTATATTTTATTGTGCCAAAATCTATTGTAACATTTGGTTGCACAATCAAAGTACTCCAAGTGTTATATATTGCATCAAGATAACTAGCTGAATAATCCGCATCAGTTTTGCCATTCATAAATCCTCCTGCGCCTATTAAATTCACAATATTCCAAGAACTAATGTCTTGATTAAATGCGGTAGCACCAGAGAGCATTGTTCCAACTGTAACTACGTTAGATACATTCCACAAACCTATGTTTTGGTTAAAAGAACTTGCACCGTCAAACATACTTCCCATTGCTGTCACGTTGCTTACATTCCATGAACTTATATCTTGATTAAACAAAGGAGAGCCATCAAATGCAGACGACATATTTGTTATTTGAGAAACGTCCCATTCGTTCATTCTGCTGACAGTTGACAACATTCCACATGTTGCAAATGCACCCGCTAATGATGTAATTCCACTTAAATTTAAAACGTCGGCAACTGAGGATAAATTAAGATTGCTACATCCTGCAAAATAATTTCCTGTGTTGGTCAGTCGGAAAATTCCCCAATTTGCAACCGAAAGAATTTTGTTTCGGTCTCCAGAGCCATTAAAACTCCATCCTTGCAAAATTCCTGAAATATTTATAGTATATGTACCACTTGTTCCATAGCTATGTAAGGTTTCTGGCTGATTCCAACTTGTAATAGTGTCATTCGTACCGTCACCCCAATCTACTACAAAATCATAATTACCTGTTATGGTTAATGGCAGTTGTATTTGATTGTTAGCACTAGAACCCCCAGAAGTATTTGTGGTGTTCCAAGTAGATGTAAAGAGATTAGAAGTTGCGTAAATTTCTCCATATACATAAAGATTTGAATTTACATAAACTAATGTGCCATCAGTTTGAAAATAACCCTTATTCAAGGTGTTTAAGGCTAAGACTATGCTATTTATGTCGGATGAATATAAAGAGGCAGAAAAGGTAATAAATGAGCTTGGATTACTAACAGTTGCTATCTGAATCGAAACGTTATTTAATCCAATAAAATTTTCTGTAGCTAAATTCCATGTATACAAAGACACAGCATTATTTGTTCCATCATTTAATGGAACTTGACCAAGAATTTCTGCGGTTTGAGGTAATGCAGTATTATTGGTAATTTTTAAAACGATTTTGTCTTTTCTAATCTTCATCTAGTTAAATTATGGTCTATCTAAATCTTTTTCGTTCGAACGAGATAATAAACTAATGCCCCTACTATGGCTACACTAGTCCATTTAATAGTTTGAGTGCTAATATAGCCCTTACCTTTTGCAAAATTAACGAAATGCTCACAATTAAAATGCATGGGACTGTATTTATGTTCGCTTAATGCTTCATAAATGCTTTTTAAATCGGAAGTCTCCAAGGATGTTTTTTCTACACTAACAATATCTCTTCCTTTTATCCATTGGTCTAACGATTCCTTTACAACATTGCCTCCTTTAGAATTTACTTTATCTGTTTGCAAATGCCAGATGTCAAGTTTGTCTCCGTCTTTTTGTACAATGCCATAATGATTGATGAGAGGATACACCTGCGCTTTGGTTTTAATAATGTCTCCAGTTTCAAGTTTAGAAAAAATATGGTTTCTATTCTCCACTTTTATTTTGTCTAAACTTAAATTCCAATCAAATAATGGCTTCTGCATAATCTCGTAAAAAATCAAAGTTTGAAGTGTAAAAATCATTATCGAAGGGGTTGTTCCCTTTAAGATAACTGCTCATCGCTATTGCTTCGCCAAATAAGGTTAAAAACAATACTTCGTTGGGCAATAAAGATACGCCCGCTAGTGTGCGACCGTCAAAAATAATATTTTTTATAACGGGCTTTATAAAGAGCGATTTTTGGTATTGATAGGGGTCAACTTTAGGAGCTTCGAGGTAAGATTGAATTGTACCATTTACATCATAATGTTGCATGGTGATGCCTTGCATCAATTGTTCGTTGCTATTGGCTTTGAGATAAATTTCGTTTATTTTGTACACATAGCTCCCCATAGAATTCACAATTTCAGAATAGGACGTAGCATCTTGGCTCACTACTGTGACCACGCCATTATTGTAGGATGTAACTATGGGAATATAAACTCCTGCCATTGATTACTTTAACTTATTAATGTTTAATCGAGTTTGACAAAATTTCCATTGCTTTGTATTTTCTCACATAATCAGAATACCTCCCTTGTTCTTTAAGCATTTCGGTGGCTCTTTTAATAGCAAATTCGCTAACATCTTTATTTTCGTTCTTTTTCAAATAGGCATATAGTTTCTTAAAATCATTGACTGTTTTTTTATCGAGATTGTAATAAGTAAAAGCTGTCGCTTTAAGTTTTGGTAGTATTGATTTTACTGTTGACATAATAATTATTTTATAGGTTATTTACGCTTCTTCGGCAATAATATCGCCTTTCATAGTCATCGATTTTAGTTTTCCTGTGCTTTTAGAAATAGCAACTTTAATGTTATAATCTTTGGTAATCATCTTTGTGAGTTCATCGAGATTAGCCTTAGATTCTTTGGCATTAATCGCATCACGCATGGCTTGCATCGCTATAACCGCATTTTCATGCTGTTCCTTCTTATTAGCATCGGCGACGATAGGGGCTGTATATTTAGTCTCCGAAGTAGAGATTTCTGTATCTTTTGCCTTTTTAGGTCTAAACAACCATAGGATGCCTAATGCGCCTGCAACAGATAATAATAAAATTTTAGTTTCTTTATCCATGACGATATTTGTTAATTTAATTTGTTTGCTTTATTAATTTTATATGCTACTATTCCCAAAAATAATAATCCAACTCCAAGTACTATGCCAACATACAGCCGTCTTCGGTTTGTAGCTTTCCTGATATTTTCGTTTTGACTGTCGGCAAGAAATTTAAAGAATGTGGCTTCTTTTTCTATGATGGATTTAGATTGTAAAAGCTTATTCTCTAAGTTCAGTTTTTGCTGTTGACTTAAAGCTTGGAGTTGTTGTTCTAGTTTTTTAGCTTCTTTTTGTGATTGCTTTGCAAATATAACACTAACTACCGTTCCTATAGTTCCTCCAATCAGGCTTCCCGCATCAGCACCAGTAATATTGTAAAATGAATAATTATTGTGCATGGCTTTTTGATGGTATTAAAAATAAAATCCCAGTAATGATACCAATGCTTATTCCAATTCCTGTTAAATAAAGCCAAGTATCCTTTAATCGAGCCGTGCCTTCTTTTTGAAGAGCAATCCGATATTCTTGAAGCGAATTAGCTAATATCTTTGTTCGGTCAGTTTCAGCGTTAGTCCTTATCTCTTCTAGTTTTAGCTTTTCTTCCATAGATAAATTAGCTAATGCAATTTGCTTTTGAACAGCAAGTTGACGTTGTGCTGTTTTCTTTGCTCCAAAAGAACCAATCAATGATGATACTAATGATACTGCTCCTGCAACCACCAAAGGAATAATATTATTATAACCCTCATTGTTGATTTGAGTTTCTATGTCTTGTGCTAAATTTACATCATTATTTAAAAATAAGGCAGAAAAAATTAGTTCGTTTATTTGTGACAAACTTGCCTTATCCATAGCAATAACGTAGCCGTGTTTATTGAGTAAAACAACGGCTACATCTGGATAATTGTATATGAAATCAGATACTTTTTTTGTGATTGATTCGTCTATTTGCATCAGTAGGTTATTATTGCGATTAAAACTAACCACAATATTACAAAAAAAAGCAATGCAATACTTATAGCAAGGCATTAATAATTTCATTAACATCAAATACCTCGTTTAAGTCATTGTAAGGTATGGTGCTAATGTCTTGAAAGAGCATAAACTTTGTGTAGCTGTTATGATTTAAGTTTGGTTCTTTTGGAGGCGTTTTTGCCATAATATTAGTATGTATATCATAACCAAAAACCTTCGGACTTGTACCAACCCATGTTACTACACTCGGTAAATTTAATGCAGTTGCTATGTGCATCGCACTAGAGTCAATAAGTAATCTTTTGGCTGACATCGACAATAGTATGGCAATACTACGAAAATTATCCAATGCTCCTATGGTGTTTTCATAAAGCAATTGGTCTTCCCTTTTAATATGTACAACAGCATATTCGGTTTTAAATTTATTAATAACCTCTTGAATAATGGGTTGTGGAATATCGCGAGTCCAACTGTACTTTAAGGGTTGTCCTATAGCTCCACCATTAGGATGAATGGCTAAAATTGGTTTGTCGAGCTTATAGAAAGGTGCAAAATATTGCTTTTCGCTTTTGGAAATAAACAATTCTGGCAATTCACCATCGTACTTTACTCCATACATATCGCACCAAATTTCTAACAGATGCTTGCTCTCTGTGATGAAATCACTATGGTGGTATGGGTCTGCAATAAATGCTTTTGCCTCCTTGTTCATTATATTTTTAGCATAAATACCATTGGTTTGCTGAGGATTTAAAACCTTATTTACGTTTGGATTAGCAATAAAAACATCGGGGTATGCAGTAACAACAATAATATTAGCCTTTCTGTAAGCCTTTTTAATTGCTGATAGCACGGCAGTTGCCATGATGTTCTTGCCTAATCCTCCATCTATTTGAAAAATGATTGTTTGTGTCATACAGTATGTATTTTAACTAATTTTAGCAACATTATCTTTAAACAAAATTTCATTAGCCAAACAGCATATATGATGTTTTATCTCGGTTGTTCCTTCAATAATTGGCAACGAAGTAGTCCTGCTGACAACTCCAATTAATATTTCACCAACAAAAAACTCATTTCCATTTAAAATAATTCTCCACTTTCGGCTACCATCAGCATCCTCATTATTGTATCTTATATAAACTGATGTTTTTTCTTCAGGCTTTTTTATTAATATTTCTCTGCCTTCGGTAATAAATTTCTGAAGGGTGGCAGTAGAGTTCTGTTGTTGATGTTGTTTTTCGAATTCTTGGTTCATGACTTTCGCTAGTTTATTGTGAAATTTTGGTGTTTTGTTTGCCTTCAAGTATTTTTAATTCGTCATGAAATACTTGATAAAGTTCTTTTAATTTACTTAAATCAATCTCTAAATTTGGATTAAAAACATCAATTATAATGCTTAATTTATAACAAAAAGAACCAATTACTTCACGATACGTATGTTCTACATCTACTAACTCTTCAGCTTCTTCTACAATGTCTATTAATAATTGGCTTGGAGTATGTTCGTAGTAGATAAAGTGAGCGATGTTTTTGACTGTATCTTGTGTTGTTTGTATCATCTTCTTATGATTTTATTTCTTAAATTTTTCTATTTTATCAAGCAATTCATTGAGCGATGTTAATTCATCGACGTCGGTGGTATCAATGTCGATGTAGTCTAAAAATGGAGGTTCGAAATTAGCTACATGAAAGTTTTCTCTGCCCCTAATATTTGAGGTGTGCAGATAAATTTCTATAACATCATTGTTTGAAGTTAATTTTAAATATTCCCTCAAATCCTTGTATGGCGAAACCATAGCCAGAATAACATCTCTATCATCATCCTTAACTAGAAACTTCGCAATAGCATATCCTTGCAATATGTTTTGACGCCTACCTTCTTCATCAAATTTGGTATTATTTAATATTCTTCGAAGTAAATCTCCGTCAAGTATTGTTATTTCTCTATTTGGATTATTTGTTTTTAGAGCATTATACAGATGGTTTGACAAAGTAGTTTTTCCTGAGTGTGGTTGCCCTATAAAATTGTAAATCATATCTTTACCATATTAATTGTACTCAAACTGAGTATAAAACCATTTGTAGGTATTTTTTATAGCATTTGAAATTTCAAATCCTAATATTTCATCCCAATCATCAGGAAGCTTTTTAAATTTTGGTCTTAATTTGTGGTCGCCATAAATGCCGTGTGCCATATCGTTTTCATGTTCTTTTTGAACAATGTTTTCAAAGTCGTGCTTTTCATAATAAGGCAAACTAATATATTCATAAAAACGCCTCATTTCATGTTCGGGGTTTTCCATCAAATCTTCATATCTGATAAACAACATCTTTTCGGCAATACCTTGCTCGAAACAATCTTTAAGTCTATCTATTGACACGCCTACTGGCAAACCTTCTGCCCATATATCTACTCTTTTACGCACAGTTGTTCCTTGTAAATTTACAGGATTTTGAACATAGTTTTCACGATGAGGGTTTTTGCGAAAGTTTTTTTCCATAGATGAGAAAACAGCACGCAAATCACGAACCATGCATACTATTTTTGGCTCAGGATAAAACATATTTGCAAGACCATAACTGATGCCCCAACCTCTGTTTTTATCTAATACATAAGGTTTGTCTGTCAGTGCATTAAAATAGCCATCCATAGAAGCACGACAAAAACCAAAAAAGGCTTTATCCATGACATGTGGGTCTTGGGCTTTAAACTCTGGAGAAGATTGAAAATTAGCTTTTGCGCCATAAATAAGTTCTAAAAAACCCGAAGTAGGCGTGGCATAAAACTCTGGATTTTGATTGCACAGTTCTTGAAACAAGGTTGACCCTGCTCTTGGCAACGAAGAGTTAAAAATATAACGTTTTTCCATAGTGTAGTTTATTTTTGTTTCGTGGTTTGTTTGTTTTTGTTTATGGTTTTGGAAGTGCGTCAAACTTATCTTTTAACTCAGCAATAACCGCTTCGATGAAAGGCTTGAGTTCTACATCATTTTTTAATGAAAACCCTTTGTTTTTTGACATCCATCGAATGTCGTTAAACCCAAATACGTTTACCGCATGAAAATCCTGAGTAGCTTCGCTATCTGCGGGTTTTTTTGCCCAGATTGCACCTATCAGTGCTGTAGTTTTTGTGAGTGTGTCTGTTTTTACTTTAATCGAAAAATCGGTGGAGTTGATTTGAGTTTCGCCATAACCAAAAATGTGTATTGTGAAATTTTCCATTAGTTATTATTTTTTTTTGTTTATTATTTTGTTTATAATTTTATAGATAACAAATTTATATTTTTTTTTCATATAAATTATGTTTTTTTTGGTATTATTTTACACAATGTTTAAAACTCCTCCATTATTCCAAACAGAGCCTGAAGGTAAACCTAATGATGATGTTGGGATAGTTTTAATTGAAAGATTATTTACAAATGTTGTACATTCTCTGTCTGCTATAATTCCAACACCAATAATCATAGCTCCAGTACAACAAGATGTATTTCCACATCCTCCTAATATAGCAGAATTTAATGCATTTATACAGTTTGTAGCACCGCCACCTATAAATGAATTAATTCCAGAAACTCTATTTGTAATTCCAGAAAAGACAGATGAATTACAAGCTGATGCAATATTGTTGTTACCTCCACCTACAATACTTAAACATCCACTAGCTGTGTTTTGACATCCACCAAGTAAAGAACTATATCCCCCCGAAGATATATTATTACTTCCTCCCCCAATTGTACTGCTGTTATTACTTGAAGTATTAGCTCCTCCACCTGAAACTGTTGAAAAAATTGCTCCATTTGATTTATTACATAATCCGCCACTGATTACTCCAAAAATACTACTAACTAAATTTTGGTTTCCCCCTGCCATAACTGAATATGAACCGCTCGCTATATTACTTAAACCACCTCCAGAAAATACATGACAGCTACTTACGGTATTACAAAATCCTCCTACTATTGCAGAAAAACAACCTGTTATACAGTTTTGTCTACCACCTGATATTACAGATTGGGTTTGAGTAATACAGTTTTGCCTACCACCAACTATACTTGAATATGAACCTATAATACAATGAAATGCTCCTCCTGATATAGTAGATGCTACTGCGAAACTTTTATTAAAATAACCACCTCCTACAATTGAGAAATTACAAGTAGCATTATTAAATTTTCCTCCTGCTACTATTGAAGAAGTTCCAGAAGCAACATTCGTCCAACCTCCAGATACAACAGATGAATTATTTGACGAAATATTATAAGCTCCGCCACCTACGAATGAATTAAAACATGAGGCTGTATTACAAGAGCCACCGCCTACTGTTGCATAACCATTCACTGTATTACCCCATCCGCCTCCAATAGTAGAGCAATTTCCATTTGCATTATTATTGAAACCACCGCCTACTGTTGAATAACGAGCCATTGAATTATTACATCGACCACCACTTATAACAGAAGAACAGCCCGTAGCATTATTGCATACCCCTCCTGATACTATTGAATAAATATTTGTAGAATTATTTGAAACCCCTCCGCTTACAACAGAACCAATTCCGCTTGAAGTATTATTTAAGCCTCCGCCTACAGTTGAAGATGAACCTGAAGCAATATTTCCTCTACCACCACCTACAACTGCATATTGGTCTGAGCTAATATTACAGCACCCACCGCCAATGACCGAGAACTCGGCAGTAGCAGTATTGCACAATCCAGAGGCTATTGAAGCATAGCTGTTAGTAGCTGTATTAGAACGCCCTGATGCTATATTGCTATAATCACAGCTAGAAGCGTTTTGGCTACCGCCTCCTATCGTTGACCCTATGCCAGAAGCCACATTGCCTTGACCCCCTCCTATTGATGCATATACCTCAGAGCTAATGTTGCATGCTCCTCCATTAATGATGCTATTATCTCCTGATGCGACATTCAAGCCACATTTTGGCTGAATACTATCTGTTCCCGAGCCATATTCGTAAGGACTAACATCTCCACCGCCTCCGTTTATAAAATCCGAAAGGGGTTGAATGTTGCCTCGAACATCCTTGAGCATCAATACAGAGGTTTCGCCATCAAGAAAAATGGCAAATCCATTCCCTTCATTGGCGTATATTGGTTGACGTTGTGATTTTATTAAATTACCCATATTGTTTTTCTTATTTTAAATTTAAGAACGGTTTTACTTAGCATGTTGGAACAATTCGTCCCAAAATTTAAGTAAAAAAGTCCATACTACGCCCACTATTATTGCGCCTCCTGCTATTCTGGATTTGTATTTTTTATCCTCTTCAATATAGTCATTATGCTCGTTTACAAGCTGAACTAATCCTTTTT
>JACCDG011882610.1_pt1 | contig 17434 bp, 17 predicted proteins | sample 7442471 | NCBI WGS metagenome assembly JACCDG01 (sample SAMN15323444, study PRJNA562643) | freshwater metagenome | isolation source: river surface water | place: USA:Blue River Watershed | collected 2017-08-17 | reverse complement strand
TCTAGGTTATTCAAACTTTTGAGCCCTTCAATACTTGAATTTCCGAGTTTGGTTTGATGCAAATCAAGAGTCTGAAGATTGCGACATGAGGTTAGCTGTCCAAGGTTGTTTGCAGAAACTCTGGTGTTGCTCAAATTCAAATTTCTCAATTGTTTGAGCGTGCCAATAGAGTTCAAACTGTTGTCGGTAATTCCTGTTCCATCAAGCGACAAAGTTATAAGCGGCGTGCCTTTCAGGTAAGCTAAACCTGAATCATTAATCGACTTGGACCCAGTCAAGTCTAGTTTTTGCAAGTCTTTCAGTTTCGATACAAAATAAAGACTCTGGTTTTGAATGTCTGTTTTGTCGCTAGAAAGTTCGCGAATATTTTCTTTCCCTTCGAACTTCCCTATAAACACATTATCATCGTAATTCTTCTTATAGGCAGGTACTTGATCGACTGGTGCTTGTGACGCTGCTTGTGTTGCTGCAGGAGTTTGAACAGTAGCTTTGGCCGATGGATCCTGTTCAAGGGTTGTTGCTGCAATTTTGGTTTCTGGTTTTGATTCAGGCTTTGCAGGTTCAGAGGCTTTAGGCGTGGTGCTGGTTGCCACTGTTTGTGCGGGTTTTTGTTGTGAATAGAAATAAGTAAAGAGACCAGCGCCTGATACCATTAATAGTGGCACCGCTATCATGGCGATTTTCTTGGGTTCGATTTTGGGTGGTTCTTTTTTCTTTTCTTTGCGACTTAAAACTGAGACATTGCCTGAAGAGTGATAACTCATCAGTGCTTTCAATCGCTCTTTTACTTGAGACATCGATTCGGGACGTGCTGCAGGATCTTTGGACAGAATCTGCATGACTAGCTCTTCTAGGCGTTCGCTTACATCGACATCGTATTCGCTGAAAGGTGGTGGCTGATCGTTTAATTGTTTGAGCATAGTCTCCATTTTTGTGGCACCACCAAATGGAACGAAGCCAGTCAAACAGTGATAGAGCAAACATCCAAGCGAATAAATATCAGAGCGCGGGCTCAATTTTTTCCCCATCACTTGCTCCGGACTCATGTAGGCAGGCGTGCCAACAGTCTCGCCTGTTTTAGTGAGATGGTCTGCTTGTTCATCTTCGGCAAAGAGTTTTGCCAAGCCAAAATCTAGAACACGCAAGTGATATTCACCTGCTGCCAAAGGAACTAGCATTACGTTATTTGGTTTCAAGTCGCGGTGCAAAACACTGTGAGAGTGCGCGTGCGACAATCCATCGCAAATTTGCATGGCAAGATTCACTGCAAATTCAGGCTCAAGTGCTCCTTCCTTTTTTATATAATCAGACAAAGTGGTGCCTTCGACATAGTCCATGACCATGTAAGGTTGATTGTCTTCTGACACACCAAAGTCGTGCACCGAAATTATGTTGGGGTGGTGCATCGTGCTTATTGTTTTGGCTTCTTGCAAAAAGCGCTTCAATGCAGTGACATTGACTAGATGCGAGTGAATCATCTTTACTGCAACAGGGCGACCTAGTGGTTTTTGCTTGGCTTTGTAAATGACACCAGCACCACCAGCGCCAATGACAGTTATAAATTCATATCTGCCCTGCAATGGCGATATTGGAATGCCAAAGAGCTCGGTGGGAGAAGGTAAATCCGCCTCGCCTGTGGCTTGATTCAATGAGGATGGAGCCAAACGAGGAGGCTGTGTTCTGCGTAAGTTCAAACCAGGACCTGGACCGGCACCAGGAGCTGGTCCCAAATTAGGGAGCGCAGGAATTTTTTCGGGTTCTGGCGTATCATGACCGTCGGACATTTTTAATCACTATCGTGGATAATATAGTAACGATGACTAGTAAGAAGATCTCTGTACCCACTTTTCTTGCCCTTTTATTCACCGTTTATAGCGGTGCGGCTATTGCCCAAGAGGCTTGCGATTGCAGTCGCATTGATTCGGCTAATAAATTGATAAGCGAAGGACGTCGGATAAAACAAACCACCCTTTTATTGGCTAAAAAAGCTCAAGATTTGGATCAGAAAGCCTCGGATTCAAGTGCTGCAAGAGTGAGCTGGCAGTCATATCAAGATATTTTCAGGCAGTATCAACAAGCACTTGCAGTTTATACCGCGCACCGCAAGGACTATTTCTCGCATTCACAGACATATCACAGCCAACCAAGCATTAATCCGAAGTCTTTTGGTGTGAGTCCTGCTCCCAGTACACTTTTCAAGCCAATGCAATTGAAGACCGAAGCAAAGTGTCAGCAGTTAGTTGATTTGGAAAATCAATTGTTTCAAGCTGAAAATCAGTTATCTGGATATATGAGCAAACTAGTGGTGGCAAGTCAAAGTGAAAGCGCGTCTCAGTATGCTAGTTTGTGGAACGAAGCAAAGAAACTGGCACTAGAAACGCAGTCTGGAGCTAGTAGTTTTAATCATCAATCCATTCAAAAAGGTGCAGCTATTTCAGATAGTGTGCACAATTTGATTATGTCGGCAAATCGCGATGGCGATTACACAGAACATATGAAAGCGTATCAGTCCTATTCTCAATCTAATAGTTTGCAACAAAGCCTATTCAAGCGGGCTGACGCGCACAATAGATTTTCAGCTTCTGTTTTATCGCAGCTTGATTCTATTAAGCCGATCAATCAAGTTGCCACCTCATCTGGTGGCGGAGCGCCTATATCAATTGAGCAGTTGCAACAAGAAAATAGGGCTCTGGAAGCTGAATACGCTAATCTTCAAGAGTTGAATCGACGCATGGAAGAAGTTAGATCTTCTTTGCCACCAAAATTATAGAGTGGCGACTGTAGCTGCTGAAAGTTTTTTTGTTTCAGACAATTCTTTTACCGCTTTGAGTCTGCGCTTAACACCGCTCATTGTCTGCATCTTGGTTAGTTGCTTGGCAAATGGAACTTTGATATCGACATCGATATAAGTAGTCAATGTCAAAAGTGTATGTGCGCCGTTGTTGGTAGGGGCAATATTCCAACGACCTTCAAAAGCCTTGAATTTATCTGAATTGACCATTGCATATTCGATAAATTTGTATGGTGTGTAAGTTTCTTTATAGACACAGAATGCTTTACCAATAACAGGAAGATTGTCGAACTTTTCTTCTATCAGACAGGAGCTGCCTTTGTTTTCGACTTCTTTAATTTTGTTGTTGCTTTCAAGTCTGAGCTTGATGATGCTTTCATAAACATGTTTGGGTGTCGCATTCACAACCAGATGAGACTGTGACGCTTGGCGTTCGTGAGCCACTGCATGCTCTACTTCATGAACTTCATGAGTGGTTTTTGCTTGAGCGGCTTGTTGGCTTGAGCATAGTGTTGCAATTAACAGCAAAGACGAAAGTAACTTAGACAAGGTCAAGATTCCTCTAATTTCCAAGAGCTATTGGGCAAAATGAAATTTTACCGGTATTCAATGACGGTGGAGTGTATCTTGAATACCTATTAACTTAGGTCGAAAATTAGCCCAGGCTGTCAAGGGGCAAGCTAATTCAAGAGTAGGCAACGTTCTTGAGTGATGCGGCGGCTATCAAGAAGGGTGTAGGCTAACTAAATTTATAACTATGTATATAAAAGTGAGTCCGACTTAAGCAGAGAGTTGAACCAAGTTGCCAGTCAAATCGGCAACTCTTCCGGACAACTGATTGGCTTGGCTTCGGTCTGCAGCTTCAGTAGAACCTTCAAGACCTCTCAAGCGGGCTTCAAGAGCAGCAATCTGGGAGCGAATGTTAGCAGCGTACATTTGACGACGCCCGTCTTCTTGACGCAATTTTGCTTGTTTTTGAGCTTCTTCTTGTTTGTCTTGCTCGCCTTCAGCCTTTTTGATTGGATTTTGATTTTGTTCTTTGATGCGTTGCTCTTCGCGAGCGCGCTCGAACTCATTATTGTTATCGCGGTAGGTAGTGAATCTTTCACTAGCTGGAGTGATACCAGGGCGATCGTAGCTTGGTTTGGATTTTCCAGGTTCTTTCTGGTCAAGGAATTCGCCACTTGGAGTAACAGGTTTTTCGGTAGCACCAAGGTTCTTCATCCAAGCAAACAAAGTTTTGTTGTCTTGCACTTTGCCTTCAAGAGCGCTGTTTGCGTTTTGATCTGAAACTCTAAATTGATTGTCAGCGGTTCTAGTGATTGAAACGACATGTCCACCGCGTTGATCGCTGTAGACGTTGCCTACGTTCATTACCATGATGGCAGAATTTACGCCGGCGGTTCTCTGCAAATTGTCCATTGCTGTTTTCATATCGGCATCGCTTTGAACTCTTGCAACACCAGTGTGTTCTCTGTTGTCGCGAAGGTAGCTATTTCTGGCAAAAACAAATGCTCCTTTCAAGCCAGCCGAGCGTCCCATGTCTGCAACAGCATAAGCATCGGTGTCAGGACCACCGGTAAGAGTTTTGTCATTTGTGAATGCGCCATTGGTAAATTTAGCGAGGTATTCGCCATTGGTGTCTCTATTATTGATGGCGGTATCGCCACCCTTCTCGATGTTGTAATACAAACCGCGCTGCTGATAGAAGTGGTTCAACATACCGACACTGACACCAGAGGTTGCAACGTTCAATTTTTCGTTGGCAGTCTGATCGCCTGCTGCAAGCTGATCCATAGTTTTGAAATAGCTTGGTGGCAATTTGGCGCTGAATACTTCGTTTGTTAAGTTGCCTTTGGCATCAACTTTATTGGCAGTGTACTCGCCAGTTTCAGCCATTCTTCGCGCTCTTGCAATAGCTTCGGCTGGATTGTGTTTGTATATTTGTTCTTGCACAGTGGTGGCGTTGCAAGTGTTGGTGCCGGTCTGGTCGATTTTTTCTGGTTGAGCAACGTTGTCGAGCAAGCCAGCTACGAAAGCTCTTCTGGTATCAGCATTTTGAATTCCGTTTGCAGTGACACCATCGCCTTTTTGTAAGGCTATGAGGTCTTTCATTATTTTGTTAGCGTCTTCTGGTTTGATTTCGCCCTTATTGACGCGATCTAAGAATTGATTGACTCTTTGACCAAGGTTAGTATCTTTGCCGTTTCTGTCGAGAGCCAACTGATCCATGCTGGTTTTGAAGGTAGTTACTAAATTTTGATCGAGTGCTCCGGGAGTTCTATCATTTATAGATGTGACATCTCTTCGAGTAGTTGGGAAGTCTGCGCGGGCAATTTGGTCAAACTCTCTGGTGGCATTAGCTGGATCGAACGAACCCCAGTTGTTACGGGGTACAGTCAAGATTCCGTTTCTATCTATTGCAGAAAGTGAAACGGTATTGGCAGTTGGGAAGTTGTCGCGGGCGTTGGGTGAGTTATACGCCAGAGTCATCGCTTCAGTGTGAAGCGGATTATCGTAAGTCTGAAGGCCTTTGATTGAATCTGAGCCATCGCCAGGAGAGGTAGCTTTGGCTACTTCTGCGTTTTCTGGATTGGCTTGGGCGTTAGACACTTGATTCGATTCCTTGAACTTGCGATTTCTGCAGGGCGCTAGCCCGACTACACTACTCATTATGGGTTTAAATGGGGCGAAATTGTACCCTAAAGTACCCCAAAATGGGAATCCCCCCATACCCGGATCTGCTTATTAGTGGGGAAATTACGCAGTTGACAACTCTCGATGTAAGAATGCCCGTTTTACTTGCTATGATTATTGGATGCAAAAAACACTCATTTTCAAGGCTATTGCCCGACTTTACGGCTTATTGAACAAAGTGGGAGCAGGGTTTTCCCATCTACTTCTATTAGCGATGCGATTGAACTTTGGCATCCAACTTTTCAATATTGGTCATGGCAAATTGAACAACCATAAAGATGTGGCTGAATTTTTTGCAAGCATCAATATTCCATTTCCGGATCTCAATGCCTGGTTTGTAGGTGGTGTCGAAATGATAGGAGGGCTATGTCTAGCCCTTGGCTTGCTAACAAGACCCTTTGGCTTGATGATAGCCATTGCGATGAGCGTAGCCTATCTGACGGCAGAGAAAGAAGCCTTACAGATTACATTTGACCATCAAGATAAGTTCTTCCAAGCAGATCCTTTCTTTTATCTATTATTAGGACTTGTGAGCTTCGCCTTTGGCGCAGGCAAAATTTCTATCGATTTCTTAGTGCAAAAATTTCTATTGAAAGAAGAAACTAAGAAAACAGATTAGCATCGCGTGCAGACGCTACCAGGAAATTGACTACGCTTGGCATACTTAGACCAGCGAAGAAGGCTATGATTGCGTAGTTTATTCGAGCTATTTTGCTGGTTGAGCCAAATAATAGTTGGTCATATTTGCTTGGCATATAGCGCGAACTGCAGCTTGCTAACGTGATCACTCCCCAGAGTATGGCAAGGACTTGGACAGAATTTGCAAAGACATTGAGCAATGCTTCCAGATTGGCAAGATTGTTTACTCGCACAGTTCCGGCTGTGTCTACACCAAAAGTGCAGTCTGAGCCTTGTGGTCCAATGGTGCCATTGGTAACGCATTGCAAGCTAGGAGCATTTGGCGTTTCGTCTATGTATGTAATGGTCCGTGCTCTAGCAAGTTCGCTGTGGGCGCCTGATTCTTGCGGTCTGATTTTGAATGCATCAGTATTGTTGTCTTCATTTGATGACTTGAAATTGTCAAAATTCGCTATCATTTTTTCTGCCCCGGGTTCCAGATTAGAAGAAGCGATGCTCACTGGAGAAACGATTTGATGATTGACAGCAGTTGTTACTGCCAGTCGCTTTTGACCCTGTTCAAGTAAACTCTGACACATTGTTTTGGCATAGAGTGCATTTAACTGAGATTGTTCTTCGGCGCTTGCCATTGGGCAATTGGGGTGACTAGAACTTTCCGCAAATACCAATCGATATTCATGACCACCAGGTCTCCAGCGCACAAAGAAGCGTTCGAGATCTTGAGCGGGAGAACCATTTCGTGATATTGCCTGGAATGGACCTACGTCTTTGTGTTGTTTGAAATATTCGTGCGATTCCATTATTCCGTTGTCTAGAGCTAGTTCGAAAAATCTGGGCTTCGCCACGTATGGACTGACAATATAGATTTCTTTGTTGAAACTTGGTTGGGGTCCATGTATCCAGAGAACTGCACCATTGGTTGATTCACCAGCAAGTTCGGAAGCTTTTATAACGGCATTCAAATTATCCTGACCACCAGTGAATTGCTCGGGCTTTAAATTAGCAATAGCTTTATCCAAAGGTTCAATTTGATAATTTTCGACACCACTTCGTGCCACCAATACCGATGCGTTGATACCAGCAGGTAAATGAGAAAGAGATTGTTTTATTTTGTCTAAATGCTCGCTCATCGCGCATGAGCCGTCTAACACTACTACTAAGTTTTGTGGTGCAAGGCAGGGAATTTTAGTTATGGTCTGAGTAATATAATTGCCATAGTAGTCGATTGCGGCAATGGAATTTGCAAAAGTTGAGTTGACTTGCAATGCCATGGTGTTGTCAGAAATGTCTTGCGGACTGAGCTTGCCCGACAGAACGTTTTCGTTATTCATTAGTTTTGATGCGGTAATATTTTTCAAGTTTGTTTTTATCGATTCTTTCGATAAGATTCTAAGTTCGTGAGTGCCTTTGAGTGAAAAATTAGTGTCAATCAAATGAGGTAGACAAAGACTAGCATCACTTAAAGTGTGCAATTTTAGTGGAGCGGTAATTGCTAGTGCTACTTTCAATTGTCCCTGAGCGGGTACAGGGTAGCAGTGTAATAGAACGCGATCGCGACCTAAGTCTGTCACTATGGCAGGAGCCTGATGACCGGCTTCAATCCAGCGATCGGACGCTTGACCTTTTACGCTTGGTGAAAATACAGTCTGCTGAGCTAGTCCATCTTTTTGCCATATGCTCATTCCAGAAACGCAAGCACCTTCAGGTAGACCAATTTCTGCTCGGACTTCCTGTCCTTCAAAGGATCTGTTTTTAAAAACATAAGTCCAGTAAAAAGTGCTTGATGCCGAATTGGCATTTACATGTCCATAAAGCTCGGAGCGATGCAAGCTAAGCCCGTCTACGGGCAGTCCTACTACGTGCTTACTTAGATATTCGTCTGGCATGGTGGCGAAGTTTAACGAGTTATCTTCTCTAAATGGCTTACCTGTTAGTTGAAAATAAAGTTGGCGCAGAGAGACATTGTCTATCTGTAAAAACATTCCAGATATGCCAACTGATTTTTGATTGGCACACTCCATAGTGAGTTCGCGCTCAGGTTTTAGAAAATGCAGAATTTGATAGCCTCTGTTTTTCCAGGTATCGTCTTCGTCCAATTCGGATACTGCCAGAAACTCAGATGCTCTTATGAGCGTAGGTTTGGCTTCTGCAGCCACAAGCATTACTGTAGAGAGTATAGCTCCTGATACCACATATGCCATTGCTTTTTTGCGACTACTTTCAGTTGAGCGGGATTCTTTGACCCTTTTTGCAAGGTATACCGATACTGAAGCAGAAAGTAAGAATACTATAGAAATTATTCCTACTTCAACACTATGTTTGGTGCCATCAAGCGAGTGAGTGGGATAGCGCAAAAGCACAGCGACTACTGAAACTAAGAAGACTAAGGTACTTGTAGCAATTGCCATGCCATTGAGAAGACCTCGTTTAATCGGTCCTTTGAAATTGCTTCTTATAAGCGAATTCCAGGTTGTGAAATTTGCAATTGGAACCAAAATTAAAAGAATAAACTCACAAAGTGATTCGATTGGATGTTTGAGCAATAAAAGTGTAAGTTGAAGATGATTTGTTACAAGTGCCGACACTAGCATCAGCGCAGGTAGAACGACGCCTAATGTTATTATCCAGATACTTGTGTTGCTATTTTTGTCTTCGATACTCTCGGCTAAGTCATCGAGAAAAGAAGCAGGTGATTTCTTTGATTCGTCAATTTCGATTAGATCGGTGCTCATAGTAAAAAATCCTCAAATAAAAACATCACCACATGTAGTGGCAATAAATTTTCTATGCAAATATTTGCAAAAAGATACTGTCGCCTTGAGGCGAGAAATACTTTTGTGATGCAAAAGACGGGGATTTTTAGCTTATGACAGCCAGCACTATTTCAAAATAGGGTTTCCCCTAGTTTTCAAGCGTTGTAGCCAGTTAGTTCTTTTGGTCTTAAAATCCACTGGAATTCTCCAGCATCGCTGTTGACATGCAACCATTCGTCAAAGTCAAAAGTAATAGATGCAAGAGTGGCTGTAGGAAAATGTTCGCGATTGCCAGTAAGAGCATAAAGCAATTCGCTGAAGCCGGGATTGTGCCCAATCATCAAAATATTTTTTGCTTCGCTGTCCTGGCGTTTGATTATGTTCATGAGTGATCGCGCGCTTGCCTCATAAATACCATCTTCATAATCTATGGGTACTTTGAGCTTGGCTGCTTGCAAAAATAAATCGCAGGTTTCGCGCGTGCGCTTGGCTGGTGAACAAATAACCAAATCCAGCAAGCCATTGCGTTTGGCAAATACTTCTCCCATAAAAGGCGCAGAACGCTTGCCGCGCTCATTTAGAGGACGGTCGAAGTCCGCAAGATTAGGGCTATCCCAACTCGATTTTGCATGACGCAATAGGTAAAGATTAAGCATATAAATTGATTATAAATCCTGCTGGATGATAAAACAATTCTATGACACTGATTCAAATTCCAAACCGCCAGAACCAACTTGTAGCAACAATCACTTTGCCCGAAGATTGGATTGCTGGAAAAAAGCCGGCACGACCCGCTTATTTGCAAATGCAAAAGTTTTTTGTTTCGCCAAGAGACGAGCGTGCTGGAATATGTTTGCGTTCTCCTGGCAAGAAAACCTATGATTATTTATCCAGTCAAGAGAATCCATTTTTGGAGCTTCTGCGCAAGCCTCCCCATCCACTGTCTGAGCAAGAATTCTTAGGTATTCAATTGTTGTTGGAGCAAGCCAGTTGGCCTGGTCGGTTTTCTAGAGAACAAGCTAAAACTACCTTTTTTAATCCACGCAATGTACTTGAACTACAAGGGCTCTGGATTAAAGAAAATATGATGAGTCGAGCATTGATACTTGATACCACATATGATACTGGCAATTATGTTCAGGAGGTTTGGTTCATTTCTCCTCCAGAAAAATTTCATGATTTCGTCTGGGAAATAGATCAGATTTTTTCTTCTCTCACCTGGTACACAGCAGCGCAATAATGACTAACACTTTCAAAATGATGAAGTCTATCTGTCCTTATCCAGACTGTCTGGCACAATTGGATCTTGAAGCTGAAGAAGAAGCAATAAATAAACGAGGTCATTGGCTTGCTACTTGTCCTTCCTGCAATGAGCTTGCGACATTTAGAGAAAGAGATGCCATTGAAAAATTGCAAGCAAGCTTTGAGCGCCGCAAAGAAGCTAACATAGTTGAGGGTGGTCCTGAGCTTTCAGGCGTAGCCTCAATGAGTGTTTTGGTTGAAGATGTTCGTAGCTTGTGGAATGTCGGCTCTATTTTTCGCACCGCCGATGGCGCCGGATTTGAGGCCGTATATTTAAGTGGTATTAGTGGCTCACCGCCTCGCAAAGAAATAGAAAAAGTGAGTCTGGGAGCGGAAAAAACTTTGAGCTGGAAGTATGCAGTAAATCCGATAAATATAATATTGGATCTCAAAGCAAAAGGCGTGCAGATTTTAGGTCTTGAGCGCAATGACAAAAGCGCTCTATTGACTGAAGCGATCGCTCAAAAGAAGCTCAAAAAGCCGCTTTGTATCGTAGTTGGAAATGAAGTTTCCGGGCTATCTCCACAAGCGATGCGCCATTGCGATCTTTTGTGTCACTTGCCAATGAAAGGGCAGAAAGAATCATTAAATGTGGCGGTTGCATTTGGTATTGCAGCTTATCTTGTGAGCGATTCGTTTACCTAATCTGTTAAAATTTCGCCATGGATGAAGAAACAGATAAAGCGCTCCAGCTTGACATTCTTGCCGCAATGCTCAGCTCGGACAAAAAACAGGCTAAAGAGCATGTGGAGACTTTGTCCAACATTCTTGAAGCTACTCTGCCAGAACACGTAAAAATAAAACGCGGCGGTATGTTTTTTTCCAAAGATAGACCGCTTGAAGAATTGACTGTGCAATTCGACGAAAGCGCCTACATTTTAGTGGTTAGTAAAAAAGGCGCCGTTTCAGCTAAAAAACAAAAATTTGTACGTGGTATTGCACTCAGTAGTGCCGACATGCAAGTGCAAGACTGTATCGATTCAATAGTGCAACATTTGAGCGAAACTGCTGCCAAGAGTTCGGCTGCCAGGCAAGCGCTTTCTCGCTTTATCTCGGGCAATAATTTTTAAATGGCCAAGAGTGACGAAGAAAAAAAACGTTATAAAGAGGTGCAAAAGGCATCACGTGCTGAATTGGAGCGCGGCGGCATTCCGATTTTGGCTAAAGAACGAATTGAAGCACAGCTAAAATCTGGCTCTAAGTTTTTTTCTAGCGATCTTTCGGTAAAAGAATATCTTTTGACCAGAGAACAAAATATTGTTCCTATCGGTCAGGTGATGGGTACCGCCTTTTTTAACATAAGCCTATTTGGCAGTTTTTTTCGCATAAGACTTAAAACCGGCGAAATGACATCGGTTAGTCAGGCTCTTTTGCAAGCTAGACACAAAGCGGTTGAGCGTTTGAAAGAAGAAGCTCGATTGATGGGAGCAAATGGTGTGATTGGCGTTAAAGTTAATGCCGGAACTCGCTCATGGTCAAGCAGTCTGCGCGAATTTACAGCGGTTGGAACGGCAGTAAAAATTCCTGGTTGGCCTCGCGATCGCGATGTATTTGTGTGCGATTTGAGTGGTCAAGAATTCTGGCAACTACTTACTTCGGGCTATCGTCCTGTCAGTCTGGCCTTTGGAATTTGTTCGTACTATGTCTATACAACCTGGGGTACCCAGAATCAAATGTATGCCTGGTGGGGCGGAAATCAAAATAATAATCAGGAAATAGAATTATTCACTCAAAGCTTTTATGATGCCCGTCATCTTGTGATGAATCATTTAAAATCGGATTTAAATAATTCGGCAGCCGACGGAATCGTAGGTGTGCAGATAGATTACAACCTTGAGCATATTCCGCTAAACGAGAAAAATGAAAATCAGTGGGACATGATCATTCATATGACTGCCATCGGCACTGGTATCATCGAAGACCGTGATTATATTCCGCAAGACAAAGAAAAATTATCCAAATTGTCTCCTCAGTTTTGCATAAATTTAAGAGACAAAAAACTTGCATCCGCCAAGCCTAGCCGCATGCGAGAACTTGATTCAGAAATAATTTCGCTTGACTCAATTAAAAAATACTACGGTAATGAGGATTAACTGAAAATATGCCGGATCCAAATGAGATGGAAATTCCAGAACACGCTCATGAGCGTCTAAAGCACATGAAAGGCACCGGTGGAAAGCGAGTGCTTTTCACTTCCGATTTATCGGTAAACGAATTTTTGCTTATTAAAGAAGCCGGGTTCGAACCAGCGGGACTGGTAGTGGGAAGTTCTATTTATCACATTGGTTTTCAGTTTCCGCGTTTGATGCAAAACATGGAAATGGACGTTTTGACTCAGGCTTTGTATCACGCACGCGAATTAGCGATGACTCGTATGCAAGCTGAAGCGCAAGAACTAGATGCTGACGGTATAGTTGGAGTGCGCTTGCATGTAAAACACATGAGCTGGAATCAAGACCTGGCAGAATTCGTTGCCATCGGAACTGCCGTATATAACAAGAACGGTGACAAATCGTTTAGAGCCCCCGGAGGTAAGCCATTTACAAGCGACCTGTCTGGTCAAGATTTTTGGACGCTGCTTCGCTCTGGATATAGACCTGTGGGGATGGTGATGGGTAATTGTGTTTACCACATTGCATATCAAGGTATCGGACAATGGTTCCAGAATATAGGCAAAAACGTCGAAATGACTAATTTTACACAAGGTCTCTATGATGCGCGCGAACTTGCGATGGAGAGGATGCAAGCAGAGGCGGAGCAGTGTCATGCAGAAGGAATTGTTGGCGTTAATATTTCTGAAGGCAATTATGGCTGGAGCTCACACGTGCTTGAATTCTTTTCAGTTGGGACTGCCATAGTTCCGATGCGCGAAGATCATCATATTCCTACACCACAGCTAGTGATGTCGGTTAACGACTAATTTGAGCTCAAAAAACTAAGTCACTGCATATAGTGGCATGTGAAAATTAAGCCACTCTTTTTTCACTCCCATTCAAGGGTCCACTGCCAGAATTGCTCATAAGCTTCAAGCGGCATCATCACTTGTCCTTCATATTCAAATGTAGGTGTGCCGAAATTAGTATTTATATTTGCTTTTCTAAAAAGATTGGCAGGCAAAGTATATTCGTTTAGAGCGTTACCGCTTTCGTCTCTGAAAGTCACTTTCATATTGGGATAGTCTTGCAAGAATGTTTTGACATTATTTTCAGGTCCGAGTAATGCCACTCTTACGTGTAGCAAACCATTTACCCATGCTGTTTTGCAGAATGCATCAAGCCCAATTGGTACCACTTGTACTGGTGCGTAAGATTTAATTACTGCAGCGCGCGCCAGTCTATCTGGAGCGTATTGAGAGTTTTCTTGATTGTTATTAGAGCCATTGTATGAACTTGAACCTGAACTTGAACTTGAACTTTGGCCAGTGCTTTGAGGCAAATATTTTCCGCGTTTAAAAGCAAGTGTATTGCCGAAATTTACAGGTGATTGCTTTTGAATTTCTTTTGTATCTTTTGAATCTTTTTGCTCTTTTGAATCTTTTGACTTATCAGCTTGAGCTTTTGAAACGTCGGCTTCAATATCGCCAATTGGGTGCGTGTCTATTGCATATTCTAGTTTTGGCGCCTTGTCTTTTCTAAGCGAGCCTTTGACCGAAAAATTGACCTGCTCAGGTGTTTTGACTGAGCAGGCGCTCATCAAAAGAAGCGCAATGCTTAATGAAAGGCTGGTAGAAAATACTCGCTCCACAATATAAATATTCTACCCGGGACTATCTTGAACATTGATAAAGTTTCAAAACGCTGCCACAATGGAAGAATAGACTTATGTGGAGCGACTTTCAAGTTATTGGCCTGATGCATAAACGAATTATCAATTCTGCCCGTTTATTTGCTCTAGTGGTTATTTTAGCCACGAGCGCTAGTGTCGTTTTGGCGGCTGAAAAACAGTCTGAAGCATTGAAAGCGGCTATTGCCACTTATGGACAGGGACAATATGCAAGTGCTTTAGAAAAATTGAACGCCCTTAGCGGCAATGATGGCTCAAGTGAGCTTTGTCGTTATTACAAAGGTCTGTGCTATCAGCAGACCAATCAAACCGAGGCTGCTCAAAGAGAATATTACTGGCTTTACAGCAAGGGACAGGATGCCACGCTTAAATACAAAGCCTGGCAAGGTCTCAAGTCTGTAGGGGGAATGAAGGCGCAGAACAAAGCCCTGAAGAGCAGACCAGTTGAATCTTCCAAAGTTAAGACAGCCAAAGCGTCTAAAGGACCTGGCTCCGACGTCTGGATCACGCCTGGAGAGGATTACGGCTATTCAGGTCCTCCTCCTACCACTAGTTTTACTTTTGAGCGTCGTCAAAAGGCTTGCGGTCGCAGATGATGCGGTTTGTCCGGCTTGACAAGTGGGTTTGAAGAACCTAATATGTATTTGTTCTTGTTATACACTTACTACTGGTCTCTTTTCTTTAGAGTTTTCAGTCATGCGTAATTTGATGGCGCACAAATTAGACACAAAGTCGAAAAGACAAAATAATGGCAGCGCCATTACTGAGACCGCGCCTGCAATTTTTATTTTGTTCATTATGATTCTTTTCCCGCTCATAGACTTGATGTACATGGGCTTTGCATACAGCATTATCTGGTATCTGAATCACCTTGAAGTGCGCGAGCTGGCAGTCAGAGTACCTGCTGAAACTTCGCAAGCGCTCAACGAAGTAGACACTCAGTTTTTAGGTGTGGGAATGGCTAAATTTGTGGGACTGACACCAGCTCAAATTCAGCACCCTCTTCCCAACAAGGCAGTTCGCTCTGGCACACCCGAAAATGTAACCCTAACAACGCGTGCAACGGTCCAACCGTTTTTATCGTTGCCATTCATCATGCCTGTTGCAGGTATTAATCAACCGGTTATTTTTACAGTGACTAGCAACCGATTACAGGAAGAACAGGGTAAAAACTAAATGGCGTCTGAAAGCGCGAGGTTCAGAGTGAAGAGAAAGCGTGGTGCAAGCTTGGTTGAGGTGACAGTAGGACTGTTCATCATTATTCCGCTGTTTTTAGCTATCATCGATCTCTCTGCTATTGTGGTAGGTCAAATAGTCAATGACGCCATGGCTAAGAGGGCGGCTAGAGCCGCTGCTCATCAAGAGAACGCAGGCGCTGCTACCACTGCTGCTCAAAACGTAGTATCGGCATATTTGCCAAACGGAATAGTGACGTCTATTTCTGTAGAAAAGGTCGATTACGACAAAGATAAAAGCGGCAGAGTAGTAGTCGAAACGAAGACCATTATAAATATTCCAGCACCAATTCAATTAGTCTCTATTTTTCAAAATGGAAGACCGATGCATGCAAGGGCTACTGAGCCGATTGTGATGCTAACTGCTAATCCCTAGATTATTTTTCCATCAATTCTCTCAGCCACATTTTGAATTTGAAGGCTGGATCGTTACCTACATTTTTGACTCGCATCAACAATCGATATTGATTGGTTGTAATTTCTTGGTCGTAAGGAGTCAATTGATTAGCCAGGTCATAAAGTTGCAACGCTTTTTGAAAGTCATGTCTATGCCTTTCTTCGTCTTGTGCCCAGCGAAAAAGACCGCGTGCTAAGAGTGGTGCGAAGTCTTTGTTCAAACTTTTGCTGTCTTGTACTCCGGCTTGATATTGAAAAATGGCGCTTTCGATTTTTCCTAGACGATCAAAAACATCTCCCATAGAAAAGCGGAAGAATACACGATTTTCTATAGGAGTCATTTGGGTTGCGAATGCTTCTATCAAAGTTTTAGATTTGTTATCAGGAAGATTTTTCAAGCACAGTTCAACTTGTTTTTTCGCTTCATTGAATTGATGCTGATCTTTACTGAAACACATCATCGATACCATCCCAGCAAGCAAAGCTTTATCTGGATGATTCAAGCGCAAACTATTTCTGGCGATGATGAATGAAACGCCTTCGTAACAGGGATCTACTTCGTACAGTTGTTGAAAAGTATCCATTCCAGAATCAGTTTTGCCTTGAAGACAAAGAATTTTTCCTTTCATAAAAAGCGCTTTGCGATCCTTGGAATTTTTTTTCAAAGCAATGTCCAATGCTTGCATTGCTTCAGTTAGCTTGTATTGGCGAAAGCGCATCTCTGCTACAGTGACACTTAGCTCTGATACCGCATTAGGTGCATCTGCTGCTATTTCATAAACTTTCTGCGCAAGGTCATAATGTCCGCCGGATTCTAGCAATAGAGCTAGTTTTGCAAGACCTGTGGGATCATTTTTGAGCAATCGAATGCACTCACTCAATTCTTTTTGAGCTTCTGTTTCGTTATTTATTTTAAGCAAACTAATCAGTCGATGAAATCGGGACGAAAGAAAATTAGGGTCAATTGCAGAGCTTTTGGAATAAGCATCGATAGCCAGACTCTCATAACCGTTTTGTTCAAGATATCGACCTAGTAAATAAGTTAATTCAGCGCTTTGTGGATATTTTGTTATCAAAGCTTCTAATTTAACTAGGTCTTTTTCAGCGAAAGTAAGCGATTCGGCTTTTTTACGCAGCAAGTCGTAGTCAGGTTTTTCTTGGCTTGTAAAAGCCAAGGCTGAGGGCAAGTTGAGCGATAGAATCAGGGCGCTTAGTAAAATTTTTCTGTGCATTATATTAACGTGCGATCTTACAGCTCATTCTGAGGTCGGAGCGAAACCCTTGTACATTGCACTCGCTTGCCGAAATCGTAACTGAACTATTGCCTTTAGATGCCTCGTAGCTTCTTCCTTTATTGGTTACTGGTGCTTTTCTGCCAACCCATTTGTATGCTTTGAGCGCCTCTTCATACCACTCAATTACTTGGTCTGGAGTCTCACGCACTCTGAAGTGCATTGAGACGGTTGGTCCACCCTTTTTGTTGGGATACATAAGACCACCGACAAATGATGTTTGACCCGTGTAATTCGGCACTTCAGGAACTGATATAGGGGCTTTGAGAAGCTGCCAAAATCCTTCGCCTTTTCCGCCGCTTTCGGCATGTTGAGCATCTGAGTTTGCAATGAATTGAAAAATACATCCAAGTGCAATGATTAGGGCAAATGTCATTCTCTTCTGAGCGAGCATTTGAAAGTTACTCCAAATAAGGACCAACTGAGTATATTACAGTGGAGAACATAATTATAGAGCGTTTAGCAGGGGCAGCAGAAGGTACCACCACCATCGGCTCTATTTCTGAATTTGAGTACACCCAATATGTTTCTAAATCCAGATGATGG
>JACCDG011277040.1_pt1 | contig 17434 bp, 13 predicted proteins | sample 7442471 | NCBI WGS metagenome assembly JACCDG01 (sample SAMN15323444, study PRJNA562643) | freshwater metagenome | isolation source: river surface water | place: USA:Blue River Watershed | collected 2017-08-17 | reverse complement strand
ATCTACTTACCGTGACAAATGAAGTGAAAGCATCCGGAGTCGTGTTGATTGGCGTCGCTGTCGATGACCCCTCGCCAGACGCAACGGAGGTCGAGCGATTTCGGAAAAGATATTTTCCGGACTTCTTCACTTACGCTCGTCAGGGCCCAGAGATGGACGAGCTTGCCAGCGTCATCGACCCAACCTGGAACGAAGTCGTTCCGACCACTTATCTGATTGATAGAAACGGCAAAGTCATTCGGCGAATTCAAGGTAAAAAGAGCGTTACAGAGTTTCGCCAGGCGATTAAAGAACTTCTATAGGCATATAGCTTTTGCTCGTGGGGCCTTAGTAAAGATAGGAGCCGTTTTTTGGTGAAATAACCCCTCTGCCGCACCGCGCTACTCCGATACTAGTTCCAGCTCCGTTATCGCAAGACGGCCAGAATCTTTTATCACTTTGAATCTCACTTTAGCGCCCTCAGCAAACCCCTCTACAGAAACACCCTCCGCCAAACGAAATACCATGGTCATGGAGTCCATATTTAGGCTCTCGATGCGCTCATGTCGTAAGGTTATGCGGCCCTGTTCACGATCTATTTTTCGGATCTCCGCTAACGTCCACTCCGCTTTTGAGGACTTACTCATCTCTCCGTGCTGCGAATGATGCGAATGCTCCTGTGCGTTCGCTACCCCCATCACCCCAATAAGTGACGAAGCAAGCGCGGCGCTGAACAAACCTGCTCTGCGACCACGAGCCTCTGAAACTGGTTTGTTGATCTTGATCATCAATGCTGCCCTCCGGTGTGTTTCCGCCGCTTAACCTTAGCAATCCGCTCATCATCCAAACGAACTTGTGCGGGTATTTGACGCTGCACAGTGGGTACGATGCCATCGTACTCGTAAGCAACCGTGTCTTTTGGATGCTTAAACCAACCTGGGTCAGTATAGTCGCCTGACTTTTGGCCACGTCTTACCTTTACTACGCTGAACATACCACCCATTCCAATAGCGCCGAAGGGACCCTGCCCTGTCATCATCGGAATGGTGTTATCTGGTAATGGCATCTCCATTTCAGCCATCTCTTCCATGCCATTCTGCCCCATGGCCATATAGTCTGGGATGAGTTCGTTGATCTTACCCACAATATCTCGCTGATCTACGCCGATCATCGTGGGTACGTCGTGGCCCATGGCGTTCATAGTGTGATGGCTTTTGTGGCAATGGAATGCCCAATCCCCTTCCTCATCAGCCAAGAATTCGATCTGACGCATCTGCCCGACGGCGATATCGGTCGTAACTTCATAAAAACGCGTACTTTTCGGCGTGGGACCGCCATCGGTTCCCGTAATTAAAAACTCGTGGCCATGAAGATGGATTGGATGATTAGTCATCGTTAGATTACCGATGCGAATCCGAACCTTTTCACGATAGCCTACTACTAAAGGATCGATTCCAGGATATACCCGACTGTTCCATGCCCAAATATTGAAATCGAGCATAGTCATAATCTTTGGCGTTAAGCTCCCTGGATCAATATCGAATGAGTTCAGTAAAAAACAGAAATCCCGATCAACCTCATCAATAAGAGGATGTGCTTGACGGGGATGGGTCACCCAAAACCCCATCATCCCCATCGCCATCTGCACCATTTCGTCAGCGTGTGGGTGATACATGAACGTCCCGGGTCGGCGCGCCGTGAATTCGTAGACGAAGGTTTTGCCAGGCGGAATCCCTGGTTGGTTGAGCCCAGTCACACCATCCATACCGTTTGGTAGTCGCTGCCCGTGCCAATGAATGCTGGTGGCCTCAGGGAGACGGTTCGTAACAAAAATCCGAACCCTGTCACCCTCGACCACCTCAATGGTCGGCCCTGGACTTTGACCGTTATAGCCCCAGAGATTCCCTTTGAAACCGGGTGCAAACTCCCGAACAACTGGCTCTGCAACAAGATGAAACTCTTTGACGCCATTCTTCATCCGAAAGGGCAGCGTCCAGCCGTTGAGCGTCACCACAGGTTTATAGGCTCGACCGCGATTCGGATGGAGCGGCGGTCTCGTCGTCGCTTCCGTCTCGATCACGGGCTCCGGCAAAGTGGCGAGCGCCACTCGATTTACCGCCGTTGCCGCCATGCCACTTGCGAATCCGACGAGACCCAAAAACTTTCGACGTGATTTCATTTTTTATTTCAAGATCCTTTATCGAAGCCTAGTGATCGGCGCCTGCTGAGACTGCACCGCTGCTCGGTGTCCATAGAGTCGTCGCCGACGGTTGGCCGACTAGCGCCGACTGGAGTGCTGCGTCCGCAAGCCAAAACTGCTGTTGTGCATCGATCGCAGACTTCACGGCGCCAATCTGCTCGCGTGCATCCGTGAGCAACTCAAACACTCCGATAAGCATGCCGTTGTAACGCAACAGATTCTCTTCTGAAATTGTTCGCCGCAACGGTACCACCTCATCGAGATAACTGCGGGCGACAGCATGCGCTGCGAGATAAGTCGAGTAACTCTCGCGTAGATGCGATCCTGCTGCCCGAAGAGTGGCTTCAAGCTCATGTGCTGCAGATAAAGTTCGGCCCTTCAATGCTTTACGCTCAAGATCGCCCCAATCAAATACAGGCAAGCGCACCTCGACTTCATAGCCCCGTGCAGCGCCGTCACGCAACACGCTGAGCTCAAGGTCAGTCCTCGTCGTCACATCCCCTAACCCAGCACGATGAGCAGCGGCGCGATAACTCGCATCTGCAAGCGCCACATCAAGCCGCTCACGATTCGCTCGTTCAGTCAGACTCAACGAGTCTATTGCTGTCTTCGGAATTTCAGGCAATCGATCAGGTAGCTTCAACCGTTGCGTCTCGTCATCGGTGAGCCCTAAAAGCCTCACGAGTACCTCACGTTCAATCATAGCCTGCTGACGAGCAACTTGGGCTTGCACGCGTGCATCAGCCTCAAACGACTGCTGACGTGCTCGCTCAATACGATTGAAATTTCCAACCGCCTCCATACGTCGCGCAAGCTCAGCACCGAGCAATCCAGTCTCAAGTATCTTCTCGGCATATCGCATGCGCTGCTCGGCTGCAACGGCACGAACCCACGCCTGACGTATCCGAGTAACTTCATCGACGATAACTATTGCAAGACGCAGCTCTTCCACTCGAGTATCCGCAGCGGCGATTTTTTTTCGCTGTGGAAGTGTTAACAACTCAAGAAGTCCGAAACCCAATGTGCGACCGATCTCAGTTTCACTGTGGTCACGTAGCCGCTCATATGAAAGCCATGGGTTGCCAATACGTCCCGCACGCTGCGCTTGAGCGATATCCGCACCCTTTTTAGCCAGAAGTGTCTGAAGACCAGGGCTACCAAGCAGCGCAACCCTTACGGCTGCTTCCTGGGTCAGCGGCGCGGATAGCGCTGCGACTCGCGCATCTCTGCGTGCTTCAAGCAATCGACCAGCGTCGCGCAGTTCGAGATGACCACCGGTGAACGATGCTGCAGCGCGGTTTGTATTATCGACGATCTGGTGAATATTGAATGAGGCACACCCAGTCAAGAAAGCGAGCGAGACAAGCGAGGCGATAACTCTAAACTCTAAACGCATGTCAGTTATTCCCAGAACAGTAAAGTAGCTGAGACGATTCGGTGTCCGTCATTGCGAGTGACTCAATACAGAGTGTAGTGGGGAGCGGAATAACGCGGCGCCGATCACAGGCTTTCCATTCTCCGACTCCGGCCAAACGACAAGCGCTGTTAAACCGTCGCTCGCTATCTTTGGGAACCCTGTCGCACGACCACGGAGTTCAGGTTGAGAAATCGGCGAACCGAGCGTTATGCCTCCATCCGCGTCAATTATCGCGTATTCGACCGCGGGTCTCTCTCGGGCTCTACTTATCCATGTAACCAGAAAGCCGTTCCCCCATTCCGCAGAGTCGACCCGTCCGGACGGCACCATCGGCAAGTCTAAAAAGTGTGTCTTGATAATTGCTTCTCGCTTTGAGATGTCTCTAAGCTGAGCACGAAGCTGGATTGTCTCGTCTACCATGGTTGGCCAGAACACGAGCAACTTCTCGCCGTTCGTTGACAGCGTCGGCCCATTCACGGGGCATCCGTCGATGACCCAACCGTCATTGTTTACGGCCTCGGGTTTACCCCATAAAGACCCTACCCGATTGCTAATAGAAATATCTCGTATCTCATTATGTGTACGATCGCGGTAAACGATCACGCTTTGACTGTTCACGCGAATCATATCCGTCTGACAGCAACTGCAAGTTCTATCGTCGATTATCGTTTCTTCTAGAATGTTTCCGCCGCGAGTAACGACGGCAGACCGAAGTGTCATTGCGCTTGAACTATGATCGTGTTCGGAGTGAGCGCCTGCGTCGTCAACCGGCGCAGCCGACAATCGGTCATCAAGCCAGGCAACGAGAACTCGATCGTCGCCGTCCGGGATCATAGAAACGAACCCATGCTGCGTCGCCGTCTTATCGGAGTGAGGTGTTATCGGCGCCGACCATGTTTCTCCGCGATCCTCGGAACGTACGAGATGTATGTGATACCCCTTCGGCGAATCGACACTGACGCGCTGAAGCCAAAACGCAACCCAGTCTCCGTTATCAAGCACAGTTATCGACGGGGTGTCTGCCCAATTAACGAACCAATTCGATCCAGAGGCGACTACCCCTCTCCCAGTCTTTAGCCCTTTAGAGTCGGTCGTTAGCCAATGTAGCGTAGATTTATCACCTTCCGTTTCTTGCCACGATATTACGAAGCCTTTGCCTGGTTCCGCAGCGACAGCAGGTTGAGCACCTGACAGGGTGGAGTCAAAAACAAGTCGGATCGGCGCTGCGAAATCCGTCGCATGCGCTGCGAAGCTACTAACAGATAGAAGAGTCATGATAAACACAAAATACTTCATCTTATCTCTCCGGTTTCAGAGGCTACGATCGAGCCAGCAGACTAAATTAAAAAGCTTGCAACACCTTCGCAAATCGTTTTTCGAAATGATCTCTTGCTGTATGTCGAAAGTCTTTGACAACGTGGACACCGCCCACCCATACATCCCTAACAAATTCGCGATGCATTAAAAATACCCACGCATCAATCACCGCATCGTCTCGATAGTGACTGCACGCCGGAACGCTTGAATCGAGTGCAACGATATCAGCATCAGCGCCGATACGAAGCACGCCGGCGTTCCCACCGAGCGCCGTTAAACCTCCTTTGCAGGCCTCGTTAAACAAACTACGACCGGTCGACCCCCCAGACTCGAGGGCTAGCACGTTTCGCCTCTGGCTGATCAAACGCTGTCCGTACTCCAGAAGGTTAAGCTCACCTGCCGCATCAATACGCACGTTTGAGTCAGATCCAATTGCCAACCGCCCACTCAATCGCCGATATCGCTCCGCCGGAAAAATCCCGTCACCGAGATTTGCTTCCGTTATTGGGCACAGTCCAACGATAGCACCGCAACTCGCGATTCGCTCAATCTCAGTAGTTGTTACATGCGTCGCATGCACCAGACACCAGCGGCAATCCACTGGCGCATGGTCAAGTAACCACTCGACCGGGCGCTGCCCATACCATGCGACACACTCGTCCACCTCGCCGATCTGCTCTGCAATATGGATGTGGACAGGACCGTCGTTAACTAACGAAACGGCAAACGTGAGTTCCTCTTCGGTCACTGCACGCAGGCTGTGTATTGCGACTCCGAGAGCAACGCCGGAGAGTCGTGACGTCTCCCTTCTCGCATCATCAAACAGCCGTGCGAACCCATCAGATGAATTAATGAACCGTCGCTGTGCCATGTTCGCAGGTCGTCCATCAAAGCCACCTCGACTGTACATAGTGGGTAACAGTGTGAGGGCAATACCCGTTTCAGCCGCTGCAGCCACCGTTCTTCCACACATCTCTGCCGGTTGAGTAAACCGCTTTCCATCGACGTCGTGGTGAAGATACTGAAATTCGCCGACGCGCGTGAATCCGGACTCAAGCATCTCCACATACGCTAAAGCCGTGACCGCTTCAAACTGATCGGGAGTCAATGTCTCGACTAGCCGATACATTCCCTCCCGCCAGCTCCAGAAGGTATTCGATCCAGTGGAGCGAAACTCAGTGAGCCCAGCCATCGCTCGCTGGAATCCGTGACTGTGCGCATTAAGCATTCCTGGAACGGCAGTACCGGATCTGGTATCTCCCGGTTCCGGTGCTTTTCCCGTTTGAATCGCAACAATCTTAGAACTGCGAATTCCGATACGAACACCATACTCCCAATTGCCATTGATCAGGCCTTGCGAGAACCACACCCACTTGATCACCGCTTGGTCCAATGTAACAGCGCCGGCATCCCTGCTCGGCGGCCCATGCGCGGTCGGCGAGTTCAAAAGACCGTTTTTTCCGTACGTGAAATCTGATGTCATCAGTACATCCAACGTGTCCTAGGTCAATCTTCGCGAAACATCAATACAAGCCCGCAGCATATCGAAAAGTAAGACCTGGAGGGGCGCAGCGCGCTCACTATCAAAAAGCGGTGGCCATTGCGACAAATCTACCGCGCCGTGAGGTTCATCCAAATAACTCCGACATGCCAATTCCAACTGCAACGCGTGAACATGTTGATCGGGACGACCGTATTTGCGAGTGATGTACCCACCTTTGAATCGACCGTCGGCGACGAAGGTAAAAGTTGTTTCCTGAAACAACTCCAAAAGTTTTTTGGAAAATTCGTTAGCGCAGCTTTGCCCACCGTTTGTACCTAAATTTAAATGGGGAAGAATACCCTCGAACAGCCTCGGGATCGACGACCGGATGGAGTGAGCATCGTAAATGACAATGTTTCGATGAATTTTTTTCAATCTCTGAATCTCCGCTCTAATCGCGTCGTGATACGGAACATGGAAAGCAATCCGACGAGACTCGACGTCTTTATCCGAAGGTACCGCGCCCGCCTCGTAGAGACTTTCACCATCGAAAGTTTCGAGCGGTACGAGGGCAGTATTGGGCATGCCGGGATACAGTAGTATTCCCTCCGGATCGCGATTAATATCGATAACCGAACGAGAGATTGATGTACTAATAATTGTGACATCAAGGCTCTCAGTAAATGAGTAGAGCTCTCGCAGGTGCCAGTCGGTATCAAAGCGCGCAAGCGGTTCCGATCGAAACATGGGCAGGTAGCGAGAGGGGATTTCAGTGCCCGCATGGGGGATGCTGACAATCAAGGGCGACCCGCCTTGCCGTATTCGGAGCCAATCGTTTGTGTCGTTCGATAATTTCATGGATATTTCGAGAAGTGACATCAGAAAATACTAAAAATTGCGCTCCTGTTCGTCTGCACCTCGCTTGCAAGCGGGTCGCCATGCCGTGGAAGAACGGTGGCGGCTTTACAAATGAGATCGCGCGGCATCCACACGACGCACCTTTGGAGTCGATCTTATGGCGAGTCAGTATCGCAAACGTCGACTCGGCAGGTCCCTTCTCTTATTTCGCAGGACTTGATCGACTGTTGATGGTGCTCAAAGGCGAGCTCGAGTTAACGTTTAAAGGTGACAGTCGGATCATACTTACGCAAGAAAGCGAGCCTGTCAGATTTGCTGGAAGCGCGATGGTCTCCGCGTGGCCGGCGACTTCCGTGGTCGATCTAAACGTCATGACCCGCCGCGGACGAGTTGAGGCAAAGATTGAAACGCTGTCGTCGGTGCAGCGCCTCACAACCGGACCGGAGACGCTCACGTCTATGGTACTTTGCCTTGCTGGGACCGTGAGCGTAGTGGTAGCCGCGCAACGCTTTAATCTGGGGTTACATGACGCCTGCGAAATTGACTCGCGAAGCACCTCCTGCATCGAGGTCGAAACCCCGAGCGATAGCCGAGTAGTTCTCATACAAATATTAAGTTCGGACCGTTCTGCCGTTGGGGACGCCCACGAAACAAACTAGAGTTTTTTGATAAGTCGAATGTGGTTGATGGAATTCCGTCGCACCCAAAAATTTGTTGCAGCACGAGAGCGATTTTCTCATTTTCAGAAATCACAGATGTAGCCGCGCCTCGCAACGCCCCGCCAGCGGGCGCCAGCGAGATCTCCTCAATTTTTCCGTCAGCGAGTATTACTGCATGAACACTTGCATCTTCAGGACGTAAAATCTCTTTTCCGCTCGTCTCATTACGAACATAAATATCGATTTTAGCTGGGTAGGTCGTCATCTCTATCTCAGTTGTACTGTTGGCAGTTATATGATCGATGCTGACTTTATATGGCGGTAGCGGGGCACGGCGTCGCCGCACCCCGCTCCTACGTTATTCGCTGCGCCAAGTTAGCGACAGATACCATCGGCGGCCCGCCAAATCGTAAGTCATAGTGTCCGTATTCGCATCGATCCAGCTTGCTATAAAAGGCGCTTTCTTATCAAAAGCATTGTCGATGCCCACCGCAGCCTCGACGCCTCCATCGAATCTCCAACCGAATTGGAAATTGTTGTAGATGACTGAGCCGACCGTGCTACCTGGCCCAGAGGCGACGTTAATGTCGTCGGCCGATCCAATGTATTGGGCATTCCAGTTAGCGGACCAACGCTCCCCTTTGATTGCAGCGCCAGCGTCCGCTCGAAGCTTTGTGTAGCTGCCTCGACCCCCGGTGATCTTGCCGGCGTACGCAGTAGCTACCGCCCCTGGAAATGCGGTGACATCGTATTTGTCCAGTTGTGACACATTGAGCAAGAAGTCAGTGCTATAGCTGGCAATCCGCGTTGCATAACGCAGGCTAACATCGATTCCACTTGCGTCTTCTGCACCAATGTTGCTCGGCTGGGCAGAAAGGAAAACAACCTCACCGGTTAGGGAATCACGCCGATGGAACGACTTGTCGCAAAAGGGATGACTCAAACCAATCGAGTTATAGCAAAAGCTGAGCTTTTGTGTGCCAGGGATCGACTGGATCGAGTTTTCAAGCTCGATCTTCCACCAATCAACAGTCAGAGAAAATCCCGAAAGAAACACCGGCTCCCAAACGAGGCCAACAGTTGTGGTATCCGCATCCTCCGGCTGCAACGCAATATTCCCACCGGTTGTAGTTCGGATTACATTTCCCAACTGCACAAAGTTTAAAGGGACGCCCGCTGCCCTGCAGTTTTGATAGATCAGGCTGGTCGCACCACGAGCCGCGTAATTACTGCAGGGATCCGCGGTTGTTAACTGCCCCTCGGATACCCCACCGAATAACTCAGGGACATTCGGTACGCGAAACGCCGTAGATCGGGTCGCACGAACGCGCATGGAGTCAACAAGCGACCAATCAAGACCGACTTTATAATTTGTGTCGCTCCCAAATAGATCATAGTCTGACCACCTTGCAGCGACGTTTACCTCAAGACGCTCGATGCCGGTCATTTCCGCAAGCAACGGGACAGCGAGTTCCGCGTAGACCTCACTGACCTCGATCTCACCCGACACTGGGGTTTGAGCGTTCGTGTTAGCGATGTTAGCAACGACGAGCGGATCCGGATCTCGCCATCCGCGATCGGCGCGATGCTCCGCACCCGCTGCGATCCCAACGGCTCCTGCGGGTAATTCGAACAAACTTCCACTTATATTTGCCGTTAAAGCTTGCTGTTCGTTTCCACCACTGTCGCGGCGGGTGAACATGATGTAGTTGATCGCAGCGCGCGATAGATCACCTACGCCGAGATAGTCGCCGCACGGCACAGATACGTTATTACAGGTAAAAAGGGTTTCATAGACGCGCTGCAAATTAGCGACATTTGTCGAACCGTCTATGCCGGTGTTTCGGCCCTTGTTGTACGACACATCCCAGTTCCACTTGTCGCCGAGCTGGCCCTCGAAGCCAAAGACCGCACGCCAGGTGTCGGTCTCCTGGAAGGTATCGCGCACATCGGTTTCGACAAGTCGACGCCGATCAAGCCGAATCGACTGACCGGTCGGATTAGTCGGATGAGTCGCGGGTATAACAAATCCCGTCTTGCCCAAGCCGGGCTGGTAGTACTCCTGTAACGTCGCAGGAGAGGCGATTTGGTTGGTCTCTCGATTGGTATAAAGTAGCTCAGCAAAAAAACGAACGTCATCTGTAACATCGTAGTGACCCAACGCAGCGAACGACGTCCTCTTTACAGGATTCACTGCGTTGAGCCATTGGTTGGTTTCAATGTTGTGCTTAGCCGCGGAGTACGGCTCGAAAAAGTTTCCGTTCCCGCCAAGTGTTTGGTTGAAGTTAATGCGCTGTCCAACTAGAGGCCCCGTAAGATACGTAGCTCGACCACCCGACGTATTTGCACTGCCAACGCAAACTGTTGTGCTGCCGGAAATCCCGAGCGCGCATGGCGCACGGCTTGCCATATTTACATCTTGCGTGCGCACATAGGACAAGGAAGCCATGATCCCTCCTCGATCTCCATTCGCACCGAAGGCCAAGCTTCCGCTATTCTCTTCACCGTCATCCCGAGTGGTCTGTCCCACTTTGACGTCAAACTCCAGCCCCTCGAATCCACGGCGAGTGACAATATTAACCACGCCCGACACCGCATCCGCGCCGTATACTGCGGAAGCGCCATCTTTGAGCACCTCGATTCGTTCTATCAATGACGTCGGGATCATGTTCAAGTCGACAGCCGAGTTCGCTCCTGTACCGCCAAAGACTACCCGACGACCATTAAGCAAAACGAGCGTTCGGTTCGCACCGAGGCCACGAAGGTTTACTTGTGCAGTTCCCCAACCGCCCCCGGTCCAATAGGCGTTGGTCTGATTACCAGCGAAGCCTGCCGAGGACGACATTCTTTGCAGCAGAGCTTCTGTGGAGGTTACGCCTGTTGCTGCAATATCCTCCGCGGTAAGAACCGCGATGGGACCAACACCTCCTAGGTCCAGTCGCTTAATACGACTACCGGTGATGGTAACCTCCTGCAGATCCCCCGTCGCTGCCGTACCTTGCGCTACCGCCACACCACCATCACACGCGATAGCTGATGCGATCGAAATCGCAACCATTTTATTTAACGACCGAAGCGTTCTCATGATGCACCTCCTCCCTCAAGTTGCACTGTTTACCGTTTGATTGAATTTTTGAGACCAATCACCCGTGCTAATAAAAACTATTGGTCAAATTGCCCGGAATCTGTTGAAGAAAACTTGGCTGCCTAATTAAGTCACGTGCGCTTACGATATCCGGCGCGAAATAACGATCCTCTGAATAAAATGCAACACGCGCGCGGAGCAACTGATGGACGGCCTCAAGGCGCGGTGATGATTTCAGAGGTCGCCGGAAATCGAGGCCTTGCGCGGCAGCGAGAAGCTCGATAGCCAAAATTGCTCTAACATTTTCAGCCATAGGCGAAAGTCGCAGTGCCGCGAACGTCGCCATACTGACATGATCCTCCTGGTTAGCGGAGGTCGGGATACTGTCGACTGAGGCAGGATGCGAACGACTTTTGTTTTCACTCGCGAGCGCTGCTGCCGTGACCTGAGCCAGCATGAACCCTGAGTTGACGCCACTATTGTTTACTAAGAATGGCGGCAAACGACTCAAGCTCGAGTCGACGAGCAAAGCGATCCGTCGTTCCGCTAGAGCGCCAATCTCGGCTATAGCAATAGCCAGCGCGTCTGCAGCCATAGCAACTGGCTCGGCGTGAAAGTTACCACCAGACACCACATCACCAATCTCTGCAATTACCAGCGGGTTGTCTGTGACCGCGTTCGCCTCCACTTGAAGATCAGCCGCTGCATGTCGAACTTGCTGCAAGCATGCTCCCAGCACCTGCGGTTGGCAGCGAAGCGAATATGGGTCCTGAACTCGATCACAGTTTATGTGACTCCCTACAATCTCACTCCCGTCGAGTACCTCCCGGAAACATCTCGCGATATCGACTTGCGAGCGATGACCACGAATATCATGAATCGGCGCCATAAAAGGCGCATGGCTCCCGAGAGCTGCTTCGACAGACATAGCGCCAGTTATAATTGCGGCGCGACAAAGGTCCTCTGCGGCAAAAAGGCCTGATAAAGCAATTGCGGTAGAAACCTGTGTGCCGTTGAGCAGTGCCAACCCCTCCTTCGCCTCCAGCTCCAGCGGTCTAAGTCCACTTATTCGCAAGGCTTCCGAGCCAGACATCAGGCGATCGTCTACGAAGGCCTCGCCCTCGCCAATCAGTACCAATGATAAATGCGCGAGTGGTGCGAGATCTCCTGAAGCACCAACTGATCCTTGACTAGGTATGCACGGAATTACTCCCGCATTGATTAATGCCAAAAGTTGATCGATCACTTCGGACCGCACACCGGAATATCCACGCGCAAGGCTGGTTGCCTTGAGCAACATAACTAGGCGCACTATGCCGGCGTCTAAAGGTTGACCGATACCAGCCGCATGCGAGCGCACAATCGCCAACTGTAGCGCGTGGAGTTGATCCTTCGGTATCCGGACCTTGGCAAGAAGTCCAAAGCCGGTGTTCACACCGTACATTGTTGCGCCAACCGCCAGCTTGGCGTGAATGACAGCAAGCGAGCGGTTAACTACCTCACGCCAGTCACTAATCAAGTCAACCTGTAGAGGCCGATCATGGATGGCACGAAGATTCGACAGGGTCAGCTCGCCGGGAATGACCTTTAAATCAGCCGTTGATTTGTCATGTATCGCTGTCACTTCGCCGCCATTAACGGAATATTTAGCCCTGACGCGCTCGCGCACTCAGTGGCTATTTGATAGCCCGCATCGGCGTGCCGAAGCACCCCGATAGCCGGATCGTTCCAGAGAACTCGCGAAACCCTGCGGGCAGCGGCCTCAGTACCGTCGCAGACCACAACCATGCCGGCGTGCTGCGAGTAGCCCATTCCTACCCCACCACCATGGTGCAGCGAAACCCAAGTTGCGCCACTACTCGCATTGACGAGAGCGTTGAGCAGCGGCCAGTCCGACACTGCATCGGAACCGTCGGCCATGCCCTCCGTTTCTCTGTTAGGACTAGCAACGGACCCTGAGTCAAGATGATCACGACCGATCACAATTGGAGCCTCAAGTTCACCGCGCGCAACCATTTCATTAAACGCGAGCCCGAGCCTGTGTCGCTGCCCCAAACCCACCCAACAAATTCGCGCAGGAAGCCCCTGAAATTTAATTCGCTCCCGAGCCATATCAAGCCATCTGTGTAGATGAATATCGTCCGGAATAAGTTCTTTGACCTTTTGATCCGTCTTATAAATGTCCTCTGGGTTGCCCGAAAGAGCCACCCACCTAAACGGACCTATGCCTCGACAGAACAGTGGGCGAATATACGCCGGTACAAATCCGGGGAAGTCGAAGGCGTTTACAACCCCAGCATCCTTAGCTACCTGTCGCAAATTATTCCCGTAGTCGACGACGGGAATCCCCAACGCCTTAAAACCGAGCATCGCAGTGACATGATTCGCGCACGAGAGACTAGCAGCCTCGCGAAGTCGGACATGCTGAGCGGGGTCAGCCTGCGCATCGCGCCACTCATGCAAGGACCAATTGGCGGGCAAATACCCGTTGATCAAATCGTGCGCCGAAGTTTGGTCGGTTACAATATCCGGACGAATTTCGCCAGCTCGCGTTTTATTTAGTAACTCGGGCAACAACTCAGCCGCATTTCCCAGCAGACCGACCGACACTGCTTTCCCTCGCTGCGCCGCGCCTGTTATCAAAGCAACCGCCTCTGCCAGATTTGTTGCTTTCAAATCAAGGTAACGAGTCCTTAGTCGCGACTCAATACGGATCGGATCGCATTCGATCGCGAGGCATGAGGCACCCGCCATAGTCGCTGCCAGAGGTTGTGCGCCGCCCATTCCGCCAAGACCGGCAGTAAGAATCCATCGTCCCGCGAGAGATCCGCCAAAATGCTGTCGGCCCATTTCTACGAATGTTTCGTAAGTACCCTGAACGATTCCCTGAGTACCAATGTAGATCCACGAGCCCGCAGTCATCTGCCCGAACATCATCAGCCCATCGCGGTCGAGCTTGTTGAAATGTTCCCAAGTCGCCCACCTGGGAACTAGATTTGAATTGGCAAGCAACACCCGAGGTGCATCAACATGGGTCGTAAGAACACCAACAGGCTTACCTGACTGAATAAGCAATGTCTGTTCAGGCTCCAAATTTCGCAGAGCTTCGACAATTGCGTCGAAACATGGCCAATTTCGGGCAGCACGCCCAATACCGCCATATACAACTAGGTCCTCTGGCCGCTCGGCGACATCGGGATCAAGGTTGTTCATGAGCATTCGCAACGGTGCTTCGGTAAGCCAGCATTTTGCAGTCAGTTGTGTACCTCGGGCGGCGCGCACTGGCGTGCGTAGGCGAGACTCTTGCGATAGACGAGACTTGTCGAGCATTTAATCCTCAAACTTGAGCGTATTATTGAAGTACAGCTGCCCGGACAGTTTGTATCTGCTAGCCGGACAAAGGGTCCTTACGAAGCTCGCAATGCCCTCTCGACACCATGTGACTCTGCTGATAACCAAACATGCTTCGCGAGGTTCAATATTTAGCGCACGCCGTTCACTCTCACTCGGCAGGCCTGCGGAGATATCTTGCACCGCTCGGACTAACGGACAGACGCGCTGAAGGTAATGATTTGGCGTCTCAAGCGAGAGATCCGCCTCAAGATAAAGGGGTGCAACTTCCGGGCGAACAAATCGGTACTCAAGCTGAACGGGCACCGTATCAGCTTGATGAAGAATTAAAGAATGAAACACCCTCGCACCAACGTTGACACACAGCGTATTGGCAACTCTCCGAGACGCCCTTACAGCGCAATGCCGACGAACAGTACTCGAATAGCTGCGACCGGACTCTCTGATTTCTTCGGCGACATTACGGATTACCAAAAATGAGGAGAGAACCCCATTCGTCGCTACAAAACTCCCGGACCCTCTCCGCCGGACGACGAGCCCACCCAGCGCAAGCTGATCGAGAGCACGACGCGCCGTCATCCGGCTTACACCAAAATCTTTCGCCAGCTCATTCTCCGAGGGAACTCGACTATCCGGCGACCACACGCCCTCCTCGATCTTCCGCTTAGCGTAATCGACGATTACACGAAACTTCGACGTACCACGTGAGGATACTGCGCCCATGTTGACTCGAGTGACCCCGAAAGATGTCTATACAAGTCGAGACGATCTACCGAACGTAACATCGCTTTAGAGTGAACACAAGACCGAAGGCATACGGGTGTTTGTGCGCTCGCTGCGTAGACGAGCGGCTCTAGCGCAGACGATCGAGCCCAGCTTGCGTATCTGCCCACGCGGCGGATCGTTGCCACACTGCTCGCCCGCGAATCCAAGTCGAGTGAAGAACCTGATCACCGAGCCGTTCGACTATCTCGGCTGGCTCCTCCACATCCCAAACTGCAAGGTCCGCACGTTTTCCGAGCGACAACGTTCCGCACTCTCGCGACAAGCCGAGAGCGCGCGCCGCGTGACGGGTAACGCCCTCCAAAGCCTCGCTCGGCGTCAAACCGAGTAGCAAACACGCGAGATTCATCGCAACGGGAAGAGATGAAACCGGCGAACTGCCGGGATTCCAGTCGGTCGCGACCGCGATAGGCACTCCTGCCGCGCGCAACTCGTTTATTGGCGGATATTGCGATTCCCGAAGATAGTGGAAAGCGCCTGGGAGAAGCACTGCGACCGTGCCCGCTTCAGCTAATGCCGCGACTCCTCTAGAGTTCGTGTACTCGAGATGATCCGCAGAGAGCGCCCGAAACGAGGCCGCGAGTTTAGCGCCGTCCGAATCGGTGAGCTGGTCAGCATGCAGACGGACTGGCAACGCAAGTTCTGTTACAGCCTTAAATAGGTGACTGACCTGCTCAGCCGAAAATGCAATTTTCTCGCAAAATGCATCCACTGAATCAACGAGACCATCTGAAATAAGCGAAGGTAAGAATTCCTTGACTACGAGCGATACGTATTCATTCGATCTGCTCAAGTATTCGCGCGGAAGGGCGTGAAGAGCAAGATATGTCGCATGGATCCCCATCCCAGTTGACGCCTGAAGTTCCCTCGCTACAACAAGCATTTTTCGCTCAGTTTCGAGATCGAGTCCGTAACCTGATTTAATTTCCATTGTTGTGGTTCCACAACTGAAAGCGTGTCGAATGCGGCGTTCTCCGAGCGTAATAAGCGTTGCCAGGTCCGCATTGCGAGTAGCCCTCACGGTCGACGCAATCCCTCCTCCGCGACGAGCAATCTCCTCGTACGACACCCCCTCAAGTCGCTGAACGAACTCGCGAGTTCGGCGACCTGCATGAATTATATGAGTGTGGCAGTCGATCAGCCCCGGAGTCACACAACGGCCGTCAAGCGAGACCCGATGCTCGCTGGAGACATATTTCTCAGCCTCTTTACTCGCGCCGATCCAGCAAATTCGTCCAGATTCAATTGCAATCGAGCCGGACTCGATAACGGCGTCGGCACCGTCGGTCATCGGGTAAATTCGCGCATTTGTAAGGATTAGTTCCGCCTTCAAGTGTTTAGCCCTCAGGGACGGATACGCTCTCGGCAGTAAGCGCATGCGGAAACAGATGAGACAGATTCGCTCGAATGCAACCGATCATCTGGTTGAAAAGATGCGCTTGTTCTTCTGGGGCAAAGAGCGACAAGGGAAATCATTATCAGACTTCAAAATTAGCGAGCACGCATGTTTGTCGGAAATATGTACGCATTTTGCAACTTACGATATCCGAATCGTCTTGATGTATCTTTTGCAGCAAACGACGAATGGTTGAGGGAGGGGGGGGGCGATATAAACTCATCGCGCGCGGAAAACGTCAGGTAGTCGGTGTCGCATTTGCCGAGAAGAGAGGAAATGTTAGCTCGAACCCCAGAGTTTTTTTCCAGATGCGCGGGAATTTCGAGTGGCGCTGGACGCACGCCTCGTAAGTCTTGTCTTGTGAGCAATTGTCCTGAATAAATGCTTCTATGGCGTGCGATCCGTAGTAGTTTATGTTGTTTATGATTCGGTCTACCAAATGGTATTGATTGTAGACGGTTTTTAAAATACCTATGCTTTTCATCCCAGTTTTTTCGATGCCTCTTTTTTGAGTCAAAACCATCTAACTTTAGCTCAGTAGGTTGCGCGAGGTGCTCAGCGCTGTGGTTTAGGGTATGCAGCCTATTTTTCGATTAGAAAACAAGTCCGTTTCCGAGTAGGAACACGTATGGACGCGAGCATATTCGCTGACGTTAGAATGCTCTCAAACATTCTAAAATTGTCCAGCCCGCCTTGATTGATCCAGTGTTGCAGTTAGTTTAGGCGGGCTTTCGAGGATTGTCATGAAGATCCGAGGACTCGGCAGAAAAATGAACGGGTTTGTAAGACTGGGCCCGCTTGGATTCGAACCAAGGACCAAGGGATTATGAGAAGACAGGACTAACTCAACACCGTTGGCCATCAATCACTTACACGCTCGTAAATTCCGTGTGCAAGAGAATGTGT
>JACCDG010574155.1_pt1 | contig 17435 bp, 20 predicted proteins | sample 7442471 | NCBI WGS metagenome assembly JACCDG01 (sample SAMN15323444, study PRJNA562643) | freshwater metagenome | isolation source: river surface water | place: USA:Blue River Watershed | collected 2017-08-17 | reverse complement strand
GCCCTAATTTAAATGACTTAATTGATTTACCTAAATTGATTAAACAGCGTTTAAGTGAGCAGTCAGCGAAGATTTCTTTAAGTGCCATCATTAAATCCATCGACGTTTTAATCAATGCCCAGGAAACAGCCCGTGTCATGGATAATTGGCGCATGCCTTTAGAAATTGCTTTTGCCAAATTAACGTATACCCAAAGCGCCGCTACTCCTGTTGCCGAAGCCCCAAAACAATATACTCCAGCACCGAGTGCTGTTCCTGTAGCGCCATCCAAAGTCGAGCCTCAAAAAAAAACGGTAGTTAACCGTGTTGCTCCTGTTGAACCTGCAAAGCCTCAAAGCACAGGTCCTTTAAAGGTAAGCTTTGTCCAATTATTAACTAATTGGAATGCGTTTACCCATAATATTTCCCAACGCAAAATGTCTTTGGCGAGTTATCTCTTAGAAGGAGGGCTTGTTGGTTTAACCGAGGGAAAATTAACCATTGGTTTTCTCAAAGGCCATGAATTTGCCAAAGAAATGCTGGAATCTCAAGAAAATAGATCTATTATCGAAGATGTTTTCTTAAACATGTACGGTTCATCGATAGCTGTTGAAATGCGAATCGTTGCTGAATTACCTGACAAAAAACAAGAACAAACCGTCGAGAAAGCCTTAGAAACCTTCGGCGGGGAAGTCATTCAAGAGTGGCATAACGATTAATATGTATCCTAAACTCATCGAAAATCTCCTCGATCATTTATCGAAATTACCCGGTGTAGGCCGTCGCAGCGCCGAGCGCATTGTCTATTGGATGCTTAGCCGTGATACCGCTCAAATTAAGTCTTTGGCAGATGCGATTATTCAATTAAAAGAAGGTTTAAGGTTTTGCAAACGCTGCAATCATTTGACCGAGCAGGATATTTGCATGGTGTGCGCCGATCCCAGCCGTGACCAAAGCACAATATGCGTCGTTGAAAGCCCCAAAGATCTATTAGCTATTGAACGGACGGGGAGTTTTAAGGGATTATATTACGTCCTTTTGGGTAATATTTCCCCCTCAGAAGGCCGTGGACCAGACGATATTAATGTCGCTAAATTAAAACAGCGTGTTATTGAAGAAAAAATTAAAGAAGTTGTGATTGCCACAGATCCAGATGCCGAAGGCGAAATGACCGCCCTATTTTTAGGCCAACAATTAAATAGCCCGACGGTGAAGGTGACAAGAATTGGTTTAGGTATACCCATGGGCAGTGCCGTTGAATATGTTGATATGTCGACGTTAACCATGTCATTAAATTCACGAAGAACGGTTGACTTCTAAAACGATTTTTGTATAATAGCCGTACTTTAAAAGCTCTTTTAAGTTTTATTCCCCTGTAGCTCAGTCGGTAGAGCAATTGGCTGTAAAAAGTTAGCAGCCTTTGGCGGAAACGCCAAAGTGATAAACGGGCTAAGTCAGGAAAAGCCTTCTAAAGGTCAATCCTGAGCTAGCAGTTATGGAAACCCCATAACGGGCAAGTGCAGAGACTTTACACCCGTCGCCTAACATTAGGATATCTAATCATGGTGAAGAGAAAGTCCGACTCTTACTGTAAAGTAAGTCAGCAAAGTAACCAATGGGTCCGAGGTTCGAGCCCTCGCGGGGGAGCCAATCAATACACTCAGGCGCACCGCTGCCGGAGTGGTTTACACATAGCCCTTTTTCGATCGGTTGATCGAAGAGGGCTATTTGTATTTCATCCGGTTTAAAAGTGATTTTATCTACAAAATAGGGCAGAAGGTCTTTAATTTCTTCAGGCAAGGCTTTATCATATACTTGGCTGAATTTGGTTAATGATTTGTGCATAATTTCAGCATCAAATACTTTTTGTTTTTTATCATTAATTTGATAAGCAAGAGTTTCAATAGCTTTGTCCAGTTGATCCCGTTGTTCTTCCAGTTTTCCTAATTTTTCAGAGACTGATTTAAAGTCTTTAAGCTGCTTATTAGCAATTGCATTGACTATATTGTCAATTTGTTCTTTTAGTACTTGTAGCTTGTTTTCATGATCTTTTTTAGTTTCATTGAGTATCGTAAGTTCATCACTGACCGATTCGTTGGCCTTTAGCACGATTTGATTGAGGAAGTCGTCATCAACAGAAAGAAGGCGGATTTTCTCAAGAACTATTTTTTCAAGTTTATTAGCAGGGACATATTTCATTTCACAACCATCTTTGCCACCATGTGCATTTTTTGTGCATTGATAATAATAATGTAATTTTCCACCTCGACCTGTACAGTATTTACTTGTTAAATAGGAACCACACCAGCCACATTCTAATAATCCTTGAAGAATAAAAGCATGTAGCTTCTTTTGTTTGGGATTTCTACGTGTAGGAGCTTGCTTTTGAATAACAGCATTAACTTGTTTCCAAAGGTCTAAATCAATAATTGCGTCATGCTGTCCTTTAAAACTTTTATCTTTTAGACCGACTTCGCCAATATAGACACGGCTTTTTAATTTTTGGATTACCATTGAGTTTGTGAATTTCTTTCCGCCATGTTGAATACTGCTTCGTCCTGCAACATATTCTTTGGTTCGGTATCCTTGATTATTAAGCCAGAGGGCTACTTGCAAAGATGATCCTAGTTCAAGATATTTCGTGTACATGAATTTTATGATTTTAGCCTCTTTCTTATTGATAACTAATTTCTTATCAATAAGGTCATAACCAATAACTTGGCCCCCATTCCATAAGCCTTGTCCTGCACGCCAGGCCATTTTTTCGGTAGTGCGTTTAGACGTTTGCTCACGTTCTAGTTCTGCAAACACAAGTGTGATTTTGAGTGCCGCTTTTCCCATCGGGGTAGAGGTATCAAAATTTTCATCCAGAGAAACAAATTCTATATTGTGTTTTTCAAATAAATCGACCATTTTATAGAAGTCAAGGAGGGAGCGACTGATCCGGTCAATTTTAGTGCAGATAACGGTATTGATTTTTCCTGATTTTATATCAGCAAAAATAGCTTGAAGTTCAGGTCTATCTGTATTTTTTCCTGATTTACCACGTTCTTCATAGGTATTAACAATTTTCCATTTTTGTTCGCCAGCCGTTTTATAAGTAATAAAACTTTTCATCTGGCTAATTTGAGTATCAACAGAGCTATCACGTTTATTAGCCTGCATTTCTGTAGAAACACGGGCGTACAATCCACAAAGCCGATCCATATTTTTTCTCCTCTGGTGCGCTTAGATAACTTTATAGGTCTAAATATATCACTAAAAATGAGATTATGAATAAAAAAGTTGATTTTCTTAATTTAAAGAATAATATACGGTTAAGATGCTCTAACAAGGGGGAAATATGTTTAAGTACGTTAAGAATTTTATCATTCGCTTAGAAGATTCTAATTTCAGAATTTTATGGCTTGAACAATTATTATTTTCTGTGATTTTGGGAGCATCGCTTCATTCGTGGCCAGTATTTTGTTTAATGTTTTTAGGGTTCTCTTGGGTGCTAAACAGGGCAAAAGGTTTACTGTATATGGTTTATTTCTTAAGTTTTATATGGGGATTAGCGGCTGTGTTCGTTGGTTATTGTTTAAGCGGTTGGGGGTGGGGAATAGTATCAGGAGGCATATTCTTTATGCTTGGTTTAGTGATTCATTTTCGTGATTTAAAAGAGCCTTTGAATGATGTCAACCCTACCTTAGAAAACAAGGTTATTGAATTAGAACAGAATTGGCCTTGGAATCGTCAAAATTTGAACTGAGTAATTTGTATTGATAGTCCTTGTTTTTGTGGTAAGCTCTAATTAGGTGTTGCTATGATAAAGAAAATAGTTTCTTCAATAATTATTCTGCCTCTTCTTATTGTTCCTCTTTTCTGTTGCTGTTTTAACCAGGCATCAGCGGCTACAGTGGGAGAAGAACATTGTCAGGACTCAAAAGATTCACACGCAGTAGATCATGACAAATCTAAATCAACTCATTCGCATTCATGTGATTGTTCACAGATATTAAGCACAACTGGGGATAATCTAAATGCTGCGATTCATTCTGATATTTCTTTCCAACATAAGCTTTCTTTTGAAACAACTTCTATAGAGTCATTTTCTTTTAGTTCTTTAAAAGGCTCTATGCGTCTTGCCTATTCGGGGCCACCCATAGGTGCTTCATCTGCAGTTCCTCTTTATACCTTGTATCATTCTCTTCGTATTTAATACTCTAACTTTATAATTTTTGATGCCCTTCGTGTGTCTTTTTACTGAAGGGTTTATGCTTTTATTTGTCTAATAATTTTAAAAATTGGAGAACTAATATGTATATCAAATCATTAATTTTAGCTTTGGCTGTTGTGGGTTTATCAGGTGGTTTTGTTTTGGCTCATGAAGGTATGGAACATGAGAAAGGTATGGAAACTATAGACCATGAGAAGAAAGCAGCAATGGATCAAGTAACTACCCAGATAAAGGAAATGCGTGTTGCGACAGAGGAAGACATTAAAAGTTTGCCTAATGTTGGTAATAAACTTTGCCCTGTGAGTGGGAATCCTGTTGATGATGGCACAATGGGCGAGTCTGTAAAGTACGTTTATAATGGCAAAATTTACAATCTTTGCTGTCAAATGTGCGTTAAGGATTTTAAAAAGAGCCCTGAAAAATATAGCGCCGTTGCCGAAAAAGAAGTTAACGGGAATAAATAAGACCGAGGTGATAGATGGAAAATACATTAATACAAATGTTATATCCAATACACCCTAAACTCGTGCATTTTCCCATAGCGCTGATAATCAGCGCTATGGGAATGCAGGTTATGGGTTGTCTTTTTCGTAAAGATTTGTTGCGTAATGGAGCATGGTTAATGTTTATCTTAGGGGTTTTATCCGTACCTGTGATTATATGGTCAGGATTGTGGGAAGCTGATCGGTTACATTTAAACCATCCTGTGTTAACAGCGCATAAACAGTTTGCTTTTGCTGCCATGGGGGTTTCATTAGGAGCTTTACCATTTCTATGGATCATGCGATCAAAGAACATGAGGTTCTTTCAAATTGTATTTCTAGTTGTGTTGATTATTGTTTCCAGTTTATTGGGCTTGGCAGCTCATCAGGGAGGAAGAATGGTTTATGAATATGGAGTAGGTGTAAGCCAATAAAGGAATAAATTATGAAAAAGATAATAATGATGTTTTTGTCTGGCATTCTCATAAGTGGATATGCACAGGCATCTGATCAGAAGAATCAAAAAGAAGTTAAGTCGTTAGTCAAAGAACAAACAGGTTATGAAGTTATGCCTGCAAGCATAGACTATCAAAAGGATGTTGAGCGGTTATTATCTGTACCGTTAAATGAAGATGCGGCAATAGCTATAGCATTCTTTAATAGTCCGGTAATCAAGGCACAACTAGCTTCGCTTGGAATCTCAGAGGCGGATATGCGTGAATCAGGTATTTTACACAATCCGACATTTGTGTATAAAACACGTACTTCTAATGAAGAAGGAGCTAAACGTAATAATGAATTTGAAATTAAACAGGATATTTTTGATGTTTTATTCTGGCCATTACGCAAGAAAATAGCAGGAACACGTTTCAAAGCGTCACAGTATGAAACTGCTCATCAAATGACAGGCTTTATCAAAGAGGTTCGTTTGTCTTATTTAGAATGGCTGGCGGCCATGCATAAACAAGTCTTAGCAGAAGATCATTTTAAAGCTCAAGAAGCATCAATGGAGATTGCCCAACGTCAGAAAGAGGCTGGAAATATTAATACTCTTAAGCTGGCAGAGGCTCAAGCTATGTTTCAGAAAGCAAAAATCGAATCTCTAAAAACCAAGCAAGAAACTCAAATAATGACAGAGCGTTTAAGGACAATGCTTGGATTAAAGCCAGAGCAGTCATTTATGGATGAAACCATACAAATTCCAGATTTACCAAATGAAAATCTGGTGATTAAGGAGTTAGAAAAAAAAGCGCTTAATCATCGACTTGATTTGTTAATGAAGCGTCAGGAAATCAAGACGTTGGAACAATCGCAACATTTGGCAGGTTTAGGTGTTTTGCCAGATATTGAAGTTGGGTATAACCAAGAGAGTGAGCCAAGTGGCAGCAAATTAAAAGGAGTTGTTGTTGAAGGGCAGGTACCATTATTTAACCGTAAACAAGCTGAACGTATTGGTATTAAAGCCTCCATTGAAACATCTAAACATCAATTAGATGCTATGGAGCAGCAAGCTTTGCTTGAAGTGCGTTTGGCTTATCAGAGTTTAATAACCAGCCGTCAAGTTGTGGAGGCTTATAAAGAGGCAATGCCGATTTATCAAAAGATGATTAAAGAAACTCTTTATGAATATAATTTTATGCTCACAGATGTTTTTCATCTTCTTGAAGCTAAACAAGCAGAATTGGAAACCAAGAAAGAATATGCCGATGCCTTGAAAGGTTATTGGGTATCACGCATTGAACTCGAGAATGCTGTAGGTGCAAAATTAGATTTCGATCTAGCTAAGCCTACTTCTATGAAGAAAGAAGATCAGCCTAAAATCACAAACCAAAAATATCATCATGGAGGATGAAATGTTTAATATAAAAGTATTTTTTATAATGGCAGTTGCTTTATTTGGTTTTATGAACGGCCCCTCGATGAGTGCCGAGCACAAGAATGATGCTGTGCAAAATCAAGATTTACCATATACGCCTGTTATTACCCCAAATGGTTCTACGATGCCATGGACGCTGGATAAGGATGGGGCCAAGGTTTTTCGAATAACAATAGGGGCATGCAAGCATGAAATAGCACCCGGAATGGTGATTAATGCATGGTGTTACAACGGTCAAACGCCAGGCCCAACGATTGAAGTCGTGGAAGGTGATTTACTGCGTATTTATGTAAAGAATGAATTGAAAGAAGGAACAGCAGTTCATTGGCACGGAGTCTTTTTACCTAACGGGATGGATGGTGTTTCTGGTTTAACGCAGAAGTCAATTGAACCGGGACAAACATTTAAATATGAATTCCGCATGAAACAACATGGGACATTTATGTATCACTCTCATGGAGATGAAATGGTTCAGATGGGATTGGGTACCATGGGTTTCTTAATTTCTCATGCTAAGAATGAACCCAAGGTTGACCGTGATTTTGCCATATTTTTGAATGAATGGTTTGTTGAGCCGGGAACAAAAACACCGAATCCAAATATCATGACAGATTTTAATATTTTTACGTTTAACAGTCGTGCTTTTCCTGGGACAGCGCCGCTCGTCGTTAAAACGGGAGATAAAGTAAGAGTTCGTTTTGGTAACGTAGGGCAAGAATCGCATCCAATTCATTTACATGGCTTTGCTTTTAAAGTGGTTGCTACCGATGGCGGAGATGTTCCACTTTCAGCTCAATGGCCAGAAACAACGGTAGTAACGTTCCCCGGACAAACTCGTACCGTTGAATTTGTAGCGAATGCTCCAGGTGATTGGGCGTTTCATTGCCATCGTCGTCATCATCCAATGAATGCCATGGGGCATGATGCCGCTAATGTTTTAGGCGTTAATCAAGATGACGTAAAAGACAAAGTCCGTGATTTAGTCCCCGGTTATATGGCGATGGGTGAAAACGGTATGGATGAAATGAATTATATGCAAATGAAGGGTCCTGAAAATACGCTTCCGATGATGGGTGGAAAAGGTCAATTTGGGCCTACAGGTATGGGAGGAATGTTTACCGTGCTGATGGTTCGTGACAATCTTAAAGATTATGATCACCCAGGAGATTATCCACATCCAGCTGGAACTGTGGCCAGCTCTATTGATGAATAAATAAAAAAAGGAGATAACTATGTTTAAATTATTTATATCTATGGTTTTAGCTATTTCATTTTTAACTACTTCGCAGGCATTTGCATCCGGTTTCCTAAAATCTAAAGCAGATGTAGAAATAGAGGTTACAGCAACTGATCCTCATATCAAGAATCTTAAGGTAAAAAAAGAAGATCAGTTTATTTATGTTTATGGTGATTACTTAAAGCCAATTGGGAGTAGTTCTTCTAGTATTATTGTAAACATCTCATTTTTAGATGCTCAACGGCAAGTTGTTTATCAAGATAAGACGGATGTATCGTTTGTCACATCCAGTAGTCATAGAAATAAAAAAGGAAAATTTTTTGTCAAAACAAAATATGACCCACGGATTATTTTATGTAAGGTTGAAGTCCTATAAATAAAAGCCTTGACTCTCTAGTATACTGGAGAGTGTATAGTAGGATTAGATAATAAGGGAGAGAGAAATGTTTATAGGCGAAGTCAGTAAGAAGTCAAATATTTCAGTTAAGACAATACGTTATTATGAAGAGTTTGGTCTTTTGCATCATCCGAAACGTTCTGTGTCGAAATATCGTATTTATACAGAAAAGGATGTTGAAAAAGTCTTATTTATCAAGAAATCAAAAGATTTAGGTCTAACTCTAGCTGAAATTAAAAAGATAATTAAACATAGTAGTCATGGTGTCGATGCAACGTGTTGTTTGGTTCATCAAGTTTTTGAAGAAAAGATAATGGAGTGTGAACGTAGAATTAAAGAATTGAATGAAACCAAAAAGCGTTTAAGTGAACGTCTTCACCATTGGATAACTCCACGTGAAGCAAAAAGATTAAAGTTTTCTATTTGTCCTCAAATTGAAAGAGAGAGTGGTGCAAAATGAAAAACCAATCATGGATGATGGCAGTGTGTTGTTTGTTACCGGTAGTGTTAATTGTTGTAGCTCCGGTGCTGGGTTTTAATAAAGAAAACTCGTTGTGGATTCTTATACCAGTGATGTTAGTGGTTTGTTTCATGATGATGCGTAAAGGCGGAGGGTGTTGCGGTGGACATGAAAATAAGAAGTCTGACCCAGATAAAAAGGATGAGGAGAAAAAACAGAGCTGTCATTAAGTTCGATAAAAGTAAATAACGGATTTAATAATTAGCAATTACAAAGGAGATGTATATGAAGAATAGTCTTTTAGTTGTCACAGTTGTTTTTGTCTTAGCGGTTTCAGGATTTGTGTTTTCTAAGATGACAGGATTAGGTGGTGGTCACTGTAGTATGCATCAAGCACATGAGGCTAAATAAAGACAGTCAGGGTAAAGACCAGTGATTATTTGAGACGAAACAATTGAATAGTTTTTATATACCTGGGTACAATTGAATTTACTTTATTTCTTTCTAAAATATTACAAGGGAGAAAAGTACAAACACATTATAAGGGGGAATATATGGTAAAAGATCCAGTTTGCGGAATGACTGTTGATGAGAAGAACTCGATTCAGGTTCAAAAAGATAATAAAGTATATTACTTTTGTAGTACGCATTGTAAGGATAAATTTCTCTCCACGCCCATTGGCGAAAAGACTGAGAAGAAATCTACTGGTTGTTGTGGTTAGTTAAAAAATGTTTTTCAAAAATTGGAGAAAAAATGAAAAAGAATACATGGGCAATAATGTTAGTGATTTTATTTGCAATTACCGGTTTGGTGAATGCCGAAGAGATGAAAGATGGCATGAAGAGTAAAGGGATGTCAAGCGGCATGATGGATGGTGGAATGATGGGCAAAGGGATGATGGACGGCAAAATGATGGGCATGTGCTCCATGATGCAGTCCATGATGCAAAAACAAGTCGTGTCAACTGGTGATGGTGGAATTATTGTCGTTGCAGGAAATAAAATTACCAAATACGACAAGGATTTAAATGTGGTTAAAGAAGTTGAACAAAAGATGGATATGGAAGGCATGCAAAAGATGATGGAAAATATGAAGAGCATGTGTCCGATGATGGGAAACATGAAGTCATCCGATGAGTCACAAGCGAAAAAATTAACAGCAGAAGAAAAAGCTGAACATGAAAGTCATCATCCAGAAAATAAATAGAGGACAGTTATGGCAATCGACCCGATTTGTGGAATGAACGTAAAAGAAGATGACAGAGCCATTGCCCTTAAAGCTAATGGCTCTGTCCATTATTTTTGCAGTGACAATTGCAAGAAAAAATTTATTCAACAGCAGGCGTCACAAAAAATTACCCCTGCAATAATAAAGGCACAGGGTGAGAAAACGATTTATACATGCCCCATGCATCCGGAGATTAAGCAAGACCATCCAGGGGATTGTCCTAAATGCGGTATGCATTTAGAGCCATTAAGTCCGACGGGAGAAAACAGTGAGGAAGAAAAGCAAATTCACTCATTATCGCTGAAGTTTTGGATTGGTCTGGCGCTAACAATTCCAATTGTATTAGTAGTGCTCGGTGAAATGATTCCAGCTATTAATATTCAAGCATTGATACCTCAACATTTATTGCCATTCATACAATTGGCTTTAGCTACTCCCGTGGTTGTGTGGGCGGGAGGAATGTTTTTTGTCAAAGGATGGCAATCACTCGTTAACAAAAGTCTTAATATGTTTACGCTTATTGCGCTGGGCGTTGGTGCCGCTTACGGGTATAGCACGGTCGCGGTGCTATTTCCCCAGATTTTTCCTGAGTCATTAAAAAAGATGGGAATGATTGATCTTTATTTTGAAGCCGCATCCTTCATTACAGTCTTAATTATTTTAGGACAATTATTAGAGGCAAAAGCACGAAGCCATACTGGTCAAGCGATCAAAGCGCTGCTTGGGTTAGCTGCTAAGAATGCACACCGAATTATCAATGGCAATGAAGAGGAAATACCTATTGATTCAATTCAAAAAGGAGATTTACTTAGGGTTCGTCCTGGTGAGAAGGTGCCTTTGGATGGAATTATTACTGAGGGAAAAAGCACGATTGATGAATCGATGATATCTGGTGAACCAATGCCTGTTGAGAAAAATGTTGGTGATCGTGTGATCGGTGCAACGGTCAATCAAACAGGAACATTCCTGATGAAAACGGAGAAAGTAGGTTCAGAGACACTACTTTCGCAAATTGTCCATATGGTGTCAGAAGCTCAGCGTAGTCGCGCCCCTATCCAGAAATTAGCTGACACGATATCGGGTTATTTTGTTCCTGTTGTGATTGCGATTGCAGTTATTACTTTTATTGTCTGGGCTGTTTGGGGGCCGGTTCCTGCATTAGCGTATGCTTTGGTGAATGCGATTGCTGTATTAATCATTGCATGTCCCTGTGCGTTGGGATTAGCCACACCCATGTCCATTATGGTGGGTGTCGGCAAAGGAGCGCAGATGGGTATTCTAATTAAGAATGCTGAATCTATTGAGAAGGCAGAGAAAATAACGCATGTGTTGACGGATAAGACGGGGACATTAACGTTGGGGAAGCCAAAAGTGACGTCCGTTGTTACATCACAGGGTATTGATGAGAAATTATTTATGGAATTGGCGGCCTCGCTCGAGCAAAGCAGTGAGCATCCACTGGCACGCGCTGTTGTCGATTATGCTAAAGAGAAAAAGTATGCACTTTCTGCAGTTGAAGGTTTTGAGTCGGTCACTGGAGCGGGTATTAAAGGAAAAGTGAATGGAAAGTATGTGTTATTAGGAAAAGAGGATTTTCTTAAAAGCGCTGGAATAGAAATCATTCAAGATTTGAAACAAAAAGCACAAGAATTACAGAACAAAGCTCAAACGGTTGTATGGCTTGGTGTAGAAAATAAAATAGCAGGAATTTTAGCTATTACTGATCCGATCAAAGAAACAACGCCACAGGCCATTAAAGCTTTGCATGAAATGGGTTTGAAAGTAGTTATGCTAACAGGTGATAATCAAGCGACGGCGAATGCGATTGCTAAAGAATTGGGCATTGATGAAGTACATGCGCAATTAAAGCCACAGGATAAACAGGAAATTATTAAGAAGCTCAAGGAACAGGGAGCTAAAGTATTAATGGCGGGCGATGGTATTAATGATGCGCCTGCTTTGGCTCAGGCCGATGTTGGTGTAGCGATGGGAACAGGAACAGATGTGGCCATTGAAAGTGCGGGGATAACCTTGGTTAAAGGGGATCTTAATGGTATTGTTAAATCATTGAAACTTAGCAGGGCAGTAATGTCGAACATTAAACAGAATTTATTCTTTGCTTTTATTTACAACGTATTAGGAATTCCTATCGCAGCAGGTATTTTATATCCTATGTTTGGTCTTTTATTAAATCCAATGATTGCTGGTGCCGCCATGAGTTTTAGTTCGGTTTCTGTAATTGGAAATGCATTGAGATTAAGAGGACTAAAATTATAATCAAAGAATTTCCATTCAAAAAATATCTATAAAAAATCTGAGGCCTGTCCCATTATAAATTGAACATTGTCAATTGGTTACCGAGTTACGTCATAAAGGGATAGAAACCGCTCTCGTATCTGCATGTCATCTTTATGTCAGGTTTTATCTCTATAGTACTTGGATGATCATAAATACGACGTTTCGTCACATCTTTTTGCTTTGCGTTCTTGCTTATGTTTTCTTCTTTCTTGGCAATGGCCTTATTGGGCTTACTCATTCCGACGAAGTTTTTTATACGCAATCGACAAAAGAGATGAGTGATAATCATTCGTGGCTCGTCCCTGATGCACAACAGCAAGTTATTTATATGGGGAAGAGTGCGGTATCATTTGTTACATCAAGTAGACATATAAATAAAAAAGGAACATTTTTTGTTAAAGCAAAATATGATCCGAGTATTGTTATTTGTAAAATTGAAGTGTAATGGATTGGATTATATAAAAATAAATTTATAAAAAATTGAAGCAGTAAATAAAACTCTTGACTCTCCAGTATGCGGGAGAGTGTATAGTAAAATTAGAAAGTAAGGAAATAGAGATGTTTATAGGTGAAGTTAGTAAGAAATCAAATATCTTAGTTAAGACAATACGGTATGACGAAGAGTTTGGTCTTTTGAATAATTCCAAACGTTTATTGTCCATCAAGAGTTGGATTATACGTGGACGCTCGGTGCTAAGCTGGATTGGTAGAAGAACTGAAGTTTTCAATTTGAATTAAACATGTGAATTATTAGTGTAGTGGGTCTAACGTTTTTAGATTTCTTTTGGGCTCACTACACTAAAATCAAAATAATGCAGTCCTTGACAATTTTTTTACTTAACTATAAACTCACAATATGACAATTATTAAAGTATTAACATTGACTTTATTATTTATTTATCTTTTGCCTCTAGGAGCATTTTGTCATCAAGGTAAAGATGTTAAAAGCCAAGTGCATTGTGCGTTATGTCATACGGTGTCTTTGCAAATAGCCACATCTAATATTAACACATTTATATCTGTAGCACCCGATCTTCAAGTTCTGCTTCCTCAAGTAGAGTTTTTTTACCAAAATCCATCGTTAGAAACACTTAGACGACCCCCGGCAGTTTCTGTCTAAATTCTCACCTATTTTTCTTCATTAATTATCCGTTTGTTGGATTTTTTGTCTCTTTATATTAATTTTTATGGAAAGAATATTTGAATGAAAGGAGTACGTATGACTAAATGGATCACGCTATATTTGTTCTTTTTTAGTGTCTGTTTATATATGCCACGTGATGCGTATGCCAGAGGATATCATTCCAGATCTCACGGGCATTCTCATGGGAGGACTCCAACAATGCATCGGTTGAAACCATATAAGAATTCAAAACCAACCGAGTCCAGGTCAAGGTATACATATCCGATCTACCAATCGAAGAAACAATCGTTACCTCGTATCTATACTTTAGAAAGACCTTTGATTGATGATGCAGGAATCTATAGACCTCTTAACATTAGTAGTAAATATCAGCTGGATTTTTATCGCTATGACCATAAAAAAGATCAGTATTCTACGCCAAGTTTATTGCATGCAGATACGAGAGCGGCTTCTATCCGTCGTTCATTGGCTATAGAGATTAACGGCGAGATATTTTATTACAATGATGGATTTTTCTATAAAGAAAGTGGAGAACATCTTATAGTAGTACCTCCCGTAATTAATTCCTTTGTGCAGAAGATACCTAAAGGTAGTTCCAACGTAGGTATCACTGGTAGTCATTATGAATATAATGGTATTTATTTTAAAAGAGTTTCTCAGGGATATCAAGTGGTTGGGTTGCCTGTGATGATTTAACCAATAGGTTTTTAAGAATACGATGTTACAGATAAATAAAATAATTTAGAAAGCCATTGTATATGCATATGCCCCATAAAGAAGAGTCCGTACACAATGATTGTTGTGGCTCTGAGAAGTCAGGATGCCAAGATGAATTTAATTTATCAAGAGAGATGGCAAAGTTCATTCCGGCATTTTGTCTGTTCCTTATTGGTCTTGTTTTTAATAAGCAACTCCATGAAACACCTTTCTCATATGCTGAGTACATGATTTTATTGGTAGCGTATTTCCTAAGTGGTTATAAAGTTTTATTGAATGCCGCGCGGAATTTATTCAAGGGAAAGTTATTTGATGAAAATTTCCTTATGTCATTGGCTACACTAGGCGCTATTGCCATCCATCAAGTTCCTGAAGCTGTAGGAGTTATGATCTTCTATCAGATTGGTGAGTTATTTCAAGAAGTAGCAGTTAGCAAATCTCGACGTTCAATAACTGCTTTATTGAAAATAAGGCCTGATTATGCCAATTTGCAAATAAATGGCGAGATAAAGAAGGTGCAGCCTGAAGATGTGAAAGTAAGCGACATCATTATTGTTAAGCCGGGTGAAAAGGTTCCTTTAGATGGAGAGATTTTATCAGGTAAATCCCAAGTTGATACATCCACATTAACAGGCGAATCTGTTCCTCGTAATGTCGAGGATGGTCAGACGGTTTTAGCAGGAATGATTAACCAGTCAGGAGTTTTAACCATCAAGGTTACAAAATTATTTGGTGAATCATCGGTTGCAAAGATACTTAATCTTGTTGAGAATGCCACGGCAAACAAAGCAAAGACAGAGAAATTCATTACAAAGTTTGCAAAAATCTATACGCCCATCGTTGTTATCATAGCTTTGATGGTGGCATTCCTCCCACCATTATTAATGCATGAATCTTTCTCAAAATGGATTTATCGGGCATTAATTCTGTTAGTTATTTCTTGTCCTTGCGGATTGGTTATTAGTATTCCTCTGGGGTATTTTGGAGGTGTGGGAGGGGCATCACGAAGGGGAATTTTAGTTAAAGGCTCCCATTTCTTAGATTTACTGGCACAGGTCAAGACGGTTGTATTTGATAAGACAGGAACGTTGACCCAGGGACTATTTAAGGTTACGGATATTGTTCCAAAAGGCAACTTCTCAAAAGAGGAAATATTATATTGGGCGGCACATGCTGAATCTAATTCAAATCACCCAATAGCTACGTCAATTGTAAAAGCTCATGGTAAACAAATAAATTCTTCTGTAATCAAAGATTATCAAGAAATTTCTGCACATGGGATAAAAGCAAATATTGAGAACAGGTCTATATTTGTCGGGAATGATCGTCTTTTACATGCACAGAACATTGAGCATCCTCAATGTAAATTTGATGGTACGGTTGTTCATGTGGTTATTGATAAGATTTATGCCGGACACATACTTATTGGGGATGAATTAAAAACAGATTCCATAGATGCAATTAAGAATTTAAGAAAAATGGGTGTCACAAATATTGTGATGCTAACTGGAGATAGTAAAGGAATTGCTCAAGAGATTTCTGATAAATTAGGTTTGAATTCTTATATCGCTGAGTTGTTGCCTGAGGATAAAGTAAAAGCGGTAGAGGGTCTTATGAATAAGAACCAATCAGGAAAAATTGCTTTTGTTGGGGATGGAATTAATGATGCTCCTGTGATCGCCCGTGCTGATGTTGGAATTGCTATGGGTGGAATTGGTTCAGATGCCGCAATTGAAACAGCAGATATAGTTCTTATGACAGATGCACCTTCAAAGGTTGCTGAAGCCATTCAGATGGGGAAAAGAACATCGAAAATTGTTATGCAAAATGTAGCATTCTCTTTAGGTATTAAAGGAATCTTTATTGTTCTTGGGGTAATGGGTGTCGCAAATATGTGGGAAGCAATTTTTGCTGACGTGGGTGTTGCATTACTTTCGATATTTAATGCCACACGTTTATTGCATAGCAAGTAAAGTTTATCTTCTAGTAAAACTCTTACTAAGATTGAAAAAAAGCTAGGTTAAAATATGCCGTCATTTAATGAATACATTGTTAATGGTAATCCTTGGTTATTCTTTCCTGTTGCTATATTTCTTGGAGCACTTCATGGCTTAGAACCTGGCCATAGTAAAACAATGATGACAGCTTATATTGTTGCGATACGCGGGACTGTCTGGCAAGCTTTTTTACTTGGGCTTTCGGCAACAATTTCTCATACGGCAATTATTTGGATCTTAGCATTTGTGGGTTTACGGTATTCTGCATCTTTGAATGTTGAAGAATTAGAGCCTTATTTCCAATTAGTTACAGGTATCATGGTTATTGGTCTTGCAGGGTGGATGCTTTACCGAACAAACAAAGCACAAAAAGTAGCAAAAAACCATGAGCATGGTAATGGTAAGCATGGTGGCATGATTATAGATACAGGACATGGTTTGGTTGAAATTAGTGTATTTGAAACGAATGTTTCTCCGCGCTTTAGGATTTATGGTGCAGGCAATCAGACAGTCATTTTAGAAACAATTCGTCCAAATGGAATAAAACAGAAATTTAATTTTCTTCCCCAGCAAGATTTTTTAGAAGCGACGGAGCATTTACCTGAGCCGCATGAATTTCAAGCAGTCTTAGAATTAAAGCATGGTGAGCATAGTCATAGTTATAAAGTAAATTTTGTAGAACATCATCACGATAGTTTATCTGAGAATTCACATGAAGAATCTGAAGATGCTCATGAGCGTGCCCATAGGATGGAACTGGAAAAGAATTTAAATAACAAGCCCGTCACTAATGGTCAAATCATTTTATTTGGTTTGACAGGTGGTTTATTGCCATGTCCTTCAGCGTTTGCGGTTTTATTGATATGTTTGCAACTAAAGAAGGTTGCTTTGGGTTTTGCAATGGTATTAGCTTTTAGTATAGGTTTAGCTGTTACTTTAATTACGGTGGGTAGCATCGCTGCAGTTTCTGTTAAGCATGCAATTAAGAAATTTAAAGGATTCAATGAATTAGCGCGTAAGCTTCCTTACGCTAGTTCAACAATAATGCTTATTATTGGGCTACTTGTATCCCTTGAAGGTTTGAAGCGTTTAATGTTTTAATAATAGTAATAATAAGAACTGCTATTTTTTAGGTATTTGTAGCTGTATATATAGGATGTTATTTTACGCGTTATACGTATTCTGATTCTTATGAAAAGGTATGAACTACTTTTAAATAAAACTTATATAGGGATTATATGGATTTATTAACAATTTTTGGTTTATTTTCAGTTACAGCAATGTTGATATTTTATGCATTGGAACACCGCAGCCGATGGTTTATTTTGGCATTTGCGTTCGCCTGTATTTTAGGATCAATTTATGGATTCTTACAAGGAGCTTGGCCATTTGGCCTCGTTG
>JACCDG010953325.1_pt1 | contig 17442 bp, 16 predicted proteins | sample 7442471 | NCBI WGS metagenome assembly JACCDG01 (sample SAMN15323444, study PRJNA562643) | freshwater metagenome | isolation source: river surface water | place: USA:Blue River Watershed | collected 2017-08-17 | reverse complement strand
TCCGCAATCGAGTAAAATTTTCTCACCGGTAACGGTAGTAATGAGGTGTTTGGAACCGGTAACTTTCTGCGCTGCACCGAAGCTACAAAGGGTGGGGAATAGTTGCATGTACAAATATAACGAAAGGCCGCGGATCCAATTTAGGTGATGCAGGAAATTATAACACCATTAACTTTTAAGTTTATTCAATCTAATCTGATAAGATTGAAAATAATTCCTTTGAATTCGTTCTTTTAGAAATGAAGCATCAATTAGTTTCTTTACTACGTCAGATTTAGAGACCATCAAAGACAATATTATGTTTGTTTGTTTCTCTGGAATTTCCGCGTGTTTTGCCAGTAGCCGAAATTGATTTGGAATATTTCCTTGTCCCATTCTTGCAGGGATTAATCCTTCATCTAAAGCAAAGTCTTTATCTTCAATATGTATTCGACTGTTCAAAAGATCATAGGCTGGACTCAATTTAAAATCACCCAGCGGGGTTTCAATGATGGAGAAATTCTTCAAATGAGCATCTCCATTCGAAAACAAGTAATTAAATATTAATAATTTGAATAATTTCAGCGATTCAACTTTATAGCTAGGTAAATTTTCACGCATCAGCTCAAATAGATCCCAATAACTCCCGAGGTATTTATAATCTGCTCCATGTGTTTGGGGACTTTTACCTGCTAGCGAGGCAAAATCTTCTTGCGCCACTTTGAGGCCACCTGTTAATAGGTCAAAACGTTTGGTGATGTACGCGGGGTCACCATTTCCAAAAAATATCAAGGCATTTTCTGCCGTTTCAATGCCAAATACTTGCCGTGCAATTTGCATAGTCAGGTGTTCATTTGCAGGCATCTGATCAGCGTTTTTTGAAACACTTGAAATGGGTTTTAAAATATGTGTACCTTGCTCGCCTTCCTTTGTCAACCGAATTTTATTCTTCAATTGAATCATAGAAAATTTTTCCTGCACGCCCGAAATCGAAATACGGGAAGCATTCTCTTCAAAGGAATCATCAACATTGTCATTGGAGTTTAAAGAAGTATAGGGAAGAACATGATTTACCTTGCTCCCGTTGAATACATGTTTAATGCAGGTTCTACTGTAAGTTTCAAATCCTGGCGCCAGCGTTCCTGGACATTTATTGATTTCAACCTTCATCATTTCACTTTAATGATTTTAACCGCACCAATGGTATCTCCACCGGCTACTTCTAATAAAATTCCAAAATAATCATCAGAGTCTATTCGCTTTTTATTGCAGATTAAACTCTTATTCACCCCTTCAGGAATCAAATTGAAGAAAAAAGGAAAAAGGGTAGTTGATTGGAATTCCACACTGGTTTTTGGCAAGGTCAAACTGATAGGTGGCTTATTGCTATCGGTTAACCACTGCTCCTCATATCTAAAAATAAAACTTCCATCATCTAGTTGATTTAGCGTTCCAGCTTTTTGGTTTTTATAAAGTACAATTCCTGTTCTCATATTTTATTGAGTTTTTTTACTTGTAAAACAAGTTCCAGTCCAAGTACATCAACAATTTCTTGTAAAGTTTTATAGGTTGGATTAGCCTTTCCGGCTTCCAACTGTTTAATTGTGCGAAGTCCCACCCCCGATAGATCAGCCAAATGTTCTTGGGTAATCTTCAGCATCTCTCTTCTTTCTTTTATTTGTTGAACTAAATCAGAAAAGTGCGTCATAATGCTCTATTTGGTGTAAAAATAATCAAAAATTCATTATTTTCAATAGAATGGGCATTTTATTGCACTAATTTGAGGTTTAAAAATTTATTTAAAGTGAGCAAGATAAGGGATTCTAAAAATCCATTCGTTCGTGTAGAATTCTTGTAATTTCAATTGTTTTATCGTAAATTATACAATAAAATCAGCTTGTACGGCGAGCCTTTAACAATTTTAAATGTTCTTCAGATTTAAAATCTTACGCGATACCGCTTTTAATTCCGACTTCAATAGCAAGACATAAAGCCGCCCGCCGCTAGCTGAAATGGACAGTGGTGAATCCAAACAAGCATTTAACAAATTTATTATCTTTGTTTCATGCAACTAGACAAATCAAGCATAGAGAAAATTAAAGATTATTTCAAGACAAGACCTGTCTTGACAGCATATCTTTTTGGTTCATATGCTCGAGGAGAAGCAGATAACCGAAGTGACATTGATATCCTAGTTGATCTTGATTACAGCCAAAAAATAGGATTAGAATTTGTCCAAATGCAGATTGACCTTGAAAAAATACTTAAGACGAAGGTTGATTTGGTTTCTTCTGGCGGATTGTCGAAATATGTCCGACCAATAATTGAAAGTGAGAAACAATTAATTTATGCGCGGTAAATTAGGGGACAAAGTAAGACTTAATCACATCTTGGAGGCGATTATTGAAATTGAGAGCTATTTGAATGATGCCGATTTCGATACATTTATGGAAAATTCGATGATGAGATTCGCTTGCGTTAAACAAATGGAAATTGTTGGAGAAGCTAGTTATTTCCATAATTGAGACTTTAAATTAAGGCCATTTCAGCTAATACACGGTTTGCCGAAAGCGGGGGGCAATTGTGCTAGTCTAAAAAATCTATCTTTAGATTCCGCACTTGGCGCAAGCCGTTACAATTTAGCGGTCAGGATAAAACGAGTGCCCATAATAGAATGAATATTAAATTTCCAAACATGGCACAAAACAAAAAACACCCACATTTCTGTGAGTGTTTCTAGAGTAGCGAAGGGGGGAATTGAACCCCCGACCTCAGGGTTATGAATCCTGCGCTCTAACCACCTGAGCTACCTCGCCATTTGAGGGTGCAAAAATAATGAAAAAATCATAATTCCGCAAACCTATCTACTTTTTTAATACGCGGTCCAAACTTGCGTATACCGCGTCTACCGATAAATCTTCCATGCACGAAGTGCCTAACTTGCATTTGCCCAAATAGAAACACTGACACTCCTTCGAGGGTTGCACAATCTCGCCCTTGTCAAACAAGTCGAACTCGTGAGGATTGAAAATGTTGTTCATCAATACTATACGTTTGCCTAAGCCCAAAGTCAAGTGCATTCCCATCGTTACTTGGGTCACTACCGCGTCGCAATGGTCTATCAAATTGATGAAATGACTCAAAGAAAAATGTCCCAAATAAGGAGCGCCGCTGCCAGACTGAATTTCCAAATTGCGGTCGTGCTCCTGACTTCCCCCGAGAAGCAACGGATAATGCCCCGCATCTTGAATCTTTTTAGCCAATTCTACCCATTTTTCAATGCTCCACAAACGCGTGGTCCATCGGTCGCCGCAACCCGTGTTCAATCCAATGATTTTTTTGTCTGTTGGAAGGTTCCACTCGTATCCTTTATCTGAATGATTGTCAAGTAAGTAGGGCTCGCCTGCGTATTCCATTCCGCAGAGTTCAAAGATCTCGGTGCAATAGTTTTTGGTGTTGGCTTTGCTCACATCGTCAAACAATCCGGTATCGAACTTGTGCTGAGCCAAATCGTTGGCCGGTTGCGAAGCTCCATCTTTCAAAATGTAGCCGTATTTTTCCTTGGCACTAACCATTTTCAATAGGGCAGAAGCCTCTTTTTCCTTGTCTAAATTGATGGCAATGTCCCAATCAACATTGGTGACGTAAAGTTGCGCCTCAACGCCCAATTTGTAGATTTCGTGGATCTCTCCCTTGGGAAGGATGTCTGGAAAAAGCGTAATCCAGGTGAATTTTGCGTTGGGGTAGAGGGATTTATATCGAGTAATCAAAGGCGTTGTTCGAATTACATCGCCCATCGCACCCAGTTTTATGATTAAAATGCGTTTCTCAATTTGTGTGTATTCGGGACAATTTTCGCAGTGATATCCGTGCTTTTTGTGGGGTTTACAGGGTATGTGTCCCAAAAAATGCAGGCAATCAGGTTTGTAATGCATGTTGCAAAATTAGGTTATTTCATAAAAATGACGTGCTTCAACAACCAAATTGCTTAAAAAATTGTCTAATTTAGTAGTTTGAAAATCGGCCTGAAACCATTGAGAAAATTACGCTTTTTGTCCTTTCGCTTTTGGATGCTCTTGCTCACTTTTTTTGTGGCTGGAATTTCCAATGCGTCTCACTTGGTGGGTGGCTTTTTAACCTATGAATGGCTTGGAACCAACGGCACCAACACGCAATATCGAGTGACCCTTTTTGTTTACCGCGATTGCGCCAAAGATGGTACCAACGAGGAAGTTCCCTTTGACGATGATTTAAATCTGTGTGTTTACAAGGGAGATAAAAAGATTCACACTACCTACGTCATTAAGTTATTAGCCAAGAAAAAAGTTCAGCCTGTAGGAAACACCAATTGCCCTGAAATTGCTTCGGCTTGTCTTGAACAGGGTATTTACGAATCAACCATCAGTCTGCCGAACAGCAACACCGGTTACCACCTGAAATGGGAGCGTTGCTGCCGAAACACCCAAAATAACCTCCGAAACCAGTTTGGTGAAGCCTATCAAGGACAAACCTACTACGGGTTTATTCCACCAACAAACATTAAAAATAGTTCGCCTTACTTCCAAGATGTTCCTGTTCCTTTCATTTGCAGGAATGACACAATTACCATCAGAAACCGTGCTCTTGATCCCGATGGCGATTCATTATCCTACAAATTGGTAAGACCTTGGCAAGGAGCTGATATGAACAATCCTACGTTGCCAACTTGTCCGTCAACCATGACCACGCCTTTTGCAGAGGTTGATTATAACACAGGATATTCAGCAACATCACCGTTCGGAAGTGCAGGTATTGCAAGCATTGATGCGTTTAACGGTTTGACAACGTACATGTCAACCATCGCTGGTCGGTTCGCTGTTGCGATTGAGGTGACAGAATGGAGAAATGGGGTTGCAATTTCTACCGTTAGACTGGATCTTCAGATTTTGGTGATTAACTGTTCACCCAACAATAAACCCACTCTAGAATATACCAAGGGGAAACGATATTGGGAATTGGAACTCGGTGAACCCATCTGTTTCGATGTGAAAGCCGTAGATGCCAAAGACATTGATGACGTTGTAACTTTGAAAGCCTACGGAGACATCATCACCGGTTCTTCAAGTTACACCGGACCTAAGGCTACCTTTAATCCAACATTGCCCGTGGCAGGAAAAGCCAGCATTACATCACAGTTTTGTTGGAATCCGGGTTGCAGTGTTAGTACCGATGATACTTTCCGTGTAATATTCGAGGCCTTTGACGATGGCTGTCCATCCAAATTCATCAATCAAAACGTATTGATAAAATACAAGCCTTTCAGTCCCAAGGAAAAAATCACAGGAACTAATTTGGCCTGCCAAAACCAAAACGGAGTAATTTACGCGGTTTCCAATAGAAGTTATAAGAATACCTTGAAATGGAGTGTTACGGGCGGAACCATTATCGGTTCAGATACGGCTAACAAACTGGTAATCAACTGGGGAAATTCGGATTCTGGAAAGGTTTATTTGAAGGTGACTAACCCATTTGGTTGTTCAATAATGGCTGATTCATTGAAAGTGTCATTATTGCCTCCACCACCTAAACCCAAAATAGAAGGAGAGGCTTTCGCATGTTTGTCAATATCATACCTTTACAGAGCCTATGGTACAGGTAAAATCAGTTTCAAAATAATTGGAAGTAAGTCGATCTCTGAAAATCTAGCCAATCAGACGGTGAATGTGGTTTGGGATGAAAAATTTAACGGTCAACGTTATATCATTGCTTATCAAGCCAATAGCGCGGGTTGTTTGAGTGCTGGTGATACCCTTAAAATTACCATGACCGCTGCCGGAAAGCCCGTCATCAAAGGTCCAACCAATGTTTGTCCTAACAACGATAATATTGAGTATTACATTGATTCTATCGAATCACTTTATACCTATGAATTCTATGCAACAAATGCCCGTAAAGTTTCTTCTCCAAGCAAGGGTAGAGCTCTGATTAATTGGGGAGACGTCGGCCCGGGTAGAGTGATTGTCATTGCCACCAATATTTTTGGTTGTAAAGACACCGGCTACTTTGATGTGCTCATGACTCACGCACTCTTGGGTCAACCGCCCATTGGTGATTCTTCGTTGTGCGAACTGACGGCCAACGTGCCATATAAGGTGAACAAAATCAGCGGTGAGGATTATTCTTGGTCCATTTCCGGGGGAAGTATTACTTCAGGTCAAAATACAGATAAAATCACCGCCGATTGGGGTGCAGCCGGAAATGCTTGGGTAGGTGTAAAATCTACCGGTTACGACCCCATCAATAAGAGGGTTTGCCAAAGTTCTTTGTATAAATTGAATGTTATTTTGCATCCCACACCAACAGCGAATATTTTCCCAGACCTACAGCCTGAGCAATGCCAACAAAACAATCAGTTCTTTACTTTGGTGGATTTTTCCGCTTTGAATGGCGTTGATTTTGGGGATTCTATTGATTATCAAATTACACCCAATACCGGCTTACTCTTAGAAACAATTAGTGGTGTGGGCAAACCCAAACCAGGCAAGTTAAAAATCAGCCTCAACCAATTTGGAACGTTCACCATCAAAGCTCGTATCATTTCTAAACACGGTTGTCCTGGTCCTTGGGATCAAACACAAATAACCATCAATCCCAAACCCATCAACACTCAACTGGTAGGAGATTCAGTGATTTGCAATCCAAATGTTAGCAACCTTGGTTACGTGATAAACGGCAATTCAGGAAGCACATTCACATGGAAACTCATTGGCGGCAACTGGGCCAACAACCCGGGTACCAATAATGCAGGTTCAGTGAATTGGGATTCATTAGCACCACTAAGAAATATATCGGTGCGGGAAATATCTGACAAAGGTTGCCCCGGTGATAGCATCTCATGGAATATAAATTACGATAACCCATGGATTGAAAGTCGTTTAGTGACCGTTTCACCACCACCTGATAAAGACGGTAAGATTCTGGTAGAATACCAGCTAAAGAATTCCCCAAGACCCAATGGTCCGGTGTATATTCAGCGAAGACCTTTCAATAGCGGTCAGTTTTGGAACGTAGGACAAGGGCCCATTAACGGCACAGAATTTCAGGACTTGGATGTTAAACCCGATGCATTTTCATACGATTATCGGGCAATGATTTTGAATCAGTGCGGCGATACGCTTTTCAGTCCAATCAACACAAGCATTTTATTGACCGGTCAGAGAACGGGTCCTATGAGTATGTCGTTTACGTTCACTCCTTATTTGGGATGGGCAGTTGAGAAATACGAATTATACAGGGAATTGATCAATAAGACAGGGTACGAATTGTATCAAACTTACCCGGGAAACACATCAGATAGTTTCAACAACGGGGAAGAGCATTTTGGTCAGAAATACAGAATCAAAGCCTACGAATTGGGAGGCAGCAGAGTTTCTTGGAGCAATGATATCTTGTTGTATTTTGATCCGGTGATGTTTGTACCCAATGCGTTTACACCAGATGGAAAAGGGGCGAATGAAATTTTCAAACCGGTTATTTCTGGGGTGTTGGATTACCAATTCCGGATTTACAACAGATGGGGTGAAAAGTTGGCTGAATTCCGCAATGAATCAGAAGGTTGGGACGGAACCTATAACGGTCAAAACGCACCGGATGGGGTATATGTGTATCAAATCTCCTTCAAAGATTACAAAGAAGAAATCTATCAGTTCAGCGGAACCGTGCAATTGCTTCGTTGATTTTTACTATATTTGATTTATTATAGAATTATGTCTAGTCCATTATTTTCTGAAAAGGCTTTCTCCGCAACCCGCAGTGGTTCTTACGAAGGCAGCATGACACTAAAAGGTACCGTTGACAAATCAATCGTTTTATTCTTGACCTTGTTGGCACCTGCCGTTTGGATTTGGAATAAAATGGGTGGTGATCCTGAATATGCGATCAACAACGGTGTTCAAACTTACATGTACGGTGGATTGATCATTGGTTTGATTAGTATTTTAATTATGAGCTTCAAGAAATCTTGGTCGCCTTATTTAGCACCTGTTTATGCAGCTGCAGAAGGCGTTCTTTTGGGTGCTCTTTCTATGTTTTTTGAAGCTATGTTCCCAGGCATCGTTATGCAAGCTGTGGCAATCACCATGGGTATCTTTGCTTTGATGTTGGTACTTTATAAGACCAATGTATTGCGTGCAACTCCAATGTTTACCAAAGTAATCTACATCGCTACTGCTGGTGTAGGTATTTTTTACTTGTTGATGATGGTGTTGAATTTATTCGGTGTACACGGTTTGTCTAGTTTCTACGCTGGAAGTAGCCCAATGTCTATTGGATTGAGCGTTTTGATTGCCGGTATTGCAGCATTCAACTTGATTATGGATTTTACCTTCATTGAAGAAGCTTCAGAAGCGGGTGCTCCTAAATACATGGAATGGTATGCAAGCGTTGGTTTGTTGGCAACCTTGATTTGGTTGTATATTGAAATCTTGCGCTTGTTAGCGAAATTACAAAGCCGCGACTAATCCTCGTCGTATTCCAATTCCAACTTCGCACTTTGAAGTTCGGATAAGGAATGTTGTTCACCGCACTCTTTTGCCTTGATGATTCCATTCTCAAAGCAAGACAGTGCGGTTTCTTTTTGCCCTAATTCTATGTATAACTTCCCCAAGTGATAATAGGTAGCCACATAGTTTGGATGGTTATTAATCAAATAAAGATACTTTTCTAAAGCCAATTCTTTATTGCCCATAGACTTGTATTCTTGAGCAATGGCGTAATGCAAAAATGCATCGTTAGGGCTTTCTGCCAAGAAAGATTTTAGTTGTTCTAATCGAGTCATTATTGAATTTGAAATTGAATCTGAGCCAAATTGCCGTTGTTTGGCAACAGTTGCAGACTCAGTTTTTGATTTACATCGAACTTGAAAAAATGTGCATCTACAGTGGCATCAATGATCTGTAAAGCATAAATGGCTACAAACGCAATTCCGTAACCATCTCTCAGCTCTCTGTATTGGTCGCGTTCATCCATTTGCTGGGGTGTGGGCTGCGAACCTGCAGCATATAAATCTCTGAATTGCTGATTTCTATCCAGCAACAATTGACGATTTCGCACAAATTGATACCCAGTAAAAGCCAACCCACCATAAATGATGGGCACCTTCCAATATTTTTGGTTGTAGACTTGTCCTGCACCGGGCAAAACTGCCGAGAATACACTTGCCAAATGAGGCGAGTGAACTTTTACTGCTTTGCTGCTGTCTAATGTCTGTGCATACGCGCTGTTCGACGCGAAAAGCAATAAAACTGCACCAAAAATGCCTTTAAATTTCATGAATCAGCTCAAGAATTCGTTCCAAATCTTCACGATTCTTGTAAGAAATGACGATTTTTCCTTTGCCTTTAGATCCGTTCTTGAGGTGAACCGATGCTTTCAAACGGCGGTGGAACTCTTCGGTGATGCGATCAATTTCAGGATCCCAATCGGTACCTGTGATCATACCAAATTCTTTTTCAGGATTTTGTTTCTTTTCTTTAACGGCTGATTCTACGTCGCGCACCGACATTTTATTCTCGATGATGTCGCGATATAGAGCCATTTGGTGCTCTTCGGTTGGTAGGTTGATCATGGCGCGCGCATGCCCCATGGAGATTTTACCCTCCTTGATTCCAATTTGGATTTCATCTGGAAGCTTGAGCAATCTCAAATAGTTGGTAACGGTGCTACGCTCTTTACCTACGCGCTCTCCCAATTCTTCTTGCTTCAAGCTGCACTCTTCAATCAAGCGTTGGTAGCTGAGTGCTATTTCTATGGCGTTTAGTTCACTTCGTTGGATGTTTTCAATCAAAGCCATTTCCAACATGCCTTGATCGTTTGCTGTTCTAATGTATGCGGGGATTTGTGTTAATCCCGACATCATGGCTGCACGAGTTCTTCGTTCACCGCTGATGATTTGATAATTATCACCGCCCATTTTTCTCACCGTAATGGGTTGGATTACCCCGTGAATGCCAATGGAGGCTGCTAGCTCCTCTAAAGCCTGTGGTTCAAAATCGGTACGAGGTTGAAAGGGGTTTGCTTCGATATTGGATATGGGAATCAAAGCAATGCTTCCAAGTGATATAGCGTTAGAACCTGAATTATCTGAATCTGCGGACTCTAACAATGCGCTCAATCCGCGACCTAGTCCTGCGGGTTTCTTTTTTAATGGGGTTTGTGTCATGCTACAGAGGTTTCTTCGGTGGTGTCAATAATTCCGTTTTTAACTAAAATTTCTTTGGCAAGGTTCAAGTAATTGATAGAACCCTTGCTGTCAGCGTCGTGATAAATCACTGGTACTCCAAAACTAGGTGCTTCTCCCAGTTTGGTATTGCGTTGAATGATGGTATCGAACACAATGTCTTGAAAATGGGTTTTTACATCGTCCACAACTTGGTTGCATAAACGCAAACGAGCATCGTACATGGTCAACAAAATACCTTCAATTTCAAGATGTCTGTTTAAGTGGTTTTGAATGATTTTAATGGTATTGAGCAATTTGCCTAATCCTTCCAAAGCGAAATATTCGCATTGTACAGGAATCACCACGCTGTCGGCGGCCACCAAAGCATTGGTGGTGATCAATCCCAAAGAAGGAGAACAGTCAATGATGATAAAATCGTACTGGTTTTTCAAAGGTTTTAGAAGCCCTTCCATGATTTTTTCTCGGTTGGGAAGATCCAAGAATTCAATTTCAGCACCAACTAGGTCAATGTTGGAGGGCATGATATCTAAAAATGGAGTTTCGGTTGACATGATCACGTCTTGTGGACGTATATCTTGAACCAAACACTCGTATAGTCCGAGTTTGATGTTCTTGGGATTCATGCCAATTCCAGAGGTAGAGTTTGCTTGAGGATCTGCATCTACCAGCAGTGTTTTGTATTCCAGAACGGCCAAACTAGCGGCTAAGTTGATGGCCGAAGTGGTTTTTCCTACTCCTCCTTTTTGGTTGGCGATGGCTATGATTTTTCCCATTTTACAAGTGTTTTCAGTGGTGCTATTGTTTAAAAAGTTTACTTTTGCCTCATACCCGAAGTCTTTCGTTGTATGCGAACAAACAAAGTTATCTCATCTCACCGCACATTTGGAAACATTGCCCTCATCGTTTTATTCACGATTTTTAGTTTTAATCGTTGTAAAAATGTGGATAAAATTTCGGAGGCCCAGGTTTTTCGCTACAATGAAGATGTTTCAGTCAATACCCTTGATCCCATATACATCAAATCACAGTCTGAAATATGGATAGGATCCCAAATTTACGAGGGTTTAGTGGCATTAGACGATAAACTTCAGCCCATTCCAAGGCTCAGTAAATACTGGGAAATTAGCCCTGACGGACGTGTGTATAAGTTCGTGATTCGCACTGACGCCTATTTTACTTTTGTAGAACCCAATCAAAACGGAAAATTAACCCCTCAATTATCAAGAGTTACGGTTAACGATGTGGTATACAGTTTAAACCGACTGATGAATCCCAAAAACGGATCACCGGGTATGTGGGTTATGAACAATGTGGATAAAGCACCGCGGGTTTTGAATGATTCTACCGTGGAGATATCCCTCAAAAATCCCGCCCCCGCTTTTTTATCACTTTTGGCTACCAATTATTGTTGGATCGTTCCTGAATTTACCCAAAAATGGCAAGAGGGTAGATTGTCGCAGCAACCGGTAGGGGCTGGGCCTTTTTATTTACGGAGGTGGGAAACCGATGTTAAATTGGTCATGTTAAAAAATCCACAGTACTTCGTATTTGATGGGAAGCAAAGACTGCCTTTTTTGGATGCCGTAAACGTGACCTTTGTGAAAAACAAACAAACTGCATTCATGCAGTTTATGGCCGGACAATACGATTTTTTCAATGGAATTGACGGGTCATTTAAAAACAAACTCCTCAATCAAAACGGTACCATAAAATCAGATTATCAGCAACGCATCAATGCCGTTGTTACTGATTTTTTGAATACAGAATACATTGGATTTTACTTGGGCGATACTCTAAAAGGGAAACCCAATCCCTTCAGGGATAAACATTTGAGAAAAGCGTTGCAATTATCCGTAAATCGACCAGAAATTTTGAGGTTTTTCCGTAACGGACTGGGGAGCGAAGCCGTGAATGAGGTCTATGGTTTTGTGCCACCATCGCTGTTGGGAGAACATCACAAGGAAGCTAAAACGATTAACTATCCCCAGAAAAGTGAACCACTGAGAGAATTTCAGAACAGTGAGTTCTTTAAAAATCCATCCAAATTTGCCAAAATAAGCTTGACCACCACCGCAGATTATTTAGACATTGCGGTGATGTTGCAGAATACGTGGAAGAAAACCCTGAATTTGGATGTGGCCATTGAATTGCAAACCGGTGGAATGTTGAGACAGCTGCGAGAGAAGGGCGATTTAGGCATGTTCAGAGGTTCCTGGATTGCCGATTACCCCGATGCAGAGAATTACTTGGGATGCTTTTACTCGCCTTATTTAGTGCCCTTCGGTCCCAATTATACTCGATTTGTATCAAAAGAATTTGATCAATTGTATGATGAAATTTCAACGGGTATAGTAAGATCTGATGAAGACCTTCAACAGAGGAATGCCAACATCAATAATGCCAATCAAATCTTGAGCGATGAAGCACCTTTTATATTGCTGTATTTTGACAAGAGCTTGAGGCTGATGCAGAAAAACATTGAAGGACTCAGCAACGATCCCATCAATCGCTTGGATTTGAGGAGGGTACGGTTTAAAAACTCGCTTTAAAAAAGTTATCTAATTCTATATTTTGGGCACGGGCAGCATCAAGGTCTGATTTATTGCCTTGCCACCATTTAGCGCCTTGATAGATGAAGATGATGTTTTCGCCAATGTCTTTAACCGTTTTCATGTCGTGAGAATTGATGACAGTGGTGATATTGAGGTCTTTGGTGATCTGCAAAATCAGGTCATCTATGACTCTACTGGTCAATGGATCTAAGCCGCTATTGGGTTCATCACAGAAAAGATATTTGATGGGCAGCGCGATAGCACGTGCTATGCCCACGCGTTTTTTCATTCCTCCTGATATTTCGGAGGGGAATTTATTGTTGGAGTTTACCAAGTTTACTTTAGATAAACACTCATTGACGCGGTGTTTTCTCTCTTCTTTGCTCATGGATGAGAACATCTTGAGCGGAAATTCGACGTTTTCCTCTACGGTGAGTGAATCAAACAAGGCGTTATTTTGGAAGAGCATTCCAATTTGCTTTCGGAGTTCTTGTTTTTGATCGTATTCGAGCGACAAGAAATCTTGGTCATCGTAGATGATTTTACCTTCTTGCGGGGTAAGGAGGCCAACCAAACATTTTAAAAACACACTTTTTCCGCTTCCGCTGGCACCAATGACCAAATTGGGCACACCTGGCTGAAAGGTTGCATTGATATTGTTGAGGATTTTTCGTCCGCCCAAAGTAATTCCAACTGATTCTACCTCTATCATAATCCCAAGAAAATCTGAGCAATTACCAAGTCGAAAAACAAAATGAATATACAAATACGAGTCACTGCATAGGTTCCTGCTGCACCAACTTCAAGGGCTCCACCTTCGGTGTAATACCCTTGATAGGAGCTGAGGCTCGTGATGATAAAAGAGAAAATGAACGATTTAATCAGCATGATTTTTACGTATTCTGGATGGAATACCATTCTCGCGCCTTCAATGAGGTCATCGAAAGATAGGGCAGCGGTAAATTTAGTGGCTACCGCACCTCCAGTCATGAGTAAAAAGTTTGCAGCAATGATCAACGACGGTATCATGATCAATCCGGCAATAATTTTTGGCAATGCTACGAAAGAAGCGCTGTTGATGCCCATAACTTCGTAAGCATCAATTTGTTCAGAGATTTTCTTGTTGCCTATTTCAGAGGCAATGTTTGCTCCAACCTTGCCGGCCAAAACCAGACAGGTGATGGTAGGCGCCAATTCCAAAATAGCACTGGTGCTTACTACAGATCCAACTACAAATTTTGGAATCAATTGGGTGGGGAAAAGATCGCTGGGTGTTAATAATTGGTTGGCCGTTTGAATGGTGGTTACCGCGCCCAAAAAAAACGCAATTAAAGCCACAACCAACAACGATTCTATACCGATATTGTGCATTTCTCGGAAGGTAATCTTCCAAAAAACCGACCATTTTTGAGGTCTTTTCATGACGTATTTCATGAAAATCATGAATCGACCTATTTCCGTAAAGAAGTTCATTTTTCGAGGGGTGAAGTTACTGATTATTTAAGAAATTTTCGACCAAATTGTTCTATTTGGGGTTTTTGATAATTCGTTTCTGATGGGTTCACTTTCTGGTAACATTAACATTTCGTCTCTGTCTAGCCAACTCACAGCCTCGTGTCTTGCCGCAATTAAAATGGCTTCGTCGTGTCTAATATCGGCCAATTTTAAATCTAAAATACCGCTTTGTTTGGTGCCGTCTAATTCACCCGGTCCCCTTAAATCCAAATCCACTTGCGCAATTTCAAATCCATCGTTGGTGCGAACCATCGTTTGAATGCGCTTTTTGCCGTTTTCGGATAGTTTATGACCACTGATTAGAATACAATAACTTTGTTCAGCTCCTCTGCCTACACGTCCTCTCAGCTGATGCAACTGCGATAGTCCAAAACGCTCTGCATTTTCAATGACCATTACCGATGCGTTGGGCACATTCACACCCACTTCAATCACCGTAGTGGCAATCATAATATCAGTGGCGCCGGTTTTAAATTTCGACATTTCGCTGTCTTTTTCCGACGGTTTCATTTTGCCGTGAAGCAAACTGTATTTGAAATCGGGCGGCGGAAGAAATTCCGTTACCATATCGTAGCCCGACATTAAGCTCTTGAGTTCGAGCTTGGGAGAGTCGTCAATCAGCGGAAAAACATAGTAAATCTGCCTGCCGCGCGCTATTTCGTCTTTGATGAAGTCCATCACTGATGTGCGCATGGCTTCGTTTTTATGTACCGTCTTGATGGGTTTTCTTCCCTTGGGAAGTTCATCTATGATGCTTACATCCAAATCTCCATACACCGTCATGGCTAGGGTTCTGGGGATGGGCGTAGCCGTCATAACCAAAATGTGCGGAAGCACTTTTCCCTTTTTCCAAAGTCTGGCCCTTTGAGCCACACCGAAGCGATGTTGCTCATCAATTACCACGAAACCGAGGTTTTGAAAGGCCACATCTTCCTCCAACAGGGCATGAGTTCCAATTAAAATATCAATGTCACCGTTTGCATTGGCTTCGAGCAGTTCTTTTCTGCGCTTTTTAGTCGTTGAACCGGTCAATAATTCAACCCGAATGCCCAAAGGTTGTAGCGATTCGCTCACCGAAAAATAATGCTGAGTCGCCAAAATTTCGGTGGGTGCCATCATGCAAGCCTGAAATCCGTTATCAATCGCAAGCAACATACACAGCGTGGCCACCATGGTTTTTCCTGAACCCACATCCCCTTGAAGCAGTCGGTTCATCTGTTTTCCTGTACGCACGTCTTGCCTGATTTCCTTGATTACTCTTTTCTGGGCGTTGGTCAGTTCAAATGGCAAATGGTTTTGATAAAACTCATTGAACTTTTCACCCACTTGATCAAAAATAACCCCTTTATAAGTTCTATTTCTGTTGCCTTTCAGTTGCAAATGTCTGAGTTGCAAATAGAATAATTCTTCAAATTTCAGTCTTTTTTTTGCGGTTTCGAGGGACGCTACATTCTTCGGAGCATGCAACATTCGAAGCGCATCTGTTCGGGTGGGAAAATGAAATTTTTGGCAAATTTCCTGCGGAAGATTTTCGGGGACAGCAAAGTCTGCCTGATTTACCACCAGTTTGGTCAGTGACGCCAACGTTTTACTATCCACGCGTTTGCGTTTGAGCGACTCCGTCAGTGGATAAACGGGCACCAGTCCCAAGCTCGACGGTTGAAAATCGGCCGTTAACACTTCCAATTCAGGATGAACAATGCTCAATTTCCCTTTGAAATCATTGACTTTTCCGTAGATGAGGTAGGTTTCATTGGGTTTCAGATATTTTTCAATCCATTGAGCGCCTTGAAACCAAACCAATTCCAATTCTCCGGTAGCATCTCTAAAGGAAGCGGTGAATCTCCGCCCGGGCCCTTGTCCGGTAAGTCCTTCAGGAATAATTTTTCCGGTGAGTTGCACCCCAACATCCACAAAGTTCTTCAATTCCGCCACCGCCACAATTTGCGATCTATCTTCATGTCTAAACGGATAATGGCTTATCAGATCAGCAACGGTAAAAATGCCCAACTCGGTATTGAGGGCCTGCGCCTTGGCAGGACCAACACCTTTGAGAAACTCAATCTTGGTATCGAGTGGGGTGGGCATGGTGCAAAAGTAAAGATATCAATAGTTTTTTATATTTTCGTTTAGGTAACATATTGTTGATAAACATGAAACCCCTCAAATACCTCTTCACTTTTGTGCCCGCCGCGGCTGTGTGGGTATCGCTCACCCAAACCGGATGGCTCACCTGGTTTGGAACCCTGTTTGTCTTCGGATTCATCCCGCTCCTTGAATGGGTCATGGGCGTTAAACAAGCCAAAATAAACGAAGACGAACTTCAACTCCGCGCAAAAGACCCCATTTACGATTGGATGCTCTACATCGTGGTGCCCTTCCAATGGGCTACACTCGCATTTTTTGCACACTCCATGTACTTGAATTTCAACGAATCCCCCGAAAATCAACTGTCGCTGTCGGAAATCATCGGACGCATATTTGCGATGGGAATTCTGTGTGGATCCTTCGGAATCAACGTCGCTCACGAGCTCGGACATCGATCCAATAAAACCGAACAATTTCTGGCTAAAACGCTGCTTTTGAGCTCGTTATACATGCATTTTTTCATTGAACACAACCGCGGACATCACAAGTCGGTGGCCACTCCCGAAGACCCCTCGTCGGCGCGCCTCAATGAACCGGTGCAACTTTTTTGGATTCGCTCCATGGTTCAGACTTGGCTCAGCGCTTGGCACCTCGAATTCGAGCGACTTCAGCGCAACGGAAAATCGCGTTTTCACTACACAAACGAAATGCTGCAATTCCAAATCATTCAGTCCGCCTTCGTTGCTCTGCTTTATTTTTTCGGGGGATTTTGGGTCTCCCTCACCGTCGTAGCTGCCGCATTGGTCGGCGCGATTCTCCTAGAAACCATCAACTATATTGAACACTACGGACTTCAACGCCGAAAACTCGACAACGGTTTTTACGAGAGGGTAGAGCTGCACCACTCATGGAATTCCGATCACCTCATTGGCCGACTCATCTTATTTGAACTTTCCCGCCACTCAGACCACCATTACAAAACCAACAAAAAATATCAAACCCTCATCAGCGCTGACGAAGCCCCACAAATGCCCACCGGTTACCCCGGAATGATGGTGTTGAGCTTGATTACCCCGTTGTGGTTTTATG
>JACCDG011485439.1_pt1 | contig 17453 bp, 17 predicted proteins | sample 7442471 | NCBI WGS metagenome assembly JACCDG01 (sample SAMN15323444, study PRJNA562643) | freshwater metagenome | isolation source: river surface water | place: USA:Blue River Watershed | collected 2017-08-17 | reverse complement strand
TCGACCTTATAGGCGTTTTCTTTTAAAGGTTCGGGATGGATCAGCCCATCGGCGATAAAACCCGTGATCATCAACAGCAAACCGGCGCATAAAATCGCCGCAAGAATTTTATTGTTTTCCATTAAATTGCCCTTGGTATTGACAGATCCCGTCTATAGCGCAAAAAACATTAAACATAAAGGGCTGGCTTGATATACGGCCCCGGCTTTATCAAAGCTTGTGCAAAAGATGTGACTTTACCCCCAGATTAAGCTAAATAAGGGCCGCTATGGCTCAAAAACCCAGTAAATCACTCATCATTATCCCCTCGCGCCTGGCCGCGACGCGCCTGCCGAATAAGCCGCTTTTGGACATTAACGGCAAGCCGATGATTCAGCATGTCTATGAAAGGGCGATGGCGGCGCATTTGGGCCCGGTTTATGTGGCAGCAGGCGATCAAGCCATTGTGGATCGCATCCATGGCATCGGCGGCAAGGCAGTTTTGACCGATCCCGGCCTGCCTTCGGGATCGGACCGCATCTGGGCGGCGCTGCAGGACATAGACCCGCATCAGGAATTCGATATGATCGTCAATCTGCAAGGCGATTTGCCGGATATAGACGCCGGAACGCTACGCGCGATTTTAGATATGATGCAAAATCAAGACGCCGATATCGGCACCGCCGCCGTCGCGATCCAAGACCCAAGCGAGGCACAAAAACCCAATATCGTCAAAATTGCGATGAGCTTTTATGCCGCAACCCAAGCCCAGGCGCATTATTTCAGCCGCTCGCCCATTCCCCATGGCGGGCCTTATTGGCATCATATAGGCATTTACGCCTATCGCCGCGCGGCTTTGCAGAAATTCATATCCGCCCCGCCGGGGGAATTGGAAAAACGCGAAAAGCTGGAACAGCTGCGCGCGCTGGAATTGAATCAGCAAATCCATGTCGCCGCGGTCGAACGCCTGCCAATTACAGTGGACACGCAAGAGGATATCGAGGCGGCAAGGCATTTGATGCGGTAATTGCACTGTTTTTTGGCCCCAATTCTTGGGCTGACATTATTTGGAATCCTGCTATATATAAAGATGGAAAGTCCGCCCGGACGCTTGTGTCGCTAACCCGGCCAGGGCCGAAAGGCAGCAGCCGTAACGAATTTCAGCGGGTCGCGGCGGGCTTTCCACTTTCGGTTAACGGTCGACAGTTGACTGTTAACAATTGGTCATAAAAAATTTCACCAGCAAGCAAGCTTATGAGCGAACCGTCAACCGTCAACCGTCAACCGTCAACCGAATATCGCGTCCTGGCGCGCAAATACCGCCCGTCCAATTTCGACGAGTTGGTGGGACAGGAAGTATTGGTGCAGACCTTGACCAATGCCTTTGCCACAAACCGCATCGCGCATGCGTTTTTGCTGACCGGCTTGCGCGGCATCGGCAAAACCACGACTGCGCGGATTATCGCAAAAGCGCTGAATTGCGAAAAAGGCCCCAGCATAACCCCGTGCAGCGTTTGCGAACATTGCAAGGCGATCGCCGAATCGCGCCATTTGGACGTTCTGGAAATGGACGCCGCCTCGCGCACCGGCGTCGACGACATCCGCGAAATTATCGACGGCGTGCGTTATAAACCCGCCTCCGCCCGGTTCAAAGTGTACATCATCGACGAAGTGCATATGCTGTCCAAAAACGCTTTCAATGCGCTTTTGAAAACGTTGGAAGAGCCCCCCGAATCGGTCAAATTCATTTTCGCGACGACCGAGGCGCACAAATTGCCTGTCACCGTGCTGTCGCGCTGCCAGCGTTTCGATTTGCGCCGCCTTGAAACCGAACAACTGGCGCAGCATCTGCAGAACATCGCCGCCAAAGAACAAACCAAGCTAAACCCCGATGCCGCGAAAATACTGGCGCAAGCGGCCGAAGGATCGGTGCGCGATGGGCTGTCGCTGCTCGATCAAGCCATCGCGCTTTTGGGCGCGGCTATCGAGGCGGATGCCTTGCGAGACATGCTGGGCCTTGCCGATAAAAGCGATATTTATAAAATTCTTGATCATGTGCTGGCGGGCAGAGCCGCCGAATCCTTGGCGCAATGGCAAGCCATGCATCAATCCGGCGCCGACGCCGCGCTGATGGTGCAGGATCTTTTATCCGCGACCCACGCGATCAGTAAAACCAAGATCGCGGATTTCGTCGATCCGACCGAATCGCCGCAAATCGAATCCATGCGCCGCGATATGGCGCAAAAACTCGGCATCGGCAATTTGTCGCGGCTGTGGCAAATGCTTTTAAAGGGCGCATCCGAGGTGCAGCAAGCGGGCAACCCCGCCATCGCCTTTGAAATGCTGTTGATCCGCATCGCCTATGCCGCCGATCTGCCCTTGCCGCAGCAGCTTTTGGAAAGCCTGCAGAACTCCCCGCCCCCGCAAGGCGGCCCGTCCGGCGGCGGCAGGATTATCGCCCAAGCATCTTCCATAGGCGGCGGCGGTTCCGCCGCCATAGCGGCTGCCACGTCCCCTGCAGCGCAAAACGAACCTTCGATGCATATCACCGCCTTTTCCGGCATCGTCGCCCTGTGCGAGGAAAAGCGCGAAATCGGATTGCATTACGATTTGTACAACAACGCGCATTTGGTGAAATTCGCCCCCGCAACGGCGGCGCAGCCGGGCCAGATAGAATTGCGGCTGACCGATAAAATCCGTGAAAGCAATTTTGCCGGAAAATTGTCGCAGAAACTCCAGGCTTGGACGGGCATGCGCTGGATGGTGTCCATTTCGCAGGGCGAAGCGCAAGACAGCCTGGCGGCGCAGGAAAAGCAGCGCGCCGAAAAGCTGCTGGCGGAAATGGAACAGCATCCGCAAGTGCGCAAGGCGCTGGATATATTCAAGGGCGCAAAAATCATTCATATCCGCCCGCCGGTGAAAGCCGCAAAGGCGGACACAGCAGATAGCGAAGTGTTTGACATAGAAGAATTATAAGGAGAAGCAGATGAACATCGCTCAAATGATGCGCCAGGCGCAGGAAATGCAATCGAAAATGGCGGATTTGCAGCAAAAGCTTGCCGGCGTCGAAACCACGGGTTCCGCCGGCGGCGGCCTTGTGCAAGTCACGCTGAACGGCAAGGCGGAATGCAAAGCCGTGAAAATCGACAAGGCCGCAATCGACCTGAATGACTTGTCCTTGGCCGAGGATATGATCGTCGCCGCTTATAACGACGCCAAGGCCAAGGTCGAAAGAAACCTGTCCGACGAAATGTCGAGAATCACCGGCGGAATCAATCTTCCGCCGGGGATGAAGCTGCCATTTTAACGGTTAACGGTGGGCAGTAAACCATAGACCGAAATTTTTTCTTTACCGTCTACCGGCTACCGTTTACTGTTTACGGCTATGCATTCCCCTTCTATCGAAAAACTTATCTCTCTTCTTGCCAAGCTTCCGGGCTTGGGGCCGCGTTCCGGGCGGCGTTCCGCGCTGCATTTGCTGAAACGGCGCGGCAGCCTGTTGCAGCCCTTGATCCAGGCGCTGCAAGAGGTGGATGCGCAAATACTAACCTGCAACACTTGTTTTAACATCGACACCCATGATCCCTGCACCTTGTGCCGCGACGACAGGCGCGATCAAAGCTTAATTTGCGTGGTCGAAGACGTCGCCGACCTTTGGGCGCTGGAGCGCGCCGCAAGCTTTAAGGGCGTGTATCACGTTCTGGGCGGCGTGCTGTCGGCGCTCGATGGCATTGGACCGGGCGATTTGTCGATCGACCCGCTGCTGCGGCGGGTCAAACAATCGAACGCACAGGAAATTATTCTGGCGACCAACGCCACGCTGGCTGGGCAAACCACAGCGCATTACATCACCGACCGGCTGCAGGATTACGGCGTCAAAATCACCCGGCTGGCTTATGGCCTTCCCATCGGCGGGGAGCTGGATTATCTGGACGAAGGCACGCTGACCACGGCGATGAATTCCAGAAGGGCGATGTAGGGAAAGAGTAGTGCGGCCCTACCTAAAAATAGCTAGTCTTTTTCGACCTTCAACGCGCCGTCATCATGTCCCGTCACTTTTATGCGGGCATGTTCGGGGCAATCGGGGCCGACCGCGATCCATGTAGTATCGCCGACCGAAACCCGGCCCTTGCCGCCAATAATCGCTTCGACCACATGTCCGGTCTTGCCGATCATTTGTTCCATCTTGTCGTTTAAATGCGGGCTTTCGGTTTTCAGCGGATTTTTTTTCAAATAGGCCTTCCACAAAAAAACAAAGCCCAGGACAAATGCGGCAAACCAGGCGAGCTGCGCGGTAAATCCGAGATGCGGCAATAATAATTTTAAAACGCCGACGGCGGCGGCGGCAAGCCCAAGCCACAGGAAATAAAAGCTGGGGCTTAGGATTTCAAGAATCATCAATAGGGCGGCAAGCGAAAACCAATGCCAGAAATAAGGTTCCATTACGATCCCCGAACTATGGCAGGCGGCGCATATCCCCCGCCGGCGATTGATTTTGGTTCGATTGCTGGCTCATCGAATCCTTGAAAATCTCGGCGATTCCGCCAAGCGCGCCCACAACACCGCTGGCGTCAAGCGGCATCATGATGATCTTGCTGTTGGGCGCGGAGGCGACCGCCTGCAAGGATTCGACATATTTCTGCGCGATGAAATAATTGACCGCATGCACCGAGCCGCGGTTGATCGCCTCAGACACCGACATGGTGGCGTGCGCTTCGGCGTCGGCTTCGCGCTCGCGCGCCTCGGCGTCGCGGAACGCGGCTTCCCTGCGGCCTTCCGCCGCCAGGATCGCGGCTTGTTTTTCGCCTTCGGCTTTTAAAATATCGGCTTGGCGCTGGCCTTCGGCCTCTAGGATGCTGGCTCTCTTGTCGCGTTCCGCCTTCATTTGCCGCGCCATGGCGTCGACAAGGTCGCGCGGCGGGGAAATATCCTTGATTTCAATACGGGTGATTTTAATGCCCCAGGGCGAGGTCGCTTCATCCACCACCCGCATCAATTGCGCGTTGATCCGGTCGCGCTGGGACAGCAGCTCGTCCAAATCCATCGAGCCCATCACGGTGCGGATATTGGTCATGACCAAATTCAAAATGGCATTGCCCAGGTCATTGACCTGATAGGCGGCGCTGGCCGCGTCGCGCACCTGGAAAAACACCACGCCGTCCACCTGGACCATGGCGTTGTCCTTGGTGATGACTTCTTGTTCGGGCACATCCAGAACGGTTTCCATCATGCTGATGCGCGCGCCGACGCGGTCGACAAAAGGCAGGATGAAATTCAAACCCGGCTGCAAGGTGCGCACAAAACGGCCGAACCGCTCCACCGTGAATTGGCGGCCTTGGGGAACCGGCTTGACGCTGGCGTAAACCAGCACCACGACCAAAGTTACGAACACAAGTACGAAAATAAGCGCTTCCATGTTTTATCCTAAGTTCTAGGTTTCAGCCCGCAAGGAAAAGGTGACGCCCAATATAATGAAAACGGCGTTAAAAGGAAAGTTCCGAATAAGGGGCGGTTAAAACCCTCTTATGCCTTTTTTACCCTGATTTCGTCCAAAACCGCGATTTCCGGCGGTGCGATTTGATCGGGCGCAAGGTCCATTCCGGTGATGACTGCCGCCTTGCGCTGCATCTTATCCAGTTTCCCTTGCAGCCCGCGCAGTGTTTTTTCTACATTGCGGTTGTAGCTATCGAGCCTTTCCGCATCTTCGGCCAATGCGCCGATATAATCTATCAAATGATGCATTTCGGTTTGGATTTGCCCCGCCTGTTCGCGCATTTTTATATCGCGCATCACCGCGCGCACGGTATTCAGCGTCGCCATCATGGTGGTGGGCGACACGATCCATACCCGCCTTTTATAGGAATATTCCAAAACATCGGGGAAATTGGTGTGCAATTCGGCAAACACCGATTCCGACGGCAAGAACAAAAGCGCCGAATCGGCGGTGATGCCGGGAATAATGTATTTGTCGGCGACCTCGTCGATGCGTTTTTGCATCGACTGCACAAAAGCCCGGCGCGGCGCTTTTTTATCTTCTTCGCGCTCGGCTTCGATCATCTGGCGATAGGCGTCGAGCGGGAATTTGGCGTCGACCGCCATCGGGCCCGGTGGGTTCGGCAATTTCAAAAGGCAATCCGGCTTGACGCTGTCATTCAGCCAGGCTTGGAATTCATAAGCATTCGGCGGCAAAACGCTTTGCACCAGATTTTCCAGCTGCACCTCGCCGAAAAACCCCCGGGATTTGCTGTTGGACAGGATTTGCTGCAAGCCCAAAACTTCTTGGCTTAGCCCGGCGATGGTCACCGACGCCTGATCGAAAACGGTCATGCGCTGTTTCAAATCGGTAAGCCGCTCTTCCAAATTTTTGCTGATCGTCCGTTCCTGACTTTGCAGCTGGCCGGACAGGATATTTTGCAAATTCGCTTGGGAATCCACCAAAAGGCTGATTTTTCCGCTTAATTCCGCGTGCAGATTGGGGGCCTGGGCCTGCTGGCTGCGCCGAAGCCATAGCCAGCCTAGGGTCAGTGCCAAAACATTCACGCCAATCAAGACAAAAACCCAGCTTTGTGCTATATCCATCGCGGTATCCTGTGTGTATTTTAAAGGCTTATTATATAGAAACATGAGCAAATTACCAATCGTCATTATGCCCGACCCTGTGCTGCGCGAGGCCGCCAAGCCGGTAACATCCATCGGCAAAGACATCGAACGCCTTTTCGACGACATGCTGGAAACCATGTACGCCGCGCCGGGCATCGGCCTCGCCGCGCCGCAGGTGGGCCAATCCTTGCGCCTTGTGACCATCGATCTGGGCGAAAAAGAAGAGGGCTATACCCATGGCGCCCTGCGCATGGTCAATCCGAAACTGGTTTGGCAATCCGAAGAACAAAGCGTTTATGAAGAAGGCTGCCTTTCAATCCCAGGCATTTATTACGAGGTCACAAGACCCGAAAAAATCAAGGTCGAGTTCATGGACATTAAGGGCAAGACGCAGATCATCGAGGCGGGCGGGCTTTTGGCGACCTGCGTGCAGCATGAAATCGACCATTTAAACGGCATCCTGTTCACCGATTATTTAAGCAAGTTGAAACAGGGAATGGTGTTACGCAAAATGAAAAAACTCAAAGAAGAACAAACGGCAGAGCAAGCATCCGCCCGCGCCCATAGCCAACAAAACTTATAAGAGGCCTACATGCATATGCTCCGTCAAGCCTTAGCCGCCCTCAATAAATGGGAAATATTCGCCGACCGTCCGGGATTGCCTCCAAGGCAATGGTGGCTGGCGCTGGGGCTGATGCAAGGCCTTTTGCTGCTGCTTTCCGACCTTGTCGCGGAAAATCATATACTGGTTTACGAGCTGCCGCAGGCTTTGCGTTTTTTGGATGGCATTTTTTACGACCCGCTGCGCCAATCAATTCAAGAACAGGCCTTGATGCTCTCTCTTTGGTTCCTGCCGCTTTTGTATTTTTGCGCACCCTATTATAACCGCATGCGGCTTTACGCCGTTTGGGGCGCTTATTACGCGTTTTATCTGGTTTGCTTTTCCTTCACCGATAGAAGCGTTGTCACAATTCCCCTGTATTTTATATTATATAGCTGGCTTGCGCTGCCTTTCCTGCCGCTGCTTTTCGGCCAGCGCGGATTCGTCTGGTTTGAAAGACTTTTACAAAACAGCGCCTATTTAGTTTTGACATGGGCCTTTGTCGGGATCGCTTATGTCTTGATATGGCTTTCTTATGAATTATTCCGCGCGGTGGGGCTTGACCCCGACTGGCTGTTCGATCCATTGCGCTGGTTTGTGGGTTCTGCGGCGGCGGTATTGTCGGCGCGGATTTTAATCGCCGACCGGGATCAATTTTTTGGAAAATGCCTTGCGCTTTTGCAGCTTTTCAGCAAGCTTTTGTTGCTGCCTGTAGGAATATTGTGCCTTGTGTTCCTTCCTTTCGCGCTGTTCGGCAATTTGCATGATATGGGCAAAGCCGATTACCCGGCGGTGGTGCTGCTCGGCATCATGGCGGTGGTCGCCCTTTTGACGAATCTGGCTCTGACCCAGGGCGGGCTTGCCGCCGTGGGTGAAAAAACAAAGGCTCTGTTCCGCTGGGCGATCATCGTGCAACCCGCTTTCGCCGCGCTTGCGGCCTATGCTTTGTTTCTGCGCATTCAGCAATATGGCTTTAGCGCGGAGCGCATATTCGCTACTTATGTTATGGCGCTTGCCGTTTTTATTGTTTGCGCCAATGCTTTTATTATTTGGCGCACGACGCTTGACCGGATATCAACCGACCGTGTCAACCGCATTGCCGCGATCCTGTTCAGCCTTGCGTTTTTAAGCGCGGTCAATCCTTGGACAAACCCCTATGCCTTAAGCGCCTTGCATCAAAAGCACCGCTTGCTGAACGGCGCGGATGTGCAAAAATTCGATTTTTATTACTTGCGCTACTCTCTTGGAAAATACGGCGAAAAAACCCTGCGCGAGCTTGCGGCATTGCAGGACGCACAGCATAAAAACGCCGCCGCGATCCGCGCCAATGCGATGATCACCCAGGGCAAGAATGTGCTGGATATCGAAAGCCTGCTTTTGGACAAAGAAAGAGTCGAATTTTTTTCCAAAAACCCGGATTTAAAGCTAAGCGCTTCGGATTTGGAAAGGGTCGGATGCCGCCACTTCCTGAACCACAATCAAAGCGGGTTTTGCTGGATTATCGCCGAAAATCTGGATGACGATGCGGAATATGAATTTTTGGTGCACCGTTCTTATGAGGCCTGTGACGACAAATATATCGTGATCAACCCAAGCTTTTCCTGGATCGACCAGGGCGCACATCACGAGCAATATTCTAAAACCAAAAACTACGAACTGCGCGACAGTCTGACCTATCGCGGGAAATGCACGGATTTGCGCGAAAAACTGCGGCAAAAATCCTGGCAAGCGGCCATGCCAAAGAAAACCTACAAGGACTTTTTATTGGATGATCGTAGATTCACACCCTATTAAAGACACAGAGTGATTATGCCGCGCCTTGCATTCATGGGAACGCCGGAATTCGCCGCAACGGCTTTGCGCGCTTTGTGCGAAAACGGCTTTACGCCGACCGCCGCCTATACCCAACCGCCGCGCCCGTCGGGACGCGGCCAGCAGTTGCAAAAATCGTCGGTTCAACTTTATGCGGAATCGCGTGGTATTCCGGTTTTTCACCCGGCCAGCTTGAAATCCAAGGAAGAACAAGAAAAATTCGCGGCGCTTGGGTTGGATATTGCCATCGTCGCCGCTTATGGCCTGCTTTTGCCAAAAGCCATTCTGGACGCGCCGCGTTTGGGATGCCTGAATATCCACGCCTCGCTTTTGCCGCGCTGGCGCGGCGCGGCCCCGATTCAGCGTGCGATATTGGCGGGCGATATCGAAACCGGCATTTGCCTGATGCAAATGGACGAGGGCCTTGATACCGGGCCTGTTTATGCCGAAGAGAAAACCCGAATCGACCGTAAAACCGCAGGGGAGTTGCACAATGTGCTGGCGGAACTGGGCGCAAAGATGCTGCTGAAAAATTTGCCGGGCATTTTATCGCAAAGCTTGCACGCAGCGCCGCAAAGCGAAGCGGGTGCGACCTATGCCGCAAAAATAAAAAAGGAAGAGGCGCAAATAGATTGGCACAAACCTGCCGTCGAAATAGAGCGCCAAATCCGCGCTTTTAATCCCTTTCCCGGCGCTTATTTTATGCATCAAGGCGAGCGCATCAAAATTCTTGCCGCCGATATATCTTCCGCATCGGGCAGACCGGGCGAAATACTGGATGACGGGCTTGCCATCGCTTGTGGACAGGCCGCGCTGGTCCCGCAAATATTGCAACGTGCAGGGAAAAACCCCGTTCCGCGCCAAGATTTTTTGCGCGGATTGAAAATCCCACCCAATACGGTGTTGGATTGACATGCCGCGCTATAAACTCACCATCGAATATGACGGAACCGGATTTGTCGGCTGGCAACGCCAGGATAACGGAATTTCGGTGCAACAATGCCTGGAAGAAGCGATATTCAAATATCGCGGCGAAAATCCCGCCGTCACCGCCTCGGGCCGCACCGATGCGGGCGTGCATGCGCTGGGCCAGGTGGTGCATTTCGACCTTGCGCGGGGTGACGATACCGATACCATCCGCGACGCCATAAATTTTCATCTTCGCCCCCATGAAATTTCCGTGCTGCAGGCAGAGGAAGCGGATGAGCATTTTCATGCGCGATTTTCTGCCGTCGAGCGGCAATATATCTATAGAATCGGAACCCGCAGAGCGCCTTATATGATCCAAGCGCACAGGCTATGGCATGTGCCGGTTCCGCTTGATGTAGGTTCTATGAACGAGGCGGCGCAACATTTGGTTGGGACTTACGATTTCACCACATTCCGCGACAGCGCCTGCCAGGCAAAATCGCCCATAAAAACGGTTTCGGAAATCGGGCTTACGCGCGAGGAGGATATTATTTCCTTATTCATCCGCGCGCCGTCATTTTTGCATCACATGGTGCGCAATATCACAGGATCGCTGATGTATGTCGGATCGGGCAAATGGAGCGTCGAGGATTTTATCAGCGCCCGCAACGCACAAGACCGGACCAAGGGCGGCCCGACCGCGCCGCCGGATGGGCTGTATTTCCTAAAGGCTGTGTACTGATATTGGCAGGCGGTCTTAAAACGTCATGCAACTGCGCCTTATCCAAAAGCCTTAAAAGCCCGTTTAAAGAATCTTCGATGCATGATTTGATCTGGATAAGATTTCCACTCATGGCTGTCTTAACGGCATAATCCGTCATCGCTTGGCACAAAGCGGCCCAGGCCAAAGCTTTGTCAGGATCAAGCGTGCCTTGGTGATCGCGGAATTCGGCGGTGCGATATTCGCCGCAGCAGAATTTAACCTGCGGGTTTTTCCCGGCAACCGAAAAAAATCTTTGGAATTCCACTATGGTCAAAGAATATACTATTTTTTCGATGGTATCCGGCGCGGGATCAAAAAATCCCTGATCCCGAAAATATGCCCTAAGCGGCCTTGCATAAACATTGCTATGATCCCGCCGACCAACAAGGCTGTTTATCGCCTGCGGAAAAGCCAGGAAAAGCAAAACAATATTTTTCATGGCGCGCAGCCGCAGCGCGGCATTTTGCCATATCTCGCGCAAATCGACATGAACATGCAATGCGCAGCTTTCGTTCACGCGCGCGCCGGCGTTTTTCAACGCCTCCATTGCCGGGGCAAGCGTTGCAAAATCCTTGGCCGTGCTTAGTATCGGCGTTGCGACCTCGAACGTCGCGTCATCCGCCATGCCGGGATCCGGCCGCAAGGATTTATCGGACATAATTTGCCAATATTCAAACCGGCTGGCCCCGAATGAGGGGGATTGCGCGAATCCGGTACGCTGCAAGACCGGCAATCCCAATCGTTGCAACACGGATTGCGCCCGGAAGGGGTTGATGCCGACAGCTTCTATTTCGATGCCGAGCGGCCTTTTTGAAAAAATCCCGTGATCATCAGAATGGGGGCGTATTTGCGGGTTTGACCCGCCGCCCAAAAACTCCGTGCCGGAAATTTCCGGCGCAGTTTGCATGGTGACACTATATACCCGCCCGTCTTGCCGCTTGTTTCCTTATGCGGCCAGTATAGCGGTATCCTTATAGGAATCAAATATTTTAGGCGAAATATTGTTTCAAGAATTGGTGGTATATCTTGACCAATTTCTCGATATCCGCAACTGCCGCATGTTCGTCGGTTTTATGAATGGTGGCGTTGATAAGGCCGAATTCCAAAACCGGGCAATAATCTTTGATAAAGCGCGCATCGGACGTGCCGCCTGTGGTGCTGAATTCCGGGGCGATTCCAGTTACGGACTCTATCGCCCGGCGCATGGTTTGCGTCAGCGCGCCTTCTTCGGTCTTAAAAGAAGGCGCGTTGGAAGAACAACGCAATTCATAATCCCGCCCCAATTCCTTTTCCGCAAAATCTTTCAGCCATTGGGTCAAACTTGCGATACTATGCGCCGGGGTAAAGCGGATATTGAACCGCGCCTGCGCCTTGGCGGGAATCACATTGCCTGCGGGATTGCCGACGTCCAAGGTGGTCACTTGTAAGGTCGCAGGCTCGAACCCCGAATATCCAGGATCGAATTTCGCTTTGATCAGCTTGTCCAAAAATTCGACGCAGCGGTGCAGCGCATTGTCGGCCAAATGCGGATAGGCGGTATGACCTTGCTTTCCTATCACCGTCAAATGGGCGCTAAGCGATCCCCTTCTGCCAACTTTTACCGTATCGCCGATATGATGCAGCGAGGTAGGCTCGCCGACGATGGCGGCGTCCCATTTTTCCCCGTTGCCTGCAAGTTTTTTTAAAACCTTGACTGTGCCGTTGACCGCGTCGGCTTCTTCGTCGCCGGTAATAAGGAAACTGATGGATCCCTTAAAATCCCTACCGCTTTCGTTCAAAAATTTTGCCGAGGCGGCGGCAAAAGCGGCAATGCCGCTTTTCATATCGGCCGCACCGCGCCCGTATAAAATTCCGTCCCTAATAACGCCGCCGAATGGATCGACCGTCCACTGCGCGATATCGCCGGGTGGAACGACATCGGTGTGGCCCGCGAACATCAAATGCTTGCCGCCACTGCCGATTCTGGCATAGAGATTGTCTATGTCCGCGTGCCCGCCTTCGTTGAATTGCAACCGCTCGGCGGAAAAACCCAAGGACTGTAAATACTGCTGTATGACATCAAGCGCGCCTTCGTCGCGCGGCGTCACCGAAGGGCAGCGGATCAATTTCTGGGCTAGGCCTATCGCATCCATATCATCCCGCGCATGTTGTCTCTTTTTTGACTTGCCGCAGCCAACCAACCATATCTTCGGTTTCATAGTCAATATGTTCTTTGTAATCCGGGATCATATCCTCGTCCGGCTGGTTGATGCAATCCGGATGCTTGACCCAAAGCGTCGCCATACCAAGCTGTGAAGCGGGAACAAGGTTGCGCGCCACATCGTCGATAAAAATAGACGTCTTTGGGTCGATGGCGTGCCTTGCGACCATTTTGCGGTAATTTTCGGCGCCGGGCTTGGATATGAATTCGGCGTCCTCGAGATCGAAAACGCCGGAAAAAAATCTCTCGACGCCAAGCAGCGACAATATTTTTTGCGCATGCTTGCGCGGCGAGTTGGTATGCACCCATTTGCGGCCGGGCAGATTCGATAAAACTTCTTGCAGGGCAAGATCCCGCTTTAAAACCGTATAGTCGATGTCGAATATAAAATCCCAGTAATGATGCGGATCTGCGCCATGCAATTTTACCAGGCCGGACAGGGTTGTTCCGTGACTAAGATAATAATCCTTTTGGATCTTGCGCGCCGACTCAAAGTCAATGCCGAGAAAACGCATAATATAATCGGGCATCCGCTTGTCCGCTTGGCACTGAATACCGGCGCTTAGGGGATAAAGCGTATTGTCGAGATCAAAAACCCATTCTTTGATGCTGTGCAGAGGCTTCATTTAAGCCTTCATCAGCGTGCCTGCGCCATGCTCGGTGAAAACCTCGAGCAGCACCGCATGCGGCAAGCGCCCGTCGATGATCACTGCGGCTTCGACGCCGCCTTGCAGGGCTGCAAAGCAGGTTTCAATTTTCGGAATCATGCCGCCCTTGATATCGCCCCTATCCATCATCGCCTTGGCGCCAGCGATATCAAGCTCGGTCACAAGCTTGCCGTCTTTGTCCAAGACGCCGGGAACATCCGTCAAAAGCAGCATCCGCACCGCCTTTAGCGCCGCGGCCAAGGCCCCCGCGACCGTATCCGCGTTGATGTTATAGGTGTGCCCGTCGGCCCCCAAAGCCACCGGTGCGATCACAGGGATCATGCCGCTTTGCATAAAGGCGCTTAGCGCCACGGTATTGACCGATACAGGGTCGCCGACAAAGCCATAATCGATTTCAATATCCTGCCCTTTGTCATTCTTTTTCTTTTTGCGCAGCTTTTCGGCGCGCAACAAATTCGCGTCTTTGCCGCACAGCCCGATCGCTTGGCCGCCGGCAAGGTTGATGGCGGAAACGATATCCTTGTTTATGGTCCCGGCCAATACCATTTCCACGACTTCGGCGGTTTTGGCGTCGGTCACGCGCAGACCGTCGATGAATTCGCTTTGCAACTGCAGGCGTTTCAGCATCGCGTCGATCTGCGGCCCGCCGCCATGTACCACGATCGGATGGATTCCGACCTGTTTCAACAGCACGACGTCCTGGGCAAAAAGCTGCGCCAATTTCGGATCGACCATGGCGTTGCCGCCATATTTTATGACAAAAGGCTTTCCGGCGTAGCGCTGCGCATAAGGCAGCGCCGAAGAAATAATGCTGGCGGCGCGCAAATAGCGCATCCGGTCTTGGCGTTGCATTTGCGGTTGGGGAAGGGTTTTGATTTTTACCATGCGCCCGTTTTAGGGCAAAAACGGCTTTATAGCAATGCCGCGATGGTGGCTTTCAGCCCGTCAAGGCCTTCCTTGGTTTTAGCGCTGGCCCATATCCAATCCTGCCATAACCCCGGATAAATCGGCTGCAAATCACGGACCATTTGGTCGATTGCCGGGCGGGCGGTCGGCTTGACTTGATCCGCCTTGGTCAAAATAATCTGAAAAGAAACCCCGGAATCGTTCAACCATTTCAGCATGTCGGCGTCATTGTCTTTCGGGCCGTGGCGGCCGTCGATCAAAACGAATACTCGGCGCAGCTGACGTCGCTGGGAAAGGTATAGCGGCAAAAACTCGTTCCATAATTTGCGCGCCTCGGGCGGGACTTTGGCAAAGCCATAGCCGGGCAAATCACACAGCATCAGGCGGTCGCCGAGATTGAATAAATTCAACTCCTGCGTCCGGCCCGGCGTTTTCGAGGTGCGCGCCAAATCTTTCCTGCCGCACAGGGCGTTCAAAAGGCTGGATTTTCCGACATTCGACCGGCCGGCAAAGGCGACTTCAGAAAACCTTGTGTTGGGCAAATGCGCCATGTCGCTTGCGCCGCGCACGAAAATGCAAGGCCGCGCGAAAAGCTCGCGCCCCTGCTTCATCGAACCGGGCGCAAGATTATTTTTTTGTTCCAACGAAGACCGTCTTTTCCCCGCGCTTGTCGCGCTTGAGGTGATATTGCTGCAAAATCCCCAAAAGATTGCTCCAGCTCCAGTAAATCACAAGGCCTGCCGGGAAAGCCGCCAGCAAGAAGGTGAACAGGAACGGAAACAGGCCGAAAACGACTTTCTGTGCGCTATCCATAGGCGCGGGATTCAATTTTTGCTGCAACCACATGGTGAATCCCATGATTACTGGCCAAGCGCCGACATAAAGCGGAATAAACAGGAAATGGCCGGGCGGCGTCCAATCGAGCAGGCCGAAGAGGTTAAATATTGTCGTCGGATCCGGCGCCGATAGATCCTTGATCCAGCCGTAAAAAGGCTGGTGGCGCATTTCGATGGTGACGAACAACACTTTGTAAAGCGCGAAGAACACCGGGATTTGGATCAAGATCGGCAGACAGCCGCTTAACGGGTTGACCTGGTTGCGCTGATAAAACGCCGCCATTTCTTTTTGCATGCGCAGCATGTCGTCCTTGTATTGCTCTCGCAAGGCCATCATTTCCGGCTGCAACTCCTTAAGCCGGTTCATCGCGCGGTAAGATTTGTTTGCCAGCGGGTACATGCACAATTTCACCAGAACGGTCAAAACAAGAATCGCAAGCCCGAAACTGCCCAGCGCCAGATACAGCGCATGCAAGATCAGGAACAAAGGCTTGGTCAGGAAATAAAACCAGCCGAAATCGACCGCCAAATCGAAATTCGCGATTTGCAGATTTTCCTCGTAACGGTCCAAAAGCTTGACTTCTTTTGCGCCAGCAAAAAACCGGGCCCCGGCCACGGCGGTGGCGCCGGGCGCTATGTCTTGCGTCTTGCCAGTGAAATCCGCCTGATAGCGGTCGACGCCGTCCGACTGGGTATAAGCGAAACGCGCCTTGATCTCATCACTTTGATCCGGGACCAGCGCCGCCAGCCAATATTTGTCGGTGATGCCAAGCCAGCCGCCGTTTGACGTTGCCGTAACGCTTTTTTCTTCTTGCAGATTGGCATAGGTGGTTTCGTGCAACGTACCGTCGAACACGCCAAGCAAGCCTTCATGCAGCACAAAAAATCCCAATGTCGGCGGCGTTTGATAGCGCGCGATCAGGGAATAAGGGGTAAGGCTGACGGCTTGCGCGCTGTTATTGACCACACGCTGTTCGACGCGCAGCATGTAATCCGCATCGATGGATATGATTTTTTCAAACAGCAAGCCTTGGCCGTTATCCCATTGCAAGATGACCGGCGCGTCCACCGTCAATTTCTTATGCGGGCTTTGCCATATGCTGTCCGGACCAGGAACCGATATGCCTTTGTCGCCCACCCAGCCGAAATCGGCGTAATAGGCCTGAGCCGCATTTTCCGGCATTAAAAGGCGGATATGCGCACTTTGCGGATCGATAGTTTCGCGGTAATCGGTTAAAATTATATCGTCGATGCGGCCGCCCCTAAGCGCGATCGAACCTTTAACCCTATCATTTTCAAAAGGCAGCCGCGCGCTTTTGCGTAACGCTTGGTCAAGGGCGAGAATTTCCCGTTTCGGCGGCTTTTGCTTTTCCGCCTCGGCCTTTTGCGCCTGCTCACGTACGGATGCCGCGTAATGGCGCTGCTGTTCAACCAATTGCGGCCGGTAAAACATTTCAAAGCCGCCCAGGATCAAGGCGGACAGCACGACCGCAAGCAGCAGGTTTCTATTGTCGGAAGATGTTCTTTTTTTATGATGCATGGTTTTGTGATAGCAAGGATAGAAGTTAAAAGACAGCGTGTTTTAGTTTTTTTCCGGAACGGGATCGAAACCCTTCCCGCCCCAAGGATGACAGCGCAGCAAGCGCCGCGCCGTTAGAACGCAGCCCCGGATCAAGCCATGGTCGCAAAGCGCCTTTGCGGCATAATGCGAACAGCTTGGCTGAAACCTGCAGCAATAGCCGCACCAGGGCGACAGCAACAGCTGATATAGCCGGATTGCGGCCAGCGGCAAGGCGATGGCGGCTTTTCCCAAAGCGCGTCTAAGATAGGGTTTCATTTTTTCCGTCGTCATGCAGCAGCTTTAAACGCCGCAAAGCCGCTTGCATATCTTGCCGCAGCTTTGTGAAATCCAAGCCGTTGGTTTGCGGGGTGGCTACCAGAACATAATCGCAATCCGGCTTTGCCTTAGAAAATACTTCGCCGCGTGCTAGGGCACGCAAGCGCCTTTTGGCGCGGTTGCGGTCTACCGCTTTGCCTACCTTGGCATAGGAGGCAACCACCGATAGCCGGGGCGCAAGCGCGCCCTTTTTTGCAAAAATTCCAAAACCCGGGGTAAAAAGCTTTTGCCCGGCATAAACCGCCTTAAATTCTTTGGGCGATGACAGGCTGGGCCAGTTTT
>JACCDG010999423.1_pt1 | contig 17459 bp, 15 predicted proteins | sample 7442471 | NCBI WGS metagenome assembly JACCDG01 (sample SAMN15323444, study PRJNA562643) | freshwater metagenome | isolation source: river surface water | place: USA:Blue River Watershed | collected 2017-08-17 | reverse complement strand
GGGCATCTAGCTCTGGGTTTGACCAAGCACACTTTAGGAACACATATCTCAAAGACTATATGAGTGTTCTTGAAGATTCTGGACATTCATTATATTCACTTCAACTTCCAAATGAAACTCCAGAAGTAAATGATTATTCATCAGTTATTCAGTTTGATGATAGAAAAGACTTTACAGATACGGTTTCTATCGTAAATAATATGGATTTGGTGATTACTTCTTGCACTTCTATTGCCCATATTGCTGGAGCACTTGGAAAAGAAGTTTGTGTTTTTGTTCCTATTTTAGATTATTATATCTGGGAACATTCAGAAAAGAATACTTATTGGTATGGTCCAAATGTTCATCTTTTTAGACAAACAAAACCAAGAGTCTGGGATGAACAGATACAAGAGTTCAAAGACTTCATGAAAGAAAGAGGTTTGTTGTGATATTTCATACTTTTTATTCAACAAAAATACCAGATAGAATAGTACAACAACATAAAAGTTGTTGTGATAAAATAGGAATAACTGTTGAATATCATTCTGTTGAGCACAAAGATTTTTTAAGAGTATATCAACAGCACGGTGAAATGATGAACTGGTTGTTGAATAATAATGATGATATTGTTTGTTTTTTAGATTTAGACTGCCTACCTCATAACTTTGAACTTATTGAAGAAATTTATGAGTGGGTGAAGGATAATCAATCTTTTTGTGGAAATGCTCAAAATGTTTCTCATACGCATATGAGAAACCACATCTATGCTGCTCCTTCTTTATTGATTGTAAGTAAAAGTTCTTGGAAAGAACTTGGAGAACCTTCTATGACTTCTGTATTTGAAAATGGTCTTACAAGAATAGATACTTCCCAACTACTTACATTAAGAGCAGACCAAGTTGGATTTCCATATCGTTTAATGTATCCTATTGGTTACGACCAGACTCCAGAATATAACCTTTCTGGATATGGCAAATATGGAATAGGAACTTCATATCCTACAAGTTGGCATCATTTTTCTTTCTCAGAACATCTTGACAATCTTGAACTTTGGGAAACGAGAGTAAATAATATACTCAACAACGAAAAAATTCTACCAAAATATTCATCAATTCATTATGGACTATAAATTTCTTTTTATTATAACTTCAGCATTACTACCATTTAAAAACGGTAGTTTTCATAACTTATCAGAAGATAGGTTCAATCAAACCATCAATACGATCAATTCAATTAGAGAAAAAGTTCCAAACTCTACAATTTTATTAGTGGAGTCATCAGAGTTTAAACTGGAGGAAAAATATAGAAAAATTTTAATCAAGAATAGTGATATATTTTTAGAATGTTATGATGATCCATCATTAAAATTGACATATGAAAATCTTCATTTAAATCCAAGTCAATTTAATTTTGGGAAGTCAATTCTAGAAAGTATTGGAATGAGAAATGCATTTGAAAAAATTATTGCTGATAAGATATTTTTATATCATCACAGAATTTTCAAATTAACTGGAAGATATCATTTAAACGACGATTTTGATATCAAGGACTATTGTTCAAGATGTCTTATGAATTATTATGTGTTTAATGTATGTAATTTCGAAGACAATAAACTCGAATACTTTAAAGACTTAATGGGAATAGATGGACAACTTACGACTGGTTTATGGAGTTTTTGTTCTACTTTAATTTACGACATTTATGAAACATATCAAAAATCAATTCAATATATGGATTGGGTATTGAGCACTGGTAATTCTATTGATATTGAAAGATGTTTATATAAGTTTATTGATGAAAAAAATATTGTAAATATGAAAGTTCTTGGCGTAACTCAAATACACGGACCCACTGGAGAGATACACAACCTATGAGAGAGTGTGGTGAGTGTAAGGAATGTTGCATTCTTCCTTATGGAGAAGTATATGGTCATCCATTTGGGAATGGAACTCCCTGTAAATTTTTAGGTGAATGTGGATGCAAAATTTATAAAGTTCGTCCAGAGTTCTGTAGAAAATATTATTGTGCTTGGACACAAGAGTTATTGCCAGAAGAAATGCGACCAGATAAATGTAAGGTTCTTGTGAGTGTGGAAAATGGAGAGAATGGTCAGTTTCTGAGGGTTATAAGTACAGATGATAGAAAAATAAATAGTGATATATTAGATTACATCAAAATGTGGGGAGAAAGAATGAATACCCCTGTGATTTATAGAGAAAATAATTCTTGGAGACTCCTATAAATGGCATCATTCTATAATTTTACAGAAGGTGGAACAGTTCATTCTTTTGATGATACTTTTATACCCAAGTATCCAACTCTTGGTGGGCAAATTTTTTCTACGGGCGAAAATAGTTTTGGTGAAGGTCTAATTGGCGATAATAATAGTTCTACATTTGCTAGATCTACACCAAAACAAGAAATTACATTTTCGACTAATTGGAGACAAGTTTCAGCGGGATATTATACCACAAGTGCAATCAAAAATGACGGAACTCTTTGGGGATGGGGATGGAATAAAGATGGCGTAGTAGGAGATAACTCAACAACAAGTAGATCAACGCCAAGACAAGAAGCAACTTCAAGCACTAATTGGAAACAAGTATCTGCACACCAATCAGTTCTTGCAATCAAAAACGATGGAAGTTTATGGTCTTGGGGAGATAATACTCTTGGAGTACTTGCTGATGGTACAACTACTCGAAGATTGACACCAAGACAAATAAGTTTTTCTACTTTTGATTCCGTCTATGGAGATGGTAGAAGTGGGTGGAAATTTGTTGATGTTGGGAGACTCAATGGTGCTAATAGTAGTCAAAATATGATTGCAATAAGAAATAATGGGACTTTATGGTCTTGGGGATTAAATTCATATGGCCAAGTTGGTGATGGAACGACAGGTGCAACAACTGCTACAAATACAAGATCGACTCCAAGACAAATAAGTGTTGGGGCAAATCGTATTACTGGATGGAAGCTTGCTTCATGTGGATTCCACCATAAATCAGCACTACACGAAGATGGAACAATATGGAGTTGGGGAAGAAATCATACCAATCAACTTGGAAACAATACTTCGGTTGATAGTCTTACACCAGTTCAAGAATTTAGTTCAAGTACTAACTGGAAGTCTGTTTTGTGTGGTAGATATCATACTATGGCAATCAAAGAAGATGGAACTCTTTGGGTTTGGGGATACAATCAATTTGGCCAACTTGGAGTTAATGATACTACAAATAGACCAACTCCAGTGCCAATATGGAATGGTCTTCCAGAATGGAAATATGTCGCTCCTGGGTGCTATTCTAGTGCCGCGATTAAAACTAATGGCGAATTGTGGACTTGGGGATCTAATAATAATCCAGCAAATAGTGGAAATAGTGGAGATGGTGAACTAGGAACTAATGACTCTGCCCAAAGAAATACCCCAGTACCGATTGTTTTTGCTGGAGACAACAAATGGAAAGATGTTGATGTAGGGATGGGACATTTAACTGCAATTAAATTTACTGAATAAAAAAATACTTTATGTTATGAAAACATTATTTTTTCTCTCTGGTTTGTCCAGGTCTGGTTCTACACTTTTGGGTTCTCTTTTAGGTCAACATCCAGAAATACACACGACACCAACATCACCACTTGCAGATTTACTTTGTTCATTAGACGAAGCATTTAATAAATGTGATGTACAATACACATATGATACATCGCAGGCAAGATATAACACATACAATTCTATTCTATCTAATTTTTATAATCATATTCCCAAAAAATATATCCTAGATAAACATCGTGGGTGGCCAAAAAATGTTCCATCAATAGAAAAATTTTTAGATAATGAAGTAAAAATCATTGCAACATATAGACCGATTCCAGAAATTCTTACATCTTTTATAACTTTAATTGATAAAGATGGAAATAACTTTATTGATGAACATTTGAGAAATGATAACCTTCCTATTACTACAGACAATCGCTTAGAGTATCTTTGGAGATTTTATACTTCAGATGTATATGAGAGTTTAATTTGTGGGTTGCGTCATCATAGAGAAAAAATACATTTAGTAGAGTATAACAATTTAATTAAAGACCCAGAAAAAGAACTCAATTCAATATATGAGTTTTTGAATGTAGAATCTCATAAACATGACTTTTCAAATATATTAAATACTTGTGCAGAAGAAAAGGATAATGAGTGGGGAATTAAAGACTTACATAAGATTCGTCCAAAGTTAGAAAGAAAATCAAAATCACCAGAAGAAGTTATTGGTGAAGAAAATGTAAAACTTTATAGTGTATTCAACATTTATGAAAATTGAAGTATTTTTAAGGCATTGTTATTATTCAAAAATTCAGGAACAACCATCAAGAGAAAGGCCAGACTGGTGGAATAAAGAAAAAGTATTTGAAAACTTTAAGAGAACTTATAATCCACAAACCACAAACTATACAATTATATACGATGAACACTATGGAAAAATAGAAGACACTTTCCTCAAAGAAGAAAAAAATGTTCATATTATAAATGAGGGTGGGGAAGCAAAGAGTTTCTTAAGAACTTTAGAGTATATCGAGAGTCAAAAATTAGATGAAGATACTATCGTCTACTTTCTTGAAGATGATTATATTCATCGTCCGAATTGGGATAAAATTTTAGCAGAAGCATTTGAACTTCCTATTCACTATGCGACTCTTTATGACCATAAAGACAAGTATATGCACTGGTATGATGATTTTAGAACAAAAATAATTCATACAGATTCATCTCACTGGATGCCAGTTCCATCTACTACAAATACATTTGCTGTTAAATTTGGTACTCTTTTGGAAGACATACATATACACAGAAGTCATTCATCTTATTGTGAGCCTTCTAATGACCATCAGAAGTTTTTAGAACTTTCACAAAGAGGTAGAAGATTAATATCATCACTTCCTGGTTATTCTACACACTGCCACAAATACTTATTGTCTCCTTGTATTGATTGGGAAAAGCACTTATGAATTGGACTGATGTTCCTGGGTTTTTTGATTCAGATTTAGTTTATAAACTGGCAGTTAAATCTGCCACAGAAAACTCTGTTTTTGTTGAGATTGGAACTTGGAGAGGAAAATCAACTTCTTGTATGGGACAGTTGATTAAATCTTCTGGAAAAAATATTAAATTTTATGCTATTGATACTTTTGATGGTAGTGATGAAAATTGGCATCAAGAATGGATACAATATTTTAAGGATACTAATACAAGTCTTTTTGATGAGTATGAAAAAAATCTAAAGTTGTGCGATGTTTATGATGTAGTTCATACTATTAAATCAAAAAGTATAGAAGCATCATCTATGTTTGAGGATGAAAGTATTGATTTTATTTTTATAGATGGTGCTCACGATTATAAGAGTGTATTGGATGATATTACTTCCTGGTATCCAAAAATTAAACCTGGTGGATTAATTTGCGGAGATGATTATGCCCCCTGTTGGCAAGAAGTTAGAAATGCTGTAGATGAATATTTTAAAAGTAAACAGCTATTCTTTTTAAATGGAAACTTAAATCATCCATATTCTCAAGGAGTATGGCACTGGTGTCATAAAAAAATAAATGCCCAAAAAGAAACTGATATGAAAGTCACACTTTACGCTATTTCAAAGAATGAAGAGAAGAATATTGAGAAGTTTATCAATAACTCCAAAAAGTTTTATCACACGGTTGTAGTTGATACTGGAAGTACAGATAATACAGTTCAGTTACTTCGTGATGCTGGTATTGAAGTTCATGAACATCCACAAACAAGAGAAGAGTTTGACTTCTCAGTAGCAAGAAATCAGGCACTTTCTTATGTCAAAACTGACTGGGCATTTTCTCTTGATTTTAATGAAGATGTTGAAGATTTTTCACCAGAAGGTGTTGATGTAATTGCTGGAGATTTAACAACATTTAAACACCAAAGATATAATGATAATGGTAATGATGACATAGAACAGTCACAAGAAATTTACCTTAGATTCCATCGCACTAAAAATTATAGATGGGAAAATTCTGTCCATGAAATGCCAAATTTTGTTCCCACTGATGAGTATCCTCAAGAAGTTTCAATTGATACAAATATCAAAATTACTAAAAAAATAAATCGTTCAATAGATAAAGAGTTGTTCTATCTTTCAATCTGCGAAAGAGAATACCAAAAAGATAAGACAAATTCTTATTATATTTGGTTTATGTTTAGGCATTATTGTGAAGTTAAAAATTTAGAAAAAGCATTAGAGTATGGCCAAGAATATCTAGAAAATTCTAAAGCATATTTCAACTCATTTAGAATTGAAGTGTTTATTATTTGTAGCCAAATATTATTACAGTTAGGCCAAATCAATAAATCCGCAAATTATGCTTTCCATGCAGTAAGTGAGGCTATGACTCTTGGAAATCCATACCTTGGAGATGCTTTTTCTAATCTTGCAGGCGTCTCAAATGTTTTAAATAACCCAAACATTACCATTTTTGCAACAGGATTTTCTCAAGATACATTGAGACTCGAAGAGAGACAGCAAGCAATTGACAATCTATTTTTAACTAACTTGGATGATATTCCAGCAACTGCCTGGTACGGACACAAACCATTTGCCCAATGGTTGGTCGCATATTTAAAACCAGAAGTAACAGTTGACCTTGGAACTGATTGGGGATTTTCCGCGTTTTCTTTTGCTATCCCAAGAATAGGTCATGTCTATAGTGTGGATAATTTTACTGGAGATAGTTTTATTGGACAGCAAGATACTGAAGCAAAATACAACTATGTGATGGCAAAAAGAGAAAAACTTTTCCTTACGAAAAATACTACCATCATTAAAGGAGACTTTAGTGAAGTGGCAAAAAATTGGAATCAAAAAATTGATATCCTTCATATAGATGGAGATCATTTATATGAATCAGTTAAGAATGATTATGAAACTTGGAGTAAGTTTGTTAAAGATGATGGAGTGATTTTGTTCCACGATACCTGCGTTGAAGACTTTAATGGGAATGTTACTTATGGAGTCAAAAAGTTCTTTGAAGAAATTGATCTCCCCAAATGTAATTTTACTCACACATTTGGGCTAGGAGTAGTATCCAAAAATAAAAATATTATTGAGCATATCAGAAAAACATTTAATTTGGAATGAAGATAGCAATTGAACAAAATGCTTGGGAGAAGGATTTCATTCTAAATGATATTCTCCCAAAAGGTGAGGTCATAGAAGTTCCATCTTACTTAATAGAAAATTTAGAAGATCAGTATGATGTTTTTATTTTTTCATCAAGAACTCATGATTTCTACAATATTAAAAAAGTCATAAAAAGAATAAATCCCAAAATAATAATACTATTGTCCGATGAGTTCTACCAAGAAAATAAGTGGGATTATAATATGTTGGGTAATTATTGTAATTTATTTCTGAGAAATTATCATCATCCATATTATAACTATAGTTCAAACACACTTGTTTTTCCACTTGGGCATACAAACGAATGTAAAAAATTCATATCTCCTAAAAAATATAACTGGAGTTTTATTGGAGAGATTAAAAGTGATAGAGCAGAAATGCTCGAACAGTTCTCAAAAATACCAAAATGTTTTATTCATAATAATATGAATAAAGAAGAAATGTGTGAGATATATTCTCAGTCTATTTTTGTTCCTTGTGGCCGTGGAAATTCATCTTTGGATTGTTTTCGCCTTTATGAAGCATCTATGAATGGAGCAATACCAGTTGTTGTTGGATCAAAAAAAGAAATAGAATGTACCTTTAAGTATGAAGAAAACCCACCTTGGATATTTGCAGAAACTTGGGGGGCAGCAGTAGATAAATGTAAGTTTCTTTTAAAAACTGGAGTAGATAATCAAGATGTATTAAGATGGTGGGAAAATAGAATTGAAAATATAAGAACTAAAGTATTAGAGGTATTATGAAAATCACTATACCAATATCAGTTGGAGAATTAATTGATAAGATTACAATTCTTGAAATTAAATCTATGTTCACTGATAATGAATATATTTTAAAGGAATTGGAAGAACTGAATCTAATTAAAAGTACTTTAACTCAATACACTTTAGAGTATGAAGTTGAACTTAAAAAGGTAAATGAAAAACTTTGGAGAATAGAAGATAAACTCAGAGAAAAGGAAAAACTAAAGGAGTTTGATAAGGAGTTTATTGAGTTAGCGAGAAGTGTTTATATTACTAATGATAGAAGAGCAGAGATCAAAAGAAAAATAAATGAAGAAACAAAATCACCTTACAAAGAAATAAAAATATATTCATATGAATAAAAATCTCATATAAAAGATTGTTTATCTGTTTTGCATAAATACTTAAAACACATCAAAACCGATGGCAGTTGCTGAGATTTCTAATATAGTCATTGAAAAGGGGACTGATTTTGAGGCTATTTTTAATCTTTTTGACCCAGATCAATCAGCATCAGTTCTATCTGGACTTACGACTACTTATGCCAGTATTCGTAAGTATCCAGAAGATCCAAGTGTACAAGAGTTTTCAAAGACAATTACTTCGGGGACAGGGACAATTAAACTTGTCCTGAATTCAACTCAAACTGCTGCACTACAAGCAGGAAGAAACTATTTTGATGTCATTTTAACATTAGACGGGAAAAAAATAAAAGTTATAAAAGGCACAGCAATAGTATATGAGAGTGTGTCATTATGAATTATAAAGTTACTTACGCCTCTCCATATAATTTTTCAGTTAGAACACAAAAAAAAGAATACTACAAGGCATCCATAGAATATAATTTAGAAATCATGCCACAGAATTTAGACGAACTTGCAGATGTAGAAATTAGTGGTAATAATGATAATTATGTGTTGATGTATGATGCATCCACTGGAAAATGGAGAGACAAAAATCCAGACGAAGTTCTTTCTGCAGCAGTAACTGATCCGATTCAACCTGGATTGCCAACTGATTTCGATGATCAAGTATCCATTGATCTCGACAACCGCATTGACCTTGACGCTGGGACTTTCTAGTTAAACTAAATAACTAAAAGTAAATAGAATAAAGAAATGCCTGCACCAGTACTTCAGTTTAAGAGAGGTAATGCAGGGATAGCAGGAACAGTTCCCGCTCTCCGCCCAGGTGAACCAGCTATTTCATTAAACAACTTTGACTTTTTTATTGGTATTGATACCTCAGTAGCAAATAATAAATTCTTCGGTTCTCATCGTTATTGGGGAAGAGAGGATGGAACTAACTCATTAAAACTGAAGTTAGTTGACAAAGATGGAACCAATTATGTAGCAATCAAGACACCAGATACTCTTGCTGGCATAGTAACTTATATTCTCCCAGGAACTCAGGGAGCATCGCAAACTGTTTTAACCAATGATGGTAGTGGTAATCTATCTTGGTCTAGTGGATCATTAAATGCCGTATTTAGTGGTATTACCACAATAGGTGGTTCTCTTCTTGATGTAAATGCTGATGCAGATTTCTCTGGCATTACTACATTTTCAAATACAACTGACAATACATTAGGAGATCCAAATACTGGTGCTGTTCAAATTGATGGTGGTTTAGGTGTTAATAAGAATGTAACGATTGGTGCAGGACTTTCAGTTACAGGACATTCACACTTCATAGGAACCGCAACATTTTATGGTGGTCAAATTAACCTTGGTGATAGTGACACTGATGATATTGTAGTTGCAGGAGAATTCAAGTCTAATTTAATTCCAAGTAACGACGCCACATATAGTCTCGGAACAGGTGCTAAGAGATGGAATAATGCTTCATTTGCAGGAATTGGATCTTTTGATAGCGGTGTTGATGCAAATAATATTACTATAGGTATTGGTGATGCAAATACTGTTACTACTTCTACCGGAAAACTAATTCTCCATTCCGCAACTGGAGTTGTTGAAGTTGCGAATCGCCTAGATGTTGTTGGCGATTTGGATGTAACAGGAAATGTTTATATTGGTGGAACAACAGTTACTCTTCGTGGTGCCGATGTCTTTATTGAGAACAAAGACATCGTTCTTGGCTATACTACTTCAGTAACACCAAATGATACCACTGCAAACCATGCTGGTGTTGCGATTGCATCTACTGAAGGAACACCATTAGTTTCATTTGAAGCATCTGGAATTAATACACTTCCAGATACATATAAGCAAATGATGTGGTTCCAAAGTGGAACTCTTGGATTTGCAACTGATGCATTTGCTTTCAATTATGGTGTTGCGATTGGAACCACAACCATGGCAGACGGTGTTCGTCTTGCCGTTGGTTCTGATGTCACAATAACTGACGATACTATTAATGCTACGAGTGCAACCTTTGCCAACTTGAGTGCTACTAATATTACTGGTACACTTACTGGTACTATCTCTACTGCAACTAGAGCACTTACTATTGATACAGTAACTGCTTCAGATTTGGCATCAACTCATTATATTACTTTTGTTAATTCACATAATGGAGCCGCTACTGCAGAAAATGTATATACCGATGATGGTATTTATTATAACCCAGGTACAAATACTTTTACAACGCAGCACGCATTATTTACTGGTAATGTAGAAGTTCAAGGTACATTAACTGGTACTGCAACAACCGCAACCAGATCAACAACTGTCGATACTACATCAACATCGACAAACGCAACATATTATGTTCCTTTTGTCGATACTCTTGGTGGACAAAATGGGGAAACAGTTAGAGTAGGTGCTGGTTTATCACTTAATCCATCTGATGGATCTGTAGCAACTGGTGGAATTCTAAGTGTTGGTGTTCCAGCAAACCTCACATCTTATATTAAAGCTGGTGGTGGTTCTAATGCGATGTATTTGTATGGAAATGGTGATGTCTCTTTCCAAGCAAAAGTAATTACAAATAGTATTAGAAGTTCTACTGATTCCAATAATGCTATTAGTCTTTCTGGTCGCGATGTAACATTAGAAAATAATGTTATAATCGTTGGTGTTACTACAATTGGTACTGGCGTAGGTATTACTCAGTTTTCTGCTTCAGTATCTACTGGATCGTCAACTTCTTCTGTTCCAACTTCATCTGCTATTATTGATTACATTGATAGCCAAGTTGGAAATGTTGATCTCACATTAAGTATTGCTGGCGATACCGGCACTGGATCAGTCAATACATCTCAAATTTTTACTATTGCTGGAACTCCAAACGAAGTCAATACTTCAGCTTCCGGCCAGACAATTACAGTTGGACTTCCTGATGATGTAATTGTTGGGACTTCTCTCAGTGCTCCGACAATTAGAACAAATATTATTCAGTCCCAAAATAGCGGAGCAACTGTACTTACTATTACCAATAATGATGCTACATTTGCCGACGACTTAACTGTTCAAGGTAATCTATATGTAAATGGTTCAACAACTCAAGTCAATACACAAACATTAACAGTTGAAGATAGATTAATAGAATCTGGAAAAGTTCAAACTCCACCACCTGATTCTACTTGGGATGTTGGCATTCTCTTCAACTATTATAAATCTAGTGTAAACAAGAGAGCTGGAGTATTTTGGGATGATAGTGTAAGTAGACTTGCATTTGCATCAGAAACTACAGTCACAAATGATACTGATACAACTCAGACAGATCCTTTGGTTACTGTGAATACCTGGGCACCAATTGAAATTGGTTCTCTATGGGTTAATGATTGTGCTGGTCAATCTCAGGTCATTTCTTGTACTGGAACTGAAAGATTCTTGCAGAATATCACTGTTGATGCGGGAACTTTCTAAAAAAAATAGTTTAGGTTAACTAAATACACCCAGAAAACTGGGTGTATTTTTTTATGTCTGAAGAAGATTTAAAATTGGTTTTGGCAAAGTATCAACAGAAATCGTTTGAAATTTTTAATAAAAATATTGTATTGGAAACTCAGGTTGAAACTTTGACTTTAAAAGTAAATTTATTAACAACAGAAATAGAAAAACTTAAAAACAACAAAACAAGAAAAAAAGCAGAAGAAGAATTTCAATAAATAATAAAAACTCTTATATAAGAGTTTCTGCGGTAAATACCATTATGAGGTTGAATGGCTGATCCAAATATTAGGATAAAAAGATCTTCGGTTCCAGGAAAAAGACCAACAATAGAACAACTTCCTTTGGGGGAGTTAGGTCTGAATACTTATGATGCAGAATTATTTGCACGCAGAGAAAGAGCAGGAATAGGCACCGATATAGTAAGGTTAGGTGCTGGGGCAACAGTTACTAATATTCTTTATGTTACACAAGATGGAAGCGACTCCAACACAGGAAAAAAACTTGGAGACGCAAAAAGAACCATTGGAGCAGCACTCACCGCAGCAACAACAGGAACAATTATTAAAGTTAGTGCTGGATCTTATCTAGAAAATAACCCTCTCAAAATTCCAAGCCAAGTATCAATTGTTGGAGACAGTTTAAGAGAAGTATCTGTATCTCCACAAAATGCAAACCAAGATTTGTTTTATGTCTCAAATGGCAATTATATTGCAGAGATGTCTTATACTGGCACTCTTCATAATGGAAGAGCAATATTTGCATTCAATCCAGATGAAATAGGATATTTCGATCAATCACCATATATTCAAAATTGCACCAACTTCATTCCAAATAGTATTGGAATGAGAATTAATGGTTTGGATGCAATTGGACCACTAAAATCAATGGTCGTTGATAGCTACACGCAATACAATCAAGGTGGTATTGGCGTTTCTATCGTAAATGAAGGTTATGCGCAACTAGTTTCTATTTTCACAATTTGTAACGATACCGCAATTTATTGTAGTGGTGGTTCTGCTTGCGACCTCACAAACTCAAACTCATCGTTTGGTAATTATGGTTTAGTTGCTGATGGCATTGGACCGCACAAATATACAGGAATTGTCACCGAAGCTGCAGCAGCAAATGCATTTGAGTTTGTCTTGGATTTAAATGTTCCAACACTAAATGTGACAAATGCACTTTATGATAACACTACAGGTCTCACAACAATTACCGTAAATACAAATCACAACTTTAATGTTGGGATGGGAGTTTCTATTGCAGGACTTGGATTTACTTGCCCATCAGGTCCTGGAATTTTAACTTATCCATCAGGAAATAAAGGATATATTTTTGAGGTACAGGCAATTCCAACATCAACTTCTTTCGAAGTTTATGTTGGCGCATCCACATTACCACACACTTATAATTCTGGAGGAACAGTAAAAATTAATGCCGCTCGCCCTTTCGATGGACAAGTAATTTATTTTGATTCTTTATATCACACGATTGGTGGAGTAAATGTAAGTTCTGGTGGAACTGGTTATACTAAAAATGTTGATATTACTTTTGGTAATCCAAGTGAGCCTTGGGGAATTCCTGCCACTGCTGTTGGTGAGGTTAAAAATGGAGTTGTGACTAAAGTTGAAATGGTATCGAATGGAAGAGGGTATACAACTGCCCCAACAGTTACTTTTGCTTCTCCTGATGTTGGAATAAATACCGCAACTGGAATAGCAAATTTGATTCCAACATATTATGTGATTGATAGTTCAACTCCAATTTCTGCTGGAATTTGTACCATAACTATTACAGACAATGTTCCTTATGTAGTTGGAGTTGGCACAACAGTTCCATTTTTCAAACAAAGTCGTGTATTAGCATCAGGACATTCTCTTGAATATATTGGCTCTGGTACAAATATTGCAGGTGCTCTCCCTCAAAATGGAGGTGTTCCAATTCAAGAAAATGAAACTGATGCTCGTAATGGTGGATTAGTGGTATTTACATCAACAGACCAAGCAGGAAACTTTAGAATTGGCGATGGTGTTGTGATCAATCAACAAACGGGAACAATCAGTGGAACATTCTATTCTAAAAGTTTGTTCTCCACAATGACACCATTCATTCTAGCATTAGGAGGAGAATAATAGAATGGCATTAGCACTTAATGTATTTCAAACAGTCACCGCAGTAGTTTCTACCAGTCCAGCTGAAATATATACAGCACCAGTTGGTTATACTGGAGTTGTTCTCTTAGCACAAGTTGCAAATATTGGGGCAACTTCAGAAGATGTGACACTAGTACATCGTAGAAGTTCCACTGATACTGAAATGTTAAAGCAGTATCCTATTTCTTCAAACGACACTGCAAATCTTCTTTCTGGGAAATTGGTATTAGAGAGTGGTGATAAATTAGTATTATCAGGAAGTAACGGAACAAATTTAAAATTCATCGCAAGTATCTTAGAAACCCTCAACTAATACTATAAAAAGCAATGGCAAAATATATCAGCAACCGTCAAAAAAATCTTAGAATTGGTATCAATTCTTATACAGAAAATGATACTGTATTAGAAATAATTGGAAATGTTGGCATTAAAACCGACAGTGCAACCAGAGATTTAGATGTTGCTGGTGATGTGAGATTTAGAGGTGCAATATATGATGCAAATGATAGTTCAGGTTCTTCTGGACAAATTTTAGTTACTGTAGGCAGTGGGACAACCTGGACTAGTGTTGATAATATTTCAACAATACAAGAAATTATCAATACAACTTTAACTGGAATTGCAGTTGAAGATGAAGGTGTTGGTATCGGAACAACATTTACCTCAATTAATTTTATTGGATTTGGCGTAACTGCCACTGCAAGTGGGTCTACTGCTAACATCACATTTACTCAGCAATCTGGTGCTCAAGGAGTCCAGGGCATCCAAGGAACTTCAGGCTCTCAAGGAAGTCAAGGAACTCAAGGCACCCAGGGCATTCAAGGCATAGAAGGACAAACGCCAGAAAGTACAATTTACTATCCAATATCCATTTCTATGGAGCCTGGAGTTGGATCTTATTCTTCAGGAACACTTTCTGGCATTCAAACTTACGGAGATTATACAAATCCAAATGGTTTTTATGGACTATATGATACATCAACAACACCTGGTTTTGATGTAAGAATTGGATTTACGAGTGTAACACAATTCAATAGGATTTCTGCAAATATTAATTATGCAGGTTCATCAAATCATACCGTTCAAATTGATTTATATAACTGGAATACAACTTCTTGGGAAACATTCCAAACATATACTGGACTGGGAACATTTACAACATTCCAACCAGGAGTAATTGATAGTACTCCATTTATTAATGTTGGAATAGTTTCAGCAAGACTTTACCACTTATCTGGTGGATTTCCTTCACATTATACTCAGATTGATTACTTTGTTCTTGAAGATTCAATTGCAGGTGGTCAGGGACCAAGAGGTGTTCAAGGAACCATTGGAAGACAAGGAACTCAAGGACTCCAGGGTACTCAAGGACTTCAAGGAGCACAAGGACTCCAAGGTACACAAGGACTTTCTAATCAAGGCGTTCAAGGAACTCAAGGTATTCAAGGGCCTGCAGCAACTGTTGGAGCATTAAATTATTCTCAAACTCTTGGAGCAAAAGTAACTGTATTAAGTAGTGCTTCTTTCCCAGTTGGTATTGTTACAACTACTATTACAACTAATGGAAATCCAGTTCAAGTTACTGTAACTGGCGATGCGGAGAACTTAACCGCAGGCACTTGGGGTCGTATTCAACTATATAGAGATTCAACTCCAATTGGAAATGATATTCAGTTTGAAGGTTCCGCTGGAAGTGAAAACTCCCCATATGCAATTTCTGTAATTGATACTCCTGCTGCTGGAACCTATTCATATAATTTAAAAGTTGTAACTTTAGCTGGAGGAAACTTCAGTTTTGGTGAAAATACTGGTCCAGTTCTTTATGCATATGAACTCTCTAATGTAAAAGGAAATCAAGGCGCTCAAGGTTTACAGGGGACTCAAGGAGTTCAGGGCTTAAGTAACCAAGGTGTTCAAGGTCTTCAAGGAAGACAAGGTACTCAGGGAACTCAAGGAGTTCAAGGTATTCAGGGATTAAGTAATCAAGGAGTTCAGGGAACTCAGGGAGTACAAGGCACCACAGGTTCACAAGGTACTGTTGGATCACAAGGCACAACAGGATCTCAAGGTACTGTTGGTTCACAAGGTACCACAGGTTCTCAAGGTACTGTTGGTTCACAAGGTACTATAGGCGCTCAAGGAACTACAGGTTCACAAGGAACTACAGGTTCACAAGGTACTGTTGGTTCACAAGGTACTGTTGGTTCACAAGGCACTGTTGGATCTCAGGGAGTTCAAGGAGTTCAAGGAACTACAGGATCACAAGGTACTGTTGGATCACAAGGTACTGTTGGATCTCAAGGAGTTCAAGGTGTTCAAGGCGTTCAAGGAAGACAAGGTACTCAGGGAACTCAAGGAGTTCAAGGTATTCAGGGATTAAGTAATCAAGGAGTTCAGGGAACTCAGGGAGTTCAAGGAACTACAGGATCACAAGGTACAATAGGATCACAAGGTACTGTTGGATCACAAGGCACAACGGGATCACAAGGTACTGTTGGTTCACAGGGCACCACAGGTTCACAAGGCACTGTTGGATCACAAGGCACAACAGGATCACAAGGAACTCAAGGAATCCAAGGAACTTCTGGTCCAGTAGCAGGTTCTGCAAATCAAATTGTTTATAAGGATGGTTCTAATAATCCTACTGGATCTGTTAATTTAACTTTTGATGGTTCTAACCTTTATGTTGGTGGAAATATAACCATTGGTGGTACATCATCATATATTGTATCTAATGAACTTAGAATTAAAGATAAGGATCTTGTAGTCGGTATTGTTACTGATGCTCTTGGTAATGATGTCTCTACGGATCTAACAGCAAATACTGGTGGTATTGCTATTGCTTCTACCGAAGGTAGTCCATTAGTTAGTTTATCATCTGCTGGGGAATTAACACCAGACACTTACAAACAGTTAATGTGGTTTAAGTCTGGTTCCTTTACTGGACTTAATACGGATGCTTGGATATTCAATTATGGTGTTGGTATTGGTAAGACTCAGATTGCTAATGGAGTAAGACTTGCTGCTGGTGGTATGCAAGTTACTGATACAACAGTAAGCACTCCACAATTGAGTGTTTCTGGAGTTTCTACATTTGGTGGACTAGTAGAACTTGATAGTTCTTTAAAAGATTTCTATGGGAGTGTTGGATCATCTGGTTCAATTTTAATTTCTACTGGTGCTGGAGTTTCTTGGACTACCCCATTTGCTGCTGGATTGCAGGGTAATCAGGGACTTCAAGGCAATCAAGGCAATCAGGGTCTTCAAGGACTTCAAGGTAGGCAGGGAACTCAGGGTATTCAAGGTACATCTGGCTCACAAGGTACAACTGGTGCACAAGGTACTACAGGTGCACAAGGTACTACAGGATCACAAGGTACTACAGGATCACAGGGCACTGTTGGATCTCAGGGAGTTCAAGGAGTTCAAGGAACTACAGGATCACAAGGTACTACAGGATCACAGGGCACTGTTGGATCTCAGGGAGTTCAAGGAGTTCAAGGAACTACAGGATCACAAGGT
>JACCDG011533605.1_pt1 | contig 17467 bp, 38 predicted proteins | sample 7442471 | NCBI WGS metagenome assembly JACCDG01 (sample SAMN15323444, study PRJNA562643) | freshwater metagenome | isolation source: river surface water | place: USA:Blue River Watershed | collected 2017-08-17 | reverse complement strand
GTTTTCCAGTGTGTAACTATTCTGCGTTTTATTACAAACCCGGCTATCCCCTAACAATATGCAGATTATTGTGCCGCGACTCGATTCGTTAACTAATTCGATATTTAGATGCTTCTTGTGTTTCTGAGTTCCAAAGACCAAATGCAATGAAAAAATCCTCTAAAACACCTTGATCTGCTCTACCAATTGCAATATCTTTAGACAGCTGATTCAAGAATAGTTCGAATTTTGTAGTTTCCATACTTCTTATACTCGAATTCTGTGAGATTTGAAAAAAATCACGCCCCCCGTGAGGGGTTACATCTTAGCAACGTATGTTACTCCATTGATTATAATTTCGCCGATTGGATTCTTTCGTGGTCGTCCTCGACCTCGCTTTTCGCCAATCTGAACAGCTTGTACCGGATTCTTTCGCGGTCGTCCTCGTCCGCGCTTTTCACCCACTGTAGCAAGTCCAACAACTGTAGACGCCTTTGGTTCGACTACCGGATTCTTTCGTGGGCGACCTCGACCACGCTTTTCGCCAATCTGAACCGCCTCTACCGGATTCTTTCGTGGGCGACCTCGACCACGCTTTTCTCCAACTTGAACAGCTTCAACCACCGGATTCTTTCGTGGGCGTCCTCGACCTCGCTTTTCTCCAGTCTGAACAGGAACAGAAGTAGTAGGAGCAGAAGGAGTAGAAGGAGTAGAAGCCGACTCTACCGGATTCTTTCGTGGGCGACCGCGACCACGCTTTTCTCCAGATTCAGTAGTAGGAGCGTCAGCCCAAGCATCACGAGGAGTCTTCTTTGTTCTTGTCATTTTCTTATCAACCTTACCCTTTACTGTTTCGTTAACCTTGAGCAAAATATCAGGGTTAAGCGCGAGATAGTTCTTAGCGATCATGTGAGTTGCATAACCATTATCGCCATCATACACCGGGAATTGTGCAAGTTCGATAATAGTCTTAAACGGTTTACGAGCAACAGAGTTAGCTAGATTCTTTAGTTCATCGCGATTAAATTCGTTATTGACTCCCCCATTAGGGAAGAACTTACATGATCGAGTATCGTAAAGGCACTGGGTTCCGTTGGTGAGTTCTCTATAAATAATCTGTTCATTCATACTTCTTATACCCAGAATCTGTGAAATTTGAAAAAAATCGGCACCCCTGTGAGGGGTTATACCTCCATCAAGCCTTTGATGTACTTATAAGCCTCAAGAATAGAGCAATCTTGGTTCTTAGAGTAGAGTTGAGAAGCCAAAAGGCGATCAGCTTTAGCCAACTCAAGGTAATCACCGCCCAGGTTAATGAAGGCGTCACCAAGCTTTTTCTTAGCTTCAGTAAGTTGTGTGATGTTGTCTTTGATAGACTTAATTGAATCAATAAGTGTGAAATCTTCCATATTAGTATTTTGCTACTGACTTGTTGTTTTTCTTAATATACTTATTATAGACAACACCTAAAGCTGTCTTATTCTTTACCTCTTTAAGAATGATATCTTTTGATTCATTGCTGATGTAATAAACATAATTCTTACCATTCTTCATGCTTACAGTAGCGACATTATCTTTGATTGAGATATCATTGATGAATGAGGATTCAAGTTTGAGATTAAAGAGTTTCGAAATTTTCCATTTGAGTTTAATCATACTTCTTATACTCGAAATCTGTGAGATTTGAAAAAAATCGGCACCCCGTGAGGGGGTATCTGAACCCCATCTGTCAAGAGATTAAAACAATCTCCCCTGCGCAAACTGAATCATCCTCAGTGGCAATTCCAATTCCGTTAATAGGAAAATATTCATCAAGGTCACGGACATAAACTGAAACCCCATCTGTAGTCCTACCGTCACGCGATAAAATAAACTTGATATCTGAAACGGTTGGCTCAACACTCAAATCTGTTAAAATCTTAATTGGTTCGTTTTCAATTGCATTACTCATACTATCTATACTCCTAATCTGTGAAATTTGAAAAGACTCATTTAATCACTAATGAATTTTCTTCTTTAAGTTCTTGTTCTTCTATTACAGAGCCAAAAATATTAGCTTGTTCTTTTAGATAAACTCTCGATTTTTCGGGGTTTTTAACGATGTCATAATTGGTAGTTTTAATCAGTTTATTTTTGTAAGAGAATACCACGAAATTCTCAGCCCTTGCAATTTGAATTTCTTTAGTGATATCCTTATAGACATCCTTATATGGCACCATCATTCCAATTACAAACCAAACTAATAGCAGTCCAATAATTCCAATTGCTATTCCAGGAAGAATTGCGCCTTTATCGTATTTACCAAATTCAAAATAATGGTGAATAACAAATCCAATCACAACTAAACTTAAAACGATAAGGAATATCATACTTCTTATACCTCGAATTTGTGAAATTTGAAAACTCTTATGGATTAGTTAATTTAAATTTTTCGAGCATTTTGCTTACATTTTCCATTTTCACAATTCCACCCAAATGCTGATAAGTTCGGCTGACCTTGGAATCAAATTCTCGAATTGTGACCTTAGATGTTGTAGAGATTCCGCCATTATATCCACTTGGAATAATCTTCTCAACTCTTCCATATCTAATGATTTTATCACTACAAAAAACCACATTATCGCCAACGCAGATTTCTTCTTTTAGTAAGTCTGTTATATAGTATGGAGCCCAAAGATTTTCATATTCTCCATTAAGACAGTTCCCTGTTTTATCATATCCATTACTTCTATTTCCAGCCCAGAAGAATTCATTATTTAATTCAGGGATAGTAACTCCTTGAGTATTATGGTCCATCCAGTTATATTCTCCCTCGAAAATCTTTCCAGTATATGGTCCCACTTTAATTCTAACTTTCATTTTCATTCTTAAAGTTCTCCTGATGCAAGTCGAATCATTTTCTTTTGTTTTTCGATTTCCTGTTTTCGATTTTCGAGTTCTTTCTTAAGTTCTTCCACTCGATTTTCTAGGTTAGACAGTTTTTCTTCTTGTTTATTAGATTCATTACAGAGGCTAATTAAGCCTATGATGAGTGCTATTAGAAAAGCTGTGTTAATAAATGCTAAGATGAGAGTAAGTGTGTTCATAGTTTATATACTTTGTTTTTGAAAACGGGCGAAAATTACTGAAGAGTTGCATTCCATTCATTAAATAGAATTTCTTCATCTGGAGTTCCAGACTCAAATTGATTATCGTCGTACCATCTTCGATATGGAACTGATAACTCAAAGTCATTCCATGCTTCGAAAAATTCTTTTTCTGTATGAATGGTTTCAACAGATGTATAACCGTCACTTGAATCTCGATCAACTGCTAAAAATTGTATTCTCATATCTCTTATACTCGAAATCTGTGAGAATTGAAAAAACGGGCGAAAATTAGGGGTTCTTATATCTCCACACACTATATCCCCTGTACTCGATTTCGTCAGCTTCTGGGCAAATTCTGTTCCAAACTGAACAAATAGTATCACCGTCGTCATAATAATAATTCTCCATAAAGATATTCATGTTACATAAATCATTGATTGTAAGATTTCTATTTCTTCCAGTGAGCGGTTGAACCATTGCATAATCAAGATAGTGACTCCAAAAATCATCAGGGATTTTTTCATCATCAATAGGATCGCCAAATTCATCTTCAAGATCAACTTGATCGCCACAAACAAACTCTTGTGAAATAAATTCCTCTTTGTCTGTGTCAAATTCCTGAACTACGAATCCATAAGTGATTTTCTTAATAATCATACTACCTATACCTCAGATTTGTGAAGGTTGAAAACGGGCGAAAATTAGCGATCTTTAAATCTATTTCCAATAGTCCAATAACCCATCACTTCATGTCTATTCAGAAGTTGAGAGTGCTCGAAAATTTGCCCGAAATTATCTCTCCCGTTGCCTCTAGCCTCGATATTGTTAGCTATTTTTCGCAAAATACCAGGAATATCTTCATAAAAAGTCTCTTTAGAATGACTCTCTGTTTTAATATTCATACGAAAAACGGATGCCTTTGGTTGCTTCATTTAAAGCTCCCTAACTAATTTAAGAATATCCAGTGGGCTCATGTCTTTTAGTTCTTGCATAAACTGAAGAACTGCACCTTCTCTATTTAAACTAGCATATCGTTCTGAAAAATTAATTTCATACATTGCAATTTTAGGAAGGTGTGTTTCTAAAATTGACTCGAATTCCTCAATTGAAGAAACTGGACCAGAAAAAAGAACTTTATCCGTATCCGTATTTGTGAGACTAAGTTTACTATATCTATCAATAGTGGCTTTAATTGTATAACAATCGGTAATAAAAAAACCACTTAGGGACGTGTTTTTTTCTCGTCCCAATCGTAAGTAAACCCTCTATTAACATAAAGATAGTTTTGTAAATTCTCTTGGTCTTTTTGCTTTTTGGTCAATTTGTTTTTCATATCTCTTATACTCGAAATCTGTGAGATATAAAAAAACCGGGCTAAATTCCCGGTTCTCGCTCGATTTTTAACTTCTTATTGGTGCAGTGACCATTTTCATCAATAGACAAATGATTTTTATTTCCACGGTCACTATCATTACCTAATCTGTATTGAATTAACTCAACACCGTCTACATTCATTGTTCTTAGAAATTCAACAATACGATTAGATAAATCCTTAGATTGAGTTTCATCTTTACTCAATGGAATATCAATATGAAATCTGAACATTCACACTCCTTAAATTTTGGTCGCCGGTGGAAGAATTGAACTTCTTGGTTGCCCAGACCGTTATAAGCGGTCCCCCAGTAGCCATCTGGTACACCGGCGATAATAATTATACGATTAAATTCAACAAATTGATTTAATTGTCATCTTTGGTATCATCCTGGTTAACTCGATTTGATTCAATAAATTTAATCGTTTGCATTACGTTAGTGTCAATCCACGAGTTTAAATCCTCGAAAAATGTTAACCCATTTCTGAAACCAAATACATAACCAAAAACTATACTAGATATGATTCCAATTAAAGTTACAATTAAAAAGATTGACCAATGTATCATTTATATATTAATCTAGCAAGAAAAAGAGAACTGCGGTTTTACAACGACTCCATCAGATACAAGCATCAGAGTCTACCGGTCGTGTATATGTCGTTCACATAGCTTGTTTTCGGTCCACACAGGGTTCCGCAGTTTATCTTCAGTTAACAATCGCGGTTTAAATCTCTTTCATCACCGCAAGTTTTATAATACAGAGATACTTTAGTTGGTCATTATATTGCCGTTCGTCAGACCAACAATTGAGAACGAGCAAAATTGATTCTAGTCTTTGTTAAAACAACCCCATAAGATGAAATTGACAAGAAATGGGGCATCCAGAGTTCTCTTCTAGCTTTATACGACTAGAAATTGATTAGCGATAAATGACCCTCGAAATCTCATTTCCTCGAAGGAGTCGATTATACACAGTGCCCAAACTGGACTTCTCAGCAATTGCCAGTCGAACCGCACTCAAACTCTTTGCGGTGACTCGATAATTATAAGTAGTCTTGGGATTTCGCTTCATAACCACTGAAATGGTGTTGTCCGCATTAACCACCATGCTCTTAACAAAGGAACTAGCCTTGGTCTTCACAATAGTGGAAGCTGAACGAGAAGTTGTACGAGAAGTTGTAGCACCAGGCTTAGGTCGAACCCGACTCTTAAGAGAACTCACGGGGACCATCTTGCTGGTAAAGCGCCCAAATGCGTCTCGCGCCTGGACCTTATTAGTTGTCGTTGCCTTGGCAACTACCTTACGACTTGTGCCAGTAGTGGCACGACTTTTAGTTTTTGTACTCATCATTCTCTTATACGACTCATCTGTGAGATTTGAAAAAACCTCTATTTTTTATTTATTTGTTTAAATTTACTTCATTTCCTGAAAGAATATCGTATTCTACATCTTCGCGATTGTCTTCAAGATAACATTGAATATTTTCAATAAATCGCTCAACAGTCCACTCTTTTCCTACAAAAGTGACTCTATAACTAGAAAACTTCCATGAGTCTAACTGCTCTTCGCAAAATTCCTTAAATTCATCACCAGAACTAAAATTTCTCTCTAATAATGTAGCGCCATAATCATAACAAATATCGTCACATTGTACCTCGATGTAGAATTTGTTTCGAAAATCATAATCTGGAAGTTCTACAACAAACCATAGATTATCTTTTCTAAGGTCAAACTTAAATTCGTCGTCTTTATCTTGAATAAATCCTTTTGAAATCAACCACTCTTTAATACCATCTAAACTCTTAATTTGATCTGCATAATTTAACTTGATTAACTCATTGTTTAGATTATATTTCAAAAGGTCGAGTCTTTCGATTTCTTCTTTAATTTCTTTAATTCTATCACTCATACTATCTATACCTCGAATTTGTGAAGATTGAAAACGTCAATAAATTACTTTACTAAAATAAGCAGTCCACAGGGCTTCTTTATCCCCAAATTCTTTTTTACCAACTCTCTCAGTGTCTTTGATAAATTGTTTAATTCTATCATTAAATCTATGATACTCAGGGGAATGCTTAATAATATTATTATCTAAATAATTATAATCCACTGACCCCTTATTTCCTTCATCCCATGACATAAAAAACTCATATGTAATAGGTAAATGATTTACGTAAATACCAGTAGACTTATAATCTACAACAAATTTAGATTTAATTGTTTCTCCAACTGTGAGTTTTTTATGCTCTTCCAAAAATGGACCAAGGGCAATTTTCATTTCTTTAGATAGGCTTGTAAATAACTCTAAATTCGCCCGTTTATTTCTTTGTTTAGTTGCCATATCTCTTATACCTCGAATTTGTGAAGATTGAAAACGGGCAAATTTCGCCCGATTTATAACTTATTAATAACCACACCCTTAATGTCTGCACGAGAAACAAAACCACAAAATCGAGAATCAAATGAGTTTGAAGGATTGTCACCTAAAACTATATACTCATCTGGATATAAAGTGTAATGAAAACCATACTTCTCGTAAATAGTCTTATTTTCGAAAAAATTAAACATTAATCTACCCTCTGATACCCAAGTGTTGATAATTACAGTATCACCAGGAACATACCCAACCCGCTTCACCGAATCAACACTCTCACCAGGAAATCTTAATAAAATAACATCACCACGAGAAGGCGATAAACTTCGATCTACTAAACTTTTATCGCCAGTTACAAAAGAAGGCTCCATCGAAGGACCAGTGATAAAAACAATTTGATACCTCGAAAAATAAGCATAATAACAAAGCAAAATTGTGAAGATAAATAACAACACGAAAAGTAATTTCCTGTTGCGTTTAATAATCGTGAACATTGTCATCTTATTATATATTCTAATAATGTTTAACGTGGAACTTTCGTAAATGTTAAGACTTTGTAAATTTTTTAACCACATTTATTTGATCTGATTTAGCCTCGAAATTTGTGAAAGATGAAAAAACTAAACCTTTTCTTTCTCTTTGCGATCCATTAAAATCGCGGTAATAATAAGGGTTGTTAATGATGTAATCTGGTACTGTGTTCTAAGAATGTTTTCTAAATGCTCTGAACTACAATCAACAAGATAAGTCCACTCAAATGGACCCTTGCCATTAATCCCATATGTGCCCCAAGGATGGTTACTGATAATGTCTCTAGCGGTGATATATTTTTGCTGTTCATCAAAACTATATCTTCCAGCATTAAGACCACTTGTTGAGCAACTCTCAATTAATGCATAAATGTCCATACTTTCTATACTTTCATTTCGTGAGAAATGAAAAATTCCGGGCGTGTGATTTTCGCCCGGAATTAAAACACATAAAAAACAAATAAATCTATCCGTCGAAAAACTCAACAATCTTACTTACTGAAATATTACCAGTGCGACGCTCACCAGAACCACCACCAAGAAAGAATATAGTGGGAACACTCTGAATGTTTAAATCTTCAGATAAATGTATCTCTTTATCTACATCTAACTTAATTACTCGACCTCGAAAATCTTCCCGCTTTAATAATAACTCATCAAGATTACTACTTAAAACTTTGCAGGGATTACACCACTCTGCCCCTACAACAATAACATGACGATCTTTTCCAGTCATTAAACTGTTGAACTCTGATAAATTCATAAACTACTCCTTGAGAGATAACTGTGAATAATAAGTATTAAGAAGAACTAAGTTTGATACAATATGATTAATGACCCTCTTATCATACCAATACTCATTATGACTTAATGGAGTGCGCTTTATTAACCAATTGCCAGCCTCGATTTTTACATCAAATAAATTAAGTAAATCATTGTACCTACTATTAATCAACTTTAAAGGAGAACTGATAATGTCATTGGATGAATAAATATTGTACCAACGAGAGGCAGATGGTAATACTATCGGCTCACCACCACCACTGTAACGTAAACTCCATAAAGCAAGTGGACTGCCTAACGTGTAAAATAATTCGAGATTATTTACCATTCCCTGAACACCACTGCTAGCCTTGAAATTCTCCATGTGACAATCCCATATGTAATTGCTCGAAATTATCGTGCCTAAACTATGAGAAATTATACATAATGGAGAACCGGGATTCTGTGACCATAATAAATCTAAACAACTAGATACATAAGAATTTACCTCATCATAAACTGTCTTGCTCTCACCTGGCTGATAACAAATCGCATCACCAGCAAAACTAATTAATAAATCTCGAAATTCTAACCATCCTAAATCTGACATCTTGGAAAATAACTCAGTCTCCAATGGCTCAATCTTCTCCTGCCAACAAATAGGTAGAAAAACTAAATTGCTTAACTTGGTCCTTCTGTGATACTCTTCATTAACTAATTTAATGAAATCATTCGCGTATGATTTATCTTGACGACCAATGCCGTGAATGATTACTACACAGATATTCACTATCTATTTTTACGAACTATAATCTCGAAAACCTATGGAATTTGTTCAGATGGAAATTAGATTTGTTCAGATGGAGATTAGATTTGTTCAGATGGAGATTAGATTGTGGATGGAGCGAGTGTCCAAACGGTGCGATGAAATTTATCTCTCCACAATCTGAACAAATCTCTCTTAAATCTCTCCACAATCTGAACAAATCTCTCCACAATCTGAACAAATCTCTCTTAAATCTCTCCACAATCTGAACTCCATCTAATCAAATCTCTCTTAAATCTCTCCCAAATCTAATCTTAAATTTAGCCACAATCTAACTCCTAAATCTACCAATCATAAAATTAAATCTAAACGAATAAATTCGCCACCAAATATGGTCAAGTATGATTATTTATTTATTCTTTATTTTAGGAATATTATTCATCATTTGTTCGATTATTTCCACTATTATTTCCACTAATTCCTTAATCATCACCACTGCCATTCCCGCCAGCAGTGCAATCATTCCATATTCAAAAATCTTCAAGATCACGTTAATAAGATTCATTTCACTCTCTTTCTTTTCTATTTATTTTCTGCTTGTTTTATCTTTCTTTTTTTGTTTGTTTTTTGTTTCAGTTATTAAATCATTTAATGGGAATTAGTTCCTATTTCGGTCCCATCTAATTCCCATTTTGTTCCCAATAAATTCCCATATTTCTCCCAATAAATATTCAAAAAAAGTCCAAATATTTAGCAAAACGAGAAAGGTATTTATGAGTTAAATTAAGAAAAAACATCTGTATGAATAATAAGGTTTTGAAATCCTTTTAATTTATTCATACTTAGTAAAAAAACAGTTTTTCATGCCTTTTTATACACTAAATGCGATTAAAAAAAATCATCAATGAGCCTAATTCTCAAAAATCAGGTCTTATTTTTATTTACGTGTATTTTTTTATTTTCTTCATTTGTTACATTTTTCGTTCTTTATTTTATAGAGATTTTTCTACACTTAAAAATCTGGAGTATTTATGAATCGGAAGGTCTTTAAATTGCGTTGTATTCGGATGTGTTTTTTTAGTGGTGTTCAGTTCAAGCCTGGTGATATAAAGGTGTTTTATTCGGTGTTAAAGCGCAAGCATTTTTTGTCTCGTGCTCCTATAAATTGTTTTGAGATATTTTAGAATGGGTCCACTTGTTTTCCATTTAGGTACCATTGTTTAAACCCATCTTGCCACTCAACAGCATGACCATCTTCACGGTGAAGTTTCCCATTAATCCACCACTCTTTTTTTCCATATGCATACTCACTCGCTGGTCCATCTGTTCGATGTCGTTTTCCGTTTATAAACCAAAGTTTAGTTCCATCTGCATATTCCACAGCAGGTCCATCTTCACGATGTCTTTTTCCGTATTTAATCCAGATTGTGGTTCCATCTTTCCATTCAATTGCAGGACCATCTAGTCGATGGGCAGTCCCCAAAACTTGATATTCATTTCGATCTTTAAATTTCTTAATTATTGGAGTCTCAAGAAAATTAATCAACTCTTTGGTTGTTAAATTTTGATTATCTCTTATAAGTTGGAGTATTAATTCTACTTTCATGTTATTTATACTTTAGATTTGTGAGAATTGAAAAATTTATTTAATCGGGCGAAAAATACAGTTCTTCCACTTCTTTGCCATTTATCCACCATTCTTTATAACCATCTGAGTATTCTATTGCGGGTCCATCTGTTCGATGAAGTTTCCCATTAATGAACCAATATTTAGTTCCATCTGTACGTTCAATTGCAGGACCATCTGTTCGATGTCGTTTGCCGCGTATGAACCAATATTTAGTTCCATTGGGTGTTTCGATAGCTGGTCCGTCTTCACGATGGAGTTTCCCATTGATGAGCCATTCTTTAAAACCATCTGAGTATTCTATTGCGGGTCCATCTGTTCGATGAAGTTTCCCATTAATGAGCCATTCTTTATAACCATCTGAGTATTCTATTGCGGGTCCATCTGTTCGATGAAGTTTCCCATTAATGAACCAATATTTTCTTCCATCTGCATATTCAATTGCAGGACCATCTTCACGGTGGAGTTTCCCGTGAAGTTTATAAAATATATTTCCATATTGAACAGATTTTTCTGGTGTATTAATTAGTTTCAATACATCATTTGCATCAGATAAATTAGAGCTAATGTATTTTCTTAGTTTAGATATTGTCATTATTCGTCAATTTTTGTAAAGTCAGCAATCATTAACAGTCCTTCTCTTTCCCATGCTTTTTCATATTCCTCTTTAAGTCTCGGCACTGACACATCTAGTCTTTTTAGACAATCTCCGAGCCATTTATTTAGCTTTTTCATAATCTCTTCATCTTTAAGAATAGCCTGAACAAAATCTCTGAGCATTTGTGTTGACAATTGTTTTTCTTGTCTTGTGGGGCTGTTATTAAAGTCACCAACATAATACGACTTACACACCCATTGTTCGTCATCAAAATATATTATAGCTATTTCATTAGCTGTTTCTCCGCCCCACTGATTTTGATAAAAGTCCCATTCAAAAGTGTAAGAATTATTTTCATAACCATTTGACACTATTACTGGTCCGTTAATATTATTAACTTGTATTTCTTTTCTCATATATGTTTTTGTACGTTTTTTAAACCGGGCGAAAAATACAGTTCTTCCATTTGTTTGCCTTTAATCCACCATTCTTTGGAGCCATCTGAGTATACAATTGCAGGTCCATCTGTTCGATGTCGTTTGCCGCGTATGTACCAGCATTTAGTTCCATTGGGTCTTTCGATAGCTGGTCCGTCTTCACGATGGAGTTTTCCATTGATGAACCATTCTTTACTTCCATTGGGTCTTTCGATAGCGGGTCCATTTTCTCTATGAAGTTTATTATGTTTGTACCAGTATTGAGTTCCATCTGTCCATTCCTTAGCAGGTCCATCTTCACGATGGAGTAGTCCAAGTGTTCTATATTCAGTTCGATTTCTAAATTTTTTAATTATTGTAGTTTCAAGGTGTTGTATAATTTGTTTTACAGTTAGATTTTGATTTTCTTTAATAAATTCTAGTATTTCAGTTGATTTCATATCTTATATACTTTAGATTTGTGAAGATTGAAAAATTTATTTAATCGGGCGAAATTAGAATGGGTTCACTCGCTCTCCATTTATCCACCATTCTTTGTCTCCATTTGGATATTCCACAGCAGGTCCATCTGTACGATGAAGTTTCCCGTTTAGATACCATCCTTTGGTTCCATTTGATTGTTCAATTGCAGGTCCATCTTCACGATGGAATTTTCCGTGTTTATACCAATATTTTCTTCCATCTGCACATTCCCTAGCGGGTCCATCTGTTCGATGTAATTTTCCGTTTACCCACCATCCTTTGGAGCCATCTGCCCATTCCACAGCAGGTCCATCTGTTCGATTTAGTTTCCCATTTATCCACCATCCTTTGGAGCCATCTGCCCATTCCACAGCAGGTCCATCTTCACGATGGAGTTTCCCATGAAGTTTATAAATTTTAGTTCCATATTCAGTAACAGATTTTTCTGGTATATTAATAAACCCTAGTATATCACTAGAATTTACATTTGGATTATTGTGTAGATATCGTCTGATTTGCTGTTTCGTCATTATTATTTTTAAGTAAATTTGTTACTTGTAATTCTAGTTCCGCAATTCGTTCTTTTTGTTCAAAATATTGTTCAAAAAACCAATTGTTATCTTCCACCACTCCAATATAGCATTTATCACAAACTGTAGCCTTTTGTGGAGTTTGAACATCGCCAGTGCAAATTTCACAGCAGTCAATGGTTTTCTCTTCCAGCCACAAAAGATTTCGGAATTGATTTAAATAACTAAAGTAGAAATATTTATTATCACCATTATAATTATCAAATTTAGCTAATTCATCCCGAACATCTTGAATAATTTTATCAATTCTCGTATGTCTTGGGTCAATCCATGTATCCATTAATTTGCTCTCCACAATAGTTACAATAACCATCTTCATCACAATCGGTTAAATGCAGTTCGCATTCAATACATTCTTCTAAATCTAAATATTCCATAATTTAACTACATTCTTCAATTAGTTTCCAAATTAAGCTATGAGCTTGTTTAAGTTGTTCTCTAAGTTTCTCAACATTGTTGGCTTCTGGAATTTTATTTAGTCGTCTTAATTCAGAATCAATTCCTTCTAATAGAGTCCAATTAAATGTATCTTTTAGTTGATGAAGTCCATCAATAGAGTCATTCCATTTATTTAATAGTGGTCGTTGAGTTTTCATTAGTCCCACACCCTTTTATATCGCCCAATTCTCTCCACACACTCACTACCATTAAATTCCCATCTTGCGCATGAGTAATCCTCGAAATCAAGTTCAATATAACTTTCATTTTCTACAAAAGGAGCAATCACATCAAAGAAGTCTTTATCGTTACCTTCTTTTTCTCCAATGAATTCAATTGAAATAATGTCATTAACTGCATTAAACTTAACTTCCCATCTAAATTCCTCAAAAACTCTCTCAATCATTCTCCGAAGAACAATATCATCTAGTATTGAATTAACAATTAAATCATCAATAATACCTTGAACTGTTTTAAAGTCAACCCAAGACATAGGTAATCTAGCACTATCTCGAATTTCAACGAAATGTCTGATTTTTTTAATCATACTAAAGTGCATTGTGGATGGAATATAAAACCAACTATCAACTTGTGTCATTGTCATACTTCTTATACCTCAGATTTGTGAGATTTGAAAAACGAGGGCTCTAGTGGGTCAAAGGCTATTTTAGCTTTTGGCTCCGCGATTAATTTTAGCTGTTCCTTGAAAATTAATTAATTTGTCTCCTAGTGTAGCTAGAACATACTGCATTAGTGCATCTTCTGGTAGTTCAGTTTCGCAGGTAAAATCAATTGTCACTGATTTTTTAGTTCTTTCAATTACTGGTGGAATAAAACTATCAATCCATTCTAAAATCTGTTCTGGAGTTTCTTTATTTCGCAGTTCTTTGATTACTCTTCCATTTTCAATATAGAATACAGAATAGTTAAATTCTGTATGATAATTTACATCATCAAACCAGTGTTCAATCCTCACTGAAAACTTATCTTTAGCAAAAGAGCATGAATCATCATAATTGGAAATTGGACCTTTAAATCCATTTTTAGTTAATGTTTCTACGAATTCTCTAGTTGTCATACTTCTTATACCTCAGATTTGTGAGACTTGAAAAATTTATTTAATTGGTTGGAGAGTTATATTTAGATACTTTGATAAATTTCCCATTTATCCACCATTCTTTGGAGCCATCTGCCCATTCCACAGCAGGTCCATCTTCGCGGTGGGTTTTCCCATTTAAATACCATTCTTTTCTTCCATTTGAATCTTCAATTGCAGGTCCATCTTCACGATGGAGTTTGCCGTGTTTGTACCAATATTTAGTTCCATCTGCATATTCAAAAGCGGGTCCATCTTCGCGATGTAATTTACCGTTTTGTCGCCATTCTTTTCTTCCATTTGAATATTCCACAGCAGGTCCATCTTCACGGTGGAGATTATTAAGCACTCTATATTCTATTCGGTCTTTGCATTGTTTAATTACTGGTTGCTTAAAGTGTTTAATAATCTGATCCACTGTTAAGTCAAGATTATTTTCCATAAATTTAATCATGCTAATTGGTGTCATATCATTCACTCCAATCGGGTTTTTTATAGGTGATTTCAGCAAGAGCTAAGAAGCACACACCATTAAGAAAATATTTCTTCCATAAATCATCACGATCTTCGCCTCTTCCCCATAGTGTAAATTCAACATCTGGATATTTCAAAGAAAGATCAATCATATCTTCTGTGTGTTCATGCCACGGAATCCAATCGGTTTCAAATTCTTGAATTCCATACTCATTCAATAGATAATCATTAATCTCTTCCATTTGTTCATAAGAAAGATTATTTCCATCGTAAGTAAGCGTGTATTTAGTGTTATAGCTCATTAAATTAATTCCTCAATATCTTCTGCTAGTTCTCTTGATGCTTGTTCAATGTTTAGAATATCAACATCATCGCCAATAATTTTTTCTGTAACTAGATTTGTCACAGCCGCAACCCCTTGAGTAATTCTTAGTGGTGCGGATAGAATTTTTCCAAATAAGCTCATAATTAAATCACCAATCTTTTCACTGTATTCACGGAAAATTTATATTTACGGGTGTTATCATTTAGTTGTTGGCAGATCACAGGTTGCTTTTTGCATCGCGGCTTTAGACCCATCACCTTATATTTATTGCCATTATAGTCAAAAATTGATCCAACAGGAATGTTCTCAAGTCCATACCACTCAGCCCTTGCTTTATACACTTCGGCTTCGTTATTATAGACGGTTCCATCTGATTTAATCGTATTAATTTCTAGTTTTAGATTAAGCATATCAGGGGTATAAGTTGCTCCACCTTTTTGTGTGATTTTTACATTATATTTATTTTCAATGTCTTTAAGTGCGCTGATAACTTCGGAGATAATTAGTTTAGCGTTAGTTCTGTCAATTGTCATACTTCTTATACTCCAGATTTGTGAGATTTGAAAAATTATTTAATTGGTTGGAGAGTTATATTTAGATACTTTGATAAATTTCCCATTTATCCACCATTCTTTAGTTCCATTTGTATATTCTCTAGCTGGACCATCTACACGATGTAATTTTCCATTGAATAGTCTATATTCCACCCATAGTTTTTTTAATCCTTAAATTTGATTTTCTTAAAATCTGCTTTAGATAATCGTTCTTGCCTTTTAAGCGCTGTTTCATATTCTTCTTTAAGCCTTGGCACTGATACATTCAGTCTTTTTAGACAATCTTTAGCCCATTTAGTTACCATTTTCATCACTTCTTCATCATTAAGAAGAACCTCAATTATGTTTTCAAATATTTCCCTCGGAAGCTCTTTTTCTTCTACTGGTCCACCTACACCCCGCCGCTCATTATAATTTTGAATAACCCAGCCTTCGTCATCGAAATAAACTCTAGCAAATGAATGTGGCACATAATCATATTTAGTGTCGCAGAAATTCCAGCTAATGGTATATGCATCATTTGTATATCCATTTACTAATTTCGCTTTTCCAATTCCATTCACATAAATATCTTTTCTCATTAGATTAAATTCCCTTGATCGTCATACGATTCACTAATATCAATAATCTCACTAATCTTTTTGATATGATGATAATGCGGATAAAATCTTTTTCGTCTTTTTTCTCCAAAGAATTTGACAAGGAAGGTAGTTGGTTTATAATAGCCCGTGTAGTCACAGCCGACATCTATTCTATCCACCACTCCAACTCTTAGGCTTCCTCGACTAAATGCGCCAACAACTCGGTCGCCAATTTGCACTTCTTCACCATTATCGTAAAATATAGCATTTAGGTTTTCGTATTCACCGTCAAATGAATAAGGAAATGCCGATTTATTTCCTTCTGCAAAAAATTCATCATTTAATTCAGGTACAACAATTCCCCAGGCACTATTGTACCACTGATAAATTCCATAAACAATTTTTCCCTTATGTGGGTCAATGAGAATTTTTGCTTTTCTGTTAATTTTCATGGTTATTTCTAGTTTTTCTTTTAATTAGTTGATTAAGTTGTGGTTTCGTTTCTTTCCATACGCTCGACAGATATTTCTTTTCGTTAAAGAAAGCCTCAATTTCGAGCGGATTTCGGTAGTATTCATAATCACTCATTAATCGTTGATATTTTCGGTTAAGATTTTTCTGCAAATGGTGAGTATATTCGTGAATAAATGTACTAATATAATCGCTAATATCATGGCACTCTTTGGAGTAGATAATAATAGTTTTCTGTGTTGCAGAATACAGCCCCATATTTCCGCTTTTTGTAAATTTAGTCACCACTTGGGGTCTTACAGATTTCTTACCAATTTGTTTTTCACACACTTTCAGTAATATATTGTTTAGATGAAATATTTGACTTTTGTTTAGGTTTTTGGTTTTTGTAGATAGATTAATGTTTTATCTCCTATTAAATGTAATTTACGACACCACGATGTATTTAAAGTCAGCATCAGCTAAGAATCCTGTAATCATTTGATTAATAGCTTCTTCGCTAAAACTTCCATTAATCAGTGTGTTAATAAATTCTTTTGTTGTCATGCTTCTTATACTCCAGATTTGTGAGATTTGAAAAACGGGCGGAATTTAGAATGGGTCCACTTGTTTTCCGTTTACCCACCATTCTTTAGTTCCATTATAATATTCTTTAGCGGGACCATCTTCGCGATGGCGGCTACCATTTTTATACCATTCTTTAGTTCCACTTGGATACTCAATTGCTGGACCATCTATACGATGTAATTTTCCTTTTATATACCATTTTTTAGTCCCCAATTCTCCATCGAAAGCTGGTCCATCTATTCGATGCCGTTTACCATTTAGGAACCATTCTTTGGTTCCATTATAACATTCAATTGCTGGTCCGTCTTCGCGATGGCGGCTACCATTTTTATACCATTCTTTAGTTCCACTTGGATACTCAATTGCTGGAC
>JACCDG011713641.1_pt1 | contig 17471 bp, 17 predicted proteins | sample 7442471 | NCBI WGS metagenome assembly JACCDG01 (sample SAMN15323444, study PRJNA562643) | freshwater metagenome | isolation source: river surface water | place: USA:Blue River Watershed | collected 2017-08-17 | reverse complement strand
GCTTCAAGAAGCTCTTTAAGAAAACCCGAAACGACGACTTCCCCTCCGTGCACACCCGCTTTCGGACCGATATCTACAATATAGTCTGAAGCGTAGATCGTATCTTCATCGTGTTCAACAATAATGATAGTGTTTCCGATATCGCACAGATCACGGAGTGTTTTGATGAGGCGTTCGTTGTCACGCTGATGAAGACCAATAGTTGGTTCATCGAGCACATACATTGCACCCACAAGCCGTGAGCCAAGCTGCGACGCCAAACGAATACGCTGCGCTTCACCACCCGAAAGTGTGTTGGCACGGCGATTGAGCGCGAGGTAGTCGAGACCGACATTGAGCATGAAGTCGAGTCGTGCCATGATTTCCTTCACGACGACATTCGAGATTTCTCGTTCTTTCGCCGTGAGCGGAAGATTGCCAAAAAATTCAAATGCCGCTTCGATAGAAAGTTCTGCAACATCAACAATATTAAGTCCTGGAACGGTTTCTTGTTTTCCATTTCCTTTTTTAATTCCCTTTCCGAGCGTCACATTGAGCGCTTCAGGGCGAAGACGCGCGCCGTTACACTCTTCACATTCATCGAGTCCCATGTAGTATTTCGTACCAAGACCATTACACACTGGGCACGCGCCGTGTGGCGAGTTGAAAGAAAAAAGGCGAGGCTCGATTTCAGGATATGAAAATCCATCTTTCGGACATGCGAACTTTGCGGAAAGAAGAATATCGTCTTCACCTATGACAACGCGCACCAATCCTTCGGATTCTACGATAGAGCGCTCGACGGCTTCAGCCAAACGCATACCCGTATCTTTCGGATTATCTTTAAACTCATGTGCGACGATAGAGTCGACGAGAAAATCAATCGTGTGTACTTTTGTTTTTGAAAGCTCGATGCGATCACGAAGCGACACTTCTTTTCCATCAACGCGCGCTCTCGTGTAGCCTTTGCCGAGCATGTCGTAGAGCAGTTGGTAGTGTTCGCCTTTTCGTCCGCGAACAAGCGGAGTGAAAATCTTCACTTCCGTTTCGTTCCATTCCACACCCATCACATTTTTATTCTTCGCAGCCTTTGCGTGTTCGGCAACTTTGTCTTTCACGATTGCCACGATTTCTTCGTTGCTCCGACGTTCGATGATATCACCACAGGTAAGACAGTGCGGCTTGCCGACGCGCGCAAAAAGCACACGAAGGTAGTCGTATATTTCGGTGATGGTTGCAACCGTTGAACGCGGGTTGTTTGAGCGAGACTTTTGGTCGATAGAAATAGCGGGAGAAAGACCTTCGATCTCATCCACATCGGGCTTCTGCATCTGCTTCAAGAATTGGCGCGCGTATGAAGAAAGTGACTCTACATACCGACGCTGACCTTCCGCGAAAATAGTATCGAATGCCAAAGACGACTTTCCCGATCCAGAAAGCCCAGTAATCACGACCATCTTGTCGCGTGGCATCTCCACAGTGATGTTCTTCAAATTGTGCGTTCGTGCACCCTTCACTGTGATCCAATCCTTATGTTTTTGAGTGTTTGGTTTTTTCATGGCTTAAACGTAGAAACGCCCCCGAAAAACTCTTAGGGGGTATCTATCTCTTTTCTTACGGTACAAGTATAGCATGTGTGTCAATCCACGAACTAGAACCGTTCTGATTAATCTAAAATTGACACAACTCTACTTTAATGCAATAGTAATTTAAACTTTTAAAAACAACAATATGCCAAGAATACACTTTATCTATCATTCAAGGGGTGGAATTACCCCTGCGACTGCCTTAGCGATTGCAAAAATACTACCTGCGATCACCGTGGAACATTTAAGCATTGAAGGTAACCTGCGTGCTTCCTTTACTGTTGGTGCGGTAGAAGTGTTACTGCGAGAAGTTAATGACCAAAACAGCATTAACATGCCGACACTGAGCATCACTATTGACGCAAATTACTTTCCTGAACGTCAAGAAGACCTCAACAAACGCACACAAGCATTTAAGGAACAACTCGAGAACTCTTTGAAGGAACTGGGTCTTCCTATACGTGGAGGTGTATGTTCCGTATGGATACGATTACTGAATGCCGATTACACATCACTCATGTTCTAAAATTAAAAGTGATGAAAATAATAACCATTGGATTTATAATGACCCATACTCCTGATATGAGAATAATTCCCTGTGGTATTACACTTTCAGCAAATGAGGCCAATTATGATCATTTGCGAAAAATACATAGGAGGTTTAGTTACGGGGATTACGACATGAGATATGATCCTATTGAAAACAAGTTACAGATAATCCATAACGAAAGTAACGTGGTAAGCGAGTGTCTTATTCCTGAAAAATGGCAAAAGCCAATGAAACAACTCGAGCTCAACTCACTCTGTCATTTTACTTTCACTACGGTAAATAAAATATGTAAAAAATACATACCTCGAACTATTTTTTACGATAAAACACAGATCAAAAATCAAGGGCGAGAAGTGATCCACAGAAGAATTGCCCATTTTGAATTTATTTAAATTTACGTAAAACCCATTAAAAGCACCCTTTAACCAGGGCGCTTTTTTTATTTCCTCTTCTTCAGTTGTTCGATGGTTCTCATGAGAAAACCGTATTGAACCTATACGACTACTTGACACACAGCTAATTGTTATATATAATACTTCTTAAGATTTTATCGAACCTTCACACATAAAAACAATGAAAAAATCAATCGCAATTGCCATATTGCTGGCACTGTTTAGTATCACTACCCCTGCTCAAGACAGCACCCTAATTGCTGACCGCTCAAAGACTCTCGAAATAAACGCGGCTCTCTTCTCGAGCATATCCTGGCCAGAACACAAACCTCCTTCACTTGGAATCTTTCTTGCGCCAGAGATCAGATTTTCCCATTTTTCGGAGGATTATCTGTCTCTCGGATGGAATCCTGTGAGAGGAAGTATCTATATGTCACTTGAAAAAAAGTTTCTTAAAAGGAAAGAGTTTGAACTCGCAGGATTCGTCATGGGAACAGGCTACTACGAAAAAGGTGACTTTGATCCATTTGGGTACAACACTCTTGGTTTAAGTTTTCACTTTGATGAGGGAAGGAAGTCTGTAATCGTGGGCGCAGTACTAGCAGGTGCTCCAAGAAGTTTTCCTTACCCAGTATTTTCTTTAAAAATCACAACTGGTTGGAAAAAAACGTGGGGATAGAACATAATAGCTATCCTTCTAAGTGATTAAAAGCGCTCGACAATGGGCGCTTTTTTATTTCCTCTTCTTCCTCTTATCAACCACCTCCATCTCAGGCTCTTCCGCCTCTGCTGTTTTGTCCATGATTTTTGAAAGCGCGACGATCTCATCGCGGAGGATGGCCGCTGTTTCAAAGTCGAGTTCTTTTACCGCTTCGTTCATTTCGCTTTCTTTCTGCTTGATAAGTTTTTTGATCGCCTTGGAGTCCTGCTTCCCTTTCGCAAGGAATTCGATATCGAGCTTCATGTTTTCGTTCACTGCCTTCTCGTGCATATTTTCCATTTCTTCCGTGATATCGCGGATCTTTTTGTAGATAGTCTTTGGTGTGATTCCTTCTTTTTTGTTGTGCGCAATCTGTATGGCGCGGCGACGGTTGGTTTCCCCTATCGCGCGCTCCATCGAACCCGTCATGGTGTCGGCATAGAGAATAACGCGGCCGAGCACATTGCGGGCAGCGCGACCGATCGTCTGAATGAGCGAGGTTTCGCTGCGAAGGAACCCTTCTTTGTCGGCATCCAAAATCCCGATGAGCGTCACTTCCGGAAGATCGAGTCCTTCACGAAGAAGGTTCACGCCCACCAAACAGTCGAAGTCACCTTTTCGAAATCGCGTGAGAATCTTGATACGGTCGAGCGTTTCCACGTCCGAGTGGACATACTCGGTAGTAACACCAATATCTTTCAAATACGCCGTGAGATCTTCTGCCATTTTTTTTGTAAGCGTCGTGGCGATGACGCGGTGGCCATTTTCGATTTCTTTTTTTGCTTCAAGAACAAAATCCTGCACCTGGCCGGGATACGCATCGGCAGCGCGGACTCCGCGAATGAAAATCTCTGGGTCGATGAGGCCAGTCGGGCGGATCACCTGCTCGACAATCTGCACACCTTCAGCCATTTCAACCGGGCCTGGAGTAGCTGACGTGTAGATCACTTGCGAAATGCGCTCGGTGAATTCTTCATACCGAAGCGGTCTATTGTCTTTGGCGCTCGGCAAACGGAATCCATGTTCAACAAGCGTGTTCTTTCGGGCCTGGTCGCCCGCATACATCGCGCGAAGCTGTGGAAGTGTCACGTGCGATTCGTCGATGATGGTGAGGAAGTCTGGAGTGCCATCGGCTTTGTGAGGGAAATACGCGAGCAGTGTGTCGGGCGCTTCTCCCACTTTTTTTCCTGAAAGATGACGTGAGTAGTTTTCAATACCAGAACAGTACCCGACTTCACGGATCATCGCCAAGTCATATTTCGTGCGGCGGCGAAGGCGTTCGGCTTCAAGGATCTTTCCATTCTCATCCAGATACTTCAAATGCGCATCAAGTTCTTTTTGGATAGATTTGAGCGCGGCATCGCGTTTTGTTTTTTCAGTGAGAAAGTGTTTTGCAGGAAAGAGCGTCAGGTCACGCGGAGTACTGAGAACTTTTGACGTCACCGGGTCGATTGCGGTAATCGAAACAATGGTGTTTTTTTCAATCTCAACCGAGTAGAGCGTTGTTTCAGATGTGGGCATGATCTCCACTCGGTTGCCGAGCGCGCGGAATTGGCCGGAAGAAAGATCGGCGTTGGTGCGAGTGAAATGCATATCCACCAGCCGCACCAGCATGTCGGTGCGTGAAAATGGTTCGCCCACTTTCAAATACAAAAACTCTTTTGCATATTCTTCAGGACTTCCGAGGCCATAGATGCAAGACACGGACGCCACGATGATCACGTCGCTTCGCGAAAGAAGCGACTGCGTGGACGCATGGCGAAGACGGTCAATCTCTTTGTTGATCTGCGCGTCTTTTTCGATATAGGTGTCGGTTGTCGGCAGATACGCTTCCGGCTGGTAGTAGTCGTAATAGGAGACAAAATAGTGAACGGCGTTTTCTGGGAAAAATTCTTTATACTCACTCGCAAGCTGTGCGGCAAGCGTTTTGTTGTGCGCGATGATGAGCGTTGGCTTGCCGATGTTTTGGATCACATTCGCGACAGTGAAGGTCTTTCCCGATCCAGTCACGCCAAGAAGCGTCTGAGCTGGCAGACCTTTCTTGATCCCCTTCGTCAGCGTTTCAATAGCCTTCGGCTGATCACCCGCTGGCTGGAAAGGGTTTTTGAGTTTGAAGCTGTTGTGGAGCACTTAGAAACTATAGCATGACGGTCAAATCCATGTCTTAAACAGACCGTGCATATTACTTTTTATACCTCTTCAACCACTCGTTTTTATATTCTGAAAAACTTCCTTCAATAATTTTCTCCCTCATCGTCTTCACCAGATTCACTATGAAATACAGATTATGAATCGTCGCAAGTGTTCCCGCCAGCATTTCTTTCGCGCGGAACAGATGCGCAACATACGCTCGAGTATAGTTTTTGCAGGTGTAACATCCGCAGCCTTCCATCACAGGCGTGAAATCAGTCTGAAACGCGCTGTTGAGCATATTTATTTTTCCATCATTGGTATAGAGCGTGCCATTTCGCGCATTGCGAGTCGGCGCGACGCAATCGAAAAGATCGACACCTTGTTCAACGCCCATGAAAAGATCTTCCGGTTCACCAATACCGAGCAAGTGCCGCGGTTTGTTTTCTGGAAGCACTTCATTTACCCATGCGACAGCGGTGGACATATCTTCTTTTGCAAATGAGCCGCCAATACCAAAGCCGTCGAAATCCATCGCACCGATCACTTCGGCCGACTTCTTACGAAGACGTTCATCGCGACCGCCTTGGACGATGCCAAAGAGCGCAGGATGGAAAGGTTGCTTTTCTAAACGGTCTGGTTGAGCCCCTTGCCCTTGATTCTTGGCAAGGGGCGACCCGAGGACCTGAGGAAAAGCAACCTTTCCATCCTGCGCTCTTTCCTCACACAATTCCTTATGCCTTTCCAAACTCCTCTTCGCCCACGCATGCGTTCTTTCAAGCGCCTCTTCCTGATAGCGTGTGTCTTCCGCCGGCGACGTACATTCATCAAACGCAAAAATAATATCAGCGCCGAGATTGTGCTGGATTTCCATCGAGCGTTCAGGGGTGATGTAGTGAAGAGCGCCATCAATGTGTGAACGGAAAGAAACACCGTCATTCCCTATCGAAGCAAGACGCGGTACGCCGTCGTCGGCACTTGAACGCTCGGGAATCTGCATATTCGCATCCGTGCCTTTCACCACTTTCGAAAGTTCTTTTCCATACGCTGCTCCTAGTGAAAATACTTGGAAGCCACCCGAGTCGGTGATCGTCGGACCTTTCCAATTCATGAATTTCGCGAAACCTCCCGCATCACGCACGAGCTCATCGCCCGGCTGAAGAAGCAAGTGGTAGGTGTTGGCAAGCATGACATCGGCGCCAAGATCTGCGAGCTGTTCAGGGGTAATGCTTTTCACAGTCGCTTTGGTACCCACCGGAACAAAGGCCGGAGTTGGAATATCACCATGCGCTGTGTGGATCACACCCACGCGAGCACGGCCTTCTCCCTTTTTTTCAATATCAAAAAAATTACTCATTCACTTTTCTCACTTCGACAAAATCGAGTGTTTGAATATTAACCGGACTTTGTATAAAGACTGTTTGCGTAGGATCGCGTGGGTCAGTGACAGAGCGCACGACCCGACCAACGAGCGAAGAAAAGAGTGATGGAATAACCACCGCTTCACCTTCCACCACAGCCACATCGCGAGAAAGAGCCACTTCAAACGAACCGCCACCATGACCCACAAGCTCTACATCGATACCACTTCCTGAGAGCCGCGCGATTGTTTTTTCTTCTGGAGCAGAGAGGAGCAACACCTTTGCCGTTCGTGCGTACACTTCCTGCACGTTACCAATATACACAGAGCCTTCGGCAAATACCTGGTCACCAACAGCCACCGACTCACGCTCTCCGATATCGATAATGAGTGTGTCGTATGGACTAAAATGTGGCTTAAGCAATACTCGTCCAAGAATAAATACTTCATCATCGGGCATACGCGACAACGAAGCTTTGAGTTGTTCATTTTCTTTTTCAATAGAACGAGCATGGAGAAGGTCAGCTTCCAGCGCAACAACCAATGTGCGAAGTTCTTCCGCTTCACGTGTCAGTGCTTTTTTATTTAAAAAAAGTGTTCCAATATTTTCTGCACCAGATCCAATCGCGCGGCCAGTTGCAAAAAATGGTTTTGCAATTCCAGTTGCAACACCCGAAAGCGCACCAACAGCACCGGTGAGTCCCAGAACAAGGATCAGCGCAACGAAAAAAACCGTCGCGCCTATTGCTCGACGAAGGTTTACTGTTTTTCGATTAGCGCGTCTTGAAATCATCGTCGGTTGTTACGAGTACTTCTTTAAATCCTTCAATATCATCAAGCACCACACCGGTACCACGAGCCACAGCGGTGAGTGGATCTTCAGCAATGTAGATGGGAATCTTGAGCGCTTCGTTAAGATATGTGTCGAGTCCGCGAAGAAGCGCGCCACCACCCGTGAGGACAATACCGCGATACATCACATCGGCCAAGATTTCAGGCGGAGTTGTTTCGAGTACTTCTTTGATACCATCGACAAGGACAGAAACGGACGGCATGATAGCTTCACGCACATCAGAGTCGGTAACGATAACTTCGCGAGGAAGACCAGTCACAAGGTCGCGTCCGCGCACTTCAGCTTCCATGAATGTTCCTGGAATAAGCGCAGTAATTGCAAGCTTGATATTTTCAGCAGTCTTCTCACCCACGAGCAATTTGAATTCATCTTTAATGTACGTAGAAATATCACTGTTGAATTTATCACCAGCGATCTTGAGATTTTTGGAACGAACAATACCACCAAGAGAAATAACGGCAATGTCAGTCGTGCCACCACCGATGTCGATGATCATCGAACCGATCGGTTCTTTGATAGGAAGACGAATTCCGATAGCAGCGGCCATCGGTTCTTCGACGATATACACGTCGCGGGCACCGGCGGATTTGGCCGCATCATACACAGCGCGGATTTCCACGTTGGTCACACCAGATGGCACACCCACCACCACGCGCGGGCGAAACAACTTCTTCGACATCTTTTCTGTCTTGCCGATAAGATACGCGAGCATTTCTTCTGTCACTTCAAAGTCAGAAATAACACCATCCACGAGTGGGCGGATCGCCTTGATGTGACCCGGCGTACGTCCGAGCATCTGCTTGGCTTCCACACCCACCGCCACGATCTGGCCCGTCTTCTGGTTCACTGCCACCACCGACGGCTCATTCACCACGATTCCATGCCCCTTCAGATACACCAAAGTATTCGCCGTACCCAGGTCGATGCCGATATCATTTGAAAATAATTTGTAGAGTTTGTTGAACATAACTGATTAGCGGAACATATCAAGAACCTGAGGCACACCCATGATCTCTTCCTTGCCATCACTGCGCTTTTTCATTTCAACGCCGCCTTTCATCAAGCTTTTTTCAGAAACAACAATACGGTACGGGATTCCGATAAGATCCGCGTCAGCAAATTTTTCACCCGCAGAAGCGCTGCGATCATCGAAAAGTACTTCGACACCACTACCCGAAAGATCGTTGTAGAGATCCTCACTTTCCTGCTTCACTGCATCACTATCACCAAGCGAAAGCAAATGGATCTTGAACGGCGCAACCGCTTCCGGCCACACAATTCCTTTTTCGTCAGAAAGACATTCAACAATCGTACCCATAAGTCGGCCAGGACCAATACCATAGCTGCCCATAAAGACCGATTGTTTGTTGCCTGCTTCATCAACGTACTGAAGATCAAGTGCATCCGAAAAACGAGTTCCGAGTGTGAAAATATTTCCCACCTCAACTGCTTTCTTTTCTACAAGCTCATCTTTTGAAAGTCCAAGATTTTCAAGCACTTCATCGTTGTACACTTCTTTGTTGATAGCAATCTTTTTTTCATCCGAAACATAAATAATGTCTTCGCCTGCTTCGGTGAGAGTCTGGAATTCGTGTGAGTATTTTGAGAACACGCCACCTGATGCGAATGTTACGTATGTAAGAGCACCAAGTCCGACACGATCATAGATATTGAGATACGCTTGCTTTGCTTTTTCATAAAAAGCCATATGCTCAGTTTCGTTTTTAGAAAATGAATACAAATCTTTCATAACAAATTCGCGCATACGCATGATGCCGGATTTTGCACGAGCTTCATTACGAAATTTAGTTTGAAATTGATACACCGACTTTGGAAGATCACGATATGACGCAATGTGCTCCTTCATAAGGCGTGTTAGTGGTTCTTCGTGTGTGAAGCCAAGCCCGAGTTCAGTTTCGTTTTTGAGTTTTGTTTTAAACCAGTTGTCGACAACCTCATCGCTCCAACGGTCTGTCTTTTCCCAAAGTTCTTTTTCCTGAAGCGCGGTAAGCACGACTTCCTGTCCACCGATCGCATTCATTTCTTCACGAATCACTTGTTCTATTTTTTTGAAGACCCTAAGACCAAGCGGTAAGAAGGCGTACACCCCCGCCATTTCCTTATGTACAAAACCTCCCCGGAGCAGGAGCTTTGCGTTTTTTGAAACCTCATCTTTTGGGTCTTCTTTTTTTGTTTTTGTGAACAGGTGACTTTGGCGCATATGTAGACTGATACTAGCGCACAAAGGGGTATTTTACAAATGGAAGAAGGCGGCTACCGTGCAGGCACAGGAGCATAGACGTCTCTCAAAATACCAGTGCCGTACTTCCCTTCAAACCATACTTTTGTTGATTCAATACTGTTTTGAGCTGCCTGATACACAGGACTACCTGGTGCAAATGCTCCCGATTTTATGATTGCATCAGAAACCTGATAATCCACAAGGCGATTCATGAGCGTGCCCTCATCTACAGAATTATCGGTGAGATTATCAATAGTAGATCCACCTTGCAAATACACCTGTTCTGGGGTTACTTGATTGGCATCGAGACCGTATCCTATTCGAATAGAATCACGCAATCCTGAACTTACTCTGTAATCCGAGCCTGGTCCAAATACGTACTCACCGCTGTCATTTACTACAACCGCGATGTTTCCTTCAATACCATTTCCACTTGTACTAAAGACTTCTCGTGTTCCCGGTACAGGAGCAGTTTCAGTTACCGGTTTTTCAGGAGTTTCGGGTGTATCACCTCCCTCAAGCGTACTGGTGTCTTCGAACTCAACAGGCGGCACTTCTCTGCTTATTATTTCAAGAGACTCAGCGTTTTGAAGACCTTCACCATTTTTTTCCTCAACAACTGGAACAACTTCCTCTTCGCGTGGCAGTATATCCTGCGGATTTTCTTTCACAATAGGTTCATCTGAAACAATAGTTTCTACCTCTTCAGAAGAAGGAGTTACCGGAACTTCTGCTTTATTTTCCACCTTGTATTTCTCTTCGATCTCAGCCAGCCGTCGCTGTTTTTCTTCTTCAAGTTTTTGTCTTTCTTCTGCGATCTGTTTTTTCAATTCTTCTTCGGTTTGTGCTCCTTCTGCAGTATCTCCTTCTGTTACGATCGGCTCGTCTTTTACGTTATCAAGAATCTCGCGCTCTCCCGGAGCTCCCATACCTCCCGTTTTTCCCGAACCTTCGATAGGCGCATCGGGTTGTTGCACAGGAGTGATGTTTCCTTTTTCATCAACACCAAGATGCGAAAGTTCATGCGCATCTGAGTCGAACATGTCGAGATGATTCTCTGGTGACACAAAACCCATCGGCGTATTGATGAGGATCGGAGTATCTTCACCTGTCACTACATTGTGAAGCTGAAGCATATTGTCTTTAAAACCGATAGTGGAACCTTTAGGCATAGTGTGACTTTCAGCACCATCAGCAGCATTTGGGTCATAGAGACCAAGTTCTTGAGTAAGCTGATTGTCGGGAGTATCGAACATGTGCTGAACAAGCGGAGGAATCTCAGCGGTTGGTTTGCCGTCGTAAAAATCGTGAAGCTGATCTTTGAATTTGGCGATTGTATCAAGAGCACCGCGGCTGCTGACTTGCATTGCTTCGGGATACGCGATCTCCACAGCAGGTATCTGGTCAGTTACTCGTTCAGCAACACGACCTGCACCGGCAGCAAGGCCACCATCTTCTGGAACAGGTATTCCAGCCGAAGTATTGTTGCCGTCAAACGGATTCATATCCATAGAACGGATACGCTCAACAAGATTCCCAGCAGAATCTTTAACATATTCAGCTCCTCTTCCGAGACTTTCCACGGTATTTCGAGCTGCCTCTTGCATCATCTGGTTTTGAAATTCAATTCCTTTTTCAGCGTGGTCAATAGCTGTTTCTACACCTTCCTGAAGTGGAGTAGCAAGATAGTCACTGCTAAGCTCAGCCGCCCCGACACCCACAGCCAAACCTGCGAGTGTTTTTCCGCTCTTCCAGCGATTTACTTTTGCATCAAGCGCTGTACGCTGTTTGTCGTATTCTTTTCCAGAAATTATTTTATTTTTGTAGGCAAGATCAAGCTCGTCGATTTCGTTTTTGAACATGTCTCCTTCATTAAACTTTTTGTCGAGAAGCTTCTTTGTTCCTGCGCCAGCAACAGCACCACCGACAAATCGAGCAGACTTGGTAGCCCAAAAAGCAGCACTACCAAGACCGCCCGTTGCAGCACCAACAAGACCGCTTATGAGAGCAAAGCGGACATATCGATTACCAAGGAGAGTTTTGTAAACAACATTAGAAGTAACCTTATTCAAGTTCTTCATAAATTCCGCTTTGAATTTTTCTTCCTTTTCCGTTGTCCACGCTTTCTCACGCGAAGCATGGAGAGAATCACGCTCAACTTTCATTTTCTCAAGCTGTTCTTCACGGCGACTTTCGATCTTTTCTCGAATACGCCTATAACGCATGAGCGCCTCCGTGAAGTTCACTGTTTCGTTGCCATCTTTATCAAAACGCTTATTACGCACACGCTCACCATTCGCATAGGCTGTTGACAATTCGTTTTCACGCTGATCCAGCGTGAGATCTCTTCTTTCGTAATACGCATCTTCTTTTTCTTGCGCAGCCTTTACATCATGCTTGTTTGTGATACCAAACCAGTTACCAAGCCTGATGAGGCCACGAGTAATACCCCACTTCTTTTTAACACTCTTTGTGTAATCGTTGATATAGTCTTCTTTCTTTTTCTGAATCTGAGTCGCAAGATCTTGGCGACCAATACGAACCGGATCTTTTGTGCGCACAATCTCCACTTTTTTGGGAACTGAAACAACCAGGTGTTTTTCTTCAGCCATAAGCACATTGTTAATGTCTCCGAGCCCTCGCTTTTTTTCTTCTTTTTTTATGTTTTCAATTTTTTCAGCAATAGAAATATCCGGCGATGAATCGTTTTGAGGAGGAGTCTCTTCTAAAGTAACACCTGGATTAAATTTCTCGGGAGTTGGCATATGACGTATCTTACTCTATTAGCTCGCAGTGATCACATCTTGTAATTGTTTCGCTTCCTCGCGGTAGATATCGTGAAAGTGGGGAACCTTGGATTCGATGAAAGTAAAGATCTCGGCGAATTCTACATCACCGTCGAACATTTTGGAAAGGGTCTTGCGGTCTTTGATATCCATGGCATCGTATGCTCGGGAAAGGGTCGCTTCGAAAAGGGCGGCACTCGTCGCCTGAAGGATGTCTTCCTGCTCGTCGTGCGAGAGGCTTTCTATCTTGAAAAGACGGGTTAAGTCCTCGCGGACTGCCGCGTCGTCGATGTCGGTTGCTGCCATTTTTGACATGCAAAAAGTATAGCAAACAAAGGCTCGTTTGGCGCTGTGCATATCTTGTATTTTCAGGCATTGTGTGGTACATTCTATGGGCATTCCGTGGGGGATGTTTTTTATTACGAAAGACAAACTCCCCTGTAATTACGCTGTAAGGCTTATGAACGGATTGCGCTCGATTCGAAACCGGGCTTAATTAATAAGAAGAATTGTTTATGTCAGAAACAACCATCCCTCAGGCGCTCGCAGACGAGATGTTCAAGGCAGGTGTTCACTTCGGATACTCGAAGACTCGCCGTCATCCTTCTGTCGCCAAGTTCATTTTTGCTACAAAAAGCAAAGTGGATATCGTCAACGTCGAAAAAGTAGCCGCTCAGCTTGAAACAGCAACCAAGCTTCTTTCTGAGCTCGCATCAAAAGGAAAGACCGTGCTTTTCGTAGGTGTAAAACCTGAAGCTCGCGAGATCATCAAAGATGTCGCAGGAAGCCTCGGCCAGCCATACGTTACCGAACGTTGGGTTGGTGGAATGCTCACCAACTTCCCTGAGATCAAGCGTCGTATCGACCGCCTTGCTGATCTTAAAGAAAAGAAAGAAGCCGGCGAACTCGACAAGTACACCAAAAAAGAACGCCTTCTCCTTGATATCGAGATCGCCAAAATGCACAGCATGTTCTACGGTATCTCAACTCTCAAGAAAGCTCCTGATGCAATGTTCATCATCGACGCAAAGCGCGAACACATCGCGGTTGCCGAAGCAACAAAGATGGGTATCCCTGTTATCGCCCTTGTCAGTACCGACACCAACATCAAAGACATCACCTACCCTATCGTCGCCAACGACTCATCGCTCTCAAGTATTCGTTTCTTCATGGATCGCGTACAGAAAGCATTCCGCGATGGAGGTAATGCTCTCTCAGCATAGGTCTTCACAAAGCATTTGATCTTTACTAGAATTTAATCAACATATATCTATGATTACGACAGAACAAGTCAAAGAACTCCGCGACGCAACTGGCATCTCTATCATGCAGTGCAAGAAAGCGCTTGAAGAAGTGAATGGCGATATGGAAAAGGCGCTCATGATCCTCAAGAAGAAATCGAGTGAAGTCGCATCCAAAAAAGCTGACCGTGAAGCTGCTGATGGCGTTATCGTCATCGCACAAGACAGCGGCAAAGCTGCACTGGTGGAACTCAACTGCGAAACTGACTTCGTAGCCAAGAACGACGATTTCGTAACCCTTGCAAACGCAATGGCTGCAAAAGCGCTCGAAAGTGGCGAAGAAGGTCTCAAAGCTGCAAGCGATGAAATGATCGCTCCTGTGATCCAGAAGATTGGTGAAAACATCAAACTCGGCACCGTACAGGTTCTCGAAGGAGACACTGTGGGAAGCTACACGCACAATGGAAAAGCTGGTGCAGTTGTCGTCCTCACAGGTGGCACCGCTGAACTCGCAAAGGATGTTGCGATGCAGATCGTCGCTATGCGCCCTGAATTCATCGAGAAGTCTGAAATCCCTACCGACACAGTAGAGCGCGCACGCGAACTCTTCATGAAAGAGATCGACGAAAGCGGCAAGCCTGAAGAGATCAAGCAGAAGATGCTTGAAGGCAAGATCAGCTCATACTTCAAAGACCTCACACTTATGGACCAGCCATTCTTCAAGAATCCTGACCAATCTGTGGGAGACCTCCTTGCAAAATCAGGCGCAACCTTTAGCACCTTCACCTACAAGAAAATCGGGTAATCTATGATCACCTTCCTCGTCATTTTTCTCGTCGCACTTATCGGCCTCACGATTCTGTTTGGCCTGCGCGTACGAGCGATCCGAACCGGGCGCGTAACTGCGCCTGGCATCGGCGAGGCTCCTGAATATTTCGAAGACGCGCTTCCCCTTCGCCAGCTCGAGCACGCTATCCGGACAAAGTCGTTCATATTTGGACGAAAGATCCTGCTCGCGCTCCTCAAGCTCTCGATGCGTGGAACTTCGAAAATACACCGCGTTCTTGACCGAGGTCTTGCGAAGATTTATCACGTTTTCGTCCAAGAACATGAGAAGTTGGTAGAAACGCAGCGCAGCCAATCGACATTTTTGAAAAAGATTGGGGAATACAAAGAAAACCTCAAACACCGTTCACAAGAAGACCAAAGTAATATATAGTAGGTGCATTCGCCGGCATAGCTCAGTTGGTAGAGCAACTGTTTTGTAAACAGTAGGTCGTGGGTTCGACTCCCTCTGCCGGCTCCAAGAAAAAAGACCCAGGAAGGGTCTTTTTTGATATTTTATTCAAACATCTCATTATGCCTTCTCACGATTTCTTCCACTTCGGCGGGGCCGTATTTTGTGCAGATTTCTTCGAAAGTGGTTCCGGAATGGAAGAGACTTTTTGCTTCACGATCAAAACACGAGGAGCGATTTTCTCCGTCTTCTTCCATCGCAATATACTCGTGCTTTCGTATTTCCACGTCGCACTTAGTATATCATGAGCTTTGCGTTATTTTTTCACAATAACCACATCACCAAGTGCTATTCCACTCTGCTTCACGAAACCTGCTGGAACTTCAAGCACAGCCATCGCAGGAGCGGAAGGATAAAAGACATCTGGATACGTTTCCGGAGAAACATTTTCTTCAATATGCACCACGGTGTCTTCAGGAGAAATCCACAGAATGTCGATCGAGAATTTCATATCTTTCATCCAGATACCATGCAGATCGGCGACATCAAAAACAAAAAAGAGTCCCGTGTCTTCGGGTAGATTTTCTCTTCCAGAAAGGCCTTTGATCTGCTCTGCCTGTGTGAGCGCAAGCTCCACAGGAATGATCGCCTTCCCTATCTGAAGCTCAGCACTTAAAGAATCGGACGAAAGAAGATCTGCAACCCCTTGCGTTTCTTTCGGCTGCACTTCTTCTTGAATGTCAGATTTGTTGGAATACCAGATGAGCCCAGCCACAAGACCGATACACACACCGATAAGAAGCGGCTTTACTTTTTTGTTCATAGAGAATCGGGGCCGACGCTTTCTTCCACGTCTTTCACGGTGATAACGTTGCCGGTAAATGAATATTCAATATAAAGAGGAGAGCGGTCAGGCACTGCACCTTCCGAAAGCTTGGAGTGACCGGGAACGTGCTCGACGATCGTGTTTCCACTCATCGAAACAGTGTTGCCCCCATGAAAGACGTAGCTTCGTGATGTAAGGACACCACTACGCGCTGGCACGCCGTTGTATGTCTTGATCTCCCCCGCATTCCACGTGAGAATGTGCCAGTCTTTTGAACTCTGCTCTGACTCAACCACGAGCACCGCGGGAGTACCCGAACCAGCCGTGAATTTATATGTTGAAACACTTTGCACCGGCGCTTCTGAAGCCGCAAGCACTGTCCATCCATCGCCGATATTTCCCGCTACGATATACCCTTCGATCGGGAATCCTTCCGCATTTTTTGTCATGTACACGAGCACATGTTCGGCGCGACCATCTTTGTTGAAATCAAGTTCAGTGTCACTCTCGAGAATAGCGCCACTAGGAATATAATTCTCGATGCGAAATTCATTGGAAGGAGTGGTGGTGACAAGCGGCACTTCTTCTTCAGGAATAAAAACTTCTTCGCGTGGTTCCCTCGGACGTGCGAGAAGCATGATAGCAATACCAACCAGTATGCCGATGATCACCATGAGTATCGTATTGATTGTTGAGTCTCGTCTGTGCATGAGGTTATTGTATCACGAGCGAATCAAGGATGGCGCGGAAGGCAGCTTCTGCTTCTTCAGCAAGTACAATCCCCGGAACACTGCGCGCTTCTTCAACGCGTGGATTTGCATCGGTAAGTTCAGGTCGAAACGGTCTGTGGACAATAAGAATTCCCTCTCCTGCTTTTAAAAGATAGGTTTCCTCACCGCACCCTTCAGCGCCGATTCGTGCTTTGTATCCGTTGAACTTTCCAATTTGTACTTTCTCAAGTACCCCGCGCTCTTCGCGAAAACTCCCATCAGCGCGAAGACGTTCGGTGAAAAGCGGAATGCCGCTCATCTCACCCGCGTCTGCAAAACTCCCCGGAACAAGCTCCATCGACATATAAAAATCGGTAAATTTCGTCTGAGTCGCGCCGTCTTTAAAATCACACATATCATCGTATACATACGGCACCGTATGACTCACGAGTACCACCCCGCCTGTTTCGCTTGCAAGAAATCTCGGATCGTACGAAAAAGAAAACCGCGCGCTTTCATACACACCGCGCACACCGTTTTCCTCTTCATCAATCTCATCTTGCGTCTTTAGAACGACAACCACCTCTTCTTCTTTTCCATTGTTCTGAAGTCCCCAAAAACCTTCCGGCACCACCACCGAAACAATCAGCCCAAACGCCGCAAAAAGCAGCAACCCGAATATGAAATTCGTTCCACGAGAATTCTTTTTCTGCATCTAAAATTATTATAGCAGAAGAACCCCGCACATGTGTGCTCTGCAGCAATTTCAACTGTTGGAGGTTTTCTTCTCCACATACTCTAAAAAATACACGGTGCGTACTATTTCCCAACAGGTCCGTTTTTGAAATTGCTGCAGAGCACACATGTGCGGGGTTCTTC
>JACCDG010129825.1_pt1 | contig 17477 bp, 17 predicted proteins | sample 7442471 | NCBI WGS metagenome assembly JACCDG01 (sample SAMN15323444, study PRJNA562643) | freshwater metagenome | isolation source: river surface water | place: USA:Blue River Watershed | collected 2017-08-17 | reverse complement strand
CGGCGCGGATGGCGGTGCCGCCCAGGTCGTGGGCGGCCAGCGAGGCGAAATCGCCCTGGAACGCCCCCATGGGCGTGCGGGCGGCGCTGACGATGACGATGGCTTCAGGCATGGGGGGCTCCTTCAAAGGGTCTCAAGATGGAAGGGGACGCACCGTTCTCCTCGAGGGCGATGCGGCGCAGGTATTCCTGGAACTCGGGGTCCTCGCCCCGCAGCAGCAGCGGTAGCGCGTTGCGGAAGTCTTCGCGCCGGCACCACTCGCGCATGTAATCGTCCCAACTGTTCCAGCGGCGACGCTCGGTGCCGGACATGTCCGCCTTGTAGGCCACGAGGTAGGCGCGCTCGAACAGCGAGATCAGCATGTCGAAGATCACGAGCATGCGCTCGACCTGCTCGGGCGTCGGGTTCGGCAGGGGCGTGGCCGTGCGCAATTGCAGGTCCGGGTGCACCAGCACCACCTTCAGGAAGTCGTTGTACGCGTCGGAGAGCAGCTGGTAGGCCTCCTCCTCCTCGTTGTCACGCTCCTTGCGCTGCTCCCAGGCGAAGATGAACAGCGCCACGGGCAGGCCCAGCGCGGTCACCACGTAGCTGGCCAGCTCCCACCAGTCCCGGTCCAGCATCATGCGGCTCCCTTCATGGCATCACCCGTCACGGCCCCCGGGGCGCCTCAGCCCCGCTTGGCCCCGCCCACGACACCGACGGCGCCGCGGTACACCCGCTCGAGGTCGTCCGCACTGTCCACCGTCATGTGCAGGTCCTTGATCAGGCCGTCGGACAGGCCATAGACCCAGCCATGCAGCGTCACCGACTGCCCGCGCTTCCAGGCGTCCTGGACCACGGTGGTCTGGGCCACGTTCACCACCTGCTCGATCACGTTGAGCTCGCACAGCAGGTCCAGCCGGTGGGCGGGGTCCGTGGACTCGATCAGCGGCCGGTGCATGCTGGCCACGTCCTTGATGTGGCGCAGCCAGTTGTCGGCCAGGCCCACGCGGGTGCCATGCAGCGCCGCCATCACGCCGCCGCAGCCGTAGTGGCCCACCACCATCAGGTGCTCCACCTTCAGCTGGTCCACCGCGTACTGGATGGTGGACAGGCAGTTCAGGTCGGTGGGCACCACCACGTTGGCCACGTTGCGGTGCACGAACACCTCGCCCGGGTCCAGGCCGGTGATCTGGTTGGCGGGCACGCGCGAGTCGCTGCACCCGATCCACATGTAGCGCGGCTCCTGCTGCGACTTCAGGCGGGTGAAAAAGCCCGGGCGCTCGCGCTCCATCTGGGCGGCCCAGGCGCGGTTGTGGGCAAACAGGTCTTCGAGTTCTCTTGTCATGGCGCTCATTCTCCCCGAGTCTCCCCGGGAGGAATGACGGGGTCTTTACATCGTCTCCGCGAACAGCTCGCGGCCGATCAGCATCCGGCGGATCTCGCTGGTGCCGGCGCCGATCTCGTAGAGCTTGGCGTCGCGCCACAGGCGGCCCAGCGGGTACTCGTTGATGTAGCCGTTGCCGCCGAACACCTGGATGCCCTCGCCCGCCATCCAGGTGGCCTTCTCGGCGCACCACAGGATCACGGAGGCGCAGTCCTTGCGCACCTGGCGCACGTGCTCGGCGCCCAGCAGGTCCAGGTTCTTGCCCACGGTGTAGCAGAAGGACCGGCCCGCCTGCAGCACGGTGTACATGTCGGCCACCTTGCCCTGGATCAACTGGAACTCGCCGATGCTCTGGCCGAACTGCTTGCGGTCGTGGATATAGGGCACCACGTTGTCCATCACCGCCTGCATGATGCCGATCGGGCCGGCCGCCAGCACCGCGCGCTCGTAGTCCAGGCCGGACATCAGCACCCGCGCGCCGCCGTTGACGGTGCCCAGCACGTTCTCGGCCGGCACCTCCACGTTCTCGAACACCAGCTCGCCGGTGTGGCTGCCGCGCATGCCCAGCTTGTCCAGCTTCTGCGCGATGGAAAAGCCCTTCATGCCCTTCTCGATCAGGAAGGCCGTCACGCCGCGCGCGCCCAGCTCCGGCTCGGTCTTGGCGTACACCACCAGCGTGTCGGCATCCGGGCCGTTGGTGATCCACATCTTGTTGCCATTGAGGACGTAGTAGCCGCCCTTGTCCACGGCGCGCAGCTTCATGGAGATCACGTCCGAGCCGGCGCCCGGCTCGCTCATGGCCAGCGCGCCCACGTGCTCGCCGGAGATCAGCTTGGGCAGGTACTTGCGCTTTTGCGCCTCGTTGCCGTTGCGCTTGATCTGGTTGACGCACAGGTTGGAGTGCGCACCATAGGACAGGCCGATGGAGGCCGATGCGCGGGAGATCTCCTCCATCGCGATCATGTGGGCCAGGTAGCCCATGTTCGCGCCGCCGTACTCCTCGGGCACGGTGATGCCCAGCACCCCCAGCTCGCCCATCTTGCGCCACAGGTGCATGGGGAACTGGTCGGTGCGGTCCGCCTCGGCGGCCAGCGGCGCGATCTCGGCCTGCGCGAAATCGCGCACCGCGTCGCGCAATGCGTCGATGTCTTCACCGAGCTGGAAATTGAGTCCTGGCAGGTTCATGGCGTGTCTCCCGTGCGTGGATTGAAATGGGGTGAGGGGGCGTCAGTGCCTGATACCGTCGCGCCCGCTGATCACCATCATGGTGGCCCCCATCGTGGCCACCAGCTTCTCGCGGCCCTGCCCGTCGAGGGCATAGGCCTTGGCCTCGGACACGGTGATGGTGCGGCCCGGCTTGACCACCTCCCCCACCATGCGGAACCGCTCGCCCTGCGCGGGCGCCAGCAGGTTCACCTTGAACTCGATGGTCAGCACGCCCGCATCGTGCGGCATCAGCGTGGAGGCGGCATAGCCGCAGGCCGAGTCGAGCACCGCGGCCATCACCCCCCCATGCACGAACCCGTGCTGCTGCGTGATGTGCGGCGCGAACGGCAGCTCGATCACCACCCGCCCGGCCTCCACGCCCTGCAGGCTCGCGCCCAGGGTCACCATGGCCGCCTGCTTGTCGAAGCTGGCGCGCACCCGGGGCTCGAAGGCGGGGTCCTGGGGCTGGAAAGGCAGGGGGCTCATGGGCGGGTGTCTCCTCGTATCGGTTCTGGCGGGCACCGTATTTGAATTTACGTTTACGTAAACGTCAACTCCGGATTATCCCGCCCTCGCCCGGCTGCCGCCCCCGGCGCGGGCCAGCAGGGCCCGGGCCTCCTTCTCGTGGGCCTTGACCTCGTCCAGCGTGGCCTGCAGGTCGGACAGCTGGTCCTCCAGCTGCTGGCGGTGGTGCGCCAGGATGTCGAGGAATTTGCGCAGCTGCGGGCCGGTGTCGCGCGGGCTGTCGTACATGTCGATCAGCTCCTTGGCCTCGGTCAGGGACAGCCCCAGCCGCTTGGCGCGCAGGGTCAGCTTCAGCCGGGTGCGGTCCCGTGCGCTGTACAGGCGGTTGCGGCCGCCAGGACCGGTGCGCTGGGGCTGCAGCAGCCCCATGTCCTCGTAGAAGCGCATGGCGCGGGTCGTCAGGTCGAACTCGTTCGCCAGGTCGCTGATGGTGTAGGTGATGGGAGGCGTGGTGGCCATGGTGCGGTCGGCAAGGGGGGGGCGGCCTCCTGCGGCCGCCCGGAACCGCGATTACATCTGACGTTTACGTCAACGTCAAATCGGCGGCTGACCCGGGCAGGGTGAAGCAGACCGTGCAGCCCTCGCCCTTGGCCGCACGGACCCAGATCCGCCCGCCATGCCGCTCCACCACGCGCTGCACCGTTGCCAGGCCGATGCCCGTCCCCGGGAACTCCGCGCTGGCGTGCAGCCGCTGGAACGGGGTGAACAGGCGCGCGGACTGCGCCATGTCGAAGCCCACGCCGTTGTCCCGCACGAAGAACACCGTCCCGTCGGCGCCCGGCTCGCTGCCGAACTGGACCACCGGGGCCTCGCGCGGCAGCGTGAACTTCCAGGCATTGCCCAGCAGGTTCTGCATCACCGTGCGCAGCATGCGGGCGTCACCCTGCGCCACCAGGCCGGGCTCCACCCGCACGTCCACGCGCCGCTCGGGGTCCTGCAGGTGCAGCCACTCCAGCGTGTCGTGCGCCATCGCGGACAGGTCGACCGGGGCGGCCTCCATCGGCTCGCGGGCCAGGCGCGCCAGTTGCAGCAGGCCCTGGATCAGGTCCTCCATCTGCTGCGCCCCCGCCCGGATGCGCGCGAGGTAGTGGCGCAGCTTCTCATCGGCGTCGGGCGGCAGCCGGTCCTCCATCGCCCGGGCGAAGCCGGCCACGGCGGCCAGGGGGGCGCGCAGGTCGTGCGAGACGGAATAGGAAAACGCCTCCAGCTCCCGGTTGGACTGGCGCAGCCCCTCGGTCGCCTGCGCCACGCGGTGCTCCAGGGTCCGGTTCGCCTCGTCGAGCAAGGCATGGGCCTGCCGGGTCTTCTCCAGCTCGGCCTGCAGGTCCCGCTGGCGGGCCTGCAGGTGGATCGCCATCAGGTTCAGGGCGGCGGCGATGTGGCCGAACTCGTCCCCCTGCGCCGTGATGCCCTCGTCCACGCGGGCGTCCAGGTGGCCGGCGGCGAGCCGGTCGGCCACGGACTCGAGCGCGGCGGCGGGCCGGGCGATCATGCGCCGCCCCAGCCAGCCGGCGCCGGCCAGCCCGGCCACCAGCACCACGGCCAGCACCGACAACTCGCGGCGGGCCCGCTCCCAGGCCACCGCGGTGATCTGCTCCGCATCCAGGCTGGCCACGGCCAGCATCCGGGCGCGCCCCACGGGCTCGGAGGGCGCGAAGGCGATCAGCCGCTCGCGCCCGTCCCGGCCGATCGCGCGCACGTGGCCGGCCTTCATGGCGCGCGCCGCCTCGCGCAGCTCCGTCGCGGCCACCAGCGTCCCCGGCGGGCGCACGGGCAAACCCGTGCCATCGCGCTCGATCACCAGCCGCGCCTTCTCGTCGATCACGGCCAGCCGGGCCCCCGGGGGCAGCGGCAGCGGGTCGAGGTCCAGCTGCATCTGGGTCACGTCCAGGCCGGCGAAGGCCACCGCCTGGATCACCCCGCCCTCGATCACCGGCAGGGCATAGGTGAGCACCGGTCGCTTGATCGTGCGGCCGACGACCACCTCCCCCATGGCGAACTTGCCAGTGGCCATCGCCTCGCGGAAGTAGAGCCGGTCGGCGGCATTGAAACGCCCCTGCCGGTCGGCCGCGTGGCACAGCAGGTCGCCCTTGAGGTCCAGGATGCCCAGGTTGCCGTAGATGGGGTAGCGTCCGCGCAGGGACTCCATGTACGTCTGGCAGCGCTCGCGGTCCAGGGAACGGATCTCGGGAACCGCCGTGATCACCGCCAGCAGGTGTTCGGCCGCATCGGCCCGCCGGTCCTGCTGCGCGGCCACCAGCCAGGCGGCCAGGTTCAGCTGGTCACGGGCCTGGTCCAGCGCGGACTGCGAGGCGCCGTACGCCGACCACACCGACAGCCCCCCCACCGGCAGCAGCGCCACCACCACCAGGGCCATCAGCCGAAGGCGCAAGCTCATACGGCGCAACACTGCAAGCCCCATCCGTTCATTGAAGGGCCATTGTCATGCAACGCGGCCGCGCTGCCTAGCCTTGCCGGGGATCACCAGGCCGGCAGGGCCTCGTCCTTGAGCTGCCCGCGAAGCTGCGCGTAGTCGGGCACCACGGTGCGCACGGTGTCCCAGAAGCGGGGGCTGTGGTCCATCACCCGCAGGTGGCTCAGCTCGTGGGCGACCACGTAGTCGATCACGTCCAGTCGGAAGTGGATCAGGCGCCAGTTCAGGCGGATCGAGCCGTCCGAGTGGGCCGTGCCCCAGCGCGTCGCGGCGCTGCTCAGGGACAGCTTGGTCCAGCGCACCCCCAGCCGGGGCGCGAAATGGTCGAGCCGCTCGGTGAACAGGCGGCGGGCGTGACGCATCAGCCAGGCCTGCACCGCATCGCGGATCTGCGCGGGCGAGGCATGCTGCGACAGGCCGATGTGCAGCGTCAGGCGCGGCACGCCCGGCAAGGCATCGGCGGCGGCCTGCAGCATGCCGCCGCCCTCGAAGCCGTGGCGCGGGTCCAGCACCACGATCAGCGTCTCGCCCAGGAAGGGAATGCTCGCGCCGTCCTTCCAGTCGATGCGGGCTTCCTGGCGCTTCTCGTCGCGCGAACGCATCTCGTCCAGCTTGCGCACGATCCAGCCGGCCCGCTTCTTCAGCGCGTCCTCGATCTCGTACAGCGGCACCCAGGTCGGCGCGCTCACCGTCAGCCCCTCGGCGCCGACCACGAAGCCGATGGTGCGCCGGCGCGCGCGGCGCAGGGCGTAGGCCACATGCACGCCGTCCAGCACCGCCTGGCGGTTGGCCTCGGGGTGGGCGAAGCGGGCCGGCTCGAGCACGCGGGACAGCGGCTCGGCGGGGGCTGCCGGTGCGGCGGGTGCGACGCTCACGGGCCGCGGTGCAGGCGCAGGCACAGGGGCGGGCCGGGTCACCGCCGCCGGAACCGGCGCGGGCGCGCCGGCCGCCGTCACCGGCGCCGGTGGCGGCGTATCGCCGAACAGGTCAAGCGCGAGCTGGAGGAACCGGTTCATCGCCAGCTGCCTGCGATGCGTGGGAAGGATAGGCCTCGGGGTCGAGGCGGCGCATCTCGGACTCGATCCAGGCCTCCACCTCGCGCATCAGCTCGTCGGCATCGCGCCCCTCGCTCGGGATGGGCTCGCCGATCGACACCTCCACGACGCCCGGGCGCTTGATGAAGGCCTTGCGCGGCCAGCACCGGCCGGAGGTCACCGCCACCGGGATCACCGGCGCGCCGGTGGCGATCGCCAGCCGCGTGCCGCCGGTCTTGTACTGCCCCGCCTCGCCGCGCGGGATGCGCGTGCCCTCGGGGAACATGATGATCCAGATGCCGCGCGCCAGCAGGTCCTTGCCCTGGGCCACCACCTTGTTGAAGGCGGCCGCGCGCTGGCTGCGGTCGATGTGGATCATGTCCAGCCGGCCCATGGCCCAGCCGAAGAACGGGATCTGCAGCAACTCCTTCTTGAACACGTAGGCCAGCGGGTGCGGCATCAGCGTGGGCATCAGGAAGGTCTCGAAGGTCGACTGGTGCTTGACCAGCAGGATCGCGGGGCTGGTCTCGCCCTCGGGCAGGTTCTCGCGGCCGCTCACGCGCACCTCGATGCCCAGGAGGTGGCGCGCCGCCACCACGGTCCCCAGCAGCCAGCGCTGCGCCATCCAGTACAGGGGAACGCCGCGCAGGCGGATGGAGGCCAGCAGGATGGCCAGCGCGAAGGGGATCACCGTCACCAGCATCCACAGGGCATGCAGCACGGATCGCAGGAAATTCATCATCGGGCTTGGGTCTTCTGGGGCCCCGGCGCGGGGGCGGGCGATTGCGCGCCCCGGGAGGCGATCAGGTGGTCGACGAAGGCCGCCAGGTCCGCATGCACGCGGGTGCCGGGCGGGAAGGTCTCGGGCAAGGGCCGGTCGCGCCAGGCCTCGCCCTTGCCGGTCAGCACCAGGTGCGGCTCGCAGCCGACCGCCGCGCCGGCCTGCAGGTCGCGCAGCGTGTCACCCACGCAGGGCACGCCCTTGAGGTCCACGCCGAAGCGCTCGCCGATCTGCTCGAACAGCCCCGGCAGCGGCTTGCGGCAGCCGCACTGGTCCTCGGGGCCGTGGGGGCAGTAGAACACCGCATCCACCCGGCCGCCGAGGCTGCCCACCGCCTTGTGCATCTTGGCGTGCATGGCGTTCAGCGCCGCCACGTCGAACAGGCCGCGGCCCAGGCCGGACTGGTTCGAGGCCACCGCCACGTGCCAGCCCGCATGGTTCAGGCGCGCGATCGCCTCCAGCGCGCCGGGCAGCGGCACCCACTCCTCGGCCGACTTGATGTATTCATCGCTGTCGACGTTGATCGTCCCGTCGCGGTCCAGGATCACCAGCTTCATGAAGGGATCACGCGGCCAGTCGGGACAGGTCGGCCACGCGGTTCATGGCCGCATGGAGGGTGGCCAGCAGGCCCAGGCGGTTCAGGCGCAGGTCGAGCTGCTCGGCGTTCACCATCACGTCGTCGAAGAACGCGTCCACCGGACCGCGCAGGGCAGCCAGGGTCTGCAGCGAAGCGGTGTAGTCGCCGGCCTCGAACTGCGCGAGCGCCTCGGGCGCCAGGCGGCGCGTCGCGGCGTACAGCGCCTTCTCGGCCTCCTCCTGCAGCAGCACCTCGCTCACGTGGGCATCCACGGCGCCGTCGGCCTTCTTCAGGATGTTGCCGATGCGCTTGTTGGCCGCGGCCAGGGCGGGCGCCTCGGGCAGCGCGGCGAAGGCGCGCACGGCGGCCAGGCGCTTGGCCACGTCGCCCAGGCGCTGCGGCTTGAGCGCCAGCACGGCGTCCACTTCCTGCACGCTGTAGCCCTGCTCGCGCAGCAGGCCGGCCAGTCGCTCGTCGATGAAGGTCGCCAGCTGCCCGGTCGTCTCGGCGCCGGCCTGCGGGAACAGGCCCACGGCAGCGGCCAGCATCTCGTCCAGCGACAGCGGCAGGTCGCGCTCGATCATCATGCGCACGATGCCCAGGGCATGGCGGCGCAGCGCGAACGGGTCCTTGTCGCCGGTGGGCAGCTGGCCGATGGCGAACAGGCCCGCCAGCGTCTCGAGCTTGTCGGCCAGGGCCACCACCAGGCCCACCGGGCCGCGCGGCAGCGCGTCGCCGGCGAAGCGCGGCTTGTAGTGGTCCTCGATCGCGTCCGCCACGTCGGCGTCCAGGCCGTCGGCCTGCGCGTAGTAGCGGCCCATGGTGCCTTGCAGCTCGGGGAACTCACCCACCATGTCGGTCAGCAGGTCGGCCTTGGCCAGGTTGGCGGCCAGGTCGGCCTTCCAGGCCAGGTGGTCGTCGCCCATCTGCGCGCCGATCACCTGCGCCAGCTCGCGCACGCGGGCCGTGCGTTCGCCCTGCGTGCCCAGCTTGTTGTGGTAAACCACCTTGCCCAGGCCGTCCACGCGGGAGGCCAGCGTCTTCTTGCGGTCCTGGTCGAAGAAGAACTTGGCATCGGCCAGGCGCGGGCGCACCACGCGCTCGTTGCCGCCGGTCACCGCGCTCGCGTCGGCGGGGCGGATGTTGCTCACCACCAGGAACTGGTTCGTGAGCTTGCCCTGCGCGTCCAGCAGCGGGAAGTACTTCTGGTTGGCCTTCATCGTGAGGATCAGGCATTCCTGCGGCACGCCCAGGAACTCCTTCTCGAACTGGCACAGCAGCACGTTGGGCCGCTCCACCAGCGCCGTCACCTCGTCCAGCAGCGCCTCGTCTTCGATGGGGCGCACGCCGCCGCCCACCTTCGCGGCCGCCTCGGCCAGCTGGCGGGCGATCTCGGCGCGACGCGCCTCGAAGCCGGGGATCACGGCGCCATCGCGCGCCAGCACCTCGGCATAGGCGTCCGCCGCGGGTATGGTCACCACCGGCACCGCCGCCTCGAAGCGGTGGCCGTGCGTGGTGCGGCCGGCGGCCAGGCCCAGCGCCGTCACCGGCACCACGGCATCGCCATGCAGCGCCACCAGCGCATGCGCGGGACGCACGAACTTCACGTCGGTCCAGCCATCGGCCAGCTGGTAGGTCATCACCTTGGGAATCGGCAGCTTCGCGATCGCCTCGGCCAGCGCCTTCTGCAGGCCCTGGGCCAGCGTCGCGCCGCGCACGGTGCTCTCGTAGAACAGGGCCTCGGCCTTGCCATCGGGCGCGCGCTGCAGGCCCGCCACGGCGGACGCATCGGCGCCCAGCGCCTGCAGCTTCTTGAGCAGCGCGGGGGTGGGGTTGCCCGAAGCATCCAGGCCCACGCTCACGGGCATCAGCTTCTGCGACACGGCCTTGTCGGCGGCCTGGAAGGCCACGGCCGTCACATGCGCGGCCAGGCGGCGCGGCGAGGCGTAGGCGGTCAGCGCCGAGCCGGCGCCCGCCAGGCCCTGGGCCTGCAGCTGCTCGAACAGCACGCCGGCGAACGCATCACCGAGTTTCTTCAGGGCCTTGGGCGGCAGTTCCTCGACGAACAGTTCGACAAGCAGGTTCTGGGACATCGTCATGGTGGTCAGGCCGCCTTCTTGGTCATCTCGGCCACCCACTCGCGCGGCGCCATGGGGAAGCCCAGGCGCTCGCGGCTGTCGTAGTAGCTCTGGGCCACAGCGCGGGCCAGGTTGCGGATGCGGCCGATGTAGGCGGCGCGTTCGGTCACGCTGATCGCGCCGCGCGCGTCCAGCAGGTTGAAGCTGTGGGCCGCCTTGAGCACCTGCTCGTAGGCGGGCAGCGCCAGCTGCTGCTCCATCAGGTACTTGGCCTGCTTCTCGTGCGCGTTGAAAGCCGTGAACAGGAAGTCTGCGTCGCTGTGCTCGAAGTTGTAGGCCGACTGCTCCTTCTCGTTCTGCAGGTACACGTCGCCGTAGGACAGGTCCTCGGTCCACTTCAGGTTGTAGACGTTGTCGACGCCCTGCAGGTACATGGCCAGCCGCTCCAGGCCGTAGGTGATCTCGCCCGTGATCGGCTTGCAGTCGATGCCGCCGACCTGCTGGAAGTAGGTGAACTGCGTCACCTCCATGCCATTGAGCCAGACCTCCCAGCCCAGGCCCCAGGCGCCCAGCGTCGGGTTCTCCCAGTCGTCCTCGACGAAGCGGATGTCGTTCTTCTTCAGGTCGAAGCCCAGCGCCTCCAGCGAGCCGAGGTACAGCTCCAGGATGTTGGCCGGCGCGGGCTTGAGCACCACCTGGTATTGGTAGTAGTGCTGCAGGCGGTTCGGGTTCTCGCCGTAGCGGCCGTCCTTGGGGCGGCGGCTGGGTTGCACGTAGGCGGCTTTCCACGGCTCGGGCCCGAGCGCGCGCAGGAAGGTGGCGGTGTGCGAGGTACCGGCGCCGACCTCCATGTCGTAGGGCTGCAGCAGGGCGCAGCCTTGCGCGTCCCAATAGGCCTGCAGCTTCAGGATGATTTGCTGGAAGGTGAGCATCACCCGATTTTACGGGGGCGCAGGCACCGGCTCAGCGGGGGAAACGCTCCTTTTGCCGCCATGCAGCTAGCAAAACGATAGCAACGCCCAGCCCCCACAGCGGCCACAGCCGCCACGCCGACACCCAGCGGGCGAACGGCGTCAGCCCCTCGCGCCCCTCCACCTCGCCGGCGAGCACCCCGCGTGTGTGGCGGGCCAGGGTGTGCGTCACGTGGCCCCGGTGGTCGATCACCGCCGTGGCCCCGGTATTGGTCGCCCGCAGCATGGGGCGGCGGAACTCCAGCGCCCGCATCCGGCTGATGTGCAGGTGCTGGTCGATCGCCACCGTGTGGCCGAACCAGGCGATGTTGCTCACGTTCACGAACACGGTGGGCGCGCGGGCCGGGTCGGCGAAGCGCGCGCCCAGCTCCTCCCCGAACAGGTCTTCGTAGCAGATGTTGGGGGCCAGGCGCTGTCCCTTCCAGGCCAGGGAGGGCTGGCCCACGCCGCCGCGGTTGAAGTCGCCCAGCGGGATGCGCATCAGGTCGGTGAACCAGCGGAACATCGGCGGGATGAACTCGCCGAACGGCACCAGGTGGTGCTTGTCGTAGCGGTACGGCGCGCCGGGCCGCAGGCCGATCACGGAATTGGTGTAACCCTCGCGGAAATCCCCCAGCGGCAGGCCCACCAGGGCCACTTGCCGGCCGGCCAGGAAGGGCTCGGCCACATGGGCCAGGTAGCCGGGCGGCAGTTGCGCGGGCAGCAGGGGGATGGCGGTCTCGGGCGCCACCACCAGGTCGGCTCGGGCGGCGCGCAGTTCGCGGGCATACCAGTCCAGCGCCAGCGGAATGCCCGAGCCCGCCTGGAACTTCTCGTCCTGGGGGATGTTGCCCTGGAGCAGGGCCACGGACAGGCGCCCGGCACTGGCGCCCCGGTCGGCCTGGGGTGCCAGCGGCACGGCGGCGATGGCCAGCGTCGCGGCGCCCAGCGCCAGCGCGCAGGCCCGCCGGCTGGGGGCCCCCCGGCCCGTGAACCGCTCGATGCCCACCCCCTCGCCCTGCGAGGCGGGCACCAGCGCGCACGCCGCGCAGGCCGCCAGGAACGCCGCCACGAAGCCGATGCCGTACACGCCCAGCCAGGGCGCCAGGGGCGCCAGCGGCCCGTCGACATGGGCATAGCCCACCGCGCCCCAGGGGAAGCCGGTGAACAGCGTGCCGCGCATCAGCTCGGCCAGCAGCCAGGCGCCGGCGAACACCAGCGCGCCGCCGGGCCCGCCTCCCGCGCCGAACCGCCGGGCCACGCCCGCGGCCAGCGCGTAGTACAGGCCCAGGAAAGCCGCGAGCGCCAGCACGGCGGCCACGGCCAGCGCCGCGGGCAGGCCGCCATATACATGCATGGACACGAACAGCCACCACCAGGTTCCGGCCAGCCACGCGATGGCGAAGGCCCATCCCTGGGCGGCGGCGTGCAGCGCAGTGGGCGCCCGCGTCACCAGGCCCGCCAGCAGCGCCAGCGACATCAGCTGCAGCCACCACAGCGCCTGGCCCTGCCCCGGACCGGCCAGCGGCCAGGCAATGGACGCCGCCTGCGCCGCGCCGGCGGCCACCGCCAGCCCGGCACTCACCGGAAAGCGCGGCCCGGCGGCCTGCGCGCGCATCAGGCGGCTTCGGTGCCGCCGGCTGCGGGCGACACCTTGAACCAGCGCACGGCGCCGCCCTTGGTATGCAGCACGACGAAGTGCAGCCCGCCCAGCGTCGTGTGCTCGCCGCGCTTGGGCACATGCCCCATCTCGTGCGCGATCAGCCCGCCGACGGTCTCGAACTTCGGGTCCTCGCCGGCCTCGCCGGAGGGGGCCAGGCTCACGCCGAAGGCCTCGTTCACCCGCTCGATGCTGGTGTCGCCGCTGACGCGGTAAGTCTTGTCCGCCAGGCCGAAGATGTCGCCCTCGTCCTCGGCGATGTCGAACTCGTCCTCGATCTCGCCCACGATCTGCTCGAGCACGTCCTCGATGGTGATCAGGCCGGCGATGCGCCCGAACTCGTCCACCACCAGGGCCAGGTGGTTGCGGTTGCCGCGGAACTCGCGCAGCAGGTCGTTCAGGCCCTTGCTCTCGGGAATGAAGGCGGCGGGCCGCAGCAAGGCGCGGATGTTCAGCTCCGGCGCGCGCTGCAGCTTGAGCAGGTCCTTGGCCAGCAGGATGCCGATGATGTTCTCGCGGTCGCCCTCGTACACCGGGAAGCGCGAGTGCGCGGTCTCGATCACCCCATGGAGGATGTCCTCGTACGGGGCATCGATGTTGATCAGGTCCATCCGCGGCGCGGCCACCATCACGTCGCCGGCGGTCAGGTCCGCCATGCGGATCACGCCCTCGAGCATCACGCGGGACTCGGGGCCGATGACATCCTTGTCCTCGGCGTCGGCCAGTGTCTCGATCAGTTCAGCCCGCGAATCGGGGCCGGGGGAGATGAACTCGGCCAGTTTTTGCAGGAACGTGCGCTTATCTTCCTTCTCGCTGGAAGGGCGCGCAGGGTGGGGGTCGGACACAGCCGGGGGGTGCAGGACGTGCGGTCGTTGGGGGATCTGTAGGATAGCCCAATCACATGACAGGGCTGGCGGACCGGTGCCGGCGGCCAGCCCGGGTCCTGCCCCGGGGCCCCGTCACGATGGCCTCAGGCCGCCGACTGCCCGCGGCTGTCACGTACGCCCTGGCGGACCTCCTGCAACCCGCGGATGAACTCCCAGAAATTGCGGGCCTGCACCTTGAGCTGGTAGTCCGTCTCGGCCATGCGCTCCTCCACCAGCTCGGTCACGCGGCTTTCCAGCGTGGCGGGCGGCAGGCGCAGGTGGGCCTCGGTCTCGGTGCCATCGCGCTCCAGCGTGGCGCCGGCGTTGCGGGCGATCTTCAGCATCGCCTGGTTTTCGCTGAGCGCATGCACGAACAGCAGCTCCACGCCCTCGTTGCGGGCATGCATCACGGCGCGGTCGAACAGGCGCGCGCCATAGCCGCGACCACGGGCCCGCTTGGCCACCGACACCCCGAACTCGGCGCAGGCCGTCGATCCGGGCTGGTCCGAGAACGCCAGGTGCGCCATCGCGATCAGCTCCAGCCAGCGGTTGAAGATGCCGAACACTTCGTCGCGCTCGAAGTTCAGCTTCTCCACGTACTGCAGGACCTGGGCATCCGACGCCATGTAGCCGAAGCGCAGGTAACGGTCGTGCGGCTCCAGCGCCAGCAGGTGCGCGGCGATCTTCCCGCGGTGGCCGGGGCCCAGCGAGCGGATGGGAACTTGGAACAGCAATGACCGGCGGTCGGCAGACTCAGGCATGGGGTCTATTTTCCGGGTTTTCCCGTAGTAGCGCATCCGTAGGGCCGTCCGGCCCGTCGATTGACGGCTCAGGTGTGGCAAATGCCCTTCCTTTCGGCGGCTCGGGAGTCAACTTGAGGGGTGGGCCCGGCTTGCCGGTCCCTGCCGATGTGGCCTACAGTGGGGTCGTCCCCGAGGACGCAGGAGGCAGCCATGGCCATGGAACCCGTCGTCTACGGCGCCAGCGACCGCCCGCCGCGCGGCGACTACGCCCGCGCCGGCCCGGACTACACCTGTGCCCAGGACCTGGCGGCCTACACCGCGCAGGACCACGACACCTACCGTCGCCTGTACGAGCGCCAGGCCGCCCTGCTGCCGGGGCGGGCCTGCGACGCCTACCTGCGGGCCCTGCCGTCGCTGGGGGTGAAGGACCACATCCCGCGCTTCGAGGAGATCAACGACCGGCTCCTGAAGGCCACGGGCTGGCAGGTGGTCGGCGTGCCGGGCCTGATCCCCGAGGTGCCGTTCTTCACGCTGCTGGCCCACCGCAAGTTTCCGGTCACGGACTGGATCCGCACGCCGCAGGAGTTCGACTACATCGTGGAGCCGGATGTCTTCCACGACCTGTTCGGCCACGTGCCGCTGCTGTTCGACCCGGTCTTCGCCGACCACATGCAGGCCTATGGTGAAGGCGGCCTCAAGGCCCATGCGCTGGGGGCCTGCGAGTTGCTCTCGCGCTTCTACTGGTACACCGTGGAATTCGGCCTGATCCGGCAGGCGGACGGATTGCGCGCCTATGGCGCGGGCATCCTCAGCTCCCCGGGAGAGCTGCAATACGCCGTCGAAAGCCCGGTACCGCAGCGGCTGCCGCTGGACCTCGTGCGTGTCCTGCGCACGCGCTACAAGATCGACAGCTTCCAGGCCACCTATTTCGTCATCGACAGCTTCGAGCAGCTGTTCGAGATGACGGCGCCCGACTTCGCCCCCTTCTACGCGCAGGCGTCGCGCCTGCCGGAGATCGCGGCCGATGCGCGGGGAGGCGCCGCGTACACCGCCTGACCCGGTGCGATCGGCATCGCCTTCCCCCGAACCGGTACCGACACCGCCCCCTCGCGGGAACCGGGTCAGCGTGCCTCCGTGTCGAGGCCGTCGATGAGGTCCAGCGTCTGCTGCATCACCTCCTGCCGGAACGCCAGGTCCACGTGCGCCGCGCCACGCACCAGCCGGTTGTCCGCGCCTGGCAGGGTGGCCGTGGCATGGGGCATCACGACGTTGTCGCAGTTGGCGTACCAGCAGGTGAATCGCGGGCCCAGGGCCGGCGACCAGGATTGCCGCATCGCCTGCATCCAGGGGCTGTCCAGGCGCATCTGCCGGCCGTTGGTCACATGGCTGAACCGGGCGATCCAGGTGCCCGCGTGGGGGGTGCCGATCGTCACCACATGGGCCACGGCATCACGCCCGGTGCCCGCAGCCTCCCGCTGGCGCAGCCACGCCCTCGCAGCCAGCCCGCCCATGCTGTGGGCGACCAGCACGGGCGCGCGGCCGGTGCTTTGACGGACCTGCTCGACCGCCGCATCGATGACCGGCGCGTAATCGTCGATGCCCGCGAACAGGGGCTCGAGGTTCACCGCCACGAAGGCCCGGCCCCGGGCCCGGGCTTCCCGCAGCCAGGGGTTCCAGAATCCGCGGTTGCACACGAAGCCGTGGATGAAGACGATGCCGTGGCGGCCGGCCCCTGGCGAAGGCGGCAGGTGATCGGGCACGGCGCGCCAGCGCCAGGGTTGGCGCCAGGCGAATACCACCACCCCATCGACGGCCTCTCTCCACCACGCGCGCAGCAGCTGCCATCCGGTCGCCGGGGGCGTCCCATCCCCCCGCCGCACCTCCCGCAGCGTCACGAACTCGATCGCCAGGATCCAGGCGTGGCTGAATGCGATCGCCAACGCACCCGCGACGGCCGCGACGCGGGAATGCGGCCACCACAGCAGCCCCCACCCCACCGCGCAGGCCACGATCCACACGAGCATCAGCCGCGACAGTCGCGCCAGGGAAGAAGAGGTCGGCATCCGGCCAGTATCTCCGAACGGTTTGCGGCCACGGACCCGCCCGGCCGAGTCAGCCCCCGTCAGCCTGCGGCGCTACAGTCATCCCCATGAGCCATTCCATTGCGCTGCCCCCCGGTGTGACGGTCTTCGAGCGGGGCTGGCTGTCCGCCAACAACATCCTGCTGGTGGGTGACGGCCCCTGCGCCTTGGTGGACAGTGGGTACTGTACGCATGCCGGGCAGACGCTCGCCCTCATCCAGCAGGCCCTGGTCGATCGTCCCCTGGAACTCCTGCTCAACACCCATCTCCACAGCGACCACTGCGGCGGCAACGCCGCGCTGCAGGCACGGTATCCGGCCTTGCAGACGCTGGTCCCGCCGGGCCATGCGGCGCAGGTGCGCGACTGGGATCCGGTCGCGCTGACCCATGTGACCACGGGCCAGTCCTGCCCGCGTTTCACCCTCACGGACACCCTGCGCCCTGGCACGACGATGCAGCTGGGCGCGCAGCCTTGGGAGATCCATGCGGCGCCGGGGCATGACCCGCACTCGGTCATCCTGTTTGAACCGCATTCCCGCACGGTGTTGTCGGCGGATGCGCTGTGGCAGAACGGATTTGGCGTCGTGTTTCCCGAACTGGAGGGGGACGCTGGCTTCCATGAGGTGGCCGCGACACTGGACCTGATCGAGTCCCTGGCTCCGCGAGTCGTCATTCCCGGCCATGGCGCCGTGTTCACGGGCGTGGCCGACGCCTTGGCCGCGGCGCGGCAGCGCCTGGACGGCTTCCTGCGTGACCCGCACAAGCATGCACGGCATGGCGCCAAAGTCCTGATCAAGTTCAAGCTGCTGGAGGTGCAGCGCTTTGCGCAGCCCGAACTGCACGCCTGGGCAGCCGGTGCGGCCTACCTGGACCTGCTGCGCCAGCAGTGGGCGCCGGATGTCACCTTGAATGACTGGCTCGACGGCCTGGTCGACGAGCTGGTCAGGGCGGGGGCCGCACGGCGGGAGCCCGGCGCCATCCTCAACGCCTGACGCTTGGCAGGCCCGTGCCGGTCCACGGCATCGAACGGCCCTCAAAAACCGGCAACGCAAAACAAAAACCCCCTGAACCGTTAGATTCAGGGGGTTATTGCGGCTGTAAGAGCCTGACGATGTCCTACTTTCACACGGGAATCCGCACTATCATCGGCGCAGAGGCGTTTCACTGTCCTGTTCG
>JACCDG010016917.1_pt1 | contig 17477 bp, 17 predicted proteins | sample 7442471 | NCBI WGS metagenome assembly JACCDG01 (sample SAMN15323444, study PRJNA562643) | freshwater metagenome | isolation source: river surface water | place: USA:Blue River Watershed | collected 2017-08-17 | reverse complement strand
CTCGATCAAACTCAGCTTGCTGCAGCCGTTGATCTCTTGAAGCAACAGAACAAGATCATCGGTGAGTACTGGTCAGATCCAGTCGCACAAATTACTTCCTTCGTCGGTGGCAACACCGTTGTAGGAACTTCATGGGAGGTCTTGCGCAAATTTGCGGCAAAAGACAATCTCAAGACAACTCTGCCAATCGAAGGTTCAACTGGTTGGTATGACGCATGGCTAGTTAGCTCAAAGACAAAGAACATTAACTGTGCTTACGCTTGGATGGATTACACCAGCCGAGCAGATGTCAACGGCGCAATCGCTGTTAACTTCGGTATGGCACCAGCTAACACCGCATTCTGTGCATCAAGCCCTGAGGCTCAAGCACACTGCGATACCTTCTTTGCCGAAGATGAAGAGTTCTTCAAGAGAATTTGGCCTTGGACAACTCCAATCGAAACCTGTCTCGATGGTCGAACCGATGTGAAGTGTGCAACCTTCCAGGAGTGGACCAACGCATGGGCAACCATTAAAGGTTGATAAGTAGATGCGTGGGGACTGAGCAATCAGTCCCCACGTGTCACCAACTCCGATTATGAAAAAACAGAGCAAATCTCTCTCGACTCTTCTGATGCGTAAACCAAAGCTCAGATTGGTCGGACTCTTAGCTCTGCCCATGACATGGATTGTCGGCGTTTATATTGCTTCACTCTTCTTACTTCTTATCACCGCATTCTGGGAAGTTGATTCATTCACATCCCTTGTCACGCCAGGATTTACTCTCGAACATTTCATCAATATCTTCACTGTCCCCGCTTATTTAGCAACCTCGTTCCGCACTCTTTTAATTGCTCTCGCAGTCACAGTTATCTCTATCGCATTTGCCATTCCACTAGGAATCTTCATGGCAAAGATCGCAAAGCCATGGCTACGAAATTTCTTAGCCGTCGCCATCACTCTGCCGCTATGGGCGGGATATCTTGTAAAGATCATTGCGATGCGCCTAGTTTTCACAGAAGAAGGATTCTTCAACTGGTTGATGAACCCACTAGGAATTAGGGGACCAGGCTTCTCTATTCCCATCGTCATCATCACACTTACCTATCTCTGGTTTCCATACATGGCGCTACCGGTCTACACCGCAATCAGACAGATTCCACCGAACTTATTTGATGCCTCAAGTGACTTAGGTGCAAAAGGCTTCACCACCATTTATCGCGTAGTAATGCCGCTGATAGTTCCCGCCATCATCGCAGGCTCGGTCTTCACATTCTCCTTAAGTTTGGGCGATTACCTCGCCGCTCGTTTTACCGGAGGCTCCACCCAGATGATCGGCAGCATCATCGCCACCAATATCAACCTCAATCCACCCGTCGCCGCCGCATATTCCATGATTCCAATTACCTTCGTCGTCATCTATCTCATGGTTGCTAGACGCACCGGATCGCTCGAGCGGATGTAGCCATGTTGAGATTATCTGCGACCACTAAAGCGATTCTCTTCGCCATCGTCGGCTTTATTCTCCTTTTCATGTACACCCCGTTATTTGTTCTCATTCTCAATTCATTTAACGAATCCCAAATTTCCGGTTGGCCCATCGAAAGTTTCTCGACCAAGTGGTGGGAGTTCGCCAAGGATTACCAACCCATCCGTTCAGCACTTCTCAATTCATTGCTTGTAGCAACGGGCGCAATGATTATCGCCTCGATCCTTGGAACACTCGTTGCTTTCGCCATCAAAGGTTTTGATTTCTTCGGCAAAGGCACCGTCAACATCCTCGTAGTCCTACCGATTGCTCTACCCGGAGTCGTCACCGGCGTTGCATTCAGCAACACCTACAGCAACTTCTTATCTCCAGCTGGATTTAATATCGGCTACTTCGGAATGATCGTTGCGCACGCAACTTTCTGTATCGTCATGGTTTTCAATAATGTCTACGCCAGATTGCGCCGCATGAATCCCAGCCTGCAAGAAGCCTCCGCCGATCTCGGCGCTGGTCTATGGCAAACCTTCAGACTCGTCACTTTCCCGCAATTCCGCACCTCATTTGCTGCTGGCGCACTTCTTGCCTTCGCCCTGAGCTTCGATGAAGTCGTTGTCACCATCTTCACCGCTCCACCCGGAGTCGACACCTTGCCGCTATGGATTCTTAAAGAGATGGCCCGCCCCAATCAAGCAAGCGTTGTCAACGTCGTGGCCACCGTCGTGATTCTTCTTTCCCTCATCCCGGTCTATATCTCGCAACGCCTCGCACGAGCCCAAGAGGAAGAGCGTTAAACAATATTTCGCTGGCTATTTCTTAATAGTTACTTTTACAACGTCTCCCGTTGGATCTGAATCAAGAACCTCAATTGTGTAGTTTCGAAACGTTGCAGTATTACCTTGCACTAAAGTCGAGGGATACCAACCTGATTGTGGTGGATTGTCTCTATAGATTACTTTTGCAGTACCAAGGTTTGAAAGAATGTCAGCATTGATGTGATAAGCAAAAATACCTTCTTCATCAGTACTGATCTGGCTATCTCGACTAGCTCTTCGACTTTCTAAAACAATTGCTTCGCTGTCACTCAACTTAATCGTCAACATCTTGATTCCTGGGGTATTTGGCGCAAGATCACTGACCTTCACCGTGTAGGAATCTTGCGTAGGAGCAGAAATGCAGGCGACCTGATCTTCTCTAAACCAGCTGAGCACAAACCTTTCCCAAGCCAAAAATTCAGGCGCACGACTTGCACCGTTGGCCATCGCACCAAATTTTGGATAACCGGGCCTACCCCATGATTCTCCGCCAGTATTAAATGGATGTATCAATCCCCACAAGTGTCCAGCTTCATGCAGCAGCCATATCTTTTTACTTGGATCATCCACATATTCTCTAATTGGCCCAAATGTTCCGGCGTAGAACCGAACACCGTCTGCAGTGAATAAACCTTCCCCGCCGCCTCCAAGAACGCCCTCAAACCCAATCTTTGTAGTTGATGCTGTAACCACATTTACGAATGAGTATTTAGAAAAATCTATAAGCGGATCAGCGACTGCTACCGCATCTCGAATGAGTCCTGCGGCATCCGCATTAGGCTTCATGGGAGCATCGTGAGCAGTATCTAGGTTGTAAGAGAGAACAGATTTCTTAATGTGAAGGAATTGATCAAAGGTATCTACCATGTACTTAAGCTTTCCGTAGCTCATTGACTCGGCAAATCTCTCGAACGTCGGAATCTGATTGTTTTTCCACTCATCTATTTGTTTCTGTTCTGCTGGCAGATCATCAAAGTAAACAAAGAGTGTTATTGCTCGCTGCTCGCCCAAATGAGCAGTCACATTTCGCGGCCGTGGAAAACCTAAGTGTTCATTTCTATTTCCTGTAATAGCGGACTTAATCTCACAGGTAGACATTGATTGGAACTTACTTAAATCAGTTAGCGGTATTGCCTGCTTAGTTGGCGTTGGTGATGGCGTAGGCGTCGGAGTTGCGCTAACACTCGGCGTAGGCGTAGGAGTCGGAGTAGGCGTCGGAGTCGCAACAACACTCGGGCTGGGAGTTGGTTCGGGAGTCGAAGTAGCAGAAGGCGCCGGTGCCGCACTCTTAACAGCCACACCTTTATTCCAAAGAAGCTTCTTACCCTTTTTTACACAAGTAAATTTCTTACCTTGGTAAACAGATGTTTTTCCTAACTTCGAACAAACAGATCCCGCTTTAGGAGGGTTTGCTGAGTAAGCCTGTAAGGAACTCAAAACAAGAGCGCTACAGAAAACCATCAAGGTTGCCGCTCTAGTTCTCACCGAGCGAGATTACCTACGGAACAGGCGTGTAGCCAACAACCTTTATCTCGCCTTTTGAATTAGCCCTTACCAGTACGCCTTCACCAGATTCCAAGCCCACGCCAGTCAACGCAGAGACATTAACAAAGTGCCCAACCATCACCAGTAATCCATTCTTCTGGCGATGATCAATAATCCTCTTACGAATCTTTGAAGTCTGTGGGTCGCCAATCGGATCCACTTCGTTAAACAGAGAATCTAAATTCTTATTCGCTCGAACCGCACCAATTCCAAGCAACTCCGCAGTCTCGCGAGCTCGACACCATCTACTTGATTCCACACGATAAATCGGAACCTCGCGACGCTTTATCCATTCACCAATATCGCGCGCATCCTGACGCCCCTCCGCCGACAAATTCCTTTGCGTGGAGCAATCACCCAATTTGAAATTCACTGGATCCCCAACCCCAGGGGCCAACGCATGACGCATCAGCAATACATAACCCCGTGGATTTGTGCCCTTCAACTTATCCCAGACCGCTAAATCCCGCGCGACAGCTTGTTGTGGAAAGAGAGATGCCAACAGCACCGCAATCAATGGAACTACGAATCTGCGCACAATGCTCCCTCTAATTCCCAACGCCACTAAACCAATCCAACCCCAAATGTGTTAACCGTTCAAACCCAGTACAACTCCAGTGAAATAATCGAAAAGTAGATGAACAACTCTTACCTTTCCACAATTTTGATTCCTTAATCAATTCTGCATTGTAAAAGAATCTACGTTCGCCTCCTGCCTCGGAAGCTCAAGGGATTGAGTCTCCCCCTAGCGAAGGGAAGGGTTGTCGGTTCGAATCCGACCCGGGGCAGGAAACAAAAAAGCCCCGGAAGCCCGGGGCTTTTTCCAATGCTCAAGTCGAGCATCCCTCTAGCGAAGTAATGAAAGTCTAACTTCGGATGTGTGCCCTATCAATTCTCAATTGTGGAGGACTACGGAACGTAAAACAAAATCTTGGAACGAAAGCTGGGCCCCTGAGACATCCAGGTTCCTAGCGCCCTAAAGACAACATAGAGAAGGCCGCTCACTCCTCGTAGTCGTACCAAACCTTCTCGCCGTCGTATTCGAATTCACATTTAATCATCTTCACACAGAAGGTATCCAAGCTCCGTGCGCCATTAAATTGCTCGCGATCGTTATCAGAACCCCAGGTCACAATCCCAACAACCATGCCCTCATTATCAATCAGTGGCCCGCCACTATTGCCTTCAGAAATGTTGTTGGTAATCAGAACATCTCTATTGGTTGTGTTAACAATATTCCCGAAAGAAACCGACCCCTCAAATCCAGCCGCACTTCCCAGAGTCATCACCCAATATCCCGACCACATGAAGTTCTCGGACAACTCCAAAGGCGCAAGCTTCATATCCGTCTCGAGCACAGCTAAGTCATTCTTCTTGTCATAAAAAAGAATCGTCGCAGGCTTCTCTTTCTTATAAAGCCGAGCCAATGTCACGTCACCCTTGTCACCGATACATTCTTCGATAACGTGATGATTAGTCATTACCGTCGTCCGCGAGGACTTTACCTGCAAGATTTCTGCATCAATCGCCCAACCCGTACCTTGCGAACCATCATTGCGCCCAACCCGGCAATAGACCGTCACCGTAGAAGCCTGGGTGTCATCAACAACGCCAGAAATATTCCGCGGCGCTACATACCCGTCATACTCAGGAGCAAAATCAAAGTAATGATTCGACGGTTCCCACGCCATTAAGAACGCACCCGCCGCAAGGGGAGTCGCAATGATTGCCAAGAACGCCACAAACTTATTCGAAGATTGATCCATACCAACAAACTACCCCTGCCTACTGACAAACAAGCGCGACAGTTCCGGACATAGCTGGAGACAATAAAGCCCTGTAAGAGCCTAAAAGATTAAGAGGAGTATCCTGACATTCATGATGAGCCTCGCGCGAAGAAGGACTCCGAAAAGTAATCGCATTGGAAGCCTCGCTCTCGCCCTCATTCTTTCGCTAACCGGAATTGCGTCAGCACCCGTTTCTGCCGACGAGCTCACCAACGAATTAGAAATCACCAAAGTTGTAGTTGGCGGTCCTGTGGTGAGGGTCTATTTCGAAGTTCCTGATATCTGCTGGATATGGGACCCACAACTAACGCGAGATAGCCAGAATAGCAAGACACTCAAAGTGAGCATTCTGAAAGTCTCTATTGAAGATTTCGACTGTAAAAACGAGCCATACCCTCAAGAATTTGTCTTTGAATTACCCAATGATGTAACAAAGGTCGTCGATAGCTTTGGCAAGATTCTATATTCAAGACCTGGGGCTGAAGACTTCAAACTCATCACAGCAAAGGCAGGTTCACGCGCATTCAAAGCTTACGTAATATTCAACAAGAAGCCAGCTCCAATAGCCTATGAATACGACCTCGTTTGCAATAACGGCAAGAAGGCAAACAAGACTATGCCAAAGCCAAAATCTGCCGCCGTCTTCTCCAATTTGAAGCGGGGTTCGATATGCACGATAACTATGACTGCGGTGTTTAGGGATTCAATGAAAGTCAAACTTGAATCGCCGCCGTTAAAGGTATGAAATTTCCTAAATATCTCGCAAAAGCAGCCATAGCCGCACTGTTGTTAACGCTTACTCCACTGGTTTCGCACTCAGCTCAGAAGATTACTCAAGGTACAACTTGCAAGTCGCTTAACAAGAAGGTCACATATCAAAATAAGACATTTACCTGCATAAAGAAGAACAACAAACTGGTATGGAGCAAAGGAGTAGTGCAGAAGGAAATTAAGCAGTCAGCACCTTCGCCCACCCCAACACCCAGCTCTTCACCAACACCAAGTTCTTCACCCACCCCAAAACCATCTCCCACTCCAACGCCTTCGCCAACAATCACTAAACCCACGCTCACAATTGCAGAGAGATGGAATCAGCTAGATCAAAGCGCTCTGAAGATATTCAACGAGTGGGGCCCTAGAGAATTACCTAAAGAGCATAAAATAAAAATCGAATACGTAATCAGCGACAAGGCAGACCCACTTGTCGTAGAAGAAATCAAGCGTCGATATGACCTAGTAGCGCGCTTTTGGGCGCCATACAGCACCGTGACTAACGACTTTAAAGTCCTCATTGCAAACCATAATGAAGTTAAGTGGATATGCGAGATCAAACTTAATTGGCTGCAAATTGTTCAACCAGACTGCGAAGCAATTGAGAGCAATGGACGTTCAAGCATCCCCACAGCAGGCCAGTTACAGGTTAGAAATCGAAATGTAGACATGTACCAAGTCAAAGATCGAGCTGAGCTTGAAACGAGGTTTTTCACCGGCAGAGTCGAACACGAGTTCACACACAATATCTTTTATGAACAATCACAGAAGTACCAGAGCTACATGCCATGTTGGCAAGTTGAAGGCGGGGCAGAATTCTTCGGAATTCTCAGCGATAGAAGATTAGATGCCAGCGGGTATATACAAGCCAGAAATTTCAAGTTTGAAGCAGACCACTTAAATCTTCAAGAGTTGAATTGGAAACTCGAAGATTGGATTAGCTTCTTAAATGACGTAGATCAAACCGATGTTCCAAACCGCCAAGGTGATTCCTGTGGAGCGGTACGAAAGAAGATTTATAACCACACGATTCTCGCAAATGAATACATAGTCCTTAAGGTTGGAATTCCTGGCTATCTACAGCTTATTAAGGAAGCAAGTAACTCGTCGTGGAGCGCCGCCATCACCAAGACTTTCGGTGTTGATAAGCAGGCCTTCTATAAAGACGTCGCGACCTACATGATGACTCAATACAAACTCGCGAAAGCAAACAGGTGGAGTTTTGAGGAGAGATACAAGATTCCGGCTGGAAACTGATAATTCAGGGGAAGATAATCCACCAATAGTCTTAGAGGTTAACCGTACAAACCCAATTCATGTCCCAACCCTGCTGTAGGTTTTCATCATGATCCTCACCTCCGGCGAGATTTATTTCATCGGCGAATTCGACCTTAAGACAGGTCAAAGAACCGAATACGTAAAAATTGGAATTGTTCGCCATGGTGCAAAAGAAGATCGCACTTCCCAAGATCGCCTCTTAGAACACCAAACCGGTAACCCACGTCGCCTCGAAATCATCCACACAGTCACAACCGACGCCGTCGAAGCAATCGAAACCAATCTCCACTATCGCTTTGCCCGCCATCGCGTATACGGCGAATGGATGCGCCTTGATTCCACACAACTTGAAGAAGCTAAATCCGAAGCTGAATCCCTGCGCGACCAACTCGCGACCCACGTTGAAACTTTCCGCCGAGCCGATGAACTCAAGAACCAGTTAAGTAACGAAGGAAAACTTGCGCCCACAATCGACTCCGAATATTGGTTTGCCAAGTATCAAGATTCAAAAATCATGTCCAAAGGCTGCGATGAAGCCATTGAAAAATACAACGCACTCTTAACAACCGCCGCCGACGAAGGCGAGGAAGTCTCTGAATTTGTAACAGTTCAAGAAAGAGCTGGCGCTCGCCGTTTCGATCTCAAAGCTTTTATGGAGAAGCACCCCGATGTCTACTCCAAATTCGTCACCCAAGAACGCTCCGTTAAAAGTCGTTTCACAGTCACATCTGTAAAGAAATGGAACCGCACTCTCGAAGAAATCAGCCCTGACTTGCTTTCTATCCTCAACCAGTTCCAATCCGAATTAGATCAAGTCAAAGAAAACAAAGTCACCAGCGCTCTCCACAACCTCTATCTCGGTGTAATAAGCATGCAGTCCTATGCGGATTGGGAAACGAACTTAGCCGGCGCCCAACTCAAGAACCTATGCGGCAACAGCGAAGGCATCGAAGGTATCTGCACCTGGAAACGCAGCGAACAAATTGATGAAAAGTTCGATCGCAAAGCCTTCTCAGAATCCCACCCAGAACTCGTGGAAGAGTTCACTGTTATCTCCGAACCCACCAAGGCCATGATTATTGAGCCAAAGGCGGCATATCAGGATTAAGGTTTTTGAACTTGTTAATGCAAGCAAAGCAGATGTGATTTTTTATCGAACGGGTGATGAAGGGCTACAATAAATAAATCCTTACGTATTGCGATCCCAGCACGCCGGGAATTTAAAGTATAAATAGTTTGATCATAAAACTTGAACCCAAATTTCGACTAAACGTAGACGGGTAAAGCTCGAAATTAGGACCGGGAACCCACATTGGACAGCACTAGCTTCTTTTGAAACTTAATGACAAGCTTTGATTATGGAACATTCAGAGAGCTACCGAGTATTTCAACGTTCTAATCTGTTGAATGATAAAAATCTAGAAGTTGTGATGTCGACTTCTTTAGAGGTTCAGAAAGTATTGACGAGCAAGGAAATTAAAGAACAAATTGCTGAAGTTCATAAATTCGGTGCTTCCAGCCATATTGTCCAGAAGACAATTCTGACTCAAATGGAGTCTTTGGGCTTTGCAAGTGAAAAGACCGGTTTATTTTCGTCCATGAAAGTATCAGGTATACGCCCAGATTATTTCAAAAAAGTCGAGGGTGGAGGAATACTTTTTGAAGTTGAACGAGGAAAAACCCTTGCAAATAACATGGATCTTCTAGATGTTTGGAAAACTCATATATGCGAAGAGGCTAAACATCTCTTTCTAATGGTGCCCAATATACGAGTAACGGAAAAAGGTAGAGATCAAAAAGTATTCAATACAGTTGAGAATAGAATCAACACATTCTTCTTGAAGGATTCCTACCCAATTGATGTTAATACGGTTCATTTATTCGGCTATTGAAGGTTTGACTATCAATTTCCAAGAATAAGCACCATTTTTAGTCTAGTGAGATTATTCTTGATCTATGCTCGCTTATCTTGCTACAAAGGACCAGTTCCTTTTGGACGCACCTTCTATTGAAGACAAGGTAAAAAACGAGGTAAAGCGCAAACTCGGACATAATGTCGGGGAAGCCGAGTATGCCTCTTGGCGAAATTCTTTAGGCAATGCCATGTTCCATGCCCTGAACACTGCAGAAATTCCTGGCGATGCTGGTGTTGCGATTGAATATCGTGTAAATGGTCGAGCTTTCCGAATCGACTTCATGCTGTCCGGTAAGAATCCTGCCGGCATGGAATCACTGGTAATTGTTGAATTGAAACAGTGGTCAGAAATTCAATTCTCAGAACTTAATGAACACGTTCTCACTTATATTGGAGGAGGGTTGCGTGATACGCCCCATCCCTCCTACCAAGCCTGGAGCTATCTGAGTCACCTGAAGATGTATAACGAATATATTTACGAGTCAGGAGTATCGGTAAATGCATGTGCCTATTTGCATAACTGCGAAGATATCAACATCATTAACTCGTCTCGATATGAAGACAAGTTAAGGCAGGTTCCAGTCTTCATCAAGGGTCAGGGCGATCGCCTTCGTTCCTTGATTAAGAATAATATTTCAGTCGGAACAGGCACAGCATTGTTAGAGCGAATTGATTCGGCAGTGATACGTCCTTCTCAGCAACTGGCGGATTCAGTGGGGTCGATGCTCAAGGGACAAGAAGAATTTGTCTTGCTTGATGATCAAAAGACAGTCCTGGAAAAAATTATTGTTGCATCAAATGAATCGCTATTGGGTCAAAAGCGTGTGCTGATCATAAATGGTGGACCGGGCACCGGTAAATCAGTAATTTCAATTAATGCACTGGCCCGACTCACCGGCCAACGGCTGAATGTTAAGTATGTGACGCCCAATGCAGCTCCGCGGGCCGTTTTTGAAGCCAAACTTAGGAAGTTCTTTGGGAAGGCAGATATTCGCCAATTATTTAGTGGTTCTGGCTCTTTCACTGAGTCTATGAAATCTAGTTTTGATACCTTAATTGTTGACGAGGCTCATCGCTTGAAGATGAAGTCTGGGATGTTCAAGAACTTAGGTGAAAATCAAGTCAAGGAGATTATCAGCGCCGCAAAAACATCTGTTTTCTTTATCGATGAAGCACAGAGAGTGACCTGGTCAGATGTTGGTGAGATCTCGATGATTGAGGAACATGCTAAACGAGCTGGCGCTTTGGTTGAGAGACTAGATCTAACATCTCAATTTCGCTGCGGCGGTTCCGATGATTACATGGCCTGGCTGGATGAAACACTTTGTATTGCTCCAGAATCCACTCACTTTTTTTCTCAGGATAAGTTTGACTTCCAGATATTCGATAACCCCCAGGAAATGCATAATAAGATTAAGGAGAAAAACAGGATCAACAACAAGAGTCGAGTCGTTGCAGGTTATTGCTGGGATTGGATTAGTCAGAAACGTCCCGAGCTAAAAGACATAGTTATTGAGGAATTTAGTTACAAAGCAACATGGAATCTGACATCAGATGGCAGTGAATGGATTATCAGCCCCAAGTCGGTCGAAGAAGTTGGATGTATTCATACTTGCCAAGGGCTCGAAGTTGATTATGTAGGGGTGATTGTAGGACGAGATTTAGTGGCAATAGACGGGGCACTCAGAACAGATCCCTCGGCTCGAGCTAAGACTGATGCTTCACTTAAAGGATATAAAAAGGAATTGAAGGATGATCCTATTGGTGCTGAACTCAAGGCTGATGAGTTGATTAGAAATACATATAGGACTTTAATGAGCCGAGGCATGAAAGGTTGTTACGTCTATTTTGTAGACGAAACAACGGCTGAGTATTTCAAGAATAAGCTTCCAAGGTAAGGGATGATAATGAATGAAATCCAAAATCTAGCTGCAGAAATAAAGAATTTTGCCGATGCACGTGATTGGGAGCCGTTTCATACTCCTAAGAATTTATCTATGGCTGTTGCTGGCGAGGCAGGTGAGCTAGTTGCAGAATTTCAGTGGCTTACTCCGGAACAGTCTTTCCGCACAAATATGACAGTTGAAAAGTTGAGAGATATCGAGTTAGAGATTGCTGATGTTGCAATTTACCTAATAAGACTTGCTGACGTACTAGGCGTTGACATCACAGATGTGGTTCGAAAGAAATTGGCAATCAATCAGGCTCGTTTCTAGGAAGCCAACAAACGCTGTCTTAGGAATTTGTACATTGAATTAATGAGCGCTTGAAGCAAATGGTCTCCTTGTGTTTTTTCACAGCAATCCGTATCAGTTTTTCTCGCGGGAGTTTTTAGGGGGCAGATTCCGAGATTCTGAGTTTCAGGGATTCTGCCTTGTGCTAACGCACACCAAATCACTTATTCACTTATGCGTGCTCGGACTAAGGTTTCATCGATTACCAAACCACGGCAATCACGATGTTGGTGACAGACAAGAGCACCATTGCGAGCCATGCGTTCTTGGGTAGGGATGGTTTTTTGTTGAAGCGATAGGCCAGGAACAAGATGGTGGCGATAATCAGGGTCTTGGCGGTGATTTTGGCGTTATCGATGGATTCCCAGTTGGCGGGATCGGAATCGACCAGGGAGTAACGGATGCCGACGAGGCCGAGGCCGGTTATGAAGGCCAAGAGGGCGGAATGTGCGACTCCGGTCGAGAGCTTCTGGCGCGAAGCGAGAAGACCTCCCAATAAACCGGCCATGCCCACAAAGTGCAATATAAGAAGTATGTCCCGAACGTTTTCCATGGGTTTGAGTCTACGGCCGAGACCATTTCGTTATGTGGAGGTTGTGGCTTTAGGGGTGAGGTAGGCGTAACTTTCGACGGGTCTGGACCCCATCGGGGGGTACAGAGAATAGGAAGTTCGATGTCGAACGAAGTCATGGAGAACGGCGTATCGCGACGCACAGTTCTCAAAGGCGCAGCGCTCGGTGGTCTTGGACTTGTAGGTGGAGGAACACTTCTCTCCAGCTGCGGTAGCGATGAGGCCAGCGGTCCAGTTACCTTCACAGCACGTACAAATGATGAAACTGGTCTGAAGATTGCTCAAGCGCTCGTCGATGCTTACAAGGCAGAGACAGGCATTGACGCAACAATGCAAGGTTCCGGAGATACAAATGCATTCCAAGATGGAATCTCACAGTATCTACAAGGAACTCCAGATGATGCATTCCAGTGGATGGCGGGATTCCGTACCAATTTCCGCGCTGACCAGGGATTGCTCGTAGATCTTTCTGAAAACATCAAGAACCTCGGCGATCAAATGCAAGAAGGTTTCGTCAGCGGTGCAACAAACCCAGCTGATGGCAAGCAATACATCATCCCAACAACCTGGTATCCATGGGGACTTCACTATCGCAAGTCCACAATGATGGAACTCGGACTAGATCCAGAGAACATTGCAACATGGGATGACTTCATGAAGTTGCTCGAAGGAACCCAGAAGAAGGGTCTTATCGGTTATGCGATGGGAGATAAGGGCGGTTGGGAAGCGATGGGAACATTCTCCATCCTCAACGTCCGTATCAACGGTTATGACTACCACATCGATCTTCTCAATGGCCGCCAGAAGTGGACCGACCAGAAGACAATCGACGTATTCAATCAATTCGCAACACTCATCCCTTACATGAACAAGAACTTCCTCGATATTTCATGGGATGGAATGCGCGATCTTCTACTACAGAAGAAGTGCGGTGCGATGATGATGGGTTCATGGTGGGCAAATGACTTCTTGGCACAATCACAAGAAGACTATGACGATCTATGGATCGTTCCATTCCCAGAAATCAATCCTGAATTCGGTCGCGACTCAATCGACGCTCCTGTCGACGGAGTTTGCGCTGCTGCTAACGGAGCTAACCCTGCTGGTGGAGCTGCGTTTGCTGAGTGGTGCGGAAGCGAAGCAGGTATGTTGGCAGCTCAGGGTGCAGGCGATACCTCACTCTATGCAAACACCCGCCTCGATACTTCAGGTTATGACGCATTCAACAAGCAGAAGCTTGCTGTTATCGGTGAGGCAAAGAACGTCATGAACTTCCTTGATCGTGATTGCCGCAACGACTTCGCAGGAACAATTGTTGGACCTGCTATCCAGAACTTCTTAAAGAATCCTAAGGATGTCAATGGCATCGTTGATGGAATGCAAGAAGCATGGGATGCACTACCTCCTCTTTCTTAATTTCTTAAGATAGGGTTATGAAATGACCACGACGGCGGCGAGCAAAAAAGCTCGTCGCCGTCGGGCATTTACTAAGGGTGATCGATTCACTCTTTCGATGTTCGTCGGTATTCCGGCTTTCTTACACATCACATGGGTTTGGATTCCAGCTCTCGCGACAATCGCGCTTTCATTTACATACTGGAACGGCGTTAGCCTCTCTGATATCAAGTGGGCTGGCCTTGCTAATTACGACACAATCTTTACGGCATCGCCTCAGTTCTATGACGCGTTGCGCAACAACACTTATTGGTTGTTATGGTTCACATTTATTGCAACTCCGCTCGGAGTCTTGTTGGCATATCAAATCGACCGCAGGATTCGCGGACATAAAATTTACGAAAGCGTTTATTACATCCCCGTAGTTCTCTCACTTGCGGTTATCGGAATTATCTGGCGCTTCATGCTTGGGCCGGCTGGTTTGGTCCAGGTCTTGTTGGGATATCCCGGAATCGAAGATGCGATTCCGATCTTTGGTAATTACGACATCAATACTTATGTGATTCTTGGTATCGCTTCGTGGCGACATATTGGTTACATCATGTTGTTGTATTTAGCGGGCTTGAAGTCAGTCGACCCTTCCTTGCGCGAGGCGGCGGCTATTGATGGCGCGACCGAGTGGCAGACCTTCCGCAAGATCGTCCTGCCTTCGATGAAGCCGGTTAATACGATCATCATCGTTATTACGGTGATCGAATCCCTACGTGCTTTCGACCTGATTTACATCATCTACGGAACGTCGACGGGGTGGCCGATTCTGGGCATGCTGGTCTTCGTCAATATTTACGGCCAGGCGGCCTCGATGTTGGGTGCGGCCTATGCCGTGATTCTCTTCTTGCTCAGCATCATTCCGATCGTCTTCTACCTGCGTACTGTCTTTAGGGATGATGTCTCATGAGTGGAATAGTTCAAGAAGCGAAGTACCGCAACCGCCAGAAGCGGAAAGATGCGGTCATCACAGCCTTCATCGGGTTGTTTGCGTTTATCTGGATGGTTCCGATTCTCTGGACGTTCTGGACTTCACTTCGTCCGTATGACGACATTATTCAGAAGGGCGTTTTCTCTCGTCCCGACACTTTGAACTTTGGAAATTACATCGATGCATATCGCCAGATGGAGATCTGGGGATATCTTGCAAACTCAATGATTGTTGCGATCCCTGCGGTTGTTTTGACGCTTTTCTTTGGTTCGCTATTGGCATTCGTGGTCACGCGTTATTCCTTTAGATTCAATCTCTACCTATTGTTGTTATTCACCGCCGGAAACTTGTTGCCGGTTCAGCTCGTGTATGCGCCGCTCTTTAAGATGTATATCTGGATCGGTGATCTGGTCGGTAATCGAAACCTTCTGTATGACTCATACCTGGGATTGATCTTGGTGCATGTGTCGCTGCAGGTCGGATTTGCTACCTTTGTTATGTCCTCGTATATGAAGACGATTCCGAAGGAAATTTCTGAGTCCGCGTTGATTGATGGCGCTTCGGTATTTAGACATTACTGGAATGTGATTTTGCCGCTGCTTCGCCCACCGCTTGCGGCGTTGAGCGTTTTGATGACGACCTGGATTTATAACGAATTCTTCTGGGCGATTGTGTTGATTAAGAGCGATTCCAAGCGTCCGATTACTTCTGCTTTGGGCAGGTTACAAGGTGAATATGTCACCGACTTCAACCTCTTGGCGGCTGGTGCGATTATGGCGGCGTTGCCTACTTTGATCATCTTCTTTATCTTGAAGCGTCAATTCGTTTCAGGGCTCACTCTCGGTTCAACAAAGGGTTAATCCCGCGAGTTCCGCTTTTCCACACCTCTTCTAATTCTCCACAAAAGAAAACTTTTGCGCCCGCAATTGTCGGTTCGACTCTTTATGTTGGGTCTACTTGCCAAGAAGTATTGATGTATGTACAATGTGCGCACAGGAGGAATATGGCGACGAACACGACTCTCAATGTACGAATTGAGGAAGAGATCAAAGTCAAGGCTTCAAAAATTCTTGAAGCTTCGGGCTTGACTGCATCAAGCGCTGTTCGCCTTTTCCTGCTGCGCGTAATAGAGGACGAAGCACTTCCATTCGATCTGCCACGACCAAATGCTAAAACTCTGCGAGCAATTCGAGCAGCAGACCGTGGACGTTTGAAGACTGCTAAGAACTCTAAGACGCTCGTAAAAGATTTACTTGCGAAGAGTTAGATACTCCACTCGATTTTCTAAAGATCTTAAACGCGAAGGCAAGTCGCCGAATAATAGAGATCTTCCATCACGACTTCAGGCGATTATTGACCTACTTGCTGAGGACAGAGAGATTCCCGTGAACGCGCATGATCACGTTCTTGTGGGGGAATTTGTAGGGTTGAGAGAGTTGCATGTAAAGCCCGACTTGTTATTGATTTATAGGAAGATTAACGAAGACTCTCTCGAATTATTGCGATTAGGAAGCCATTCGGAGATATTCGGTTGATGAAGGTCCCGATAGAAAGCGAAAGTTGCTGTTGTTCGTGTAACCCAGAGAAGATAGTGTTACTCGCATGAAAGCAATCCAAATCACTCAATTCGGCGGACCTGAAGTCATGAAATATGTAGATCTGCCAGACCCCGTTGCATCTGGCGAGGGTGTCGTGATGGATGTGACTGCGATTGGTATCAATTACGCCGATACGCACCAGACTGAGGATTCTTATCTTTCAAAGCAGACTCTGCCGTTGATTCCAGGGATGGAAGTTGTAGGGCGACTTCCTAATGGCCAGCGCGTATTAGCGCTCGCTGCGGGCGGCGGTTATTGCCAGAAGACTTTGGTAAATCCGAAACAAGTAATTCCACTACCGGATCAAGTTTCAGATGGTGCAGCGTTATCGATGATGGTTCAAGGATTGACGGCGTATCACATCATCAAAACGCTCGGACATATGAAGGCTGGCGAATCAGTAGTAGTCCATGCGGGTGCAGGTGGAGTCGGTTCATTAGCAATACAACTTGCAAAGTTGTGGGGCGGATTTGTTATTGCTGTGACTTCGTCGGAAGAAAAAAAGAAGTTATGTCTCGAACTTGGCGCCGATGTTGTAGTTGATGCGAATGTCGAAGATATGAACGCAGCGCTCCGTGCAGCTAATGGCGGTAAGAGCGTTGATTTGATTCTTGAGATGGTGGGCGGAAAGACATTTGATCAATCACTGGAAGCACTCGCAATGTTTGGTCGCATCGTCATTTACGGAATGGCTTCGCGCACAATGCCAACCCCGGTTCATCCAGCAACCTTGATGGGTAAATCAAAGACCATTGCAGGATTCTGGTTAGTGAATTGTTTGGGCAAGAAAGAATTAATGCAGGATGTTTTCGTGGAGTTATTTGGTTTGATCATGACCGGAAAATTGAAGCCAGTAGTTGGTGCGACATATCCATTGTCGCGTGCGGTTGAAGCGCATCAAGCGATGCTGGCTCGAAAGACCGTCGGCAAGATCGTGCTCAATCCAGCTGAATAACTGGCATCACTGCGCGTAATACCGATGAAGCTGGGGCCTGATAATCAGGTATTCTTCGCTTCGCTTTTCTATTGCCCCCCTAGCTCAGTCGGTAGAGCGTTTCCATGGTAAGGAAAAGGTCATCGGTTCGATTCCGATGGGGGGCTCGAACAAGTTTTACTTGTTTTAT
>JACCDG011757647.1_pt1 | contig 17483 bp, 32 predicted proteins | sample 7442471 | NCBI WGS metagenome assembly JACCDG01 (sample SAMN15323444, study PRJNA562643) | freshwater metagenome | isolation source: river surface water | place: USA:Blue River Watershed | collected 2017-08-17 | reverse complement strand
GTGCGTCAAGAGGGTTTTTCATGGGAATAGTTTATATTTTTTTTAGCTTTTCTGCAAGTTTTGAGATATCTTTGTCATGTTTGTGATTGTGATCCACATAGGTATCAGACTGGACATAGCCTATCTCTATAGGCGAATAGCTGTCGACGCCACGAGTCCAGATACGTCCTTCATTATTATTGCCATTGCCATTGATACGGAAACGAGCGAGATTGAGTACAAACGGGAGAAACGTCATCTCATGAGTTCGAAACTTCGCTACAACGAAAAAAATCGCAATAATCACGATACATATGATAAAAAGTGGTGTTGTTGGTATACGGCCTTCAAATTTGTTAAAAAGACCAAAAGCGAGTATGACTCCTACTATGATAATCCCCATTTGACGCAGACTGAGGTCAAAAATAATGGTATCTTCGTTTTCGATTTGGATAGGAATCTTGTACTGCATGAACTAATTGTGCCATAGATTTGCAAATAAAGCAAAGATTATATCATCTTTTCATGCCAAAAACCCTCGTGCTCCATGACACATTTCTCTACCGTGGTGGTGGTGAGCGACTCGTACTCATGATGGCCAACGCCCTTGGGGCTGATATCGCCTCTGGGTTTTTCAGTTCTGGAAGCTATAATCTCAGGGAACAATGATTCCAGGGAGAGATGATTTCATTGATGCCAAATTTCTTTCTCCATGAGTTCACTTGGCTCCCAAAGAGCCTTGCATTTGTCCTAAAAAATGGTTTACGTCATTTTGGTCTCAAATGGGCGTTTTCTGTCAATACCAGAAATCTCGCCGAGGGCTATGATACGGTCATCCTCAGTGGTGATTGCCTCTCAGCAGTGCATAATTTCAAAGGAAAAAATATCCTCTATTATTGCCATACTATCCCCCGCTATCTCTTTGACCAAAAAGAAGAATACGAGAAAAAGATACCAAAAATCATGCTCTACACGTACCAGTTCATGACTTCACGGTTCAAGAAAGCCTATCTACGCGATCTCTCATTGATAGAGAAGCTCATCACTAATTCCAGTAACACACAGAAACGTATCAGAAATTTCACTGGACGAGACGCAAAAATCCTCTATCCGCCCGTCGATACAGCATTTTTTAAGCCTGGAGAATCACTACAAAAATGAGATTATTTCCTCTCATTCGCACGACTTTCATCAATTAAACGAGTTGACCGAATAGTGTCAGCCTTTCAGGGTATGCCTGATAAGAAACTCATCATCACGTATGGAAAAAATGATCCAGAAAAGAACAAAATCCAAGAAATGACGCATGGATACGCAAATATAGAAATGCGAGAGTCTCCTTCTGATACAGAACTCCGTGAGCTTATACGGGGAGCCAGAGCCACTATCTATGTCCCTGTCGATGAAGATTTCGGCATGAGTCCTGTCGAATCTATGGCCTGTGGAACACCTGTCATCGCTGTGAATGATGGTGGACTCAAGGAGAGCATTATTGATGGAAAAACAGGCATTCTTATCAATCCAGAATGCACACCCGAACAAATCGCAGAAGTCATCAAAAAACTCCCACAATACAATCTCAAAAGTGAAGACTGTATTACGAGAGCGGCTGATTTTAGTCTAGAAAAATTTACTGAACGATTGCTGGTCTTTCAGCAGTAGAATTCGTACCAACTCTGTCTGCTGCAAGAGCTTTGAGAAGTAATGAAAGTGGTATATTTGATCCTTTTATACTTGGAACATCGGAAAGCTCAAGAGTTGATTCACCTTTTTTGGCTCCTTCCACAATAGCAATTGCTCCTATTACATCACGAGGTGCAGGAGTATCGTGTTTTGCCATTATTGCAGCTGCAACTTCATTATGAGTACGATTTTTTATTACATAAGACGACAAGGAAGTAGCAACAATTCCTGCTGCCATAAGGCTTCCAAGGGTGGCTAATGTACTTCAATTTTCCATAATATTTTTTATTACAAAGTATTTGTATATTCAATATACTTATTATAGTAATTTGTCAAATACTTCTTACCACACAACCTAAAACCTCTCACGGTAAGTGATAAACCAGCCGAGACTGAAGATGCTCGCAAGTGCGGCTGACCAGAGTGGCGAGATGTGCTGTCCTATCATCCATGCACCGACCAGTGGTCAGATAATAGCTGTGAGACTCCCGAGTGAGCTAAAATAACCCGTCACTTCTCCTCGCTTATTCGGATTGGCATGCTGCATACCTTCAGACTGCATCACAGGCCACATCGCTATAGTGAAAAATACCATGCAGAGCTCCGCTATGAGCCAAATATAGACATGAGGTGATGGCGTTTGGTCATAAAATGCCACGAGGGTAAAGAGAATACTCGAAGCAGTCAGGCTCGTCGCGAGTATCTGTCTCGGGGTGAATTTCTTGAGCCAGAAATTATTGAGCAGATAGCCCTGGCAAAATGCCATAAAAACACCCACAAAAGCCAAAATATAGCCAATATGCGTCTCATCCATGTGGTAAAATGCATCCATATAGAGACCAAATGAATGCCTATACACACCTGCTCAGAGTCCTATAACGAAGAACAGCCAGAGATACATGGCGATTTTATCATGAAAAAGGGCATTAAAAACAGCGAATTTGTCCATTTTACCCTGGCTCTCACTCCTATTAGTGTGTGTTTCGGGAAGCGTGAAGTAGATAAGTATGGCGTTGAAAACTGAGAATACACCAGAAACTAAAAATGGCACAGGAAAACCAAAACGAATCAGAAATCCGCCGAGTAGTGGCCCCACTATCATCGCCATACCAAACATCATACCAAAAATACCATAATATTTTGCTCGCTCTTTGCTGTCTTTTGAAATATCTGAGAGTATGGCCTGAGCGATCGTGATATTACCAGCAGTCGCACCATCGATGACACGACCGACGAGCACCCACCAGACATTTGGAGCAAACGCAGTGATAATCCATCCAATGGCAGACCCGACAACACTCGCGAGGAGGATATTTCTCCGTCAGAATTTATCAGAGAGACGCCCGAGATATGGAGCAGAGACAAAACTAAAAAATGCATAGGTAGCGCCTATCACTCCTACCATCATGTGCGAAATACCAAATCTATCAATAAATGATGGAAGAATCGGGAAAATAATCGTGAGACCGATGAGATCGAGTGCTATCGTGAGAAAAATAGCACGTTTTGGGTTGGAAAATTGTAGCTTGTTCATGCTGAGATTGTATCAAATAATAGAGAATTACAATCATAGTTATTGCAATAAAGTTGCATTTATAATTTTATAATTACAATCTTCGATATGCGACAAACGAAAACACGTCAGGAAATACTCTCCTTTCTCGAAAAAAATCATAATGCTTTTACGCCGTATGAAATCGCAGAAAAACTCACAATAAATGCCGTCACTGTCTACCGAGTTCTTGAATTTCTCAAGGAACAAAAACTCGTGCACCATATCCCCGCTCTCGGCAAATGGAGTGCCTGTCAATGTCCTGAACCAGGTAAAGATCACGGGTTTCTGATTTGTAAAAAATGCCAATCTATTGAAGAATTCCTCTCTCCTCATCACTGTGTACATGCTCATGGATTTAAATGCGAAGAACATATAGTAGAAATCTTCGGCACGTGTAGTCACTGTCAAAAATAATTTTTATTTCTTTTATTTATGTCTCATTTTCTTCTTATTTTCGGATTATTTCTAATTTCATCTGTCGGAATACTCCTGTATTTATTTCGAAGTGTTAATCAAAAAATCCTCCATCTCCTCATCGCTCTCGGCGCAGGAACGATGTTTTCTGTAGCACTCGTACATATACTACCTGAATCTCTCGAACAAAATCCCTACGCTATTTATGCATTTGTTGCTGGTTTTTTGATGATATATCTCCTCGAAGAACTCCTCACAACCCACTCTCATGACCATGTACATCACGATCATACACACGAAGACCCTCATGAGCACTTCAATCATGTCGTCCTTGTTTCTTGGATAGCTATATTTATACATACTCTCTTTGACGGGCTCGGTATACGGGCATGATTTGCTGTCAATGCAACTCTCGGATTCAGCATATTTTCTGGAATAGCTATCCATCAAATACCCGTATCACTCTCCATCGCATCGATGCTACGAGAATCTGCATTCCAGAAAAAAATACAAATATCTCTGACCATATTGTTTGCCATTGCGGCACCTCTAGGCTATATGATTTCTGATAGGTTTATAGGACATATCTCGAGCAGTACAGTTGGTCTCGCAACGGCCCTCGCTGGAGGTTCCCTTCTCTATGTGTCCAATGTTGAACTCCTCCCGATGATACATGCTCAATCAAGTAAAAAAATGAAATTCACTACTGTTACTCTCTTTGTTTTAGGCGTCGTTGGGATGAGTCTCGTAGCATTTTTTGAATAAAAAAACCCCACCTAGGTGGGGATAGTTTAAAATAAAATCAATTATTGAGGAGGAAGAGGATCAACTGGTGGAGTAGGAGGAAGGAAATTCACAACACTCTGAACCTTGTTTGTCTCAGCACGATAGACAATCATTTTATTCTCAAAAACGAAAATATAATCACCTACCTGATAAGTCTGTGGTGCAGTCGTATCTTTGATAATGTGAGCACTCACAAATACATCACCATCAATCGGAGTGAGAGCAGCTACTTGGGCGAGGAGTGAATTCACTACTTCAGATGGTACTGATGATGGAACTGCTCGAGTTTCGAGTGCAGATGGAAGAGGAGCAACCATTTCAACACTTTCACGAGAAGAAGACATAGAATAAAAATAACCTCCGAGCGCCATGATGGCGACGATGAGGATAGCGAGGATCATCGATGACATGTTATAATTAACATCAGCGACATCTCGTGAGAGCTCTTTCATTTCTCGCTCTACCTCATTTATTTCTTTCATAACAGCTGCTTTTTTAGGAGCTTCTGGTTTTTTTACAACCTTTGGAGTTGTTTTTTTAACTGATGTTTTTGGGGCAGTTTTTGGTTGAGTTACAGGAGACTTTTTCGCAGCTTTTTTAGATGACTTGGCAGCGGAAGTCTTCGCTCGAGGAGAAGGGGCCATAAGAAAAAATAAATGATAAACACTCTCAACGATACTTATAATCATACCTTTTCAAGAGTTTCATCGTGACAATTATCTATTTTTGACAGAGAATATAACCTGTAAATAGTATCTACAATATTCCAACTTTTCGACATTCATCGAGAGTTGTCATACCGAGAGAGACTTTTGCTAGTGCATCTTCGGCGAGTGTGAGGTAGCCATTTTCTTTTGCGAGAGCGTACATTTCACTGATAGTTTTTTTGGCTCTGATAGCATCACGTATGACATCGTTTACTTCGAGTACTTCGTAGATACCCATACGTCCGCGATACCCTGTGTGACCACATTTTTCACATCCAGCTCATTTTTGGGGATGCGGCTGTTGATCGCTATATCGAGAGAGTAATTTCGTATCAGGAGTAAAGCCAATATCAGCTGGTGCAGCACAGTCAGGGCAGACACGACGCACAAGTCTCTGTGCAATGACACAGTCCACTGAAGAAGCAATATCAAAATCAGATACTCCTATATTCATGAGACGTTCTATTGTTTCGAGGGCGCTTTTTGTATGCAACGTCGAGAGGACGAGATGGCCTGTGAGTGCTGCTTGTACTGCAGCTGTCGCAGTATCGAGATCTCGGATTTCACCGACCATGATAATATCAGGATCATGACGAAGTATCGAGCGGAGTCCAAGAGCAAATGTATACCCATCACGCTCATTAATTTCTGACTGCAAAATACCAGGAATCTGATACTCGATAGGGTCTTCGAGAGTGATAATTTTGTCTTCAGGTTTTCTGAGAATTTCAATCAGTGAATAGAGGGTCGTCGTCTTACCCGAACCAGTGGGACCGGTGACGAGTATCATCCCTTGTTTCTTTTGAAGTGTTTTTTTGATAATAGTATTTTGTGGACCGATAATACCGAGACCATCCATATTGAGAATAGTCTGAGAGGCATCGAGTATACGACAGACGATACTCTCCCCATATCTCGTTGGCATGACTGATACACGGACATCAATCTGGGCATCACGTCCTTCTTTTCCGAGACGGATTTTACCATCTTGTGGGACATTGTGGATATTGAGTTTGAGATTTGATCGGTATTTCATGCGTTCGACTATCATACTCTGTTCTTTGATGGTCATATCACCGAGAGGCGCTAGGGCACCATCGATACGGAATCTCAGAGTGGAGCTTTTCTCATGTATCTCGAGATGAACATCAGAAGCTCGGAGATCAAGAGCGCCATGGATAAGTACTGTCAGGGCTTTGTCAGAGTCTTGATTGTCGAGTGCCAAGCGGATTTCATCCATGATTCTACGGAATTCTACATGATAAAATGCAGCACCAGAAGTTTCTTCGTGGACTATGTTTTTGAGTTGCGCGATGGTTTGACTGACCTGAATCATATATCCAGTGTACCTCAATTTTCTTCGTTTTGCAAAAATATCGATACAATAAGCACATGGCTCCGAAAAAGAAAATCACCTGGATGGAAACCGTCAAAAAATCCCTCTCAAATCTCGGGAGTAAAAAAGTCATCATTGCCTGCTCTGGTGGGGCTGATTCTATGACGTTATTGGATATCGTGCGAACTCAAGGAAGCATCGGCATAATCGTCGCGCATCTCAATCACACTCTGAGACCAACGGCACTCCGAGACGAGAAAATCGTAGAGACATATTGCCGAGAGCATTGACTCAAGTTCGAAACTCTCTCAAAAGACATCAAAAAAGAAGCAAAAAAAACCAAAACTACCATCGAAGAATGTGCGAGAAATATACGAAAGGAATGGTTCGAATTACTACGAAAAAAATACAAAACAGACTATATCCTGACAGCACACCATGCCGATGATCAGGCTGAGACGCTCCTCTACCGTATCACGAAATGAACGAGCATTACTGGACTGGTGGGGATTGAAGAATATTCACGAGAATACGCACGTCCACTCATCTCCCTCTCCAAGCAAGAAATACTCGATTATGCACGAGAAAACTCTGTACCATTTGGACATGATGAGACCAATGATGACACGACTATTCCCCGAAATCTCATCCGGCATGAAATCCTTCCTGAGCTCCAAAAAATCAATCCCGAAGTGGCTACTGCCGTTACTCGCATGGGAAATTCTGCACGAGAGCTGAAAATGAGCTTTGACGCTTTTTTCACTGAAGTGGTTGAGAAAAAATCATTTGAACTCGATTGGTATCATCATCTTCCTCTAGGATTCCAACATGAGTTATTACGATTTCTCTACGAAAAATCAAATGGCTCAACGCATGGTCTATCGACAGCACTGATTGAAGAGCTCGACCGTTTTTTATCCACACGAAATGGTGGAAAAAAGGAAATCAAGAAAATGAAACTCGAGAAGAAACAAGGAAAAGTATTTATTTCACAAAAGTAAGGATTTTTGCTTTTAATTCTTCTACCCCCTCATTTGTTTTTGCAGAAACAAAAATAGGATTGAGTTTTTTATACGTTGTTTTGAGCTTTTTGATTTGTGCAGTGGTACATTTATCTACCTGATTAAATACATACCATCGTGGCTGGGTAGCACCGATACGACTCAATATCTCATCTGTCACTGCGATACGGTCGACAATATGAGGATCGCTCGCATCGACGACTTGGAGGAGGACATCGCATGAGAGAGATTCTTCGAGCGTACTCGAAAACGCGTCTACCAGTTCTGGAGGTAAATCACGAATAAAACCGATAGTATCGTAGATGAGGATATCTGGTCTTGAGATGAAGCTCCCTTTTTCATCGATATACGCCGATTGTGGGAGTTTGAGCCGACCAACCGTTGTCCCGAGAGTCGCGAAAAGTTCGTCTTTCTCGTAAACTCCTTTGTCGGTAAGAGCATTCATGAGTGTCGATTTCCCCGCATTCGTATACCCTACAATACCTACCGTTGTAGCATTCATACGCTTTCGACCACTCCTATTCTGGACTCGGACTTTGCGATAGTGATCTATTTTTTCTCGTGTTTTTCGCTCCATCTCTCGGAGATGTCGTCGCATGATTTCGGTATTTGTCTCTCCGATACCCTTGTTCGCTGAACCACCTCCCCCGCCCTGCCTATCCATCTCCATACCCATACCGAATATACGTGGCCCCATATGTTTGAGCGATGCGAGTTGGATTTGGAGTTTTGCCTCTGGAGTTTTCGCATGGAGCTGAAAAATCTTTAAAATCAAATCCACCCTATCCCATACCTGGAGTTTCAATTTTCGTTTTTCTATTTCCTGAACAATAGCATATATCTGTCGCGCTTTGAGGATATTACCGATAATAATCGTGTCAGCCTGGAGAGCCTCTGCAAGCTCTAAGATTTCCTCGAGTTTCCCCTTGCCGACATAAGTCGTATAGTCTGGTTCATCACGTTTCTGGAGTGTCTGAAGCACCACGACTCATCTGTAGGTAGAGACCAGTTTCTGGAGCTCAGCAATACGGTCATCGAGACTATATCCAGCGAGGAGGGATGAATCTTTGGGAGCTATATCGAGGAGAATTGTACGCATGAGCATATCATAGGGACTAATGAGATATTGCAATATTTGCATTTCGACGAAAATCATGATAATATGTATTCACTATGAATACTACAGCCCCCCGACATACTGCGACGTATAACTTTACCACGTGTAAACGATGTGGTTATATTATCTCTGCAGAAGAAGAAATCTGTGAGGATTGCAAAAATCAGAAAAATTCTACTAATCAAATCTTCTAATGACGCTCACTCTCCCCTCTGACTATGATAAAAAAGAAATTTTACCTCAACTCAATTTCGATGCTACCCTAGACTCTTGGAATCAAAAAAACCATGATGTCCGTGAATTCCGAGATGATGCTGGGAGAACATTTGCGACTATTATAAGTTCCGAGTCTCATTGCAAATTTTTTGATGTTCACTGAGCCCCTATAACAGCCGAAGACTTCAAAAAAAAATATGATATGTATAGTTGAACTAGATTTCTCACTATCATGAATAAAACAACTGGAGAATTTATCATACGGCCTCTCGCCCGTTGAATTATAGAATCAACACATAAAGTAGTAAAAAAAGTTAAAAAACTTATATGAAAAGCAAAAGCCGCGTAGTATCTCCCATTATCCTCGCCATACTCTGTGCTGTGGGTGTCCATACAGTGCTTTTTACTGATGCAGGGCATAGACTCCAGAGCTCTATCGTCGAGAGTGATACATCGAGTCACGCTGAAGCACATCTTGTGGCAGGAAAATCTTCATTGGCACTCAAGGTCAATGTCACAGCCACAAATGTTACAAAGATTGAAGGAACCCTCCTCTATGATGATGAATCTATCCTATTGAGCAATCCACAGGAAAATTTTTGACTCCTAAAAATCGAAGAGTGAGAATTCGCTAAGAAGTTTTCGATTACCTTTTGAGATGTTTCAAATATAACAAAATGAGATACGCTTGTAACTTGGCAAATGACGCCACTCCTGCCAGAATCGCACTCTATTAATCTCACAGGGGTTAAAATATATATGACAGACGGGACAAATTCGCTCACGACAGAAGGAACGGGGGAATTCTAGAGAATTACGAATGAGAAAATTACGAATTACGAATATCTGTAAATAATATCTCAGGTCTCAATATTTTTGCTGGGCAAGAAAAGGTATTCACAGATTCATCAAAAAAGTTCGAGAGGGCTTCTTTTTTTGTTTCCCCAACAACAAAGAGACAGACATGAGTCAGGTGTTGAAGTGACTGTGGCGAGAGCGATATGCGCTCAGGAGGGAGCTTGGGAGCGTTATCAATTTTTATAAATCATAATTCTGCGGATTGGAGCGCTGGGTGACCTGGGAAGAGTGATGCTGTATGCCCGTCAGGACCCATTCCAAAAAATGCTATATCTATCACCCCTGCCCTCTCCGTATAATCACTGCCATTACTCTCAATAGTTGGACGAATGAAACATTGTTCTTCTAGGTGTCATTTTTGACTGAGCGCACTCAGAAATACCTCCCAAATATGAGTATCATTACGCTCTGATTGTTCACAATTTACTCGCTCATCCGTGACACACCATCGAATCCGAGAGGTATCGAGAGTATCCCATGTAGGACTCTGAAGCAACTCAGCATACCATCCATCAAATGAAGAACCCCCAGCGAGGCCAATTATCACCGTCGATTTTATTTTCAATAAAGTATCGAGTGTTTCAAAAAACCACTTTGTAATATCTGCTGTTGAGTGAGTTATTTTCATGGGCTATATTTTTGGAGCTTCTCCTGGCTTATAAATCTGCAACAGTGGGCAATTATCTGTGCAATGTAGGAGCTCATCGACGACTTGCCATGCAGCACGGACACTATCCCATCGGACAAAATACGAAGCATCTCGGATAAGAGCTTTTTCAATGAGCGATTCGTAGGCATTGTTTTTGTTTTCAGCCGTTTCAGAAAATATTTTTTCAACACCATCCTGAAAGACGAAACGAATTGAGCTTTCTTTACGGTCAAGAGCCTTGCCCGTTTCGAGAATAATCTCTGTATCCATCCAGTGAGGATTATCTATGGTCAATTGAGTGCGAATATACGTCTCTGTCCGAGAATCTGGTGCAACTCATGGTGTCTGGCGATATCACTCGTATTGCCCCATGATGATATCATGCCGAGGATCGAGGAGAAGTGGAGCGACAGAGCTGATAGCCTGGAATATCCGATCTCGTATATCATCGTGATCTCATGAATGTGGTGTTTGCATAGTAGCGAGAGCGAGGATTTGCAGGAGATGATTCTGGAGAAAATCCCTCGTTGCGCCACTCTTATCATAATACGCTCAGCGGTCTTCGATAGTGATAGTCTCCCTGGCAGTGATTTCTATTTTTTTTATTCGTGTACTGTACCAATTTTCTCCTTGTTGAAGTCTATAGCTCATCATCTCTCGAACGAAATTTTTACCGAGATAATGATCAACTCGGTATATCTGATTCTCATGGAAAACGTGTTGTAATTCGAGATTGAGGGCAATAGCAGTCTTGAGATCATGTCCGAAAGGCTTCTCAATAATGACACATGATTTCGAGGTGTTGAGACCGACCGAAGCGAGACCTCTCGCAGTTGTGACGAAATATTCTGGGCTTAAACAAAAGTGATACGTTATTTCTCCGTCGAGTCAGCCGATATTGACAAGCTCATCTTTGAGAGAAGAATAATCTCCCCCTTCGATATCCAGGCGAATATACGAGATAGTTTCTGTGTGATTAAGTAGGTCAGTATAGGGTGCAAGAAAGGCTCGAAAATCATCACGCGTCCAATCACGACGGCCCACACAAATGAGATTATCATAGATTCATTTTTGCAATAAAGTGCCGAGAGCAGGCAGAACGTATCGTGTCGCGAGGTCGCCTGTAGAACCAAAGAGGACAAAAGTTTTCATGCGGGTATTATATGAGTTTTTTGCACAAGAGAAGATTCTCACTATTATTCCGCCGATGACAATCGCTCTCATTGCTCTGACTATCATATTCACGGTACTAGCTAATGCTTATTATATTGTGACGATTTTTCGTGGAAAAACCAAACCCCATATCTATTCATGGCTTATCTGGGCGATTATCAATATAGCCGCTTGTCTCATACAATTACAACACGGTGCTGGCTGGGGCGCTCTCACACTCTGATTAGGGGGTTTTATCTGTATCTTTGTGACGATTATTTCGCTCTGGTATGGCGAGAAATGCATAACCATCTTTGATACAATTACTTTTATTATCGCTCTCGGCATTATTCCTCTCTGGCTCTGGGCAAAACAGGATATGCTCGCTATGCTCCTCGCTATAAGTATCGATGCTTTGAGCTTTCTGCCAACAGTTCGGAAAAGTTTTCATAAACCTCGCGAGGAAAACCTCCTTCCCTATTTCGCTTCTGGAGCTTCTTTTTTTATGTCCATCTTTCTCGCTGAAGAAAAAACACTCATTAATATACTCTACCCCGCTGTTATTTGTGTTGTGAATTTTAGCTTTATCGGATATATTTATCTCAGAAGAATGCTTATGAAAACATCATAAAATTCATCATTCGTAATCTTCTAATTTGTAATTATAGATTTGTGTCCTGGATAACTGATTTTACATCAAAAAATAAACCTATCGTCGCGCTCGCACCGATGGATGGATACTGTGATAGTGCCTTCCGAGCTATTTGCCGAACAGTAGCTCCAGATATTGTCGTATTCTCTGAATTTTATAGCGCTGATGGACTTCACCATAATCCCATATTAGCGAAGCGAGTTCTTACGCATGACCCGATCGAACATCCACTCGTATTTCAGATATTTGGGAATACTCCTGAAATATTTCTCTCAGCTGGGAAAATCATCGAATCCTATGGGGCACAATGAGTCGATATCAATATGGGCTGTCCTGCAAAGAAAGTCGTCAAATGTGGGTACGGTTCAGGCCTCATGGTTGATCGTGATCGGGCAATGAAAATAGTGAATATCCTCGCTGAAAATCTCTCCATCCCCGTGACCGTCAAAACTCGTCTCGGATGGAATGGTTTTGATGAGCTCGTAGAATTCGGCCAAGCACTCGAACAAGCAGGGGCAAAACTCATCACCGTGCATGGCAGAACCTATCAACAAGAATACACGGGAAATGCAAACTGGGAACCAATTCAGGAGCTCCAAAAAAATGTCAAGATACCCGTTATCGGCAATGGTGATTGTAAAAATTATGATGATGGAATCGCAAAAATGTGAAACCTTGCAGGCTTTATGATAGCACGAGGAAGCCTCGGAAATCCATGGTGCTTTCTCCCTGGAAATTATATTCCTACATGGGAGGAAAGACTAGCCGTCATGACAAAACATATGGCGTATATGGTCGACTCAAAAGGAGAAAATCGAGCATGTTTGGAGATACGGAAGCATTTCACTCACTATCTTCATGGCTTTGAGGGGGTGAAAGACTATCGGAAACGTCTTGCTCTGGTAACAAGTGTCGACGAAACAAAAAATATACTCCATGAATTGAGCCTCATACCCGCCGATTCATTTCAGAGACTTGATAATCACCAACCGTCTCTATAATAACTCAATATGAATCCTGACCCCAGTTTCTGAATTATAGTTGGTATACTTATTACCACTCTCCTTGTTGCTCTCAATGCTTTTTTCGTAGCAAGTGAATTCGCTCTCGTGAAGATACGACTTTCTCAGCTCGAACTCGAGATAAAGCAGGGTAAAAAATGGGCATCCCAAACAAAAAAAATTCTCGAACATCTCGATAGTTACCTCTCTGGTATACAATTAGGCATCACGGTTGCATCACTCCTGTTGGGTTGGGTATGAGAACCAGCTATCGCGACTTGGATAGCTCATTTCCTGAGCGAATCTGATATCATCCTCTCGGAGACAATTATCCATGCTATAGCATTTGGTATTGCTCTTTTCTGTATCACGCTCATGCATATAGTTTTCGGCGAGCAAATCCCAAAACTGGTCGCCATTAAAAGTCCTCTCCGAATAGCATCCTGGATTGCTTTTCCGCTGATAGTATTTCAGAAACTTTTCTTCCCATTTATATGGCTTTTTGATGCACTGACACGGTTTATCATGAATAACATGGGTTTCGAGGGGAGTACCCACAAGGACTTCCACAGTGAAGAAGAAATCAAGCTCCTCCTCACTGAATCAGAAGAAGGTGGTGTCATAGCTGAATCGAGTAATGAACTGATCCAAAATGTATTTGAATTTGATGATCGGACTGTACGTCAGATTTATGTGCCTAGAAGCCGTATCTATGCTATCGATGTAGATGATGACTTTGATAAACACTTTGAGACGATTATTGTGGAGGGTTATTCACGTATTCCAGTGTACCGTGGCTCTATTGATGAAATTGTCGGTATTGTCTATCTCAAAGATTTCCTCCCGGCATTTCGTACCAATACCAAGATTGACCTCAATCGTCTCGTAAGACCTGCACACTTTGTCCCACAAAATCAGAAAATCGAACAACTCTTGAAAGATTTCCAACGTCTCCATATCCAAATGGCTATAGTGACCAACGAGCACGGTGAAACTGCTGGTATCGTGACACTCGAGGATATCGTCGAAGAGCTCGTCTGAGAAATCCAAGATGAACATGACACTGAAGAAGAAATAGTGACTGAGAAAAGACCATGAACCTATATCGTAAAAACCGAATCGACTATCGCTGATGTCAATGATTTTCTCCCTATGGCTCTGCCAGAAAGTCCAGAATACGATACAGTTTCTGGCTTTATCAATACTATATTTGGTCGTATACCAAATGCAGGTGAGATGATGGACCATGGTGAATATGAATTCACTATCCTCCGTCGTGGCAAAAAAACAGTAGAGCTCGTCAAAATGCAGGTGCAAAAATAGGGGCCTCAAGATTTGCAATCAGAGCAAATTTATGGTTATATATATAGGTAACCCCTATTTTATGGCCGAAACTGCCAAAACTTTTGAAGCTGAACATATCACGGATCAGCTCAGACAGCTATCTCACTCGGATATGGAGAGGCTCAGTGTCGAGAAAAAAACAGAACTCATCACTGCTATCAATAGCAAGCTCGAAGCTCTGAAAAAAGATAAGAAAAATGGAAATATCGCAAAAGCAGGGACAGAGCTCCGACAAATACTCTCTGACATACGTCGATTAGATCTCAAAAAAGACATAGACGCAAATGCAACAGTACAGGAAACAAAAACACAACTCGCAGCTTTGGAGAGCATGGAGACGAGCCTCAATACATCAGATGAAGCACGTGAAGCTATGGGGAAAATGAAATATCCTGATGATATACCATTTACCCCTAAACAAATACTCGATGCACAAAAATGATGGGATATCTATCAGGCTCTCAATGGTATCGATCTCTCAAAGGTAACACAAGAAAATCTGTGATCATTACTTACTATAGTCGAAAATATCAGCAATAATCGCTATGACCTCGTCTACAAAGAAGGCGGAAAAATAGATAGTATCACAAAAGAAGAGGGTGGACCTGAGAAATATCTCACTATCTACTCAGATTTTAAAGACACTGTCGCACGTCTCCGTAATGAAGCGGATACCAGTGCTCTCAAAGCAATTGATTTACGTGGCGTACAGGAGGACTCAAATATTGGAGACAAAGTCGCTGCTCAAGGACTTGATACGGTAAATTATGATTATGAATTAAAAGATGGAGTCCTCACTCGTACGAACAAGATAAGTAAACTCACGGATTATCGCAATGATGTAGATAATAAATGGGAATCGTTAAAACAAAGAGAAGTGCGACTCGCACAAGAAAAAATGAAAGCAGAGGAACCAGGAAATATCCAAAAAGTTCTCGACGGTTATCATGGTAGTGGCGATATCATTGATCCGGCTAAGTACGGATTAGATCCTACTTATTCATATAACAAGACTGAGCAAACTATAACGAGAACAAAAGATGACAAAATAGATACATGGAATATAGATGAGCAGAAATGGGAGACAGAAACTGAAATACTCGCACGAGTCTCACAAGAAAATGAAACAATAGAGGGTACGGATGAATATAAGGAAAAAATGAGAACAATTTTCGAAGAAATGAGAAGTAATCCTGATGTATACTCGGAAAGTGAGACATGAAAAGAGACATATGAATTTAATGGACAGCAATTATCGCTTGAATGAGAAGAACCAAATCAATACCTCACACGCGTCGTTGATGGTAAAAAGGAAATGTGGAGTAGCGAACCAGGGGTGTGGGAAGAGATAAAAGAAGTGAACTATGACCCCAAAAGACTCGCATTTATCTCAAGTATTGGTGAGACGCCATTACCAGAGTGAAAGTGGACAAACATAGATTGAGCTCTATATTTTCGAAAATGAGAAACACTTATTTCTGTATGATCAGACGGAAAATTTCAGGAAAATATCAAATGAGTCTGGTATAATAGAGAATTCGGCGATTTACCTGTCGATATTCAGGAATCTGCAACAAACAACAGACTAAAATATTTCCAAGATATTTATGGAGATTATATTGACCCCGAATTTTGGAATGGAGAAACTGCTCCATTTAAAGATATACCCCTCAAGCAAATCTCACGCGTGGATGATTGGAATGCTGGCGATCAACAATCAACAATAGAATGAGGTATTATCATAAGTATGGTAGACTCATTGCTCAAAAGTAAAAAAACTTCAGCTCCACGAATGTGAGACCTTACACTCGCTGAATATAATCGGTTCCAACAAGATCCCGATTCATTTGCTGATTCCTCATTTGTATGAGATAAAGCTGTTGTTGTTGGATATGATAGTAGGGGAAAAGAAATCACTCGAAGTGAAAATGCAGGCTTTGTAAATCCTGAACTCTATGGAATCGATTCGAAAGGCTATGAATATGCACGGTATGATTATCCAGACAATACTCAGCTTGTTGTAAAAAGACCAACTGATACTGAACAAAAAAAGAATCCAGAAAATATTTTATGTACGCGAGGTGGAGAAAAAATGACTGCACGAGAGTATATAGCTAGCAATTTTATACCTCGAGGAACAGGTAAAATACCTGGTACTGATATAGAATATACAAAAGATGAGGCCGGAAATATCACAACTGAAAAAGAAAGATATATTGCAACAACGGGAAAATGGGAAAAGGTATCTAATGTATAATTTTTCAAACTCAATCTAATTTTATGCCTGGAGAATATGCAAGCGCTCGTGGAAAACATCTAGAGATACGTAAGAAACTCCAGGATTCTGGCGTGCAATACGATCCTGATCGTCTCGACGATGTCGACGCAGGAGTTCGTCGCAAGCTCGCTAACGAATGGATCGTCCACTCAAATCTCGATGCTGCAACTGTCCTCAAAGCACTCTCAAAATCAGATAATCTCGATGATGAGAGCTACATGGAGCGGGTGAAGAAATTTCAAAAAAAACACGGACTCACCGAAGACGGTATTCTCGGACCAAATACACTCGATGTCATGCACCGAGAAACAAATGGCTTTACGACATTTAGTCCTGACGAAGATGAAGAAGATGAAAACCCTCCAACACCAGTTCCAGAGACGCCAACTACTACCCCTCCAGAAACAACAACCCCTGGCGCTACCACACCAGTCACCGAAACAGAAACGCCAGCAACTCCTCCCACACCGACACCAGCTGAAACACCTGTCGTACCTGCAGAAGAAGGTACTCCCGAACCAGTACCAACACCTCCCACAACTCCAGAAGAAACGCCAGAGCCAACTACTCCAGAACCAAGACCATATACTGGAGGTCGCTACGATGTAGATAATGCGGTTCCTAAGCCTGAACCTGAGAAGCCTGCTGAACCTAAGCCTGAACCTGAGAAGCCTGCTGAACCTAAGCCTGAACCTGAGAAGCCTGCTGAACCTAAGCCTGAACCTGAGAAGCCT
>JACCDG011819213.1_pt1 | contig 17485 bp, 18 predicted proteins | sample 7442471 | NCBI WGS metagenome assembly JACCDG01 (sample SAMN15323444, study PRJNA562643) | freshwater metagenome | isolation source: river surface water | place: USA:Blue River Watershed | collected 2017-08-17 | reverse complement strand
GGTTGGCAAGGATCGCCCGACGCAGCTCACCACCGCGTGGGAGGTTCTGCAGATTGAGCTTGTTGCCGCCGCTCCAGCGCCCCGTGTGCGCGCCGTAGTAGTTCAGATAGATCGGCAGCCGCATGCCGTCTTTGCCAGCTTCCAAGAAGCGCACAGCGCGAGTCTCACCGATGGTGGACTTGGTCTTGAGACGTGCGGCACACAGCGCGGCGATCTTCTTGTTGGGTGACTTAGCCAGTTCCTGAAACTCCAAGTCCGACTTGGCGAAGGCGTAGGTCATCTCACCAGTCGACGGACTCACCTTCATTGGCAAGGTGGCTCCGGCAGCTTCGAGCAGCTTGGCAAACTTCTGGTTGCTCATCAGATCCGATGGGCTCGCGCCGCTGAGTTTCAGAGCCTCGGCCTTGGCGCCGACTTCCTTGGCCAGCTCAGCTTCGACACGCGAAATGTCCACATAGAGCAGTGGACGCACGAACATGCGGATCGTCAAGTCGACCAGGCGCAGTTCGTCGTCAGGGAAGTGGTGGTACATCGCATGGAAAGCCGCAGCACAGTCATCGCAGTCATTAACCGTGTACGCACCGAGATCGCGTTCTTCCTGTGGCGTGAGCTGCGTTTTACCCTTGGTGGCCACCAGCGCTGCGGATAGCACCTTGCCGGCAAGCCCATGCCGCTTGGCTAGGGCGTCCAGAGTGTGGGCCACATGGTGACCGTGTACGGCCCGGGACATCGACAGCGTACAGAGGTAGAACGCCGCGATGATGCCGTAGTGGTGCGAACAGATGAAAGCGTCGAACTGAGTGTGGTGGCACAGCATTGCACTGCGCGTCCAGTCGATCGCCTCCAGAGCCAGGCGGATGTTCTTGCCGGTGTACCACTTCGTCCGACCGGCGCCGATCTTGATACCCACTCCATGCGTATGAAACCGCGGATCACGCACGTACTCCGAAGTGTTCATATCCTTGCCGGACAGGGTGTAGTCCTGGGAGTAGAACGTCTCAAAGTCCAGCGTGACGATCTGGTAGTTCTGACCGTTGATTTGGAGATGAGCCTTCATTCGTCGAGACCTTTGCGTAAAGATGCACGAAACATCTCTACGATTTCTTCCTCAGTGATCACGCCGTCTTCGATCGCGGCTTCGATGACGCCCTGTTCGAGCTCTTCATCCTCCAGGCGATCGTAATACAGGAAACCACCTACGAGATCGTCGATGGTGTCCCCAATCAGCTTTTTGATTTCTTGTGGCATGGTCATGGCCTGAATGAAAAGATCGAGGGCAACGGCGTCGAATTGCCGTTGGAGAGCTTCGTTGAGAAGACGGGATCGTCGTTCGCGGAGTGTCTCGTAGCCAAGCTCACGCTTCAGCCGCAGGTACCACCGTTGCAGGAGATTCATCAGGAACAACCTTCAGCTTCAGCGGAGGGAGGCCCTTTGCTGCCCGGGCTGCGTTGATTCCGGCCAGGTGCTTGCTCGAACCCACCCAATCCCATTGCCGGATGGCGTTCTGAGTTGTGCATGCCGGCCCGAAGTTCCATGGGCTGGTTTTCCTTCGCTGCGATTTCATCCAAGCACTCCTGTGCCAGGGTTTTGTGGGGGAAAGAGATCATCACCGCTCTCCAAAGTAGTCGCGCAGCAGATCGAGCATACTGAGCTGCTTGAGGTTCTTGTCCTGCAGGCGTTGGAACACCACCTCTTCGATCGTGCCTGCGGCAATGACCACAATGGTCTCAGTACGCTCGGTTTGGCCAGCGCGGTAGATACGGCGGTTGCCCTGGAGGAAATGCTCCAGGTTATACGTCGGGCTGGCCCAGATCGTGGCAGTGCCCTTGGTGAGCGTAAGCCCATGCGCAGCGGACTGTGGGTGAGCCAGCAGCACGCGGTAGAAGCCGGCCTGGAAGTGATCGACGGCCAGTTTGCGGTTCTTGGGCATCGTTGTACCGTCGATGACGACGTAAGTGATACCACGAGCTTCGAACTCTTTGATCAGGTTGTCGCGCTGGTGTTTCCAGTTGAAGAACACCACGCTGTGCTGGCGCTGCTCGACGAGATCGGCCACAAGCTCATAGCGCTCGTTGGCGACAGGCACGTACTCGTCATCGCCATCACCCGAGTAACTGGCGCCGGATGCGATCTGCAACAGCTTTGTGGCCACGCCGGCGGCATTGGTCGTAGTGATGGACCCTTGCTTGAGCAGAGCTGCGCCACTGCGTTCCATGGCGGTGTAGGCTTTGGTCTGCCCCGGGGTCATGTGATAGATGCGGCCGTACATGTGATTGGCCGGAATGTCGAGGCATTTCTCGAACTCGTGGCGAATCACAATGTCCTGCAGCAGATGAGCGACGGCTTGCTCGGCCCCGGGCTTGTCGACCCATTTCACCATTTCTGGCCGCGGCCCAACTTGTTCTGGTTCGCAGACCTGACGGCGGAAATGGAAAAAGGACGTGCCGAGGCGACGTCCGTCGTCAATCAGGAAGATCTGATGCCAGATGTCCGAGATCGTGTTGGCGTTGGGTGTACCTGTCAGACCGTAGCGGTACGGGAAGTACTTCTTGATCTTGTTCATCGCCCGCGAGCGCATGCTCGTGTGGTGCTTGAAATTCGAAATCTCATCGATGATGAGAGTGTCGAACTTGGCGAAGAACTTGGGCTTTTGCTGGGCCAGCCACTTAGCTGCGTCGGTGTTGGTCACGTAGACGTCGGCTTCAGCGGCAAAGCCCTCGATGCGCTTCTCAGCCGGGCACACGGAAACCTTGATGTGCGGCGCAAACTTGCGGAAATCGTCTTCCCAAGCGCTGCGCAAGAGAGATTTGGGCGCGATGATCAGCGCACACTTTCCTCCGTTCTTGCGGCGAACGGCGAACAGGTCGATCTCTACGCGCGTTTTGCCGGTGCCTGGGTCGGAGGCATCGAGCGCTCGCTGGAGATGAAGGAGAGCCTTGATGCTGGCTACTTGGTGCTTGTATGGCGGTGGAGGTTTTCCAACGCGCGGAGGACGTTGTGCCATAGTTTGTAGAGATCCTTGTATAGCAGTGCTCGATCTAGGCCGTAGAGCTTCATTTCCATACACACAACTGCTGGGTGTTTGGTGAGATCGGTAAAGCGGCCGTCACTTTTAAACTTCCTTGCGTACGACCGTAACGTTCGGCGCGCTCGCTTGTATTCGCGTTTGTAGGTCATGAAGGCCTTTCCAAGAGGCATAGATGGTCGGGTGCTGTCGGTCCAATCCACACAATCGCATTCGCATACACACTACGACAGGTTCTTGAGGTGTGATGCAGATCCACGCGATGTCGTGTGTGATCGATGTGCGCTCACTTGCATAGTCCATATAGTCGTTGTGCTTGGCCCATGCACGACGGAGCTTCCTCTGTGGTGATGCTGGCATCGCTAGTCCCTCAGATGGTAGACCGTTCCCTCCACCCGGCTAGATGCACAGCCGGGTGAAGAGTTATCCCTTCGCACCGCACGGAATACACGGTGTCACGAATTTCCCAGAGTGCATATCCAGATCATCGTCACGCGAAGGCTCCCTAGGACGTTGGCCGCGTCCAAGGGTAATCTCAAGAACCCTTACGGAAACCTTGCCCCTGAGCGGTCACAGCGCAGTACGCTGCATAACGCGCGGCGTACTCAGGCGACTCAAGCACCGAGGCCGATTGGCGGATGAACTGCTTGCTGATCCGCGCACACCGACGGAAGGCGCGCTGTTTCGCAATATCCATGGAGCCGCCGGAGCTGTTCTTGGCGCCCTTGCGAAGGTGGCGCGGAGTGAAAACGTTCATAGTCATCCTCGTTGGGTGGGTGGTATCAAACTCCAACAGTGCAGTGCTTCGTACCAGTCGGTCCGAACGGACACCACTTGCAGTTGAAGAGGTTTGGCTTGGCCGGAAACTCGGTGGCGTCGGTCACGGCGTTGCCGCGACGGTCGAAGCTCGGGAGGAACCGCATGCCAGCGCGACGGGTGTATTTGACTTGGGTCATGTCATCCTGATCGGTGTACCAGAACTCGATGGTGATTTCTTCGAGCTTCGGATACCGGAGGAAGGCCGCGAGTTGATAAAGCTGGCCCTGCTCGCTGTGCTTGATCTCGTTGCCGAACTTGCGCCCGGTCTTGTAGTCAATCACGACGCCGACTTTTGGCGTCAGCTGCACGAAGGCGTCGAGTTTGAGTCGGAGCCAGGTCTTGGGGCCTGAGTAGGATGTCGGCATCCAGTCGCGATCCATGCCCCATTCGCCTTCCAGGGAGACCTTGCCCTGCTTGTACAGCTCTCGGAGGCGAAGCAGCTCTTCACGGAAGCTGTTCAACTCGGGAGCCAGTTCGATGGGCTTCTGTACGAAGAGCTCAGCCGCGGTGTGGACACGTGTGCCGCGGTCGTTGGCGTGCTCACTCTTCCCCGGAGGGAGAGGGCGAACGGGCTCAGGGATCTTGTCGATGTACTTCAGCTTGGCCCGCAGAGGGCACTGTTCGAAGTCAGCGAGCCTGGAGTAGCTCCACGTGGTCAGCTGGGTCATGTCTTCCGCCGGTACTACGAAGGGGGAAGACATGATATCACTTTTCGAGCGCTTGGAGCGCCTCGATGATCGCCTGAGCGCGCAGAGCTGTGATAGCTTCGTTAAAACCAAACACAATAGCGATCGGTTCGTTGGTGGCTTGATTGCGCGGCTTATAGATCGACGCTTCCCACCCTCCCCGAGCGCTACCTTTGACGTCGGTGATGAACATCATGACTTGGATCCTTCAAGCAGTAGTTGGTAAGCCCATGCTCCCGAAGACGTCTGTGTTTCACGCACGACGTTACGTTGCGTGCGTAGCGCATCTTCGAAGGCTTCGGCTTTGAGGGTGTAGACGCCGGCCCCACTGGGCCGTTCGAGCTGACGTGGGGCAACTCGAATTCGACGACACAGGCGCTCGTCCTGAGTCGGAGTGCTCGCCCAGTACTCGGGGCCGGCGACTACATAGAGCGGGATGTTCAGTTGTCGAACCAGAAGATGACACGGTAGTTGCGCCGTTGATCGTAGTCGATCTCTAAGAACTCGTGTACGGGGTTTACACCCTGTAGTTTTTTCTTCATCAGCTCGACTTTCTCGGCGTCGCTAGCGTTCGCGAGCAGATACTTTTTCACGAATTCTTCGAGACTGTGCCAACTGTGACTGTGGCCGTCTTCACCCCACCAATCAATTTCATTACGGCTCCAAGAAGAAAGATCATCGGGCAACGGTCGTGGACTTTCGGAACCAATTTGCCCACCACGGCGGACATTAGCGAGTAGCCCGAAGAAGGAGTAGTTGCGGTCGCCGAGCCTTTCAACAGGACTTGGCTTATTCCAATTCTTACGAGTAAAAGTATATTTGCCGGAGTAGTACACGCCTATCCATTCCGATATATATTTTTCCTCGATGATGAAGTGGATATCACAGCCCACGACGGCGCTTCTCCTTGAGTGACCGGAAACGCCGGATGCGGGTGCTGCCGTGGGTGCCTCCACGGCGGTAGAAACCTTGGGGGATGAACGCACGAGCGTAACCCCTGTGCCAGTCGGGGACCTTGTTGATGATCATGTCCGCCGGCGGCGTAAGATCGACACCAGTCACTTTGGAACTGGCCACACCGAGAAGGCCGAGAGCAGCTGCGAAGAGACGCTTGAACATGAGGGGGCTCCGAGAATGGGGTATGGCAGAAGATGCACCCATCACTCGTGTCCTGCCAGCACGAGGTAAGCCTACTTTGGAACGTTTGCGGGGTCGTTAGAAGTAGGAAAGCAACTATCCCCAATGAAAGAGCCGATGCCGCTCGGCAAACACGCTCAATCTATTCGGCACGCCCCACTGAGTTAGGGCTGATCTGAGGCACGTGAGTGCCGTTGCCTTATTCCTGACGTATGCAGGTTTGTCGCGACTCTGGGTCTAGGGAGTCGCTTCGATTTCCTGCTATCGCACGACCGGTCTGTTCCCGGAAGTCACACGGTGTTCGGCACCGTTACCGTAGATGTACTCGGTAGGAGTCTTTATCCCGCAGGCGGAGAACCTGACCTACGCTGCCCTGCGCGTTGTAGCTGAGTACATCGACCCACTCATCCGAGGGCGTCGATCATCGCCTGGATCTCGGTCGGCGACTTGGTCATCAGCTCCTGCTGGTTGCGGACGTGCAGGATCTCGACGAGCTTTGCGCGCTCGGCCTTCTTCGTGGCCAGGGCCGCGGCTTCGGCGTTCTCGGTCTTCTTGACCTTGATGACGTGCACGACGACGTCGAGGAGTTCCTGGAGCTGCTTCGCCGCCGTGTTGGTGCTGGATTCGACGAAGCTCTCCTCGGACTGGGCCTTGAGGTTGGCGTTGATCGTGCGTGCGGTGGTGTCGAGGTCGAAGCCGGTCTTCGACTGCAGCGGCATCTCCCACAGCTGCTCGGTGGTGACGAATCCGCGGGTCGTCGGGTAGCGGTACTGCTTGCGGGTGGCTTGTTCGAACATGGCTTTCAGGTCCTTTCGTTGGAGTCGATTGAGTGCCTGTTGGTAGGCGTCGATGGTGTACATCAGAAGTTGACAGCGTACAGCTTGGTGGAAGTAGAAGTCGAGACCCGGATCAGGACCGACTCGCGCTTGGTGGAGCTGAAGCCGAGGCCCGACAGCTGCTCCGACGTCACCTCGCACTTGGTCTTGTTGCCGAGGATCTCGAACACCTTGCGATGGGGTTCGAGCTCCGGCCGCAGGAATTCGTTGTAGATGCCCCGGGCCGGCTCGTTGTTCTGGCACCCGTCCAGGATGAAGAACACGTGCTTGTTGCCGGTCCGGTTGCCGTCCCAGTGGTTGGGTGAGTTCAGCACCGTGCGCACCTTGACGAACTGCTCGGTGTTGACGTTCCAGCAGTTCTGGCTGCTGGTCTGCGTCGGCAGCTTGTGTTCAATGCTGAAGACGCCCTTGGACAGCGTAACGACAGCCACCGTGATCCACTGTTTGTCCCTGAGCGGCTGCGTGTACTCGTACTGGAACACCTGTCCGCCGAACTCGATCTCGGCCTTGAAGCCCCCTTCGGTCGGAGCACGGAATCGCCAGTTGTGGATCTTGCAGATGTACTTGCCATCCTCCATCCGCGACAGATCCGGAAACGTGATGTTCTCGACAGGCACGTAGCCGACCGGTGCTTCGGCGGTGAAGTCGACATCCTGCACGCCGCCGGAAGCTGGATGCTTGCGGTGGTTCCAACCAACGCGCTCGAAACCATCGTAATGATCGTTGATTGGGTTGTCGTCCTTGATCGTGCTGCCGGGCATGAAGACGTGGAGATCCATCAGCGAGCAATTGCGCTTGGCGTAGTTCCACGAGTGCGAGAAGCGGAACACGCCGTCGACGCGGCCGCCCTTGGCCTGGACTGCGCGCCGGATCTCGGAATCTGCGATGTTGCCGTTGTACGACCAGCCGAAGTTGTTGGCCCACTTGAAGAGCGGCGGTGCGTCGGCGTGCACCGGCGCGGTCAGGCTCATCAGGTTGCTCTGGAACTGGTTGGCGAAGAACACTTCCAGTGATTCTGCCTTGGGCAGGACCTGCTGCATGAAGTCGTCGATCGAGATCTCTGCGGCGTTCTTGGCCACATCCCTGGTCGTGACCTTGACTTCCTTCATCAGGAGATCGGCGAGCCCGCCGTCCTTCATCTTGGAGCGCACCGAGTTGTCGACCCAGAGGACGTTGTTCACGCTGATGTCATTGATCGTTGCGAAACGCCGCTCGATTGCCTTTTCCAGACCGAGTTCTTGGAGCGTGGCCATCGCCGAGGTAATCATCTTCGGCGTGATGGCCGCGGTCGGGCGCTTGTAGTTCGTCGGTGCGACTTTTTGCTCGAAGGCCTTGAGTGCCCGTTCGACGTCCATGCCTTCGGACAGGTCTGTGAGCAGCGTGCCGATGACGGTGTTGCGGATGCCGGCAGCGGGCGTGCGATGGTAAGCCCAGATGTAGTTGGTGCGCGCCGTTGACGCATTCAGCTGGTTGTACCCAAACTGCAGTGCGCGGAAGGCCAGCACGAGGGACTCGAACTCATCACCGCGGTAGAGAACTTTCTGCGAGATCAGGTCGAGCACGATTTCCGAGGCTTCGCGAGTGATTTCCGTCAAGCCGCGACGGAACACACCGGCACGTGCATTGGCTTCGCCGAGCACGGTGTCGACCGACTTCGAACCGATCATTCGGAACTTGCTGTCGATCGGCACCAAGAAATGGGTGAACTGGTGCGTGGTGCCGTCGGGCAGCTGCACGGTGTTCGGTTCGTGGCCGATGCGCGCTTCGGCCGTGCGGAAGAGATTGACGATGTAGTCATTCTTGAGATACTTGCTGATCTTGGCGCACACCTCGGCGTAAGGCGTTTCCAAATCCTTGGCGTCCCAGATCGTGGTGATGGTGCCGTCAGGCAGAACTGCGGCGACGTTGCCGAGATCGCGCACGAAATGGCGGTCGTAGGAGCCGTCGTGCTGGGTCTTGGTCTTGAAGAGGGGGTCGGTACCCGGGGGGAAGGCGCCAAGGTAGAGTTCCCAGATCTTGTCGCCTGAAGTGCTGAGCCGGTAGAGCTCGTATTGGGACATGAAGGCAAATTGCGCAAACACGGCTGCGCTGAACCGTTGGAAGTTCATGGTGTTCTCCGATGATGGGCGGCGGAATTACCAACCCATAGTGATGCGCCCCTGCCACGGCTGGCAGGCGAGGACCGTTACTTCGACGCATCACTATGAGATGGTGTCGCAGGGTGGAATCGAACCACCGACCTGCAGCAGGTTTTGGTAAGCGAGGATGGATTCGAACCATCGACCTTCGAAGGGGGAGACTTCGATGCTCTGACCTACTGAGCTACTCGCTTGAAGCTGCCGCTCTACCACTGAGCTACTGCGAACATGGTAGCGGGAGCCGGATTCGAACCGGCGACCTCCAGGATTATGAATCCGGCGCTCTGGCCTTCTGAGCTATCCCGCAAAACTGGTTGGAGGAGGTGGATTCGAACCACCGACCAGCAGCTTATCGGGCTGCTGCTCTACCGCTGAGCTATCCCCCAGAAATTGGTCGGAAAGGCAGGACTTGAACCTGCGACCACTCGGTTCCAAACCGAGGACTCTACCAAGCTGAGCTACTTTCCGACTGGCGCCCCGTATCGCCGGGGCCACGCGAAGTAAAGATTACTGCTTCCCGGCGTTGACCACAACACCCTGGCGGCCGGCTTCGGCCTTGGCAATCTGGATGCGCGCGTCGCGCTCGGCAGCCAGGTCGTAGCGGGCCTTGATCAGCTCTTCGGTCAGGAAGGTGTTGCGCTCCTTGACGGCGCGCAGCTCGGCGACCAGCTCGGCATAGCTGTCTCTTGGAAGTAAGTGGGTTGCCGTCTCTCCGAGCTGTCACGCCGTATTCCCTGGCTTCTGGTTCCAGGCGTTCTCATACCGCGATTGCGTCATCCAGGGTTGGGCCGGCGGACTCGTGCTGGACTTGCGCCGGATTCGCGTTACGCGTCGTGGAGGGGAGGGACTCCTTCATGCGCCAGCAGCGAATAATTCTGAGAGTTACCTGAGAACCACTTTTTCCCCGAAGGGTGGGTTGTATCGTTCATCGGTGAAACACCAAAGGACGGGGTAGGGGACGCTTGCCTCATTCGGGTATGTACCGTCTCCTTCTCCATCAGACAAGTACACGGCGCATTTCGGATGAATGCTCCTCTCTGCCAGATAGCGGAACGGAGGATCGAAGCGGGTGCCGCCGCGGCCCTTGATTGTGACGTTGGTCGGTTCTCCGGGCGCGAAGGTCTGGAAGCTGTGTACCGCTGCGTCGCAACCAAGAACGTAGAGCATCGTTGGCTTGATGTCCTCGTTGATTGCGTTGATCTCGGCCAGGAACTGAGAGAGTTCTTCCTTACTCACAGATCCAGAAGTGTCGATGAACACAGCGATCTCGCCAGAGGGCTCGATGTTGACGCTAGGGAGGTACAATCCCTCACCAAGGTAGCGACGATTTCCGCGCGACCAGGTGAAGTCGTCTGGTTTGCGGTTTGTTAGAAAGCGGCGCAGCACGGCGGGCCAGTGGATGATTGGACGCAGCGCCTTCTCGATCAGCTCGGCGATGCCCTTGGGCAGATTGCCCATGGCCCGGGCCTGCTGCGCTGCTTGTGCAGTGGCCGCGTTGGCATTGGCTTCTTCCTGCGCCATCTTCTGCTGATCGTTCTCTTTCGTGCCCGGGCTGTCTTCCACACCGCCGTTGCCGCCTGGATCTGAATCGGACTGGCCTTTACCCTGTCCTTGACCCGAAGGGTTCGGTGGGAAGTCGGGCAGCTCGTTGTAGATGTGCTCGGCTGACAGGCCGAGCATGCCCGGCGGGATGTTGTTTTTCTGTGGGAGATCGACACCGGCTTCTTGCAGGATCATTTCGATCGCCATGTCGCAAGCGAGATTCCACTTGCGCGGCTCGCGTGCACCGCGACGCAGGTGGTGGAGCATCACAGTGTGCATCGTCGTGGCGCAGAGCAAACCGACGCACTTGTTGATGTTCAGATCTTCGATGAAGACCGGGTTGTACCGGATCTGCTCACCATTGGTCATGGTGGTAGGGATCGTGGGATCCGGCACCATCTTCATGCGCAGAAGCAGCGAACCGAAGAACGGATGCGACATCACCGTAATGGCGCGTGCGCGCGAGAGCATGTCCATGAATCAAAGTCCTTGGATCGAGTCCAGTACTTCCTTGATCTTGCCAGCGAGTTCGTGTCGGTAGACCATGTTGGTACGGAGTGCTTCGGGGGTCATCCGCTTGTCGCAGGCCGTGCGAACGGCGCCGCAGACCAGGCGTACGTTGTCGTCGTCAGCGATGTTCAGCTCTTCAGCCAGATCGACGATTTCGGGTACGCTGGTTACGGTTGCATCACGGAAGACTTTGGCGGGTACCACGATGGCGTCGTGGAGCGTTTGCAGCCGCACACGGATGCGATCGATGAGGTGCTTGGATGCATCCTTCATCGTATCGTTGATCGCCTGTTTGGTCTGTGCCGTGACCTTCTGCATCTCCGCCGGGTCAAGATCAATGCGGAAATCGCCGGCGTCGGGAAAAGGCAGGAAGTTGATGTCCAGGCGGAAGTGGCTGGCGATGCTGTGTTGATCAGGGTACTGACTGGCATCGAAGAGAGCTTTCTTGTCGAGCTTCGCCGCAGCCACCCAATCCGGGTACTTGGCGACGAAGGCATCCACGGCGATCTTGAACTGACTCTCCAGCTGCACCAACTTGGCCACGTAATCCATGTACTTCGCTGAGGGCAGGATGCGCACGCTGTCCTGAGCCCACGGGAGTGTGTGCTCGTAGTGGTACTTGCGGATTTCGCCAACAGCAGCTTCGACTTGTCGCAGCGCTGCGCTGGAGATCAGCGTCTTGACGTACTTGTCCTCGGAGTTGGAGACGGCGTACTTGAGCGCCACTTCGTCGGTGATGCGTCGGTCAAATACGCGGTTGTACCACTTGCCGATGCTCAGTCGAACGAGCATGGCTTTTGTCGCGATACTCATGGTTTGATTTCCTTGATCATGCGGTCGTACATCACGAGTGAGCCGGCGACAGCCACGTTGAATGAGGCTGTGCGAACCGATTCGATTGAGATGATGAAGTGACACTGCTTAAGGGCTGCTGGTGAAAGTCCGTGATCTTCTGCACCGAGGAGATAGCAAGCTCGTTCTGGGTGTGCGAAAGATGAGAGTGAACGGCCACCCATTTCGATTCCGACAAGAGGGCAGGCGTTCGGCAGTGCTTCGATCAGTTGAGCAATCGAGTCATACTGGCGCAGAGGGATGTGACGCCAGGCCTTGATGGTATCAGAGGATTGGGTCTTGTACCGACGGCCGATTGTGAAGATACCCGCGGCACCCAGTTGGTATGCGGAGCGCCAGAGGGTGCCAAGATTGACCTCGGTCTTACCATGGTAGATCCCGATTTCGAAGAAGCCGCGATTAGAGAAGTTCATGACTGTTCGCAATAGCCCACTGCTGGAAGGCTTTCGTGTTGGTGATCTCAGGCTTGCGGTACTGTGCATCGCGGACCAGCAGAGATTGGAACTCCGGGTCCAGGCGAACGGCGTACTGCATCACGCGATCGAAGTTGTCAGGCGTGGCGCGACTGGCCAAGCCAACTGATACTGCGTACTTGGCGCTGGGTTCAGTCGGCAGGCGCGCGTTGCCTGGGTTGAGCAGAATCACGTCCAGGTTGGGCATGTTCCGCAGGTTGGTGACGTAGGCGTGGAATTCAGCTGAGGCAACGGCGCCGACGTTGCCGGTATACATCTCGGCTTCGATCTCCTTGGGAATGCCGATCTTGAACTGGTCGCTCAGAGCGTGCCATGAACGTTGCGTGGCGAAGCTGCGCGATTCACGAACTGCTGCCATGCGCTGAGTCTCGTTTGGACTCGGAGCGCGTGGTTCGAACTCGTTGAGCATCTCGGGCCGGAAGCGGATGAAGCCGATGACTTCATCCACGATTTCGTTGCGCATGGCCCAACGGCACCAGTCTTCGGCGTGCGTGTCGACATCGATGCTGGTGAAGCGGTTGCGCAGCGGTGTGGCCATCTGGTTTACGATGGCGCGATCGGTCATGCGGTTGCTGGCACCGATGATTCGCCACTCGGGCGGGACGACGTAGTTGCCGAGCCGGCGATCGAAGACCAGCTGATAGGCTGCAGCCTGGGTGGCCTGAGCGGCTGAGGTGATTTCGTCCAGGAAGAGGATTCCGCGTCCTTCCTGCGGCAGGAAGTCTGGCGGGCACCAGTGGGTGAGCATGTCGTCGAGATCGATCTTGGGGCAACCGCGCAGATCAACCGGATCCAGCTGGCTAAGGCGCAGGTCCATCAGCTCGTAGCCATTGGCCTCGGCGTATTGACTCACCAGATTGGACTTGCCCACACCGGGGGAGCCCCAGAGGAGCAAGGAGCGGTTGGATTCAATACAGACCTGGATGGCCTTGGTAACAAGAGAGGGGCGCATGGTGTTTATTCCTTCGGTTGAAAATGATCGTGTTCGCGTAAGTTCGTTTTCTGATAATAGCTTCACATCCGCTCCCCCATCATCGCCGCGCACCTCAGCGCGCATATGCGCAGGGCGGCGTCTGGTGATTCGTGGTTGGCGAGCAATTCGTAAGCGTCGCCGAATGCGTTTGCGCAATGGATGGCGGTGTCTGACCAAAAGACGTTAATCCGCAGCTTCGTCCGCATGCGCGAGTTGTCGCCGTCGTCGGTGTGCGGCGCCCAGGTTTTTACGCGCGATCCGTCTTCCGAGATGTTCTCGTGGATTCCGTCATCGTTGATCCAAGCCCATGGATACTGGCGTGGTGTCGGGATTTTGCGTCCCATCGCCTTCGCCGCCATCTCCAGCAGTTTGTGGGTGTCGTTCATACCACTTTCTCCAGGATCTCTTGCCGGGCGCCTTTGAGCCAATCAGGGTCAGGCTTCCAATCCACGCGCATACCGCGGACGTTGCGTTTGTTCTTCCAGATCTGAGTCAAGTACACGCGGTGGTGTTTGAGCAGACTGGTGAACTTGTTCGGGCTGTTGGGAATCTTACCCACGCACCAATCCAAAAGAACGTAGAGATCGTCGCGTGTGAGGATTGGGTCGAGGTTTGTTACCAGTTCGATGACTAGGGAACGGAAGCCCATGAGCTTGATGGCACTCATGTTGTCCATAGCGCTGTTCTTGCTGCTTGGCAGGTGATCCCAGAAGAAAGCCAGGTCACCTGCATTCAGTGCGTCGATTGCGGTGTCCAGAGCTGTGCGGTTGGTGCTGATCAACGTGGCGCGTGCGCTGTTTTTCAAGGGCGTGCGTAACTTGGCTGGATCGACGGGGAAGCTCTTCAGAAAGTCAGCCAGAGCGGGCAGCTCGTTGGGGATGAGAACATCGATCTCTTGAGATGTGATCTGGAGCTTCTCGGTCTGGAACAAACCGACATTGTGTCGACGATCATCCGGTGGGATGTCGACGGGTGTGGTCTGGTTGCTACTCATGACGATGTTGCTGTAGTTCTTCGTCATGTAGGGCAACGTGTGCATCTTGCGGATGCTGATCTCAGGCTCAGCGATCAACGTGCGCAGCTTGGCGCTCAGGCGTGATTGAAAGATGCTATCGATTTTCTCGATTTCATCGATGAAGACGATGAACTTGTTCTCCATGAAACCGGTGAACTCGCTCTCCATCTCTTCCATGCGCTTCGATACGGTGTTGTGTGCGCCGAAGAGGGGCATGAGGATCTTGTTGTAGATGAGCCCCTTGCCGGTGCCTTGAATACCTTGCAGGATCCAGGCTGTGCCGGTCATGCACAGGTTTTGCACAATGCTGGCCAACCAATTCCAGAAGTAGTCGACGGTCTCGGTGTCGTTGCCTAGGGCATGCGACACGACACGTGTGATCGTTGGGAAGGGGGCCAGGCGTAGCTTGGGTGAGCTATTGAGGATGATCGAGCTCGGTGTGTACGTGTTGACCCGTTGGTTCTGCAGATCGACGACTAACGGGTTCTGCGGCTCCCAGGTTAGGTCCCAATCAGGCACGAACTCTCCCAGCACCTGGTTGTACTGCTTCAAGAAGTGCCTGAGCTGAGTTTCGTTGCGCGCTGGGGCCAGTGTGAGATCGTTGGTGTTCTGATCAAAGAACCCGTTGTAGTAGATCCCGGTCCTGAAATCTCGGAAGGCGAGGTAGATCACACCACTTGCGGTGGTGCTGTTGGCTTGCTGCTGTGGGTTGACCTTGGCCCAGTACTCGGGTAGCAGCTCTTCGGTACGATAAGCCGGCTCACCTTTGAAGTTGTAGACGAACGAGGGGTCATTTTCGGGGTGGTAGTAGCCCCAGGAATCACCACCGTTGAGGTTGAAGTAGACGAAGCCTCGCTCGGTCTTGATTCCAGTGATCGTTGCAGTGTCGGGCTTGCTGATGAATTCCACGCCGTTGGCGAACTTGTAGCTCGTCTTGCGGCGCTTGGGCATGCCTGCATTGACGCGGAGTTCATTGAGCCGAGTATCGACGCTCTCAGCGAGGGCTTCTCGATTCGGGATTGGGTATGGCAAGGTTAGTGTGCGCTGTACCTTGGGCACGAACGCAATGCGTGGCTTGCGCGCGAACGGATCTCGGATACCCTTTCCAAACTTCGGTGGAGCGATGTACAGCAGCTTGTCGTTCTGGCAGGTCGTGACATCGAGCGACCACTTGAGACTGTTGCCGGTCTTGGTGAGTTCGAGCTGAGAACGGAGTAAGGGGTTGGAGAGGTTGATGCTCATCAACCAGTACTTGAGGATCTTCGGATGCGTCTCTTTTGCCAGGTTCATGAAGACATGGCATCGGAGATCTGTGTTCCCTTCCAAGCCCATGCTGGAGGACCACTGAACAACGTAGTCCACTTCTCCACATCCGATGGAGGCGAGGAAGTTGTCCAGGTTGGCAAAGCCTTTGATTCCGTCCAGGTCAAGACAGATCCAGGAGGTCAGTGCGTCGGGATCAGTGGATCCGGCACGTGATTCAGACTTGATATCACGTCCAATGGTACCCTTGAGCAGGCAGTGGCCCTTCTTGGCGTGTGCTTCGAGTACAGTTGTGAAGTCTTGGAGAGATGTGATCTGCTCTTGGTGACTGGTGACTTCGAAGATGTTCGGGAAGCTGTGCTTGATGAGTTCGTTCTGGTCGTTGAGTTCGTAGCGCTTCACGATCGGCTTGTCAGCAGCCAAGAACACAATTGTTGACATGTCAAATCACTCAAAGACAGGCGAAATGGGGTCGAGAGCGTACAGCAGAATTGATAGGCAAAGGCACGAATTTACAATCCCGTTACGCGTACTTTTCTGTCTCCCAGCTGAACACTGCAGGATCGACAAAAAAGTCGTGTAACGGGATTGTAAAAAGAGGGCTTAAACAGGGGGTAAAGCGCTAGGTTTGCTATGAAGTGCTAGGCGATAAGTCTTTGTTTTTTATACTTTTCTAGCAATCTAGCAATCCTAGCAGTAAGAATTCATACTCAAAAAAGAACATAGGGACAAGAAGAGAAATTACTTGTACAAGGTAGTTTTGAAAGATTGCTAGTGGTGGCGCAGATCCACCACAAAAACCCACTTCATGTCAAGGAGAAAGTGATGTCTAAGCGGGGCAAGGTGAAGGTGGCGGAAAAGCGGATTCTGATCAGTGTGAGTGAGCGCATGCATCAGGATCTGAAGGCTGCGGCTGTGAAAAAGGGCGTGTCGGCGAGTGAGTTCGTTCGACACGCCCTTGCACAGGCGTTGGGTGTTACGGCCGAGCGTCGAGCAGCGCAGCGATAGCCAGGCGTTGCTGATCGAGCTGCTCGATCTTGGTCTTGATGCGCGTGCTGGCGGTCTTGACGTCGCTGAGCGTCTTGATCTCGGCTTCCAGGTCCTTGATCGCGGTGATCAGCTCGTTGTCGCTGAGGAGGCCGGCTTCAACGCCGTTGACGAAGTGCTTGGTTGCGAAGGCGGGACTGGTCTTGGTCATGATGGCGGGTTCCTTGGGTTGTGGTTGTGGTTCGGGCGGCATGGAGCTCTTCGGAGTGGACAGTCGGTACTGGCGTTCGGCTTCTTCTTTCAGCTGCTCGTTGTAGTAATTCCATAGCGCTGCCTTTACCACAGTGTAGCTGTCATTCTTGACGCTGAGTTCGTTTTCGCGTTGGATGATGAGTATTGCATCGTTTGCGCATGCGTTGAACACGCTTCGGGAGTTTATGGAGCATATCCCCTTGAGCATGGGTGCGAAGCGAGAGTCGTTGATGATTGGGATGAAGAGCCGGTGCTCTTCGAAAACGTTCATGGGTTCTCCTTGTTCGGGCCCTTAACAAGCCCATGCATTGCTAGGGGTTTTGGGCACATCCCCACCTGGACTCCGTCCAGGTGGGGATGTGCTTGCTTCACGTCGGGATGGTGAAGCCGTCATCCACGATTTTGTTGCGCACCGCCTCGAGGGCTTCGAGACCCTCGAGCTTCTGCTTCTGGAGCCGAGCGTTGTAACTCTCGGTCCTATAGTCGCAGAACGTGGTGAACTCCGTGTAATTGCGGTACACGCCCGGCTCGACGCGTTCGATGGCGAACGGGAGGACATCTTCCTCCTCTTTGTTGTTCGTCATGAGACGCCAGTAGGCCGAGGCCCACTGCTGGATGGCGAGAGCGGAACTCTCCGCGTCCTCGGCATCAGTGGCAGCGATCGGGATGGCGTCTGTGGAGCTCGCTCCATCCCGTGTGTGGTCCTCACTTGGAGCGACGTCCTCACCAGCGTCGTGGACTGTGGAGAAGGTATTGGCGAACAGGGCTTCGCCATCTTCGCCTTCCAAGACATCGCCATTGAGTGCGTGCGACTGCCTCATCTGCTCCAAGTTCGCCAGAGCGATCTCAGGATTGACAGCGGTGTGGCTGAGGTAGCGCCTGTATTCGAAGTAGGCGCTTACGCCGGCCCGGCGAACGAGGCTCTCGATAAACAGGAGGATGACCTCGATCATCTTCCGGGTGATGAGAGCGCTGAT
>JACCDG010385560.1_pt1 | contig 17506 bp, 12 predicted proteins | sample 7442471 | NCBI WGS metagenome assembly JACCDG01 (sample SAMN15323444, study PRJNA562643) | freshwater metagenome | isolation source: river surface water | place: USA:Blue River Watershed | collected 2017-08-17 | reverse complement strand
TGCCGACCGCTGGCCCTTGCCCACGCTGCTGCTCTACGCGGGCACCGACAAGCTGGTCGACCCCGCCGCCAGCGATGCCTTTGCGCAGCGCGCACCTGCAGACCGGATACAGGCGCAGCGCTACGAAGCCATGTACCACGAGGTCTTCAATGACCCGGAGCGCGCGCAGGTGCTGACCACCCTCACGCAGTGGTTGCAGGCGCGCTTCGCTGCCTGACCCACAGCCAGACCAGTGCCGCACCCGTGAGGCCCACCGGCAGCAGCGAGCCGATGTTGAGCCAGTTCCAGCCCTGCGTGGTGACCAGCGCGCCCGAAGCGAGCGAGGTCAGGGCCATGGTCGCAAACACAAAGAAATTGATCGCGGCCTGACCGCGGTCCTTTTCTTCAGGCGTCCAGGCTTTCATTGACAGCGTGGTGCTGCCGGTGAAGAGGAAGTTCCAGCCCACACCCAGCAGGAACAGCGCGATCAGGAACTGGTGCAGGTCCACGCCCGACAGCGCAATGCCGATGCAAAGCAGGTTGAGCACCACGCCCACCGCCATGATGGGCAGCGCGCCAAAACGCTTGATCAGGGAACCGGTGAAAAAGCCCGGCGCGAACATGCCGATCACATGCCATTCGAGCACCAGCGCCGCATCGCTGAAGGCATAGCCGCACACCTGCATGGCCAGCGGCGTGGCGGCCATCAGCAGGTTCATCACGCCATAACCCAGGGCTGCGGCAGCAGCGGCGACGATGAAGACGGGCTGGCGCATGATCTCGGGCAGCGGGCGGCCGCCCAATGCGCCCAGCTGTTTGGGCGCAACTGCAGGAAAGCGGATGAAGGCCATGAGCCCCATGCCCAGCACGGCCACAACCGCCAGGGCCAGGTAGGCGCCGACAAACGGCGTTTCGGTCAGGCCCCGGGTGCCCGATGCAAGGTTGGGGCCGATGATGGCGCCGATCAGGCCACCGGCCAGCACCAGCGAGACGGCCTTTTCACGAAAGTCCAGCGCAGAGAGTTCGGCCGCGGCAAAGCGGTAGAGCTGGCCGTTGGCGCTGTAGTAACCAGCGACGACCGTGGCGCAGACGAGCAACCAGAAGTGGTGGCTCCAGGCCGCATAGGCGGCCAGCAGCGCTGAGCCGAGTGCCACCAGCAAGCCGAGCTGGAAGGATACGCGTCGTCCCCAGCGGCTCTGGCTCTTGGCCACCAGCCCTGTGGACAGCGCGCCACCGACCACATAGCCCATGACAGGCAGCGTCGCCATCCAGCCCACCGGCGCCATGGACAGGCCGACCAGACCATTGATGGCAATGAAGGTGACGTTGTTGGTCAGGAACAGGCCCTGGCAGAGCGTGAGCAGGAGGAGGTTGGCGTTCATGCCCCCCAGTGTATCTTTGGGGGGTCTGGACTGGGCAGGGGGCCGGTCACCTCATGCTGGGGTACCAGAAATCGGCGACCGGCCCCTGCCCAGTCCAGACCTGTGGGTGTTCGTGTCGGTAAGAGACCTGACGCAAGGGCTGTCGCGTGGGGCTTGTACGGGCCGATTTCTGGTACCCCAGCATGAGGCCTGTGCAAGCCCCACGCGACAGCCCTGGAAAAACCCCTCAGACAGTCAACGCAGCCAACACCGCCAAAGGCGCTGTTTCAGCCCGCAGCACACGCGAACCGAGTGTCACGGGCACGAATCCGGAAGACAGCGCCAGCGTCTCTTCCGCAGGGCTCAAGCCGCCTTCGGGACCGCTCAGTACCACCAAAGGCCCGGCACCACCTGCAGCAGCAGCCAGCGAACGCGTGCCCGGTGCCAGCGACAACACGCAACGCAGACCGTCAACAGAAGGCCGCACCAGCCAGTCGCTCAAAGTCACGGCCGCATGAATGACCGGTACCCGGTTGCGCCCGCATTGTTCGGCCGCCGCCACCGCCACGCCCTGCCAGTGCGCGAGCTTCTTGTCCGCGCGTTCGCCCTTGAGCTTGAGCACGCTGCGCTCGGCCAGCAAAGGGGTGATGCTGGCTGCGCCCAGCTCGGTGGCCTTTTCCACCAGCCAGTCCATGCGCTCGTTGGCAGTGATGCCCGCCAGCAGATGGATCGCACGGGGGACTTCGCGCTCGATGGCATGGTGCGCGCCGACTTCGACCTCCACATCGCTGCGGCCCATGCGCGTGACGGTGGCTTCGAACTCGCCGCCCTCGCCATTGAACAGGGTGATCACGGCGCCCGGCTGCAGGCGCAGCACCTGCACATGGCGGGCGGCGCCAGCTGGCAGGCTCAGCGCCTGACCGGTGGCCAGCGGGACGGGGCAGTGGAAACGGGGCATCGGGATTTACATCCGGCCGTAGGCAAAGCCGACCTGCGGCGTGGTGCCCTCGACCTCGTCGATCAGGCGCAGCAGGGGCTTGAGCTCGCGGTAGCGGCTGGCGGTGGCGCGGATGTAGGCGATGAAGCGCGGCGCATCGGCCAGGTATTTGGGCTTGCCGTCGCGCAGCGTCAGGCGCGCAAAGATGCCAGCGACCTTCAGGTGCCGCTGCAGGCCCATCCACTCGACCGCACGGTAAAAAGCGCCAAAGTCGCTGTGCCAGTCTTCAAAGTCCATCAGCCCAACTTTGCGGGCCTTTTCCCAGTAACGGATGGTGACGTCGAGCACGAAGTCCTCTTCCCAGCTGAGGAAGGCGTCGCGCATCAGGCTGGCGATGTCGTACGTCACCGGGCCGTGCACCGCATCCTGAAAGTCCAGCACGCCCAGCTGCTCGCTCTGGAAGGGCATCATCAGGTTGCGCGGCATGAAGTCGCGGTGCACATACACGCTGGGGGCGGCCAGGTTGCGCTGCACGATCACGTCAAAGGTTTTGTCCAGGGTCTCGCGCATTTGCCCCTCAACCTTCTGGCCCTTGTGCTGCACCAGGTACCAGTCGGGAAACAGGCCCAGTTCGCGGCGCAGCAGGGCTTCGTCATAGGGCGGCAGCGTGCCGGGGCGCGAGGCCTGCTGCCACTGCACCAGCGTGTCCACTGCCTGCAGGTACAGGGCCTGGTTGGCCTGCGGCTGTTCAACGTCGATGGCCGACATCATGGTGCGGTCGCCCAGGTCGGTCAGCAGCATGAAGCCGTCCTCGCGCTGCCAGTCGAGCACCTGGGGCGCGCGCAGGCCGGCGGCCTGCATCAGACCGGCCACGTGCACGAAGGGCTGGCAATTTTCCTTTTCGGGCGGCGCATCCATGACGATGCGAGTCTCGCCAGTGGTGGTGTCGATGCGCAGGTAGCGCCGGAAGCTGGCATCGGCCGAGGCGATGCGCAGGGTCTGCGGCAAGAGGGATTGGGGGCCGGTCAGGGTGTCCAGCCAGCGGGCAAAAAGGTTTTCGCGCTCGGGGCTGGACCATGTGACAGTGCGGTCGGTGGCGGGTGTGCTCATGGATAATCCATTCTATTCAATGCCCTGCGGGCATCCGGGCCGCCAGCCCGCTCTCTTTCTTGCTCACTTTGTCGCTGCACACCCGTCCTGTTCTTCGTCGCCTGCCTGCCGCCTGGCTCTTGCTGCTGGGCGTGTGGCCGTGCCTGGGCTGGGCGCAGGCGCAAGGGATTGTGCTGCGCAGCAGCCCACGACTGCAGGAGCAGCTGTCGCCGGCCGAAAGCCGCCAGGGCGCCATGAACCTCGATGCGCAGCGCATCGACATGCGGCCCGACATGGATGCCGTACTCGAGGGCGATGTGCTGCTGCGCAGACCGGGCATGTCGGTGCGCGCCGACCGGCTGGAGTATGACCAGACCCGAGAGCGGGTGAAGGCCGAAGGCCATGTGCGCATCAACCGCCAAGGCAACCACTTCGAAGGCCCCAGCGCCGAGCTTCAGCTCGACAGCGTCCAGGGCCGTTTTGATGCACCTCGCTACCGACTGGTTCAGGGCGGCCATGGCGACGCCCGGCAGATCGATTTCATCGACGAAGACCGGATGGCGGTGCAGCAGGCCCGCTACACCACTTGCAGGGTGACCCCGGGGCCCGAATGGCTGCCCGAATGGTTCATGAAGGCCAGCCGCATCAGCACCGACGCGGCCGAGGGCGCAGGGCTGGCCGAAGATGTGCAGGTCCAGTTCAAGGGCCTGAGTTCTCCGCGCCTGCCCAATGTGAAGTTCCCCATGGAGGGGGGGCGATCCACCGGTCTGTTGTCCCCGGTGGTGGCGATCGACTCAATCAGCGGCATCGACTACATGCAGCCCTTCTACTGGGACATCGCACCCAACCGCGATGCCACGCTGATCGCCCGGGCCATGAGCCGACGGGGTGTCGGCATGGAAGGCGAGTTCCGCTATCTGGAGAACATGTACAACGGTCAGGTTCGCCTGAACTGGCTGCCTCAGGACGCCCTGCGCAACCAGAGCCGGTGGGGACTGATGACTCAGCACAACGGCAGCGTGGACAGCGGGATCGCGGCAGTGGGCCGCATCGGCGTCGCGCTGTCCATCAATCAGGTCAGCGACAACAGCTACTGGCGTGATTTCCCCAAAAGCTACCTCGGTGGCACTGGAACCGTGGGAGCCCAGGTCGCTCTGACACAGCGGGTTCTTCCGACTACCGGGGTTCTTTCCTGGGGCCGGGATGGCTTCTCGATGGTTGGTCTGGTGCAGCGCTGGCAGACGCAACAGGATGTCAGCTCCCCCATCACTCCACCCTATGACCGGGCGCCACAAATCACCATGCGTTACGGCAAATGGAACGACGGCGGCTTCGACTGGTCCGTCCTCGGCGACACCACCCGGTTTGAAGCGGATTACAGCCGCATCCCGAACGTAAGCGCCAACACCCTGGCCGCCTTGCGTAACGGCACGCGCAGCTATACCCAGGCGCAAGTCAGCCGTCCTTTCATCGCTCCCTGGGGCTACATCACACCCAAGCTGCAATTGCACGCCACCCGCTACGACCTGCAGTCGCCGCTCAGCGATGGCAGCAGCTCGGTCAACCGCGTGCTGCCAACCTTCAGCCTGGACACCGGCCTGGTATTCGAGCGTGAGGCCAACTGGCTGGGCAAAAGCCTGGTGCAAACGCTGGAGCCACGCGTCTTTTACGCACGCACGGCCTACCAGGACCAGCGCTTGCTGCCGCTCTACGACACCGGCCGCACAGACTTCAACCTGGCCACCATCTACAGCGAGAACCCCTATGTGGGTCAGGACCGGATCGTGGACAACAACGCGGTCACCTTCGGGGTCAACAGCCGCTTCTCCGACAGCAACAGTGGCAGCGAGCTGGTGCGGCTGGGCGTGGCACAGAGGTTGCGCCTGACCAACCAGCGCGTTTCCCTCAATCCCGCCAACGCCACCGAAGACCAGAAGGGCTTGAGCGACCTGCTGCTGGGCGTGGGCACACGCTGGAACGACCAACTGCTGCTCGACAGCACCTTGCAGCTCAACAATCAGACCCGTACCGTCCAGCGCTCGACGCTGCAGGCACGCTACAACCCCGGGCCTTACCGGCTGCTCAATGCCGCTTACCGGCTCAACAAGGACCCCACCAACCCCAGCGAGCTGGTCGATGTGGGCTGGCAGTGGCCCCTGAGCGACCTGCGCTGGAGCGACCGGCCGGACGATTCCGCAGTCAAGGGCGTCGGCCAGGGTCTGGGCGCCGAACGCTGGTACAGCGTGGGCCGGATGAACTACAGTCTGCAGGAGCGACGCTTGGTCGATACCCTGATCGGTTTTGAATACGACGCCGGCTGCTGGCTGGGTCGCGTCGCCTTCGAGCGCCTGCAAAGTACCGTGTCAACCGCGACCACGCGGTTGATGTTCCAGCTGGAACTGGTGGGCTTTGGCCGGGTAGGCGTGAGCCCGCTGGACGCGCTCCGGCGCAACATCCCGCGTTACCAGTTCCTGCGCGAAAACCAGTCGACACCCAGTCGCTTCCTGCAATATGAATGAATTGCTGCCCCCTACCCGACGCTTGCTGACGACGGCTCTGGTCATGCTGGCCCTGAGCCACGCCTGCACCGGCCACGCCCAGCGCGCCCCGGCCATCCAGTCTGCCGACTTCATCGTCGCGGTGGTCAACAGCGAGCCGGTCACCAACAGCGAAGTGCAAAGCATGCGCAACCGCATGCTGCGCGAACTCACCTCCCGTGGCGCCCAGATTCCACCCGCTTCGCAACTGACCCAGCAGGCGCTGGACATGCTGATCAACGAAAAGGCTCAACTGCAGCAGGCGCAGGAGCAAGGGATCAAGATCGATGACGACCAGGTGGACCAGGCCGAAGCGAATGTGGCCGCGAGCAACCAGCTCAGTCGGGAGGCCTTTCACCAGCGTCTGGCGCAGGAAGGCCTGCCCGTGGCCGCCTTCCGCCAGCAGCTGCGCAACCAGCTCACCCTCTCGCGCCTGCGTGAGCGCGAAGTCGACTCGCGCATCCGCATCACGGACCGGGAAATCGAGCAGTTCCTCCAGGAACAAGGCCAAAGCCAGGCGGCACCGCCCGAACTCAACATCGCCATGATCCTGGTCACCGTACCGGAAAACAGCTCGCCCGCCGAACTCAAGGCGCTGGAAGACAAGGCCCGGGACATCGCCCGGCGCGCACGCGCCGGGGAAGACTTTGCCCAGCTGGCCAAGGCCCACTCGCAGGCCATGGACAAAGGCGCCAAAGGCGGTGAGATGGGCCTGCGCCCCGCCGACCGCTACCCTGAGCTCTTTGTCGAGGCCGTGCAAGCGCTGGCACCGCAAGGCATCGCCGGCCCCGTGCGCTCCGGTGCGGGCTTTCACATCCTCAAACTGCTCGAGCGCCGCCAGGCCGGTGCGGTCATGACGGTGGTTCAGACCCGCGCGCGGCACATCCTGCTGCGCCCGACCGCCCAGCTCTCGCGCGATCAGGCTGCCGAGCGCCTGCAGGAGGTGCGCCGCCAGATCGCGTCGGGCCAGACCAGCTTTGCCCGAGCCGCACAGCAATACTCGCAGGACGGCAGCGCTGCCCAGGGGGGCGATCTGGGCTGGGCCAGCCCGGGCCAGTTCGTGCCCGAATTCGAGCAGGTCATGAACAAGCTGCAGCCTGGCCAGATCAGCGATCCGCTGGTCTCGCGTTTTGGCGTGCACATCCTCGAAGTCACCGACCGGCGCCAGGTGGCCGTGCCGGAAAAGGAACAACGCGAAATGGCCCGCGCTGCACTGCGCGAAAAGCGACTGGACGAGACCTACGAGCGCTGGGTGGAAGAGGTGCGGGGCCGCGCCTTCGTCGAAATGCGCGAACCGCCTCAGCTGCCCACGGCCTCCACCGTACGCTGAGCATGAAACACATCGCCCGCAAACGCTTCGGCCAGCACTTCCTGTCGGATGGCGGCATCATCGACGCCATCGTGCGCGAGATCGCGCCAGCGCCCGGTCAGGCCATGGTCGAAATCGGCCCCGGTCTGGCCGCGCTCACGCAGCCCCTGGTCGAGCGCCTGGGCCAGCTCACCGTGATCGAACTCGACCGCGATCTGGCCCGGCGGCTGCGCGAACACCCTCACCTGCGCGTGGTCGAGTCCGATGTGCTCAAGGTCGACTTCAGCGCATTGGCGCGAGAGATCGTGCCGGCCGGCAGCACTCAAAAACTGCGCGTGGTGGGCAATCTGCCCTACAACATCTCCAGCCCCATCCTGTTCCACCTGCTGGACCATGTTCAGGCCATCGAAGACCAGCACTTCATGCTGCAAAAGGAAGTGATCGACCGCATGGTGGCTGAGCCTGCCACTGCCGACTACGGGCGGCTGTCGGTCATGCTGCAGTGGCGCTACGCGATGGAGAACGTACTCTTCGTGCCCCCCGAATCCTTTGACCCGCCGCCACGTGTGGACAGTGCGGTGGTGCGCATGGTGCCGCACGCGGCGCCTGCATCGCTCAGGCGCGACGTGCTCGAAAACCTGGTGCAGGTCGCCTTCAGCCAGCGGCGCAAGCTGCTGCGCCACACCCTGGGCAAATGGCTGGAGGACAAAAGGTTTGCCGGCACTTTCGATCTGCAACGGCGCGCTGAAGAAGTTCCTGTAGACGAATACGTCGCACTGGCGCAGAGCGTCTGAATTTCTGCTTTGCCAAAAACAAAGCCCCGCATCGCGGGGCTTTGTGGTGTCAGAGGCCGTTCAGTGCATCAGGCATCTGGCGTCATGCAGCAGCCAGCCAGTAACCGGCGTTGAACGGGCTGCTCATGCGCAGGGCCAGCGGCGACACGTCCACCAGCTTGTCGGTCGGCATCTTTTCACCTTCCTCGATCACGGTTTCAGCACCTTCGGCATCGCTGGCGCGGGCCTGCGCAGCCTGGGCGGCGCGGGCCACCGAGAACGAATAGAAGCAACGGAAGGGGACCTTGCGGTCGGCCCAGTAGTCGGCGGTGTCGCGGAAGATGTCGAGCAGCTGCTCGCGCGCTTCCTTGTCGAACTTCAGGTTGGTGGGGATCTGCTCGAGCACCACGATGAAGCCCGGCTGCGGACCCGACTTGTGCAGCGGGTCGGTCATGCAGTCGTAGAGCGCATCGAAGTTCTTGCCAAAATGCGAGGGCAGTGTGAACTGGGCGCCAATCATGTCGAGCACATCCTGCTTGCTCTGGGCATCGGCCAGGTTGGCGTACAGGAAATGGTGGCCCAGCTTCTGGGCGGCTTCCTGCAGGTCGCTCACGCGGTGGGCGCGAATCGACTGCACGATGTTGGAACGCAGGCCTTTGAAAGGCGTGTCCTGTTGTGTCCGCTGCACGGTTTCCATCTCTGTGGTCTTCCTGAAAATCAAAGTCAATTCCGGTGGGGGACGATCATGCGAAAGCTCGCATAATGGTCCGCGGTGTAGTAGCAGGCTTCAGGGTTCTTCGGCACCTCGCCACCACACACAATGCGTCGGGCGCCGCGATCTCTCGCGCCGGGTGTCCTGACGGTGTATTCGCGGTAATAACCCCGCGCCTGCCTGGGCAGTTGTCGTTCCCGGTTGCCAAAAACCGATCCATCCTTTTCGTAAGGAAAAGGACCACCTTGGTGGATGAGCCGGTAGGTCTGCTGACCTTCTGGAGGCAACGCGGCCAGTGCAACGACAGACTGGTCCAGTGCTTCGGGCTGCGACCTCGCTTGCACCATTTGAGTGCATGCCAGCCACCCCAGTCCCAGAGCAACCAGCGTCCAGCGCCTGGAAAAAACGGCAAGTCGGGCCACCACAAAACACCTTTCAAGAGCACCGGGTTAACCCGAACACTCAGGGGCGCTAGTGTGATGCATTGCACAAAAAAAAGCAAGGGCCTGCCCGAAAAACAGGCAGGCCCGAGCGGTCTTTCGGTCTAATTAAGTGAGCGCCTGCTGTCGCCAGCTCACTCAGCGGTGCGCGTTGGCATCGGCCACCGTCAAAGCTGTCATGTTGACGATACGACGCACGGTGGTGCTGGGCGTCAGGATGTGGACCGGCTTGGCCGCCCCCAGCAGCACCGGGCCAATGGCAATATTGCCACCTGCTGCCGTTTTCAGCAGGTTGTAGGCGATATTGGCGGCGTCGATGTTGGGCATCACCAGCAGGTTGGCGCTGTCCTTGAGGGCGCTGTGCGGCATGATGGCGGCCCTCGCGGCGGCGTCCAGCGCCACATCGCCATGCATCTCGCCGTCCACCTCCAGCCAGGGGGCCTGGCGCTGCAGCAATTCCAGCACCTGGCGCATCTTGACCGCGCTGGGCTGGTCGGAGGTGCCGAAGTTCGAATGGCTCAGCAACGCGGCCTTGGGCGCAATGCCAAAGCGCCGCATTTCCTCGGCGGCCATCACGGTGATCTCGGCCAGCTGCTCGGCGGTCGGGTCGTAGTTGACATGGGTGTCGACGATGAACACCTGGCGGCCCGGCAGCATCAGGCCGTTCATGGCAGCAAAGGTGGTCACGCCCGGTCGCTTGCCGATCACCTGGTCGACGTAGGTCAGGTGCATGGTGTTGTGCCCCCAGGTGCCGCAGATCAGACCGTCGGCATCGCCCTTGTGGACCAGCATGGCGCCGATCAGGGAGAGGCGGCGGCGCATTTCGATCTTGGCAATGGATTCGGTCACACCCTTGCGCTCGGTCATGCGGTGGTAGGTCTGCCAGAAATCGCGATAACGGTCGTCCTGCTCAACGTTGACCACGTCGTAGTCCAGCCCTTCCCGCAAACGCAGACCAAATTTCTCGATCCGCTGGGCGATCACGGCCGGACGACCGATCAGTGTGGGGCGGGCAATCCCTTCGTCGACCACGATCTGCGCGGCACGCAAAATGCGTTCCTCTTCGCCTTCACTGTAGGCCACACGCTTCTTGAGCGCCCGCTTGGCCGCCTGAAAGATTGGCTTCATGGTCGTGCCGGAGGCATACACAAAGCCCTGCAAGCGTTCGCGGTAGGCGTCCATGTCGGCGATCGGACGCGAGGCGACCCCGCTGTCGGCGGCCGCCTGGGCAACAGCCGGCGCGATTTTCATCATCAGGCGCGGGTCAAACGGCTTGGGGATCAGGTATTCCGGCCCGAAAGCCAGCGGCTGACCGACGTAGGCGGCAGCCACCACCTCGCTTTGCTCGGCCTGCGCCAGCTCGGCAATGGCGTGCACAGCAGCGATTTCCATCTCCAGCGTGATGGTGGTGGCGCCGCAGTCGAGCGCACCGCGGAAGATGTAGGGGAAACACAAGACGTTGTTGACCTGGTTGGGGTAGTCGGTACGGCCGGTGGCCATGATGGCGTCATCGCGCACCGCCTTGACGTCTTCGGGCGTGATTTCGGGGTTGGGGTTGGCCAGGGCCAGGATCAGCGGCTTGGCGGCCATCTTGGCCACCATGTCCTGCTTGAGCACACCGCCCGCCGACAGGCCCAGGAACACGTCAGCGCCTTCGATCACTTCGGCCAGCTTGCGCTGGTCGGTTTTCTGGGCGAACTGGATCTTGTCCTCGTCCATCAGCTCGGTGCGGCCCTCGTAGACCACGCCCGCCAGGTCGGTCACCCAGATGTTTTCGCGCGGGATGCCCAGCTTGACCAGCAGGCCCAGGCAAGCCAGGGCGGCAGCACCGGCACCCGAAGTGACGAGCTTGATCTTTTTGGGGTCCTTGCCCACGACCTTGAGGCCGTTCAAGATGGCTGCGCCTACCACGATGGCGGTGCCATGCTGGTCGTCGTGGAAGACCGGGATCTTCATGCGCTCGCGCAGCTTGCGCTCGATGTAGAAGCAATCCGGCGCCTTGATGTCTTCGAGGTTGATGCCGCCGAAGGTCGGCTCCAGCGCTGCGATGATTTCGACCAGCTTGTCCGGGTCTTTTTCGTTGATCTCGATGTCGAAGACGTCGATGCCCGAGAACTTCTTGAACAGCACGCCCTTGCCTTCCATGACCGGCTTGCCGGCCAGCGGGCCGATGTCGCCCAGGCCCAGCACGGCGGTGCCGTTGGTCACCACGCCGACCAGGTTGCCGCGGCTGGTGTACTTGAAGGCAGCGGCCGGGTCCTTGACGATTTCTTCGCAAGGCGCGGCCACGCCGGGCGAGTAGGCCAGCGCCAGATCGTGTTGGTTGACCAGCTGCTTGGTGGCAGCGATGGCGATCTTGCCGGGGGTGGGGAACTCGTGGTATTCGAGTGCAGCCTGGCGCAGCAAAGCGCGTTTTTCTTCGGCCTGGAGCTTGTTGCTCATCGGGATCTCCATCAGTGTTGTGACACCTGCATTTCGCCAGGTGATATGCGTTTTTCCATTGTAGACCGCTGGTCTTTCAGCGGCGGTGCGCAGAAATACGGATTCGGTCAGTGTGCTTTTGACCTGAAGGCAACAATCCGGCCGTGCATGGCCTTCATCGCAGGTGTTTGAAGGCCTTGTGCTGCAAGGCCTGGGCGATGGAGGTCTCGCGCGGGCCGCTCTGCAATTCAAAAGCCTCGCCGGCCTTCAGGCTGCCGGGCACCTCCACCGCCAGATAAAAACCGCAGCGGCCCGACTGCACCATGTCCCTGCCGGCGCGTTCGTAGCCCATCACCGCATTGAACTTGGCGCAGGGCTGGCGCGGCTCGGTCACGCGCAGCAGCACCCCGCCGGCAAACTGCAGCCGATCGCCAATGCACACCTCCTGCTCGTCCACCCCCTCCAGGCTGAGGTTCTCGCCGAGCTGGCCGGGAACGATGGTTTCGTCAAACAAAGACACTCCCGCTGTCTGGCGCTGCGCCGACCACCAGGCCAGGTGCTGCTGCGGCAACGCGTAGACCGCCTTGGACAGGCCGCCATGCACGCTCAGGTCATTCTGCTCGTCACCGGCCAACCCCAGCGGCCCCACAGGCACCGGGCCCTCGATCGGCTGCTTGCGGATCGCCGAACGCAGGGTCCGCTCACCGACCCGCAAAAAACGCGACATCCCGACTTGCACCGACAGTACGCGGCCTTGCAAATGAGGCATGTGGCCCATGTGTTCAGCCCCGCATCAGCGCTTCGATCTCGTCAGCCCGCACCGGCACATCCCGGGTGATCAGCTCGCAGCCCGCGGCCGTGACCACCGCGTCGTCTTCGATGCGGATGCCAATGTGGTGGAATTGCTCGGGCACGCCCTCGGCCGGCCGCACATACAGGCCCGGCTCGATGGTCAGCACCATGCCCGGCTGCAGGATGCGGCTGGGGCGGTCCTTGATGAGTTCGCCGCTCAGCGGATCTTTGCGCTCGCTGAACTGGCCGATCTGCGAAGGCTCCACATAGCTGCCGCAGTCGTGCACATCCATGCCCAGCCAGTGGCCGGTGCGGTGCATGTAGAACTGGAAGTAGCTGCGGTTGGCGATCACGTCCTGCGCGTTGCCCACCTTGTTCTTGTCGAGCAGGCCAACATCGAGCATGCCTTGCGCCAGCACCGCCACTGTGGCCTCGTGCGGGTCCACAAAGCGAGCGCCTTGTTTGGTCGCAACAATGGCCGCGTCTTGCGAGGCCAGCACCAGGTCGTACAGCTCGCGCTGGGGGCCGCTGAATGTGCCGTTGGCCGGGAAGGTGCGGGTGATGTCGCTGGCGTAGCCATCAAGCTCACAGCCGGCGTCGATCAGCACCAGATCGCCATCGCGAATCAGCGCCTTGTCGGCGCGGTAGTGCAGGATGCAGGCGTTGGCACCACCGGCCACGATGGAGCCGTAAGCGGGGTACTGCGAGCCGTGTTGGCGGAACTCGTGCAGCAGCTCGGCGTCCAGGTGGTATTCGCGCAGCTCCTGTCCGGCACGCAGCATGGCGGCGCTGCGCTGCATGGCGCGGATGTGGGCGCGCGCGCTGATCTGCGCCGCGCGACGCATGGTGTCCAGCTCGTGCGCGTCCTTGACCAGGCGCATCTCGTCGAGCAAGGCGCACACATCGCGCTGCTGGTCCGGGCAGAGCGCGCCGAAACGCACGCGGGCGCGCACCGGCTTGAGCCAGTCCTCCACACGGCCCTCCAGCCCCTCGTGCGTGGCAAACGGGTACCAGACGGTACTGCGGTTTTCCAGCAGCTTGGGCAGCTGGGCATTGAGCTCGGTCACCGGCAAGGCCTTTTGCACGCCCAGGGCCGCAGTAGCTGCATCAGGTCCGAGGCGGATGCCGTCCCAGATCTCGCGCTCGAGATCCTTGGGTTGGCAAAACAGCGTGGCTTCGCCCTCGGCAGTGAGCACCAGCCAGGCGTTGGGCTCCGTGAAACCGGTCAGGTAATAAAAGTAACTGTCATGCCGGTACAGGAAGTCGCTGTCACGGTTGCGCTGCCGTTCGGGGGCGGTCGGAATGATGGCGATGCCACCTGTGCCCAGCTGGGCGGCAAGTCGGGCGCGGCGTTGGGCGTAGAGGGCAATTTCGGTCATCGGCCCATTGTAGGAGTGACAACCCGCCGCGACACAAGGCCCGGGTCACGCCACGGTCAAGACGCCTGCAGGTTCAACTGAGCCAGCCGCTCGGGCGTGCCCACATCGGTCCAGGCGCCCGCATACACCTCCCCGCTGACCTCGCCCCGGTCCATGGCCGCGCGCAGCAGGGGCGCCAGTGGCACCGCCACGCCCTCGGGGTTGCCCGGCGGGGCCGGCGCATCGGCGCGGGTGAAGAAGGTTTTGCGGTACAGGGCGATGGTGCTGAAGGTGTATTGGCGACCCGCATCACCGGCAGGCAGGTTGAGCACACGGCCGTCTGCGGCCAGGCCAAAGTCCCCCTTGGCGTTGTGCGCGGGGTTGGGCACCAGCCAGAGGTAGGCCTGCCGGCCGCTCGCCACAAAGCGCTGGACCGCCTCGGCGCTGAAGACAAAGTCGGGCGCAAACACATCGCCCGCCACGACCCAGAACACCTCATCCAGCATGGGCAAGGCGCGCAGGATGCCGCCGGCCGTTTCCAGTGCCCGGCCAAAGTCGCGGCCTTCGTGCGAATAGGCAATCTGCACTTCGGGCAAGCCCGCCCACTGAACGCGGTCGCCGAAGTGCGCCGGGATTTGCTCCCCCAGCCAGGCGGTATTGACCAGCTGCCGGGTGAATCCGCCACGCGCCAGCGCCTGCATGGGCCACTGCATGAGCGGCTGACCGCGCACGGGCAGCAGCGGCTTGGGGGTGGCGTCGGTCAGCGGGCGCATGCGCTCGCCGCGGCCGGCGGCCAGAACCATCGCCTGGGCGCAGAAGATCGTGTTCGAAATGCTCATGGGGCGATGTTGCCACGCGAGCACCACCGCCAGCTTGCAGCCCAGGATGAGGTCGCATGGGCTCACCCTCCATGCGCACCAGAGTGGCTGGCTTGTAACTCGAGTTACGGCCCCAGGCACAGGTCCGGCCGTTAAAATCCGGGGTTTTCCCGAATCCTCAGACCGGAGCTGCCCCCATGGCAAACCAACAACAGATGGCCAACGCGATCCGCGCCTTGGCAATGGACGCCGTTCAACAAGCCAACTCCGGTCACCCCGGCGCTCCCATGGGCATGGCCGACATGGCGGTGGCGCTGTGGGGAGAGCACCTGCAGCACAACCCCAAAAACCCCCACTGGGCCAACCGCGACCGCTTCGTGCTCTCCAACGGCCACGGCTCCATGCTGATCTATGCCCTGCTGCACCTGACGGGCTACAAGCTGCCGATCGAAGAACTCAAGAACTTCCGCCAGCTGCACAGCAAGACCGCCGGCCACCCCGAAGTGGGCGTGACCCCTGGCGTGGAAACCACCACCGGCCCGCTGGGTCAGGGCATCACCAACGCCGTGGGCATGGCCCTGGCCGAGAAGATGCTGGCCGCCGAATTCAACAAGCCCGGCCACACCATCGTTGACCACCACACCTACGTGTTCCTGGGTGACGGCTGCCTGATGGAAGGCATCAGCCACGAGGCCGTGGCCCTGGCCGGCGCCTGGAAGCTGAGCAAGCTGATCGCGCTGTACGACGACAACGGCATTTCCATTGACGGCCAGGTGGCGCCCTGGTTCATCGACAACACTCCCCAGCGCTTTGCCGCCTGCGGCTGGAACGTGATCGACGCCGTCGACGGTCACGATGCCGCAGCCGTGTCCAAGGCCATTGCCTCGGCCAAGCACAGCGCCGACAAGCCCACGCTGATCGTCTGCAAGACCGCCATCGGCAAAGGCTCGCCCAACCGCGCCGGCACCGCCAAGGCGCACGGCGAGCCACTGGGCGCCGAAGAAATCAAGCTCACCCGCGCAGCGCTGGGCTGGACCGCCGAACCCTTCAAGATCCCTAAAGAGGTCTATGCCGACTGGGACGCCAAGGCCGCAGGCGCCGAGCGCGAAGCCGCCTGGAACCAGACCTTTGCCGCCTACAAGGCCGCCTTCCCGGCCGAAGCCAAGGAATTCGTGCGCCGCATGAAGGGCGAGCTGCCCAAGAACTTCAACCAGGTGGCATTCGACGCCGTGGTGTCGGCCCACACCAAAGCCGAAACCGTGGCCAGCCGCAAGGCCAGCCAGATCGCACTGGAAGCCTTCACCGCGGCCCTGCCCGAGATGCTGGGTGGCTCGGCCGACCTGACCGGCTCCAACCTCACCAATACCAAAAGCACGCCTGCGCTGCGCATGGACCTGGCCGGTGACGTGGTCAAGACCGAGGCAGGCCAGATCGGCCGCCACATCAACTACGGCGTGCGCGAGTTCGGCATGGCCGCCATCATGAACGGCGTGGCCCTGCACGGCGGCTACATCCCCTACGGCGGCACCTTCCTGACCTTCTCGGACTACTCACGCAACGCCATCCGCATGGCCGCGCTGATGAAGCAGCGCGTGATCCACGTCTTCACCCACGACTCCATCGGTCTGGGCGAAGACGGCCCGACCCACCAGTCGATCGAACACGTGGCCAGCCTGCGCCTGATCCCGAACCTGGACGTCTGGCGCCCCGCCGACACCGCCGAGACCGCCGTGGCCTGGGCCGTGGCGCTGCAAAACGCCAACCGCCCCAGCGCCCTGTGCCTGTCGCGCCAGAACCTGGCCTACGCCCCCAAGGCAGACCTGGGTGACATCAGCCGCGGCGCCTATGTGCTGGCCGAGCCCAGCGAAGTCGGCATGAACAAGACGCATGGCGTGATCATCGCCACCGGCTCCGAAGTGCAGCTGGCCCTGGCCGCCCAGAAGCTGCTGGCCGAGCGCAAGATCGGTGTGCGCGTGGTCTCCATGCCCAGCACCAATGTGTTTGACCGCCAGAGCACCGAATACAAGCAAAGCGTGCTGCCCGCCGGCCTGCCCCGCGTGGCGGTCGAAATGGGCTCCACCGACGGCTGGTGGAAGTACGGCTGCGCCGCCGTGGTCGGCATCGACACCTATGGCGAGTCGGCCCCGGCGCCGGTGCTGTTCAAGCATTTCGGCTTCACGGCAGAAAACGTGGCCGACACGGTCCACGCCGCTTTACTCAAGAAGTGATTTCCTGACCGGCGGGGCGCTGGATACAGCGCCCCGGGATCAGGCCCGTGCAAGGGTCCTGGTCTAAAAACCGGTTACGTAACGGTTCTGTAACTTTCCCCAAAGGCACTCACCATGACCATCAAGGTTGGCATCAACGGATTCGGCCGCATTGGCCGTCTGGCCCTGCGCGCGGCGCTCAAGCACGGCTACAGCGACATCCAGATCGTGGGCATCAACGACCCCAAGCCCTCCGACTACCTGGCCTACATGCTCAAGTACGACAGCGTGCATGGCCGCTTTGATGGCACGGTGGACTTCACCGACGACAGCCTGATCGTCAATGGCAAGAAGATCAAGCTCTCGCACGAGCGCGATGCGCACAACCTGCGCTGGGGCGAAATGGGCGTGGACATCGTGCTCGAATGCACCGGCCACTACCTGACCGAGCCCACCAGCCAGATGCACATCGCCGCCGGTGCCAAGAAGGTCGTGATCTCCGCCCCGTCCAAGGACACGGTGCCCATGTTCGTCTACGGCGTGAACCACAAGAAGTACGCCGGCGAAGCCATCATCTCCAACGCCTCCTGCACCACCAACTGCCTGGCCCCGGTGGCCAAGGTGCTGCACGACAAGTGGGGCATCAAACGCGGCCTGATGACCACCGTGCACGCGGCCACCGCCAGCCAGGCCACCGTGGACAGCTCTTCGCGCAAGGACTGGCGCGGCGGCCGCGGCATTCTGGAGAACATCATCCCCAGCAGCACCGGCGC
>JACCDG010005126.1_pt1 | contig 17507 bp, 22 predicted proteins | sample 7442471 | NCBI WGS metagenome assembly JACCDG01 (sample SAMN15323444, study PRJNA562643) | freshwater metagenome | isolation source: river surface water | place: USA:Blue River Watershed | collected 2017-08-17 | reverse complement strand
CATCAACAAAAAAGATATGTGAATTACATGGCAGACAGGCAAGGTTGCGGACAGTGGAGAATCGGTTGGGCTGAAAACCATATCAATATGTCAAGTGTGGGAGATTCTTGTTCTCTTACCAAAATGATTATCAACGAGCAATGGTATGAAGGCGTGACAGCTGTTAAGCTACAACGTCAAGCATCAAAAGATCAACTTCGATTCGTTGAATTCCTTAATAGCATCAAAGGCAAATATGGATTCAAATTGATATATGAAGTTGACGATGTGGTTTTTAGAGAAGATATTCCAGATTATAATATCTACAAGCCAGCGTTTGATAATGAAGAAACTCGTCAGACATGCATTGATATTATCAATCTATGTGATGAAATGACAGTTACATGCAAATACATTAGAGATTTGTATAGTTTGAAAACTGGCAAAAAAGAAATTACCGTTGTTCCTAACTTCCCACCAAAGTGGTGGATTGGTCATCAGTATAACCACCGTACAATTTGCCAAAACTTCGATAGATACCGTAGAAAACCAAGAATCGCATACGCTGGTTCTGGAGCACACTTTGACGTTGCTAATAAAACTGGTCAGCAAGATGACTTCACGCACGTAATGGAATTTATTTTAAAAAATGTCGACCGCTATCAGTTTGTATTCATCGGAGCAGTTCCTCTTCCATTGGAGCATTTGGTTAGAGAGAACAAAATTGAACTTCACCCTTGGCAAACACTGGTTGATTATCCAACATACTTGTCAAAATTGAATATTCAATTGTTTTTGGCTCCCCTACAGGACAACCCGTTCAATAAGAGCAAGAGCGACATCAAGTATATCGAAGCCGCTTGTCTTGGTATCCCGTGTTTGGTTCAAGACATGGAGACTTATTCAAATGCGCTCCCAGAATTGAAATTTAAAACTGCTGATGAATTGGAAGCAAAGGTCAAAGAAATTCTAAATTGGAAAAATAGAAACCATTATTACACGCTGGTTCCAAAACTTCGAAAAATTGGAGAATCAAGATTTTTGGAAAATCCAGAAAATATTGGAGCGTATCTTGAAGCTCTTGATTTGCCTTTCAATTCACCGCACAGAAAATATTTGAGAGCTTGGAATTGACAAGTCTCGGTTGTGGTGTATACTGCTGTAAATGTATAGAAACTGCGTGTACAATTCAAAAGAATCCAAAGTCCATTTATTCACATGGGACGAGGATGGCAATCGCGTTGTTCGGGATATTGACTTCAAGACCTATCTGTTCGTAGAGGATAAAACAGGGCAAGAAGAGAGCATTTACGGCACGAAATTACTCAAGCGTGAATTTTCCAGTTCATTTGATAGAAATAAATTTTTAAAAGATTTTAAAAATCCTAGAATTTATGAAAACCTGCCTCCTCATCAACAGTTTCTGATTGATGAATTTTGGAGTGTTAATACAACGGATGACTTTTCTAAGCATCCACTGCGAACGTTGTTCATAGACATCGAGACCTTCAGCAATAAGGGTAAGTTTCCTGATATTCAAAATCCAGAGGATACCATCAACCTAATCACAGTCTATGATACATTGAATAATCATTATATCACGTTTGGACTACAGCCATATGATACATCACATATCACAGATAAGGTTGTGCGATACGTGCATTGTGTCAATGAAGAACAATTACTGAAGCGATTCGTCATGTATTGGGAGCACGATTATCCTGATATTGTGAGTGGTTGGAATTCATCTGGCTTTGATATTCCATATATTGTCAATAGAATTGGCGTTGTATTGAATGAAAACTGGCAAAAGCGTTTGTCTCCAGTGGGTAAAGTGTATGAAAGGGTGAAGCAAAATGTTAAATTTGGAGAACCTGCCATTCAAATGATTATTGATGGCGTGTCATCCGTGGACTACATGGTTCTTTATCAAAAATTCAAACTGGATAAGCAAGAGTCATACAAGCTGGATTATATCGCAGAGGTTGAATTGAACGAGCAGAAGCTCGAATATGACGGTCAGCTGTGGGAATTCTCCATTCGAGATTGGAAATCATTTGTCGACTATAACATTCGAGACGTTGAACTGCTAGTTAATCTTGACGATAAGCTTCGGTATATGAGAACGCTACGATTCTTGGCGAATATCGGGCTGACTAATATTGAAAAAGCAATTGATACCGTTCCAATTATGAATGGTGCTCTTGCGGTTCAAGCTAGAAAAAGAAATCAGAGAATCCCCACATTCGTTAGAAAGATTAAAGAAGAGAAAAACCCAGGTGCTTATGTTCGGGTTCCAATTGTAGGGTTCTCTGAGAATATCGTTAGCTTCGATGCTAACTCACTGTATCCAAGTGTGATGATTTCTATGAATCTGTCTCCAGAGACCAAAATTGGTAGAGTTGAGATGGAGGAAAGTTCGGTGAAAATTCATCATGTGAATGGACGCATTTACGAATTGGATAAGCAAAAGTTCAAACAGTATATGGATACTGAGAAAATTGCTATTGCAGCAGGAGGATTCATATTCTCTCAGCGCAAAAAAGGCATCGTTCCTGAATATCTTGATTGGTTGTATACTGAGCGTAAAAAAATGCAGAAGAAATACAAAGAATGTAAATCAAAACTGAGTGAAGGGGGTTTGTCTGATGCTGAACGGTTGGAGTTGACGTTGGATATGAATCGATATGACTCGATTCAATACGCTTACAAAATTAATTTGAACTCACTCTATGGATATATGGGTAATGGTTATGCTCAAATGGGAGATGACGACATCGCATCTTCGGTTACATTGACAGGGCAAGCAGCAATTAAAAAGTCTGCTGATCTTGTTGCAGATGCATTGTTGGAGATACGTCCAGATATTACAGAATCCGAGCTTTCAAAAACAATTGTATATGGTGATACAGATTCGATTTATGTTTCTCTGAAGTGTTTGGAAACGAGAGGTGTGCCTATTATGAAAGATGGCGTGATCAACCCTGATTTTTATTCAACTTGTGATATTATTGAGAATTATCTTAATGCAAAAATGGATGAATGGGCAAGAAAAAGTTTGCGAAGCATTGATCCTCGATTTGTATTCAAGCGAGAAACCATCTGCGATAGCGCAATCTTTTTGAAGAAAAAGTATTATGTGCTTCACATGATTGACGATGAGGGTTTTGCATGTGACAAATTCAAATACAAAGGTGTATCGGTTGTTAAGACAACACTGCCAAAAACTATCAAGCCATATTTGAAGAAAATCATAGAAACAATGATCCTTACCAAAGACAAAGGTAAGTGCGATAAGCTTTTCTCAGACGCATATGAGACATTCAAAGCACTTCCTGTTGAATCTATTTCTAGTATCAGCGGCATTAACACCTTTGACAAATATGTAGGCGATTGCCAAGGGTTTGACGTAATTGCGAAAGGTATGCAAGCGCATATGAGAGCGGCTCATTACCACAACGTATTGATCGACACTTTGAATCTTGGCGGCAATTATCCAAAATTAAAACAAGGAGACAAGATTCGATATGTCAATGTCGATCCAATTAACAAATATAACATTGATGTGATTGGATATGCAGGAACATATCCTTCGGAATTCTCTTCAATTTTTAAAATTGATTATGAAACAATGTTTGAGTCATTGATGTATACAAACATAGAATATTTTTATAAATCTGTAAATTGGGTCTTGCGAAAACCCAATGAGCATGTTAAATTTGATTTACTAGCATACTTATCCGAATGACATTACAAGAGGCATACAACAAAGGATTAGATGACGCTGAAAATAAAATCATCAGTGAATTTCAAAAAATCATTCTCCACGACGAAGATAACTATCAGGCATTTTTGAATCCAAAAATGGAGGCAATTCGATCTGCATTTGAAAAATGGGGTACATATTTGTATGCTCATTCGGATTCAAAAACAATGAAAGGTAAGCGAGTGGAGATTTTATTGAAAACAACAAAGGAACTAATAACACAATAATCATATGAAAGAGAAATACAAAGTAATACAAGACCAAATCGGACGAATCATCATCGGTGCATTCGCAGGTGAGACAGAAACCACGGTGACGCTGCAAAATCCAGTAATTTTGCATGTGCAGCCAGATAGAACAGGACAACTCCAAGTGAATACTCTACCAGCATTTTTCTTCGAATTGGCAAGTTCGGAAAGTAGAAAAGATATGCAGTGGACATATAATAAAAACAATATCGTTGATAGCAATATTGAGCCAGATGAAAAAGTAGTGCAGCAGTACAAACGAATCAATACCCCAGCGCAATCTTCTAAACAACCAGAAGGCAATATTGTTTCAATCACTGATCTATAATATGCAAGGACAATACGACGAAGATTCACTTCCTTCGGGGTTTGATGCTGCCCCAAAGACAAAAAAAAGTAAAGATGCGGCAATTGCTGACATTCTGTCAAGTATCGATGACATTACTCCATACTCAACATTTTTGAGTGAGAGTAAAACGAGTGCTGTGAATGAATGGATCGACACTGGTTCTATGGTTCTCAATGCATTGATTTCGGGATCATTGTATGGGGGTGTTCCAAGAGGACGTGTTGTTCAATTTGCAGGTCCTTCACAAACGTTTAAGACAGGATTTATTCTAAAAATCCTCGCTAATGCGCAGAAACAAGGCATGACAGTCGTCATTTATGACACTGAAGGTGCTATTGATGCGGATAGTGCTGCTGCTTTTGGTTTGGATACCAGCAAAGTCAAATATATCACAGTGCAGACGGCTGAAAATGCTCGAAATTCCATTTACAAACTCTTGAAAAAGGTGAAAGAACATGGAATGGAAGGTAAATTCATCATTGCAATCGATTCGCTGGCAAACCTCAACAGTGAGATGGAGTTGACTCGAATGGATAAGGAGAATACGTCTGCTGACATGGGTACATTTGCCAAAAGTATTAAGAGTTTGTTGAAAACCTGCACACAAATGTCAACGTTGACACAAACTCCAATTTTGGTAACGAATCATGTTTATGATGATCCTTCTAAAATGTATCCAAGCTTGGAGCAGAACATTGCTGGGGGCAAAGCGGCTATCTATCTGCCATCCGTTACGATTCAATTGGCACGTAAGCCGATGGAAAGTGATGGTGGTAAGACAACAGATGATTCTACCGCAGCGAGCCAGAAAAAATACGCAGGAGTCGTTATTCGTGCATTGACAGTCAAAAACCGTTTTGTAAAACAATACTTGGAAGGGCAAATGTATTTGTCTTTCAGCACAGGTCTTGATAAACGATTTGGATTGTTGGAGATTATGAAAGACATTGGTGTCGTAACTCTGAAAGGATCAATTTATTCTGATTGGAACGGCAACAAATTGGGATTTTATAAAAAATGGCGCAAAGACGATGCTGTGTGGGATGTTCTCTTGCCAGAATTGGAACGCCGAATCAAAATTGACTGGGCTTATGGTGGTCGACTAGACGAACCAGAAGTCTTTGAAGAAGATGATGAGGATGAAGTAGAGTAAAAGAAAAACCCCGCCGAAAGGCGGGGTTTAATTTTAGTCATTTTGTGACCAGTGCCAATAATTTAGAGGCTTTCTAAATCCGCGATCTTTAAATTCACCGCGAGGGTTGAACAATTTGTCGCGTTCGACTTGCTCAGTCATATACATAGACGTGTATGATTCTTGATAGTGCTCGCTATCTTCATCATCATCCATTGTTTTTTGAATTTTTGAATATCTCTTCAAATCATCAGCGCGTTCCTCCGCATCATAACGAGGAGTTGGTTTTTTTGATTGAATATCCGATCCAGCTTCAGCTGTGTATTTTCTACGAATCATGTTTTTAATCGCTTCGTTTTCTTTCTTCTTGTAATTATACCAATAATCAAATAACTCTTGTTCTTCTGGTGTTTTGAACACAGAATAAAACAAAACGGGATTGTATTCTGGGTAAGGGAATGTTTCTTCATCCACTCCACCCACATCGGCATCAACATCATCGTCGGATTCTGTCGATTGCGGTTCGATGCGATTTAAGAAAAATTTAATTGCATTTAAGAAATTTAAAATTTGCGCAGCGGGTTTGTAATTTTGTATTTTTTGAGAGAGCTCACTTATATTTTTCTCAAAATCATCAGATGTATAAGACATTTTTTTAGTCTTAAATCCTTTTTCAATTCCAGAAAACATGTTGACTAATGCCAAGAAATCATTTGGCGAAAGCGCATCTAAGAATATTCTTGAAATTTTAAAATCATATCCTTGTCCATACATAGAGACAGCCGCATCAAATGTTTTTGCATTAGTATCTGCATAATCACCACTTTCTCTTAATCTATAAGCCTTGTCTAAAATCTTAACAATCGATTGAATGTATTCTAAATCGAAAGGTAGTTCATCTAATCCTTTTTCATTTTGGGTGACAGTGACATCAGTTTTTGGAAGGATGCCATGGATTTTAAAAATTTTTGTTTTTTGATTCAGTTCGCGTATTTTTGGAAGTATGCTGTATGTTTTTTTGCGAAGTTCATCTTTGTGTTCACCAGTTGCATCTCTGACAATGTTTGATATACCTCTTGCATACTCACTGGTTTCTTCCGTCTCTAGTAAATACTTGTAAATTTTTTGAATTGATGTGTTTTTAATAATTTCATCACTATCAAGCTTATCGAATACAGAATTATCAACAAGCATTTTTATCAGCTTATTATATGCATCTTGGTTTGTATTTCCTGTATAATACTTCGCCATTTGTTTTGGGCTCATTGGAATTGTATTCAAACCTTCATCGATTGCATCTGAATACAATGTCAATAAAATTGCAATTTTATTAATTGCAAGTTTAGCAGTAGGAGTCGATTTTAATTGTTTGAATAACGACCTGACAGCATCACCCATCCCAGTGTTGTTTGCGATAGTTGAGAATAATACATTGACATCATTTTGCTTAAGGTCATCCGAGTTAAATTCAATAGCTATATCATCGATACCAGCATCAGCTAGCATTTTTTCTATTAATTTTTTTATAGTGGATGGGATTTGATTAACTGATACACTTTCAATTGGTGAAATATCTTGAATTGTATCTATAACCGCTTTGATGGTTGCTAATTTATATGCGGATTCTTCTTTTTGTGTACCCCGTTTCGCATTCATCTGCGCTTCTTCGCTTGCCGCATCAAATGATGGGTCGAGTTTTTGTAATTCTTCAACATCACCTTTTTTCAAAAGACCTTTAACACGGATCATCCAATTGTTAAGTGTGGAACTATTACCGAACAATTTAGTTGGAGGAGCCATTTCTTGCAATAAATGACTGCGTGAAACAAAATAATTAAAACCGTATTTAGACATGAACATATTTAGCAACTTGATTTATTAAACCCTTGTGTTAAATTGAACACATGGCATCTAAGTTAAATGCATTGATCGTATCCGCGACAAAATATGCTGATTCTGTCCCTCGACCATTATCAAACAGTCTCAATTCACTTGAAATACCACTGTTCATGCGAACAGAAAACAAAAATGCTCTTGCAAAAGTATACAACGAAGCAATCGACCAAGCAATCGAAGAGAATCGAGATTCATTGGTGTTGATTCACGACGATGTTCACATAGCATATGATTTTCGCCCACGCTTAGCTGAATTATTTGAGCAATACGATTTGATTGGAGTTGCTGGGGCATCTACTATTAAGATTGGAGAACCTGCGCTGTGGCACATCATGGGTGGTGGGCATAATGCGCCGACAATGCACGGTGCGGTCGCACATGGAAACAAAAATTACATGCACATGACATCATTCGGGGTATATCCACATCGAGCCGTGTTAATCGACGGGGTGTTCATGGCAATAAAACGGGAAGTTTTTACCAAAGTCCGTTTCGATGAAACCAACCCTGCAAAATTTCATTTCTACGATTTGTCTTTTTCGCTTGACACGCACAAAAAAGGGTTTAGAGTGGGCGTAGGCGATATTCCAATCATCCATGAATCCATGGGACTGACAGAATATACCCCTGAATGGAAAGAAGGAGAAACTTGGTTTTTGAATAAATATGGAGCTTGATTTAGATTATTTTGAACAGATTCTCGCAAGAGAAGCGATGACGGATTCCGCATATTTGAATGCGATATCTGATTATGTTAAACCAGAGTTTTTCGATGATGCTAGGATTGCGAAATATTTTGAAATTGTTAAGGATTTTTATGAAAAACGACAGACACTTCCTACTTTGACTGAAATCAGGTCATATCTGACCACAGACGACTTGAAAAATGGGTTCAAAACCCTACTTTTGTCGTTTAAAGACCTTGATAAAAACCTAGATAAAGCCGAATTGTATGAGAATACAGAGAAGTTTTTGAAAGAAAAGAGTGTATATCACACGATGCTTACGGTCGCCAAAGACATTTCCAATGGCAAAATTGACACATCGGAAATTTTGGACAAGTTTGAGAAATGTTGCAGTATCAGTTTGATCACCGAGAGAGGATTTGATCTATATTCTCAAATTGACGACTTGATTCATGACATTGAAAACGTAGAATCATCCATTCCATCTGGATGGGAGTGGCTAGACAGTGCAATTGGAGGTGGTTATAGAGAAGATGGAAAGGCGTTGTATGTATTTGCAGGTCAACCAAACATCGGTAAGAGTATTTTCCTCGGTAATATTGCCAAAAACATTGCTGTTCAAAACAAAAGTGTGCTTGTTATTACATTGGAGATGTCAGAATTGCTGTATGCAAAACGTATTTCAGCCAACATTACTAAAATTCCACTCAAAGAGTTCGGAACATCAACAAAAACACTCAAGCGTAAACTGGAGGCACAGCGAGAAGATACCCCGAATGGTAAACTATTGATCAAAGAATTCCCTCCAAGCACAATCACACCAAAGCAGTTGTCTGGTTTTATTAAAAAACTGGTCGATGCAGGTGAAAAGTTTGATGCTATTGTAATCGACTACTTGAATTTGTTGCATTCTCCTGTCGGAACATCGTCATATGAACGTGTAAAATACATTTGTGAGCAAGTTCGAGCAATGAGTTACACGTTTAAATGCCCGATTATCTCAGCGACTCAGCTAAACCGATCTGGTTATAATTCAAACAACCCAAGCATGGAGAGTTTGTCTGAATCTAGTGGTATTGCAGCAACCGCTGATGTCATCGTATCTATTTTTCAACAAGAGGAAGATGTTGATATGGGATATATTCGTATCGGAATGATGAAAAATCGATTCGGTCCACGGGGAATGATCCAACCGATGCACATTGATTATCCAATTCTTACAATTCAAGACATTCCAGATGAAAATAATGATGATTCTGGTGGATTAACTGGTCTTTCACTACTTGAAAAGCTTTCAAAGTGAACTAAATGGACATATGAAAATATTTCTATGGACAAATGTCGATATGGATGCAGTTGGTTCAACAATTTTGTTGGGCAACTGCTATTCTAATATGGAATATCGATCTGTGTTCTTTGGGGACTTTGAAACAGAATATTTGAAGTGGGAAGAGAATGCAGATGCGTACGATAAGGTGTTTGTAGTTGGCATTCCACTGAGTCAATCCACGTTAAACAAAATAGACAGAAGCAACATCACTGTTGTGTTGGATACTGATGACGATTTGAACGCAAAAAAAGCAAAATTAATCATTAAAGAGGAATCATCTTGCTGTAAATTGTTGTATAAGATACTATCAAAAAAATATACATTCACTCCGTCTATTATAAAATTGATTGCACACTTCGACGATTACAATTCATATGAATTGAAATATCCTCTAACAAAATGCTTGAATGCATTGTATCGAAAGAGTGGCAGTCGAAAGTTTCAAACGTTTGTAAATCGATTCTGGGGTGGTCTAACTGACCTGACCCCAAACGAAACGATGCTGTGTGATCAATATACTCGCGAAATCGATGAAGAGCTACAAACACTCGACGTGTACAGCACAAAATATCAAGATCGACCTGTAGTCGCCACCTTTTCAAAGCTTCCAGTGAATGAAATTGCAGCATATCTATTGACAGAATACAAAGCGGATGTCGCGATTGTTGTTAACCCAAGTACAGAGTTTGTTTCTTTTCGCAAATCAACTGCATCACCAATTGATTTGCGATATATGGCTGAGAATTTATGTAATGGTGGGGGTGGTCAATATGCTGCTGGTGGTAAATTGACACACAAATTCATGGAATTTTCACAAGATTTGATTTTATTATGAGCATGGGACTAGCAGATAGAGAGCAACTTCATTTATTCATGTGCTATTGCACATTTGTAATGAATTTACAGGGTAAAAAAATGTCATTGCAGAATGTATTTGTGTACACTCTGCAAAAAGAGAAGATGAAAAACTTTCTCAAAGAATTGTTATTGATCGATACCGATTTTGAATTAGTCAAGACATTCTTGGAATTTGACCCATCGTTGGCGAAGTCAAAATACGTCACAAAATACTTAAACAGTAAAAAAAGAAAATTAAGTGCTTGACATTTGCACAATCTGTATTAAACTGAATCATCATGAGTGATACAAAATCATCAAGTAGTTGGAGCCTAGTGAGCATCGCATGGATTGCGGCAATTATCATGGGCATTGCAAAACTAATTGGACTATTTCCATACAGTTGGTGGGTGGTATTCGCACCGCTGATCATTGCATTCGGGTTATCTTTGGGTATCCTGTTGTTTGTTCTGATCGTGGCTGGACTATCTATGCTGGGTGTATGGCTATTCGCAAAAAAACTAGACAAAAAGAAAAAACAATAACAATAACAACAAGAAAACAAACAAAAATAACTAACATATTATGAGTAAACCTAAATTCAATATTAGCATGTTTGAGAAGATCAAAGAATCTCTCAATAAAGAAAAGACAAGCAATAATGGAGGCACATATGCCAACATTATGAAGTTCCCCGTAGGGCATACATACACTCTACGTCTAATTCCAAATCTGGAAAATCCAGAGAAAACCTTCTTCCAACATTACACTCATGGCTGGAATAGCGTTTCGACAGGGGCATATGTTTCAACCGTGTCTCTTAATACATTTGGCGAACCTGATCCAATCACAGATACATTCTGGCGTTTGATTAAGAGTAAAGACCCTGCTGAAAAAGAGCTCGGTAAGCTTATTCGCAGAAAAGATCAGTGGTTGGTTAACGTCTATGTCCACGATGATCCTGCTAATCCAGAAAACAATGGCACTGTTAAAATTCTAAAACTGGGTAATCAGTTGAAAGACATCATCGATGATGCCCTCACAGGAGAAGGTGCTGAAGACTTCGGTAGTCGAATCTTTGATTTGTCCAAGTCTGGTGCTAACTTTAAAATTAAAGCAGAGCCATCTGGGGATTATGTGACATTCAAGTCTTCAAAATTCTATAATAACCCTGTCATCGATCTGTCCGATGAAGAAATTGAAAAGATTTATGAATCTGTTCATAATCTTGAAGAAGTCTTCCCGACCAAGACATACGATGAGCAAAAAGAAATGCTTGATATTCACTTTTATGGCAAATCTTCAAGTCCAACGGCAACAAATACAGCTGGAGCTACTCTAAAATCAAAACCCACAGCAGCACCAGCAGCAGATGAAGACGATGATATTCCATTCACCTTTGATAAGTCGTCAAAGGCAAAATCGGAATCATACGATGACACAGATGCATTTTTGGCAAGTCTTGAAGAATAATTCATATGTTGAGCCCAGAAGATAAACGTGCAATATTGGACTTTGCAGGACCTTTGTTCCATGAAAGTAAAGCTATCGATAGCTCATTTTTCGATGGAACAAGACCAAAGGTCGAAGGAGTACCTGAGTATGGATTAGCAAATGGGATTAAATCGGTGTTGGAGCGCGAACTTGCTCCAACACCGAGGCAACATCATCCCCATCAGCAGTATCTAACGCCTCCTAGCTTGCCCCCACAGCAAGCTCCGATGCCACAATACGCTCCACCCCCAATTGCACCAACACAGGAAGCGCCAGCGCCTCAAGACACAGCTCAGCTAGAGCTTAATTTCAATCCAAGTGCTCAAGACGTAACAAATGATTTGTTGAAAGAGAACAATCGTATCTTGCGACAAATCCTAAAAGAACTAGAACAACTTAATTCAAAAGACAAACAACAAGTAAATGATAAATCTATCCGTAAAAACTCTTGAATTTTACAAATTCTTAGATGCTTTAGGTAGACTTAGCGACAAAGCCATTGTGACCATTGAAAAAGGTGTCATGATGGCTTTGAGCAATACACCAGGTGGTGCTATTGTATTACTCGCTGAACTACCAGTGGCGTGTGATGCTGATACAACGTTGAATCTACCATCCATCAAGCGATTGCAGAACGCTTTGAAGCTGTGTGGTAAGACAGAAGTATCTGAGTTTAAAATTAAAAACAACCATTTGGAATACAAAGGTGCTGGATTTAAATTCAAGTATCATCTGCATGAAGATGGTATGATCGTAGCTCCAAAATTAAAAATTTCTAAATTGAAGGCTTTTACTTTTGATACAACTTTCAAGTTATCACCAATACATTTCAGAAACATCATGAAAGCAGCGGCAGCATTTCAAAAAATCAATAAGGTATATCTGTATACTGAGAATGATATGTTGAAAATCGCTCTAAAAGATGACAAAATGCCAAATACCGATGCATTTGCAATAGATATTATGGAAATGCACATTGAATTGGAGCCATTTATTCTAACACTAGATGAATTGCGATGTGTGATGTTTGATAAATCAGACATTGATGTTGATATAAATCAAAAAATTGGCAACGGTAAGCTTGATTTTCACATCGGAGAGCTTAAATTAAGTTATAACATAGTTTCATTACAATCATGACATCAAAAAATAAAATATCGACACTCGGATACTTCTTGAAACGTTTGAGAGACAGCGGATTCATCGCAATCAAATTGTTCAACGAGTATGGAACACAAGATCCTCGCAAATGGTCTATTATGGTAGACCCATCTGGTAGGAGTTTGATGATTACATGCTATGAAAACAAAGATCAATTGGGGGATATTATGTTTGAACTTAATGATGGCGGTAATTTGTTTCCAAAAAACTATAATTTAAAGACAAGTTCGATGGAGATTATCATCACAGCATTGATTGAAAAGAAAATCCCTCAGAAAGAAAAGGAGAATCCTTTTTTAAAAAAATAATTGGTTAAATATAGTAATGCCAGATGAACACACTGATGATTTGGACGAAAATGATGAAATCAAAAAACTGATTATTGAATCATTGAAGATGAAAGTTCGGACTAACAAGTCCTGCCCAAGTCGAGTGAGAATGCAGAAATCCATAATAGCTTGCTTGAGTGAATTTCTGACTTGTTATAAGCTGATGGGATATGATTTAGAAGGAAACCCAATAAGCATATCCATCAGCAATAGCAAACTTGATAAATCTGCATTAGAAAACTTATTCATGCAAGAAGTTGGAAAATGTTTTGGAAGAGAATAACAGAATTAGCAACCAAATTGACCCGAAGGGGGTCTTTAAAATTTGGAGATGCATATGCAGCAGAAGCTGGTTACTTTGCAGGGCAGTTGTTTGTATTTGTTGAAAAGAATACAGAGGGCGAATATGGCTTTTTGAGAATCCCAAACATGGAAAATGAATTTGTACCAAAAGAAAAATTTGATTTTGCCGTAAGTAATGGTATATTAGTGTATGTCGAAACATTGCCAAGATTTGTCCGCAATACTACAAAGCTTAAGTTTAAAGAAAACCTCAAAAACGAAGCACCAAGTAGAATTGCAGATACCGACTGAATATATTGTTGGTAAATTTTTTGAATACGGTATCTCTGCTCAAGAAAATAACTATAATCAGACATATCAATGCGGTTGTCCGATTTGCAGAGAAGGTAAAAGCAATGGTAGAAAAAAACGCTGCTTTTATATTCCAGCCAATAACAATATTTATTGCCATAATTGTGGTTGGTCTAGCACTCCCTTGCGATGGATTATGACTGTTGCTGGAATGACTTATGATGAAGTAGTTGAAGAAATTACAGAAGGGGAGTATGATATGGTGGATGCAATGAAACTGGATGAGGTTTCAATTATCCACGAGACTCCGACATTACCAACAGATTGTATCAATCTCTACAATCCTAGAGAGCTTGCATATTATAGCGACAACACAATCGTGAAACGAGTGTTGACGTATGCGAAGCAGAGAAGACTGTTCACGGCGGTTAATAGACCGTCCGCATTGTATCTTTCGTTGAAAGATAACAGGCACAAGAATCGTTTAATCTTACCATTTAAGAATGCAAGTGGTGATATTGTATTTTATCAAAGTCGTAAAGTGTTTGATTCAGATGATTCATTGTCATATCTATCGAAGACGAATTCTGATCGAAGTGTTTTTAATATCGACAAGATAACAGATGATGATGACCACATTTACATATTTGAAGGTCCAATCGATGCTTGTTTTGTTCGAAATGGCGTTGCTGTGAGTGGAATAACTGAGAGAGGGGAGCCATTGAACGCCTTACAATCACAACAATTGAGAGAATTTGCCATGTTTAAGAAAATATGGGTGTTGGATAGTCAATGGATGGATTCCGCGAGCTATGAAAAGTCTCTTTATTTGTTAGAGAGGGGCGATTCTGTATTCTTATGGAGTAAAAAACTGGGAACCAAGTATAAAGACTTCAATCAGATCTGCGTTGAACAGAATCTTGATGAGATACCAGCCAAAATCATATTGGATAATGTTGTATCTGGACAGGAAGGTATTTTAAAATTAAAATTGATACCACCTCCATAAAAAAAGGCGGGGAATATCCCCGCCTTTTTGATTTCTGAATAAATCAGACGTATTTAAATTTAGGATTCTTGGTTTGTGCCATAAATCCTAAGAAACCTTGGTGCAAAGCAGCCAAGTCAGCGGCAACACGAGAGATTTTGGTTTGTTGTGATTGTTTCATCTTGTCAAACACGGTATCTGCTTCAGCGTTTGCGAGACGAGATTGAATACTGTTGTCATCTTCGCTGTTAAGAACATGCAGGAAAGTTTCAATCGAATCAATCCAACTCTGTAATTCGCTTACAAGTTGTTCATTGCGTTTGGAAAGAGCGTCTGTGAGTTCACTTTGTGCTTGATTAACAGCATCTACGGAAGTATCAACATCATAATCGGAAGCAGATACATCATCATCCAATGATGCTTCCATGGCTTCTCTTTCAGCCATTGCTGGATCGATGTCTTGTTCTACCAACAGTTGCTTGAATTTTTTTGCATATAAATTAGACATACGCTTTTATTTAGTGTCAAAACGATAAATAATTACATGCAAACTAAAGATTCTCCATATTCGACTGGCTTTTTATCAGCGAATATCAATTACGACCTCAATACATTGGAGCAATTTAAGAATCTTAAAAAAGAAGAGGACGCAACACATCCAGTTCAGGCATTTTTACCGTATGAACTGAGCGCACTCCCACAATACTGTGGAGAAATTGTGAATAATGCAATGGACGCTTCAATTGCAATCAATGCAGTCTTGGAACAACGAAATTTAAAAAATCCTGAGCCATTGGAACAACTGAAGAAAAATTTGGAAAAAATTATTCGTTATATGATAAAAAATGTAGATTCGACCCTTGACAAGTATGCAATTGATGCTAACTTGAGGTCTGATGATTAATTACATTAAAATAACAGCAGCATTAAGCACATTGGGGGTAATTTGGGGACTTTGTTCACACATTTTGGACAAAGTGATGGCAACATATATCATAGGTGTTATAATTTGTATCGGATTGAACACTTGGTTATACTGGACTATGTTCAATAACGAGAAAAAACCCGATGAACCATCACTTACCACTCCAATTCCACTCGATTATCAGGATAGGTTACAAGAATTGTCTGATGTTGTGGCTGAATATGAAAATATACTAGACGATCAGCTAGTATATGTTGAATGCGACTGCGGTGCGCCCTTGTTCAAGGGTATTCTTTCCCCGACAGGTGATAATATGTGTTTTTGCAAAAAATGTAAGGAAACATATAAAATTCAAGTCAATTTTGCAAAAATTTTGGTTGCTCAACCGCTCAACGACGAAGCAATCTTTGATTCTCTTAAAAATACTACAACAAACGATGAAGAAAAATAAAATAACAATAAAAACGCAATCAGGTGTATTAAAATTGACTGCTGAACAATTTTCAAGATGGATTTGTTTATTCGAAGCGTGTGATTTTATCACAGAACATGCTGCTAAATTGAATATGTCATCTGATGAAATGCTAAAACCAGCAGCAATCGAAGAATATATCGGAATTAGATATCCATCTGTATTTGCAGATGTAAAATACGAAGTGGATCACGGTATATTAGCGTAATTATAATGGAGTGAACGGTATTGTTTCAACCGTTGCACTTGTGGACAATCCTTCTGTGTGAAAGTTTTTGAAAAACAGCACAGAAGGATTTGTCATTGAAGAGACTGGAGAAGAATAAGAGAATCCTATGTTCACTGCGCTAAACGCTGCTGTGTTGACTGGAATATTCACACTTGTGAGAGTAGTGTAATTGGTATCTCCGTCTAATTTAAAATCAACATACACGTTTTTCATATTTGTGTATCGAATTCTTATGGTGGAATAGCGTTTTGCCGAAGACAATAGGCAGAATCGAGTGTTCAGTGCCGATAATTGCGTGTTTAGTGCTATGTTATTACTTCCATCGCGAATAATTAAGCTATTTGATCGCACTTGACTTAAATCGACTCCTGTTCTGTAGTCAGATGACAGTGCGAACAGTCCAGTTGAGTCAAACGCAATTGAAAATGCTGTATTGAATGCGATGCCGCCTTCCAACTCAATTGGCTCTTCGCTTTCTGTCATAAGAACCTCTCCACTTTCAGTGTTCAAATACTGAATAGTTGGAGTGCAGCCAAGATATTGACCTGGAAATAAACCGCTATTTGGAGGAGAATTGGTTAAAAACGTTGCAAACCCAGCTTCTGTGCCAGAAATTGCATACTGAAAACTCCAGACAATATCATATTCTGGGTTATATGTTCGATTGGTATCGATAAACCCAAAATATTTTGCGTTCGCAGGTAATAAATTGTCTGGAGCTAAACTCATAGCGTATATCCTATAACTCGAATTTTAATTGCATCAAATCTACTAGGACTGAATCGCAAACCGAATGAGAGATTGCCAGAATTTGCCGATAGTGGTATGATTGCTTGTGTTGAAAACCGAGAATTGTCTTCATCACCAGCAGCACGAGCACCAGCTATAAGATATTCTCCATTTCCAACTACTGTTGAAGTGATAGCATTCATCAATGTTATAGTAGGAGCAGCGACAACATATCTATCTATGTCACCACCGTCTGGTCCAGTTTTATTGATTGTTGCTTCCAGTATAACATTTTTTGCATTTGCTGGAAGATTTTGATTTGGTGAAACCGCAGCCCCGTTGATATTGGTTATAATCGGGTAT